>ORMF010601928.1_pt1 | contig 158804 bp, 144 predicted proteins | sample 1779871 | NCBI WGS metagenome assembly ORMF01 (sample SAMEA104232316, study PRJEB22302) | groundwater metagenome | biome: forest; feature: aquifer; material: groundwater | place: USA | collected 2011-08-07 | depth 5.4 m | reverse complement strand
TGCTGCTCGTAGAAGCGGATGCGGTCGAGATGCTGGAGGCCGCCCTGGCCGTGGCCGACAGAGCCTTCGGGGATGCTGGCACCGCGTGCGGAGGTTTCGCGCAGATAGTGCACGAGCGCGCCGGCGGCGGCGAGAGCGAAGGGATGGCCGGCGAGGCCGAAGCCTTCGAGAGTGACCACGCCGAACTGCTCGCTGAGAATGCGCTCGGCGTAGTCCTCGCGGAAGACCCACTCGTCGAGGCACGTCTCGATGCCGCCAGCGCCGTTCAGCTCGGCGGGCAGCGCGGCGGAAAAAAGTGACTCCGGACGAGGCAGAAGGATTTCGCGGGGACGCATGACTTCCAATTCGTCGCGCAGTTTGGCGGGGGCGTCGGGTCCGGTGAATTCGGTGGAACGGAATTCGCCGGTGGAGACGTCCACGCAGGCGAGGCCGATGGTTTGGCCGGCGGGGTCGCGGGCCAGCGCGGCGAGAAAATTGTTTTCGCGAGGCTCGAGGACGTGGGCCTCAGTGGCGGTGCCCGGAGTGATCACGCGCACCACTTCGCGGCGGACGAGCTTTTTGCCCTTGGAGGCTTCCTCCATCTGATCGCAGATGGCGACTTTGTAGCCGCCGCGGATGAGGCGGGCGATGTAGGTCTCCGCGGCGTGATAGGGCACGCCGCACATGGGTACGCGCTGGCCGCGCTCGCGATTGCGCGAGGTCAGCGTGATTTGCAATTCGCGGGAAGCGACGATGGCGTCTTCGTAGAAAAGCTCGTAAAAATCGCCGAGGCGGAAGAGCACCAGGGTCTGCGGGTGCTGCTTCTTGATGGCGTGATATTGCCGCATCAGCGGCGTGGTGGGCTCGCTCATCGTCGGGGATCGTCCGCAAGCGTTATACCGCAGGACGGAGGAATGAGGAAGGGAGGAAGGAGGAACGAGGAACAATTTGTGATTGAGTGATTGGTGATTGAGTGATTTCAGAGTCCTTCTGCGCGGTGGCGCTTGTGGGCTTTCGTGGGGGCAGTATACTAAGCGCGGGGAGCGATGCGAGTTTTGAAACAGGAAATTGAGGTGAAGCTGCGAGTGGCGGACGCGGCGGCGATGCGGCGTCTACTGCGGAGGATGGGCGGCCGGGTGGTGCGGCGGGTGCATGAGATGAACACGTTGTTTGATACGCCGCAGGGGACGCTGCGCAAGCAAGGGCGGTTGATGAGGCTGCGCGAGGAAACAACGCAGATGGGTCGTCGCGCAGACCCGACCGGGATGAAGAAGGCGCAAAGGCAGACGAGGTATGTGCTGACGTTTAAGGGGCCGGTGAGGGGTGAGCGAGTAAGACGAACGGCGCCGGCTCCCTCGGCTCCGCTCCCTTCGGATTCGCTCAGGGCAAGCGGGACAAGTAGAAGCCAGCGGTACGCGGGCGGGCGGTACAAGGTGCGCGAGGAGGCGGAGTACGTTGTCGGGGATCCGCGAGCGATCCTTGCGGTAGTGGGGCCGGCGGGGATGCGTCCCAGCTTTCGGTACGAAAAATTCCGCACGAGCTATCGCGTGCCCGGGGCGGGCGAGGTCCATGTGGAGTTCGATGAGACGCCGGCGGGGGTATTTCTGGAGCTGGAGGGCCCGCGGCGGGCGATTGACCGCATGGCCCGGCGGCTGGGGTACCGTCCGGCGGACTACATCGTGCGCAGTTACGCCGCATTGCACTTCGAGGAGTGCCGGCGGCGGGGGGTGCGGGCGGGGGACATGGTGTTCGGCACGAAAAAAAGTTGCTAAGACCCTCACTCTTTCCTTGACAAAGACGGCGAAGGACTTTAACTAGTCAGAAGCAGAAAATATGTGGCGGGCTTCCCGACGGAAAGCGTCGGGACGCACAAGGCGCGAAAGCCCGGCGCTACAGGTGCTGTGAAGGAGTTTGCGAGCGTCGAAATGGCGCATCTGTCCAATTCGTTGTCTGAGTCGCTGGAACCCCCCGGGCCTAGGCGGATCTACGGGTGTGCGTTCCGGCAGTGCGGGCAAGCGTGCGGGCAGGAGGCAGAAACCGGCCGGGCTTAGAAACAAGTCTGAGGGTAGTCTGCCCGCGGCCGGCTGGCAAAGTCGTCCGCGGGCATTTCTTTGTTTGGGCGCTGTGAAGAGGCGGGGCTTCCCGACAGAAAGCGTCGGGACGCAAAAGGCGCGGAAGCCCGCCCCTACAAAGCGCTATAAGGAGGTTGCCATGCTGCATGCCACCGAAGTGCTGGGTGCAGAAACGTACGACAGCAATGGGAATTTCGTTGGGCGGGTGAAAGAGCTGTTCATCGAGCCCGCCGAGCAGCCCAACCGCGTGGCGCGCATCCTGCTGGGGCGAGGGAAGTACCGGCCGCTGGTGGCGCGGTTTGACCAGGTGAGCTTCGTTGCGCCGGGCACCATCAAGTTGAACGTGGACGAGCGCGTGCTGCTGCCGTACGAGCCGAACGAAGCATGGCTGGCGGTGCGCAAGGATTTGCTCGACCAGCAAATCATCGACACCAACGGGCGGAAAGTGGTGCGCGTGAACGATATTGACCTGGCCGAAGAGCGCATCAACGGCACGATGGAGATGCGCGTGACGCAGGTGGACGTGGGCCTACCGGGCGCGGTGCGGCGGCTGCTGGAGGGCATAGTTTCCCCAGGCGCGATCCGGCGCATCCAAAAAAACCTGCCGACGAAAACGATCAAGTGGGAGTTCGTCAACCTGATCGAGCCGGACCCCATGCGGCGCGTGAAGCTGCGCATGACCAGCCAGAAACTGGAGAAGCTCCACCCGGCGGACCTGGCCGACATCATGGAAGACCTCTCGCCGGCGGAGCGTGAGGCGATTATCAGCTCGGTGGACGAGGAGACCGCCGCGGAGGCGCTGGCGGAACTCGATGCGCGGCTGCAGGCGCAACTGGTGGAAAACCTGGACCCGGAAAAAGCGGCGGACATCATCGAAGAAATGGCTCCCGACGAGGCCGCCGACCTGCTCGCGGACTTGACGCCGGAAACGTCGCGGGATGTGCTGGCGGAAATGCCGCGGGCGGAGGCGCAAGAGGTGCGCGAATTGTTGCGCTTCGAGGAAAATACGGCGGGCGGATTGATGAACACGGAGTTCGTGTTCGTGGGTGAAGAGGCGTCGGTGGAGGAAGTGGTGGACTGGATGCGCTCGCTGGACCTGGACCCGGAGCACACGGACTCCGTGTTCCTGATCGACAAGCAGGCGTCGTTCTCCGGCGTGGTGTCGGTGGGGCGGCTGGTGCTGGCGTCCTCGGGGCAGAAGATGACGGAGCTGAAGTCCGAGCTGCTGCTTTCGGTGAAGGCCGGCGTGGATGACCAGGATGTGCTGGAGCTGTTTGACAAATATAATTTGCGCAGCCTGGCGGTGATCGATGAGCAGAACCGTCCCATTGGCGCGATCACCGTGGACGACGTAGTGAGCAGGTTGCGGCAATCATGACGCCTATCCAGCAACAACTCGGGCGGTTCGGGAAGTGGCTGGTACACAGCAGCCCGGTGCAGCGCGCGCGGCGGATGCGAAAGCGCATCATTCTGCTGCTGGCAGTCGTCGGGCCGGGAGTCATCGTATCGAACGTGAACAACGAGGCCGGCGGGATTTATACGTACTCGCTGGCGGGGGCGCAGTTCGGGTACAGCGTGCTGTGGGCGCTGGTGCCGATGGGCTTCGCGCTGTTCGTCACCGAAGAAATGTGCGCGCGGATGGGAGCGGTGACGGGCAAGGGACTGTCGGACTTGATCCGCGAGGAATTCGGATTCCGCGTGACATTTTTTGTGATGCTCGCGGTGCTCATCGTCAATCAGGGAAACGTGCTGGCGGAATTTGCGGGCGTGGCGTCGGCCATGCAGTTGTTCGGCGTGAGCAAGTATATTTCCGTGCCGATTGCGGCGTTTCTGGTGTGGCTGCTGGTGCTGCAAGGGTCGTCAAAGTGGCTGGAAAAAATCTTCATGTTTTTCTGCCTGGTCTATTTTGCTTATGTGGTTTCGGCTTTTTTCGCCAAGCCGCACTGGCTCATCGCCGTCCTGAACCTGTTGCCGACGCCGGTTTTGCAGTTCGTTCCGCCGTTCAAGCAGTGGGTATCGCCCGTACCGTTCACCACGGCGTACCTGATGATTCTCGCGGGGCTGATCGGATCGACCATTGCGCCGTGGCAACATTTTTACGTGCAGGCAGCGGTGGTGGAAAAGCGCGTGGGGCCGCGGCAGTACCGGCAGACGCGTACGGACGTGATGGTGGGCACGGTGACCGCAGTGATCATCATATTCTTCATCATTGTGTGCACCGCGACGACGCTGCACGCGGTGGGGCATACGAACATCACCGACGCCGGCGAAGCGGCGCAGGGCCTGGTACCGCTGGCGGGGAAGTGGGCAGGAGCGCTCTTTGCGCTGGGCCTGCTGAATGCGTCGCTCTTCGCGGCATCCATTCTGCCGCTCACCACGGCGTACGTCATCTGCGAGGGGCTGGGCTTCGAGGCCGGAGTGGACCGCAAATGGAGAGAGGCGCCGATTTTCTACTGGCTGTACACCGGGATTATCGTGTTCGGCGCGGCGTTCATCCTGTGGCCGGAGGCGCCGCTGGTGCTGATCGCCGTTCTTTCGCAGGTGGCCAACGGCATGCTGCTGCCGTTCGTACTCGTGTTCATCCTGCAACTGGTGAACCGGCGGGACTTGATGGGAGAACAGACCAACAGCCGCACATACAACGTGCTTGCGTGGGCCACGACAGTGATCATGGTGGTGATCACGATTGTGCTGGTGGTGCTTGCCATCTCCACACCGTCGGCGTTGCAGGGAACGCCGGCGGCGCGGTAGGCTGGGTTGGTTGCGCGGGGCCGGGCAGTGTGTTAACTTTATTTCATAAAGATGCTTGCGCGCCAACAATATCATCGCCGTTCGAGTGCCGCTCGGTGAGCGCCGTGCCCCGGGACAAACGTAGTGAAAGCGATTGAATCACTAAAAGCCACCAACCGCGAAGAAGAACGATTGCTCGGCGAGATTGACCCGCTTCGCCTGCCGCAGCACATTGCTGTCATCATGGACGGCAACGGGCGCTGGGCGCAGCGGCGTCACCTGCCGCGCATCGCCGGACATCGCGCGGGAGTGAAAGCGGCGCGGGAAATCATCGAAACGTGCGCGCGGATGAAGAAGATCGACGCGCTGACCCTGTACGCGTTTTCGGTAGAAAACTGGCGGCGGCCTAAGACGGAAGTGGACTTCCTGATGCGCTTGCTGCGCGAATACCTGCGCAAAGAGCTGCCCGTCATACATAAAAACAATATCCGGCTGCTGGTGATTGGACGTTCGGACCAGATACCCGAGGCGGTGAACCACGACATCGAGCGCGCGATGACCACCACCGCGGGGAATACAGGAATGAAGCTGGTGGTGGCGCTGAATTACGGCGCGCGGGCGGAGTTGGTGGACGCGTTCAACCGAATTCTGGATACCATACGGCATAACGGCGCCACGCAGACGCCGGTGGACGAAAAGACCATCAGCGACCATTTGTATACGGCGGGGCTGCCCGACCCGGATCTGCTCATCCGCACGAGCGGGGAAATGCGCGTGAGCAATTTTCTACTGTGGCAGATTGCGTACGCGGAAATCTACGTGACCGAAACGCTGTGGCCGGACTTCAACCGCGCGCGGCTGTTCGAGGCGCTGATTGATTTTCAAAAGCGCGAGCGGCGGTACGGCGGGTTGAGCGCCGCCCCGCAGAGCGGGGACGAAACGCTGCCGGAAGCGGTCGGGGCGAGCGCGCACGGGCGCGCACGGCATTGAGGCGCGGCTTCGTGAAGGACCAATCCCAGACAATTTGGCGGAGAGCGCAATGAGCGGCACTGCTGCGCGCGTGCTGACAGCCATCGTGCTAATCCCGCTGGTGGTGAGCCTCGTGCTGTGGGGGCCGACGTGGCTGGTGGCGGTCGTAGTGGCTGGCATCATTCTTTTGGCGCTGCATGAGTTTTTTGCCCTCGGCGCGAAGATGAACATGCCGGGGTATCCGCTATTCACGATGTTTTGCGCGCTGGGATTGGTGATGAATATGGCATGGCTGCCTATGGCATGGCTGCTTGCGAGAATATGGTCGCTGGAGGTGAATGCGCTCTTCTTGTCGATCGTGGCGCGACTTGCAGGCTCGACGGGGCTGATATTGTTTTATTTTCTGCTCGGAATTGCTGTCCTGACCCTTAATTCCCGTCGTGCGATCGCCGCTGCGCTGCCGGACGGCGCAGTGAGCGCGGCAGGAATGCTGTTCGTTGCCTGGCCGCTGAGTACGCTGGTCGAACTCCACGCGAGGATGCCGAAGCTGCTGCTGTTCGCGCTTGTGCTGGTGTGGGCAGGCGACACCGCAGCTTTCTTTGCCGGGCGGGCGATGGGGAAACATCTTCTTGCGCCGGTCATTAGCCCCAAGAAAACCTGGGAAGGCGCTATAGCCAATGTGCTGGGTTCGCTCCTCGCTGGATTCGTATTTTCCAAATGGATAGACATCACGCTCGCACACTGCTTGTCAGTGGCCGTCCTCGTCAGTGTGGCGGGGCAGATGGGGGACTTGTTTGAGTCGGCGTGGAAGCGCGGCGCGGGGGTGAAAGATTCGGGAAGCATTCTTCCCGGGCATGGTGGCATTCTTGACCGGATTGATGCGCTGCTCCTCGCTGCACCGGTGGTTTGGTGGTATTTTTATATGCTCCGCTGAAACCATGAAGCGCCTGGCCATTCTCGGTTCGACGGGCTCCATCGGGCGGCAATGCCTGATTGTGGTGGAGTCTCTGCCGGGAAGATTTGTGGTGGTGGGGCTGGCGGCGGGGGCGAACGTCGAGGTGCTGGCGGAGCAGGTGAAGGCGCACCGGCCGGACGTGGTGTCGGTGGCGCGAGAAGATTTGGTGCAGCAGCTGGCGGAGCGGCTGCGCGGGATAGGGATTGATCCGCTGCCGGAGATTCAGCATGGCGCGGCGGGAATGGAAGCGGTGGCCACGCATCCCGACGCAGAGATGGTGCTGTCGGCGGCGGTGGGAGTGGTGGGGCTGCCGGCGACGTACGCGGCGGTGAGATGCGGGAAGCAGATTGCGCTGGCGAACAAAGAAGTATTGGTAGCGGCGGGCGAGCTGGTGACGGCGGCGGCGCGGGAGAAAAACGTCGAGCTGCTGCCGGTGGATAGCGAGCACAACGCGATTCATCAGTGCCTGCGCGGCGGCGAGCGCAAGGAAGTGAAGCGGCTGATTCTGACGGCGAGTGGCGGGCCGTTCCGCAAAACGCCGCTGGCGGATATGGACAAGGTGACGCCGGAGCAGGCGCTGGCGCATCCCAACTGGCGCATGGGGAATCGAATCACCGTGGACTCCGCGACGATGATGAACAAGGGCTTCGAAGTGATCGAGGCGCGCTGGCTGTTTGGGATGGAGCGCGAGCAGATTGACGTGGTGCTGCACCTGCAGTCCACGGTGCACTCGATGGTGGAGTTTGTGGATGGGTCGATCATCGCGCAACTCGGGCTGACGGACATGCGCGTGCCCATCCAATATGCGTTAACCTATCCGGAGCGGGTCGCGTCCAATGGGTGGAGCTTCGACCTGGGGAAGATGAAGCGGCTGGACTTCGGGAAAGTGTCCACGCGGCGCTACCCCTGCCTGCGGCTGGCGCGAGAAGCGATGCGCAAGGGCGGCGCGCTGCCGTGCGCGTTGAATGCGGCGGATGAGATTGCGGTGGCGGCGTTCCTGGAGCGGCGGCTGAACTTTACGGGGATTGCAGCCGTAGTAGAGGATGTGCTGGGAAAAATGCCGCGGATGAAGTTGACGAGTATGGATGATGTTCTAGCCGCGGACGGCGAGGCGCGGCGGCTGGCGCAAGAGGCGGTAGCGAAGAGGAGTTTGCAGGGGGCGCCGGCAAGTGCGTAGTCGAGTGCGAATTCAAAGAGGGCGAAAGGATTCATGGGCGATCTTCTAACCATTATTGTTTCAACGGCCATCGTGCTGGGGATCATGATCCTGGTGCACGAGTGGGGGCACTTTGTGGTGGCGCGCGCGTTCGGCGTGCGCGTGGACGTTTTTTCGATCGGATTTGGCCCGCGCATCTGGGGACGCAAGCGCGGAGACACCGACTACCGGGTGAGCGCGTTGCCGCTGGGCGGGTACGTGAAGATGGCCGGGGATAATCCCTCGGAAGAGCGCGCGGGCGCGCCGGACGAGTTTCTCTCCAAGCCGCGCTGGCAGCGGGCGATTATCGCGCTGGCCGGGCCGGCGATGAATATTCTGATGGCTGCGTTCATCCTGTGGAGCCTGTTTGTGCTGGTGGGCGAGGGCGTGCCCAAGTATTACGATACACCCGCGGAAATCGCCGCGGTGCCAGTCAAATCGTCGGCGGAGCGCGCAGGCATCCAGACGGGCGACCGCATCGTGGACGTCAACGGCGTGCGCGTGGCGACGTGGGGCCAGGCCCTGGAGCGCATGTCCGTGTTGCTGCCGAAAGACGATCTTTCCGTGACGCTGGAGCGCGGCGGCGCGCCGTACACGGTGGAAGTGAAATCGAAAACGCCATTCGAACTGGGCGACGCGCTGGGCTATCCGCGCGACCCTTCCATCGTCAACGAGCTTTCCCGGGGCATGCCCGGCGAAGCCGCGGGGATGAAGGCGGGGGACGAAATCGTGGCGATCAACGGCACCCCGATGGTGAGTTGGATCCAATGCGTGCAGGCCATCCGCGGCTCGCGCGGGGAAGAGATTCTGTTCGACCTGAAACGCGGCGAGCAAACCCTGCAAATCACGGTGAAGCCGGTGCTGGGGCGCAGCGAAGCGGGCGGCCCCGCGTGGCAAATCGGTTTTCGCAACCGGGCGAACCTGGTCTATCACCGACTGGCGCCGCTGCCGGCGGTGAAAGAGGCGTTTGAACGGACGCGAGATACCGCCGCGCTCATCGTCACCGTGGTGGCGCAGTTGTTCACGGGAAAAGTGGCGCTGCGGGAAATGTCCGGAGTCATCGGAATTTCGCACGAAGCCGGGCAGGCCGCCAAGCGCGGGCCGGTGGACCTGGTGCTGCTGATGGCCAGCATCAGCTTGAACCTGGGAATCCTCAACCTGCTGCCCATTCCAATTCTGGATGGCGGGCACCTGCTGATGCTGTCGGTGGAAGGCATTTTGCGGCGCGACCTGAGCCTGGCGGTGAAGGAACGTTTTGTGCAAGTGGGGATGGTGTTCCTCTTGGTCGTTTTCGCCATCGTCATGTACAATGACGTGTTGAAACTCCTACCCAAACGCTAGAAAGAGGAAACTGGCCGAATGAGACCGGCAACGCTAGTTCCGCGAAGAGTGACGCGCCCGGTGCGCGTGGGACGCCTGACCATCGGCGGAGACGCGCCCGTGGCGGTGCAGTCCATGACCAAGACGGATACGCGGGACGTCGACGCCACGCTGCGGCAGATCGAGCAGATGGAAGCGGTGGGCTGCGAAGTGATCCGCATGGCCGTCCCCGACGCGGAAGCGGCAGCCGCTGTCGCCGAAATTCGCAAGCGCACGCAGGCCGTGCTGGTGGCGGACATCCATTTTCAATTTCGGCTCGCGCTGGCGGTGCTCGACGCGGGCATCGACAAGCTGCGCATTAATCCCGGAAACATCGGCGACGCGGATAAAGTCCGCCAGGTAGTAAAGAAGGCACAGGCGTGCAAGGTGCCCATGCGCATCGGCGTCAACGCCGGGTCGCTGGAGCGGCACCTGCTGGAGAAATACGGCTATCCCACGCCGGAAGGCATGTGCGAAAGCGCGCTCTTCCACGTGAAAATTCTGGAAGAGTTTGATTTCCGAGACATCATCATTTCGCTGAAGGCGTCGAGCGTGAACATGACCGTGGCCGCGTACCGCCTGCTGGCCAAACAAGTGGACTATCCGTTCCACCTCGGAATTACGGAGGCGGGGACGCAGTTTTCCGGCACAATCAAGTCAGCGATTGGATTGGGAATGTTGCTGGCGGAGGGCATCGGCGATACCATCCGCGTTTCGCTGGCGGCGGACCCGTGCGAGGAAGTGCGCGTGGGCTTCGACATTTTGAAGTCACTGGAGATCCGCTCGCGCGGGCCGATGATTATTGCGTGTCCCACGTGCGGGCGGCTGGAAGTGGACCTGTTCAAGATTGTGGGCGAAATTGAGCAGCAGACCGCGCACATCCAGGAACCGATTTCCGTGGCGGTGATGGGCTGCGCGGTAAACGGGCCGGGCGAGGCGAAGGTGGCGGACCTCGGCGTGGCCTGCGGCGTGGGTAACGGCGTGTTGTATCGCGACGGACATGCGTTCCGGCGCGTGTCGGAAGAGGACATCGTGCCCGAACTGATTAAGGAAATTGAGGCGTACATCGCCGACCGTAAGGCCGGGCGTCCCACAGAACCCGCGGAGAAACTGGAAATTCCGGAAAACTCCAACATCGTCACTCTCGCCCCGAGCAGCGCCACCGACTGAAGCAGGGAAGAGAACATGCCTCTCAGGCCGCAACGCCGGATGTCTTCCGGCGAACGGATCAACGCCAACGAAAAGCCCGGGCGCTTGCAGGCGGAACTCAGCAAGCGCGGCATCCGGCTGACCCGCCAAAGGCGAGTGCTGCTTCGGGTGATGGAAACGGCGCGACGACACCTCGATGCGCACGACCTGCTGCGGCAGGCGCGAAAATTCGACGCGCGCATTAACCGCGTCACCGTGTACCGCACGATTGATCTCCTGAAACGCCACGGACTGATTGACGAGCTGGACCTGCTGCACCTGCGCGGCGACCGGCACTTCTACGAAAGCCACGCGCTACGCGATCACATTCACATCGCCTGCCTGCGCTGCGGCAAGGTGCGCGAGTTCGAGAGCCGCCTGTTTGAGCGACTCAAGCGGCAGATCGAACGCGACCTGCATGTCAAAATCACGGTGGCGCGGACGGAAATCGGCGGATACTGCGAGACCTGCCGGTAGTAAATCTTCCAGCCAGTCCTGACCCTCTGCGAGCCGTGTTCCCTGCGTGCAACAAGGTTGCATCCTAGTTGCAACAATGTTGCGAATGCTCTTGACAGGGGATAGCGTCCGGGTGTAGGGTAGTGTCTTGTTGCAAACTAGTTGCAACTGGGGCCGCCGCCCCGCCCGTTGGAAAGGACATCTCCCTTGCTCCGCTTCTCTTGTTGGATTTTCCTGCTCCTGTTCATTTTCTTTGTCCTGCTAGTTTCCTCCGCAGTCGCCGTACCGAATATTTCTCTGCGCGGACGCGTCCTGGACGCCTCCGGCGCAGTGATTCCCGGCGCCCGCGTATCTGCTTACAGTTCTGCGGGCGTCCCGGTGGCCTGCGCCGCGGCTAATGCCGAGGGAAAGTTTTCTCTGGAAAATCTCTCGCCGGGGCGTTACGAGGTCGTGGCCAGCCAGCCCGGGCTGGAAGCGGCGTCGCGGGCGGTGGATGCCACGAGCGGCGAGCCGGAAGAGATTGTGCTCACGCTGCGAGTGGGCGTGGTGTCGAGCACGGTGACCGTGACGGCCAGTCGCGGCCAGCCGGAGGATGCGCAGAGCGTGCCGCACGGACTGAGCCTGGTGGACGCCGGGCAGCGCATGACGCGGCCGGCGATGATTCTTCCGCAAATGTTGCGCGAAGAGCCGGGAGTGCACGTGCAGCAGACCACGGCGCACCAGGGCGCGGTGCTAATCCGGGGACTGACTGGACAGCAGGTGCTGCACCTGATTGACGGGGTGCGCTTCAACAACTCGACGTTTCGACCCGGACCGAACCAGTATCTGTCCACGGTGGACCCGGGCTTTGCGGAGCGCGTGGAAATCCTGCGCGGGCCAAACGCCACGCAGTACGGCAGCGACAGTCTGGGGGGCACCATCAACCTGCTGCCGCCGCGTCCGGTGGGCGTGGCCACGCGCGCGCAATTGCACGGCGAAATGTCGCCGTTTTTCCGCAGCGCGGACCTGGCCGGCGGAAGCAGCGCGCGGATTTCGTATGGCACGGAGAAAGTGCACGTCCTCGGCGGCGGCGCATTCCGCCGCGGGCAGGATTTGCGAGCCGGAAAGGGCGGGGACTCGCACGCGGCAGTGACGCGCTTTCTGGGCCTCGACTCCGGCGTGCTGGGCGACCGTTTGCAAGATACGGCGTTCACGCAGTGGGCCGCGTACGTGCGTTTCTTTGCCAACCCGGGGGGCAACCAGACGCTGTCGATGACCTACCATCGCGGCGAGCAACTGGGCGAGCGGCGCTATGACCAGTTGAACGGCGGGAACGGCAACCTGATTAACTCGTTCGACCCGCAAGTGCTGGACTTTTTCTACGCGCGCTATGAGAAGCAGAGCCTGGGGTGGCTGGACTCGCTCAGCGGGACGTTTTCCTACAACCGGCAGCGCGACGCGCGACGCGCGCAAGGCGGCAGCGGCAATCCGCTGGCCACCATCACCAGCGAAAATAATGTCACGTCCGTATTCGGCTATCAGGGACAGGGCACCACGCACTTCGGACGACACCACATCGTTCTGTTCGGCGGAGAGGTGTACGACGAATTTATCGGCTCCACGGCGCAAACGCTGAACCCGGCGACGGGCGCGGGGGCTACAGTGCGCGCGCGGTTTCCCGACGGCAGCCGCTACTCGAGCTACGGCCTTTTTGGGCAGCACAGCTCGGAATGGTTTTCCGGGCGATTGCACACGCAGGCGGGCCTGCGCGCGAGCGGCATACGCTTCCGCACGTTTGCGGCGAAAAACCCAGTGGTGGGCGGGGTGGCCAGCGTGCCCGACTTTTCGTCGCGGCTGCATGACGTGACGTTTCAAGCGGGCGCATCGTATCGAGTGCTGCAACCGGTGACGGTTTTTCTTTCGCTTTCGCGCGGGTTCCGTGCGCCGAACGCGACAGATTATTCCTCCGTTGGACTCACTTCCAACGGCTTCGAGGTTTCGCCAGGGCAGGCAGCGAGTGCGGGCGGATTCATCGGCACAAGCGCGGGGAGCACGGCCATCTCCACGGGCCGCCGGGCGAATCAACTCGAGCCGGAAGCGCTGTGGGACCTCGAGGGCGGAGTGCGTTTGAATGCGGGCCGCATTTCGGGGAGCTTCAATCTGTTTCAGTACAACCTGAAAGACTTCATCACCAAGCGGACGCTGATCCTTGCGACGGGCGCGGTGGGGCAGAGCATCGGCGGCGCAGCGATTGTGACGCAACTGGCGTCGGGCGCAGTGATTACTGCGCAGGATCCGCGGCCGGTGCTGACGCGCGCCAACACCGGTCGAGTGCGCATCCATGGGTTTGAAGGTGAGACGAGCGTGAAGCTGACGTCCGCACTGCAACTGCGCGGGCAGGTTTCCTACTTGCGCGGCGTGGACCGGGAAGCGGGCGGCCCGCCGGATATCGAAGGCGGCCTACCGCCGCTCGAGGGATTCGCGGCGGTGCGCTGGCAGCCGTCGGGACGCGCGTACTGGGTGGAGACCTACAGCTTGTGGTCCGACCGGCAAGCGCGGCTGTCGTCGATTGAGCTGGCGGACCAGCGCATCGGGGCCGTGCGTACGCGCGCGTCCATCGCGGCGTACTTCAATAACGGGGCGGTGGCGCGCGGGTTGGTACAGGCGGGCGTTCTGCTGCCCACCGGGGAAACGCTGGCGAAGGTGCAGGACCGCGTGCTGGGCGCGGGCGTGACGAGCGCGCCGATGTTCACGAAATCGCCGGGATTCGCCACGCTCAACTTCCGGGGCGGCTATCGCGCCGGGGAACACTCCGAACTGGTGTGGATGCTCGAAAACGCGCTGGACAAGAACTACCGCACGCATGGGTCGGGAGTGGATGGGGCGGGGCGGAACGTGCAAGTGACGTACGTGTTGCGGTTCTAAAATGGTTCAGGACAGGCTGGTCCCGAGGTATCGGGAGCCTGTCCTACGAATTCCGCCAAGGTGCTTCGGTTCGAGTTTTCTTGCAAATTACGCCAACTCCGCATATATCATTCGCCGCATGTGGGCTGAAATCCGCAAATACCTTTTCTCGCGATACCTGAACGTGTTGCTGGTGTTTGTGCCCGGGCTGCTGGTGCTCGAATACATGCACGTGGGGGCGGTGTGGCTGTTTGCCGCGTCGGGGCTGGCAATTATTCCGTTGGCGGGCGTGCTGGGCGACGCGACGGAAGAAGTGGCCGCGCGGATGGGTCCCGCAGCGGGCGGACTGCTGAGCGGCACGCTGGGGAATGCCACGGAGTTGATCATCGCGCTGATGGCCCTCCGTGTGGGCGAAATTGACGTGGTGAAAGCGTCCATCACCGGCAGCATCCTTGGAAATTTGCTGCTGGTGTTCGGGCTGAGCGTGTTCGTCGGCGGCTTGGGGCGGGTGAAGCAGACGTTTGAGCGGACGCATGCCGGGGTGAACACGGCGATGCTCATGCTCGCCGTGGTGGGACTGGTGATGCCCGCGGTGTTCGACCTGGTGGTGTATGGGTCGCTGGAGCGCGACTCGCCACTGATTCAGAAGCTGAGCCTGGCGACGTCGGCGGTCCTGATCGCGACTTATCTGGCGAGCTTTCTGTTTTCGTTTCGCACGCACAAGCATTTATTTCAGGCGGAAGAGCATCACGCCACCTCGATGAGCCGGAAGTCGGCGCTCACGCTGCTGATTGGCGCGACGCTGCTGATCGCGTGGTCGAGCGAAGTGCTGGTGGGCCAGATCGAGGCGGCCACCAAAGCGCTGGGCATGACCAAGTTTTTTGTGGGCGTGATTGTGGTGGCGATCGTGGGCAACGCGGCGGAACACTCGGCGGCGGTGGTGGCGGCGCGGAAAAACAAAATGGATTTGTCGCTGACCATCGCGGTGGGGTCGAGCGTGCAGATTGCGCTGCTGGTGGCGCCGCTGCTGGTGTTTGCCAGCCACGCGCTGGGACACCCGATGTCGCTGGTGTTTAACGGATTCGAAATTGTGTCGGTGATTCTGTCCGTGCTGGTGGTGTCGCTGGTGGCCATGGACGGAGAGACGAACTGGTTTGAAGGCGTGCAACTGCTTGCGGTGTACCTGATCCTGGCGATTGCGTTTTTCTTTGTGCCGATGTGAGGGATGGTTCGATGGAGACTGCTAGGCTGATTCAATCGTCGATCTTGGAATACAGACAATTGGTGGCATTGCCGCATCATTCACGATCTCTACCAACGGCCTGTCCCACGTATCTCCCCACTTGGCCTGTAGGCAAACATCTACAGACTTGCAATTTGTTGCCGTTAGCTTGATGTCGAATCTGAAGATGTCAGTCCTGTTGAATAAGTCCACGATTCGCAATGGCGTAGTTATATTGCAGAGACAAAAACTACCGTGATCTCGAAGAAACCAAAATACATTTAAGCGGTGGTTGACTCCCGGCTTAAGATTAACTGGAGAAAACTCTCCGTAAATTGACCATCCCAGAGGCAATGGTTCGTCAAACTCTGTCTTCCACTCCCCCCTATCCTGTATCCATTTGCGAATCTGCAATAGAAAACCCGCACAATTGTCCACCGGAGAGTCCGTTAAACATACTGGAACAAGCTGGACATACACGCATGGGCCAGCGCCCTGTGTTGGCGTCGGCGTGATACGGAAGTCATTGACCGCCAATTTCGGTGTGAGTCTATCTTGTAATTGTGAAACCACTTCGTCGTGCTTCCATTGTTTGGTTACAGACTTTTGATATCCGCCTTCAATTACGATAAACAGTATGGCCACAAGAACAACAACGATAGTCCAAAGTGGAGAGAATCGCGGAAGGTTCAGAGCAATCGGCAGGTCTATTAGCGGCAGCCAAGTCGAGAGAACTTCGTAGATAGTGGCGATGGCAATCACAGTCACCACCAGCACATTCTTTGTAGAGTGTTCGGAACACTCGACAAGATAGTGTCGCCGCGACGGAGATTCTGGATTGAACATAATGGGAGTGTAGCGCACCCCTGCGCCAAGGGTATATTCCTACTGGAAAGCCTGTCCTTCGACCCCGAGGCCGGAGCCTCGGGGCTCGATGCGCGGGCCGTCTAAAGACCGCCCCTACATTAACCGCTTCGGCGTGCTCATCCTGTTCCTGGTCCGTTGAGAGAAACAGAAGAGGCGCGGGGGTAAACCCCGCGCTACACATACAACTAGAAGGGGTCGGGGGCGTGGCGGGGGCGGGTGCGCATGGAGTCGCGGGCACGGTCGAGGCGGCGGAAAAATTTGCGCGCGCTGGCGATGTCGCGGTCGATTTGCGCGCGCAGCTCGTCGGGGCCGGCGAACTTCATTTCGTCGCGCAGGCGCACCCAGAATTCGATCGCCAGCCATCCGGTGCGCAGCTCCGTGGAAAAATCCAGCAGGTGCGTTTCGATGGAGAGTTTTGTCCCATTGAAGGTGGGGCGCACGCCGATGTTGGTCACCGAGCGATAGACGCGGCTGGGGCGGTCGGCGGGATGGCGGGGCAGTCCGATGGCGGTGCCTTCGCCGGGATTGAGAGCAATCCACGTCTCCGTGGCGTACACGCCCATCTGCGGGAGGAGTTCCTGATCGGGGGCGAGGTTGAGGGTGGGCACGACGAGGCGCTTGCCGGTGCCGGTGCCGGGCTGGACGGAGCCGGTGAGGCAGAACGGGTGGCCGAGGCGGCGCGCGGCGCGAGTGGTTTCGCCGGCGCGCACGGCATCGCGAATGCCCGTACTAGAAACGATTTCCTTGCGCATGAAAACGGGAGAAATCACCTCTACGTCGAAGCCCAACTTGGCACCCAGGTCGATGAGCAGTTTGACGTCGCCGGCCTGCTTATGGCCGAAACGGAAGTTTCCGCCGACGAGGATGAGGCGAGCGTTCAACTTCTCCACCAGGATTTTTCGCACGAACTCTTCCGCGGAGAGGCGAGAAAGCTCCAGGTCAAAGGTCATCACGAGGGCAGCATCGAGTCCCATTTGTTCCAGGCCAAACAGGCGTTGTTCCATGGGAACGATGAGATGGGGCGCGGTGCCGGGGCGCAGCACCTTCATGGGGTGCGGGTCAAAGGTGACCACGGTGGCCATGGCGTTGAGCGCCCGCGCGCGCTCGATGAGACGGTCGATAATTTTCTGATGGCCGAGGTGCAGGCCGTCGAAGTTGCCGATGGTCACCACAGTGGGTTGGCGTCCCGAGCCCTCGGGACCGAACTGCGCGGCCCAGCCCTCCAGCGAGACGAAGAGTTGCATGGCCATCAGCAGGCCACCTCGAAGGAAAGGCCGTCGTGAGCCAGGCGCACGCCCGCAGGAAGCTTAGCGTTGACCTCTTCGTGGGCGAGGTCGTGGGCGATGTGCGTGAAGTAGGCGTTGCGCGGCTTGAGGTCGGCGATGAGCGCGAGCGATTGGTCCACGCTGGAGTGCATGGGGTGCGGGTCGAAACGCAGGGCGTCGAGGATGAGGTGGTCCAAATCGCGGAGCAGCGCGCGCGAGGAATCCGGGACGCTGCTGAAGTCGGTGAGATAAGCGGCACGGCCGAAACGGAAGCCGAGCACGGGCATCGCGCCGTGCATGGCCGGAACCGGAATCACGCGCAGTCCGAATAGATCGAACGGCCCGTCGATGGGGTGGAGGCTCACGCCGGGAATGGTGCTCTGCGTGGGGGCTTCGTCGAAGATGTAGGCGAAGGTGCGGGAGATGATGGCCAGTGTTTCGCGCGAGCCGTAGAGAGGGATTTCCGCGCGCTGGTGGAGGTTGAAGGGGCGAATGTCGTCGAGGCCAAGGATGTGGTCGGCGTGGCCGTGGGTGAAGAGCACGGCGTCGAGGCGCTTGAGGCCGCAACGCAGCGCTTGCTGGCGGAAGTCGGGGCTAGTGTCGATGACGATGTTGTGCCCGTCGAACTGCAAGAGCACCGAGGGGCGCGTGCGATTGTCGTGCGGGTCGGCGGAGCGGCAGACGCGGCACTCGCAGCCGATGGTGGGTACGCCCATCGAGGTGCCGGATCCTAAAACAGTCAGCCGAAGGCCGGGCATGGGGAGTTACGGCTTGGCGCCGGGCTCTTCGCGGCGGGCTTTGTCGACGGCTTGCGAACGGTCGAGAAAGGTGAGCTGCAACTGGCCGAGAACTTCGGCGAGCAGGCGATCATCCTCCTGGGCGAGATTGCCGGCGGACTTTTCGCGCAGGGCTTCGAGCATGTCAATCAGCTCGCGGGCGGTTTCCAGATCGATAAACGCCTGGCCGGTGCGCGGGTCAGGGACGCCGAGGCAGACCACCGCGTTTTGCGCGAGGAAGTCGACGAGCTTCTGGAAGGACGCTGATGCGCGCGGAGTTTCCGCAGGCGGCGCAGTGGCAGCAGCCGGAGACGTTGCGCTTTGCGGAGCCACCGCTGCCGGACTTGCCGCAAGGATGGGGACCGCGGCGGGCGAGATTTTTTCAGACTTATCCTGCTCGGCGGCCTCCGGGCGCAAGTCGCCTTCGGAAGTGAACATGCGGCGGTCAATCACTTTGAATGATTCGTCGTTCTTGTTCTGGGTCACAGGACTCCGCTCTAGGAATGAGAATTGCGCGACGATTGCAAAGAGGGAGTGTAACACTCTCCGCGAAGCGCCTACAACTGCGCCAATTGCACGGTACTGTCCTAATTTGAATTTCTGAAAATACTGGCGGGGTGGGGCATCGCCAATGACGGTGCCCCGCCATTATGCCACCGGCTAGGTGCGTTACGGTGGTGCGCCCTTACGGACGGGGCTCAGACCTCTTCTGTTGAGCAAGAATGTGGCCAACAGGATAGAATCCGCCTATTGGTGTGCTATGACGGCTCAAATGAAAATTCTCGCTGCTTTATCTGAGAGTCCACTTTGTGACGACTGTCTCTCGGAGGCTTGTACCGAATACCCAAGACAGCAAGTGAATCAACGGTGCGCGTACTTGCTTGAAGTCGGCCACATGAAACGTGAGAAGGCGCCATGCCCCAAATGCGGCAAATGGAAGTTCGTGAACAGTATAGAGGAAGGAGCAGTTGAGCGGCTTCGTCGGCGAAGCACGACGATTTACCTGGCGCCAAACCAAGTAGAAATCAAGCCTTTCACCGAGAGCGAGATTCGAGAAAAGTTGCTCAGCATTCGCGTCAGGCAAGAGGATAAAGGCCCGAAGTGGTCTAGTATCGTACCGCCAACCAGTGCAGCCGTGTTTGGCGACGATATATACGTAGCAAAGTCTTCTAATGGAACAGTCTCTCCGTCAGAAAAGTTGGCTGCTCTTCTTATTGATGCCAGGAACATGTATGCGTGGCCCAAAGGGGAATCACCTGCTGCCAGTCAGAAGAGAATAATTGACTTGGAAACTGAAACGCGGCAGCGCATCGAAGACCTGGATTCTCAGAAAGCACATCAGATAGTTCAGCTAGTGTCGATTTGGGCTGGAAATAATGCACTGGCACAGCGGAACATTGATACTGCAATCCTTCCGCGGAAAATCGAATTCGAAGACTCTATACGGAGACTTTTAGTTCCTAGCTCCATCAAAGGCGGCTTGGAGTCGCTTGCAATACAAAAAGGTATTCGTCTCGTCATGGCAACGAAGATTTATCGGTTTTGCTCGCCAGATGTGGGCGCGGCACTAGACCGCCATTCTTCGTACTTCTTTAACTCTTTGCCCGTCAACTATGCTGGCCGAGTGGTGGAAACATGCACTCGGTTCAAACGTGAATGGTGGATTAAACGTCGAACGAGCCGTCTTGCCGCCTACACGCCTCGAGGGCATGAGGTGAACTTCAAGGAATACCTCGACACTTATCTGCCGTTGATGGCGGCACTCGCAGAAAGCCTAAACCGTCAAGGATGCAAGTACCTGTGTGCAGCATCTTCTTTGGAAAAAAAATGGCGGCCAGCTGATGTTGAAATGGCCGCTTATCATTGGTGGTCGCGCCACGGGCCATCCTAAAAAAGAGAGACCTTATAACGATTCTCTAGGCAATTCAAATTCCAAACTCCTTTTCTGCGGCATTTTTATGTGTGAGCCTATCACGAAATAAATTTCCAATTAGGACAGTACCAATTCCAGCTTGTAATAGTGTGCCGCGTTCCGTTAGATTACTTCGTTCTTCAGTTGGCCGGAAAGACGACCTGTGGCAACCCGCAAGTCCAACAAAGCAGGGAAGAGTTCACGGAAGAATTCAGCCGCTGCCAAGCGCCGAGCACCGCGCGCCGCTGCGCCGGTGAACCTGCACGGGCGCGCGCATGCGCTGACGGCGGGCGAGTGCTTTGAAGCGCTTGTGAAACTCCAGGAGAGCTTGCTCGGGCTCGGGGGCTGCCCGTGGGACCGCGAACAGACGCACGAAACGCTGCGCACGTATTTGATCGAAGAAACCTACGAAGTGCTGGAAGCGCTGGAGGCGCGGGACTTCAAGCGGCTGCCCGGAGAACTAGGCGACCTGCTGCTGCAGATCGTGTTTCACGCGCAACTGGCGCGGCAGGCCGGGCGGTTCGACATTCGCGACGTCATCGAGCGCATCCACACCAAAATGGTGCGGCGACACCCGCACGTGTTTGGCGAGGTGAAGGCGGCCACGTCGAAGGCCGTGCTCAAGAACTGGGAAGAGATTAAGACGGAGGAGCGCGCGGCGAGCGGTGAAAAAGTTTCCGCGGTCAAGGGTACGAAATCCATTCTGGAAGGCGTTCCGCACGCGCTTCCGGCGCTGCTGGAGGCCTACCAGCTCACGCGGCGCGCGGCCAATATCGGGTTTGACTGGGCCGACGTGGAAGGTATCCTCGAAAAGCTGAAAGAAGAAACGGCGGAGCTGCGCGAGCATCTGGGCCCGCGGCGCAAAGCAGGCACACAGCAACGCGTGGAAGAAGAGATGGGCGATCTGCTCTTCGTGGCCGTCAACTTGGCGCGATTCCTGCGCGTGGACCCGGAAATTGCGTTGAAGAAAGCGAACCGAAAATTTATTTCCCGCTTCCGCGCCATGGAACAGGAAGCCGCGCGGCGGGGCGGACGGCTGGCGGACGTGCCCCGCGATGAAATGGAAGCGCTGTGGGATCGCTCGAAGAGGACGGCATGAACACCGCAGGGAAACAAGCGCCGGCGCCGGGGCAGGGCATCGAGATTCGTCACTGCCACGAGCTCGCCGATTTCGAGCGCTGCATGGAGCTGGAGCGCGAAGTGTGGGGCGGCAATGACCGCGACCTGGTGCCGTCCACTATTTTCGTGGTGGCGGACGAAACCGGCGGCCAGGTGTTCGGCGCGTACGACGGACAAGCCGGCTGGCGAATGGTGGGATTTACGCTGGCCATGGTGGGCCTGCACGGCGAACGGCGCTACCTGCACTCGCACATGACGGCGGTAGTGCCCGAGTATCAGAACCGCGGCATCGGACGCATGCTGAAACTTTTCCAGCGCGAGGAGGCCCTGCGGCGAGGCATCGAGCTGGTGGAATGGACGTTTGACCCGCTGGAAATACGCAACGCGTACTTCAACCTGGTGCGGCTGGGCGCGGTGGTGCGGCGGTACAAGTCGAACGTGTACGGCATTACGTCCAGCCCGCTGCATGGCGGCCTGCCCACGGACCGGCTGGTGGCAGAATGGTGGCTGGATAGTCCGCGGGTGGTGGCCGCTCTGGAGAAGGGCGCGGCGGAAACGCGTCCCGCGGGAGATGCGAAGGCGGTGCGTATCCCCGTGCCGCGCGAGATACAGAATTGGAGAACGACGGACCGCGCGAAGGCTACCGACGTGCAACGCCAAATCCGTGAAGAATTTCAGAAATGGCTGGAGCGGGGCTATGCTGTGACCGGCCTGGAACAGAGCGCCGACGGCGGCAGCTACTGCCTGGAACCATTCGCCGAATTGCCAGGGATGAGCCGATGAAAGTAGACCGCATTTGCCTGCGCGAAATCCGCATGACGCTGCTGACGCCGTTTCAGACCAGCTTCGACATTACGCAGGAGCGCCGGATCTTTCTGCTGGAAGCCAACGTGGACGGCGTCACCGGATGGGGCGAACCCACGGTCGGCGGCACGCCATTCTACAGCCCGGAGACCATCGAGACCGCCTGGCACATCATCCGCGACTTCGTGTGGCCGCTCCTTCGGGGCAGGGAACTTTCCTCCGCCGCGGAAGTGTGGAGCCTGCTGGCCGCCATCCGCGGCCACAATATGGCCAAGGCCGGCATCGAGACCGCGCTGTGGGACGCGGAAGCGAAGCTGCGTGGCGTGCCGCTTTGGAAGCTGCTGGGGGGCATGCGAGAGGAAATTCCCTGCGGCGTCTCCATCGGCATCAAGAAAACTTTGGACGAACTGGTGGCGGCAGTGGAAAAGGAGTTGGCGGCGGGCTACCAGCGCATCAAAATCAAAATCAAGCCCGGGCGCGAGACCTCCGAATGCGAGCGCCTGCGCGACCGCTTCCCGAAGATTCGCCTGATGGTGGACGCCAACTCCGCGTACCGGCGTGAAGATTTTCCGCTGCTACAGGGTCTGGAGCGCTTTTACCTGATGATGATCGAGCAACCGCTGGATTGGGACGATATCTACTCACACGCCGAATTGCAGAAGCAACTCAAGACGCCCATCTGCCTGGACGAATGCATTCACAGCCTGGGCGACGCGCGCGCGGCGATCGAACTCGGCGCCTGCCGCATCATCAACGTCAAGCTGGGACGGGTGGGCGGGCACACTGCGGCGCGGCGCATCCACAACCTCTGCCAAGAACGCAGCGTGCCGGTGTGGTGCGGAGGGATGCTGGAGTCCGGCATCGGCCGCGCGCACAACATCGCCATGTCCACGCTGCCGAATTTCACGCTGCCCGGGGACGTCTCCGCCAGCAAGCGCTACTGGGCGGAGGACATCATCGAACCGGAAGTGACGGTGAGCCCGCAGGGAACCATCCGCCCACCCAGCGGGCCGGGCATTGGCTTCGAGCCGCGCCGCGAACTCATCGAACGGCTCACGGTTCGAAAAGAGGTCCTCTCCTGAACGCAGGCCCCGAGCCATCCCGCGAAAATGGCGGCGATCCTCTCCCGCAGCTCCATCCGCATACGCATCTGCCCCGGCCCCCTGCCGCACTGCTCTACAGCTTGATTGCGCTGATGGTGCTGATGTGGACGTGCAACTTCCTCGCGGCGAAAATCGCGCTTCGTTATTTGGATCCCGTGACTCTGGGGCCGCTGCGCGTGGAACTGGCCGCGTTGATCATGCTCGTGATTTATGCAGGCACGGCGCGACGGCGCGCGGGCGAGCCAAGCGCTAGCAGCGCGTTTGACCGCGGCGACCTGTGGCGTTTTTTCTGGCTCGGCGTATTCGGGGTGGCCGGCAATCAACTACTGTTCCTGATCGGACTGAATTACACGACGGTTGGGCACTCCGCGCTCATCATTGCCACCGGCCCCATCACCATCCTGCTGCTGGCGCGCATGCAGCGGCTGGAGCTGCTCACCGTCAATAAACTGCTGGGCATGGTGCTCTCGTTTTCCGGAGTGGCGCTGTTAGCGTTGGAGAAGGGCATCAGCCTGCAAGCGGGGACGCTCAAGGGCGACCTGATCACGTTTGCGGGTTCGTTTTCTTTTGCGTGCTACACGGTGCTGAGCAAGCGCATCGCGCCGAAGTACGACACCATTTCCATGAACACCTATCTCTACATTTCCGGCGCGGTGATTGTGATGCCGCTGGCGATATGGCGCGCCCTGCGGCTGGATTGGGCGGCGGTGAGCTGGCAGGGGGGGCTGGGGCTGCTGTACCTGGCGCTGTTTGGGTCGGTGTGCGCGTATTTGATTTATTATTGGGCCCTGCGCCACCTGGCGGCGTCACGCCTGGCGGCATTCACCTATTTTCAGCCCGTGCTGGCGACGCTGCTCGGCGTGGCCGTGCTCGGTGAAGAGATGACGCACAATTTGCTGGGCGGAGGCGCGCTGGTGCTGGTGGGAGTGTACCTGGCGGAACGCAGGCCGAAGCGCAAGAGAGCGGATGGCGAGTGATTTCAGAGGACTGACCAGTGGAACTTCTTCGACGGTTGCTCCGAATGCTTCACCTGCGCAGGGCCGTCGCTCGCGCACGACGGCAGGGCAGCCGAGCCGAGTTGGCGCGGGCACTCAAAGGGCTTGGAGAGCTCGAACGATGGCTTCCTGGGGATGCTGCACTACAGCACTACGGAGAGGCCGTCGGCATCTACCGTGAATTGGACGAGCCGCTCGAGCTGGCACACACGGTTCGGCATCTGGGCGACATTCATAATGACAGGCGGCGCCCGAAGCTGGCGGAGCCTTGCTATCACGAAGCCCTTGCGCTCTATCGCCGCTACGGACAGTCTCAGCCGGGCCATTTTGCCAACGCCGTGCGAGTTCTGGCGGTCCTCAAGGAAGAGGCTGGCGAGATGGAGGAGGCGACACGCCTGTGGCGGGAGGAGCGCGATCTGTACGCGTCCGGGGGCGAGCCGATGGGTGTCGCGGAAAGTGCTGCATGGCTGGCCCTGCTAGCGCACCGCCAAGGTGACGCGCAGCCTAGCCGTGAATGGCTACGCAAGGCGAGCGTAGCCGCTGAGGCATCACGGCATGCGGACTCGCTAAAGTGGGTGAGCAAGGTCAGAGCAATGCTCGAGGGCGCGCGTTGACACTCGCGGAGGCGCGTGCTAGCTTCACCGCCGGAAAACGATTGATAGAAATTCATAGCAAGGAGCACGGGGCCTGATGAACGCAGCGAACTCTTCCACAGCCACGCAAAAAAAACGCATCGCGGTAATTCCCGGCGACGGCATCGGCATTGACGTCACCGTGGAGGCCGTCAAAGTGCTCAAGGCGGTGGCGGCCGCCGCAGGAAAAACCGTCGAGCTGGTGGAATTTGACTGGGGCGCGGACCGCTACCTGAAAGACGGCACGACGCTGCCGGAAGGCGCCGAGGACATGCTGCGACGGGAGTTCGACAGCGTCTTCGTGGGCGCGCTGGGCGACCCGCGCGTGCCGTCGATGAAGCACGCCGCGGACATTTTGCTCGGGCTGCGCTTCAAGCTGGACCTGTACGTGAACTCGCGGCCGGTGGTGCTGCTGGACAAACGGCTGACGCCGCTGCGCGACCGCGACGAGAAAGACATCCACTTCATCGTTTTCCGCGAAAACACGGAAGGCCTGTACGTGGGCATGGGCGGCATCTTCAAGAAAAACACGCCGGACGAATTGGCCACGCAGGAGGACATCAACACGCGCAAGGGCGTGGAGCGCATCATCCGCTACGCCTACGAGTACGCGCGCAAGCACAAGCTCACCAAGGTGTGCATGAGCGACAAGTCCAACGCGCTGCGCTTCGGGCACGACTTGTGGCAGCGCGTGTTCGCCCTAGTGCAGAAGGAGTACCCGGAAATCGAGTCCAGCCACTGGTACGTGGACGCGCTGACCATGCAGATGATCAAAAACCCGGCGCAGTTCCAGGTGATCGTCACCTGCAACATGTTTGGCGACATTGTGAGCGACCTGGGGGCGCAACTGGTAGGCGGGCTGGGGCTGGCGCCCTCGGGGAATATTCACCCGGGGAAGCTGTCCATGTTTGAGCCGGTGCACGGGTCGGCGCCGAAGTACGCGGGGAAAAACGTGGCGAACCCCATGGCGGCGATCCAGACGGTGGCCATCATGCTCGACTACCTGGGATGGATGGCCGAAGCGGACGCGGTGAATGGCGCGGTGCGCGCGGCGGTCCATGAAGGGAAGACGACGCGGGATTTGGGTGGGCCGCTGGGAACGCGGGAAGTCGGAGATTGGCTGGCGGAGTACGTGAGCAAGAAAGGCGTAGCGCGATAACCAGAGCCACGGCAGCGAAGCGGCTGTCCCTTACGTCCGAAAGGCCCCGCGTCTGAAGACGCGGGCTACACGAGTCGCGCAGCCAATGCCGGCCTCCCGACCGAATGCGTCGGGACAAGTTCCGGCCGGCGCTACAAAGACACGCGACGCGGCTGCAAGAGTTTAGCGAGGACGAAGCCCACGGCGAAGCCGCCGATGTGGGCCCAAAACGCGACGCCGCCCTGGGCGTGCGTACGCATGGAGCCCAGCCCGCCGATGAACTGCAGCAAAATCCAGTAGCCCACAAAGAACATGGCGGGAATCTGCACGGTAAAAAAGACGACCAGCAGCGGGACGAGTGTCACGATTTTGGAGCGCGGGAAGAATACGAAGTAGGCGCCCATCACGCCGGAAATGGCGCCGCTGGCCCCTACAGTGGGCACCGACGAACCCCAGTTGAACGCGGTGTGGATGAGACCCGCGCCGAGGCCGCAGGCCAGGTAAAACAGAAAATAGATTGAGTGCCCCATGCGGTCTTCGATGTTGTCCCCAAAAACCCACAGGAACCACATGTTGCCGATGGCGTGCATCCAGCCGCCGTGCAGAAACATGCTGGTGACCAGCGGCATCAGCGCGCCACCCAAGTTGACGGCGTGGGTGGTGAGCAGCGCGTCGATGCGCGCGGGAACCAAGCCCAGGGTAAAGATGAAGCGCTCGCCGCCGTCCGCGCCCAGCGACACCTGGTAGAGCCACACCAGCGAGTTCAAGGCGATGATGGCGATGTTGATGAACGGCGTGGTGTAGCGCGGATTGATGTCGCGAAGGGGAATCATTTGCTGGCCCCTTTGGCTGTGACGGGCGCCCGCGCCAGTACGCCAATCTCGCTCGGCTTGACGGTGCGGCGGCCTTCGCGCATCAGACGCTCGATCTCCTCCACCGGTTTGATGCCACCGCGCGCGCCGAGTACGGTGCAGTTCAGCGCCGCGGCCGCGCAACTGAAGTCCAAGATGCGCTCCATCGGCCAATCCTGAAGAACGCCGTAGACGAAGGCGCCGTGGAAAATGTCGCCGGCGCCGGTGGTGTCCACCGTGGCGACCTCGAAGCCGGGGCAGGGAAGGAAGCGGCGACCGTCCCAGGCGAGCGCGCCCTCGCGGCCGAGAGTGACACCCGTGAGCCGATTTCCGAAGCGCTGGTTAATCGCCGGGAGAGATTTCGCGAGGTCCGGCTCGCCGGTAAGGCGCGCAGGGAAGTCGCGGGAGGCCATGAGGTAGTCCACAGACTTCAGCAGGTCTTCCACGCCGGGATACAGGTTGTCCATGTCCGCAGTGACCGGGATGCCCGCTTCGCGCGCCCAGAGCGCTGCCTGCGCTGCGGCGGCGGTGTCGTGGCCGTCCACGAGGAGGGCACGGGCGGAGAGGATCCAGTCGCGCTCGAGCTCCTCGGGGTGCAGCTCGAGCCGGGGGTCGCGGCGCCAGAGGATGGTGCGCTCGCCGGTGGGGTCGTCCACGAGAATGAATGCGGACTGGCTGGCGCATTGCGGCACGGCGAAGAGTTGTGCCTCGACGCCGGCGCGGGCCAGCTCGGCGCGCTGCATTTGCGCGGCGGGATCGTCGCCAACTTTTCCGATGTAGCGCGCGCGCAAGCCCCACGCGGCGGAGGCCACCATGGCGCTGGCCACCTGCCCGCCGGGGAGGATGTCGGCAGAGAGGAATTCGACCTTGGAATCGAAGGCGGGGAAGTGGGGAAGACGGATGAGGGTGTCGGTGGCGTTGAGGCCCACGCCGACGACGTCCACGCGCTGCGGGGTGATGTGCATGGCGGAATCACTGTAACCGAGGGGGCGGGAATTGCAAGGGAAGGGAGAGCGGGCCATTGCGTCCGATAACGTTTGGAGGAATGGGGACAGATTAACGTAATCCGGGACGTGCGCGAATCGCCAGGCGGGAGTGCGTTTTCGTGCAGCAGGGAAGCGAAGAAGTAAAGCACGCAGCGAAAGTGGCGAGGATTAGCGCGGCGCCCCCGTGCGCGAGAGATCGTTCGTTTGTACTCCCGGTTTGTGCGCGCGAACGAGGCGAGAGGGGAATTCTCTGCGGGAGTGGCAGAAAGTTTTTGTTGCTGCGCGAAATTATTTTCCATTCGGCTCGGGATTTTTGGATTCTTCGTTTGCTTCATGTGCGCGGGTGTGGTAAGTATTTTTGTTTTAGTTTTGCCGTCGTGCAAGCGGGATACCGGTGCTTGCACATGTCGGCATGCCGACACGCACATGCCGCTGAGGGAGTCGGAAGCGATCGTCCTGCGCACGTATCCACTGGGCGAAGGGGATCGCCTGGTCAGCTTCCTGAGCCGCACGCTGGGTCGCATGCGCGGCGTAGCGGCGGGCGCGCGGCGCACCAAGAGCCGCTTCGGTTCCACGCTTGAGCCGCTCTCGTACATCCGCATCTGGTTTTTCGAGCGCGAGACGCGCGACCTGGTGCGGATCAACCAGTGCGAGCTAATTGAGTCGTTCATGGAAACGCAGAGCGACTACTTGTGCGGACTGGCCCTGGCCCAAGTCAGCGAGATTACAGAAGCCGTTCTGCCGGAGCGCGAGGCGTCCGATGCGGCATTCCGGCTGGTGCTGCTGACCGCGCGCGCGGTGAAGGCCACGCAAAAGACGGAGTTGCCGATGGCCTACTTCATCCTGTGGACGGTGAAGCTGGCTGGATGGCTACCGGAGCTGGACCGCTGCGCACGGTGCGGCGGCGGGCTGGAGGGAGACAAGGCGCACGCGTCGGTGCTGCGCCATGGTCTGCTGTGCGAGAAATGCCGGCTACCGGCGATGCGTCCCATCGCTGCGGCGAGCCTGGCCGCCGCGAACAAGATGCTTACGACGCGCTTGGACAAGCTGGTGGAGCAGTCCGGTGCCGTGCATCCGGCGGCGGACCTGACCGGGCACCTGCTGGAATTGATCGAGCACCAGATTGAGCGCAAGCTGACCACGCGCAGAATGATGGAGAGCAAGGTTTGAGCAAGAAAAGGAAGCCGGCACGCAAGCAGAAGCGCAGCGGAATGACTCTGCAGGATGTCATGTTCAAGCTGCAGAAATTCTGGGCAGCGCAAGGCTGCATCCTGCAGCAACCCTATGACGTGGAGATGGGCGCGGGCACGATGCATCCGGAAACATTTCTGCGCGTGCTGGGGCCGGCTGCTTACCGCGTGGGGTACGTGCAGCCCAGCCGGCGTCCCACGGACGGCCGCTACGGCGAGAACCCCAACCGCCTTTACAAGCATCTGCAGTATCAAGTCATTCTGAAGCCGGCACCTGCGAACATTCAAAACCTTTACTTGAAGTCTCTCGAAGAGCTGGGCATTCGGCTGAGGGATCACGACATCCGCTTCGAGGAAGATAACTGGGAATCTCCGACGCTGGGGGCATGGGGCATCGGCTGGCAAGTACTGCTGGATGGCCTCGAGATCACACAGTTCACCTACTTCCAGCAGTGTGGCGGGCTGAACCTGGATCCGGTTTCCGTGGAGTTGACCTACGGACTCGAGCGCATTACGGCGTTTCTGCAAAACGTGGACAGCGTGTACGACATCCGCTGGAACGACAGCCTCACGTACGGGCAGGTGCGGCTGGCGGAGGAGCAGCAGTTCTCCGTGTACAGCTTCGAGAAGGCGGACGCCGCGGCCGCGCGAACGCACTTCGAATCGTACGAAGCGGAGGCGGCGAAGCTGCTGAAGTCCTTCGGAAGCGCGAAGGGGGAAGAGAAGCGGCGCTTCCCGCTGCTGGCGGTGTACGAGCTGTGCCTGAAGTGCTCGCACTTGTTCAATATTCTGGATGCGCGAGGGGCGATCTCGGTGACCGAGCGCGCGGCGCTCATCGGGCGCGTGCGGCAACTGGCCTGCCGCGTGGCCGCGGGGTACGTGGAGCAGCAAACCGGCCAAGCGGTCGAGGTGCCTGCATGAAGAAGCGCACTTCGAAGATTGCGGCGGCGGAATTTTTCCTGGAGATTGGCTGCGAGGAAATTCCCGCGGGAATGCTGCATCGCGCGGCGAATGAACTTAAAGTGATTCTTGAGAAACACTTTTCCGCAAACCACCTGCTAAACAACTCCGTGGTGGAAACTCTTGGAGCGCCGCGGCGTTTGGTGGCGGCGTGCGAGTCGCTGCGCGTGCGACAGGCGGATGTGGTGCGCGAAGTGAACGGGCCGCCGAAGGCCATCGCCTTCGACGCTGTCGGCGCGCCGACACGCGCGGCGGAAAGTTTTGCGGCGAAGCAGGGAATCAAGGTGGGGGAACTCACTGTCGTGTCCACGCCCAAGGGCGACTACGTGGCCGCCAAGCAGGTGATCAAGGGACGGCCCGCGGCGGAGATCCTGCGCGAAATTCTACCGCGCGTGATTGCGGAGATTCCCTGGCCGCGGAGCATGTACTGGACGAGCGCGGAGGGCCCGCGCTTTATCCGTCCGGTGCGCTGGATTGTGGCGCTGCTTGGCGGGCGCACGCTTCGGTTTACCTTCGGCGAGGTGGCTTCCGGGAATGCGTCTTCGGGGCACAGATTTCTGGGCCAAGGGAAGGTGCAAGTCACAGGGCGCAAGAACTACGTTGCGAGGTTGCGGGCGAGTTTTGTGCTGGCGGAGCCAGCGGCGCGGCGGCGAAAGATCGAACGGGAAATTCACGCGCTGACGGCGAAGCGCGGGCTGCGCGCGCACGCCGATGCGAGGTTGATGGAACAGGTGGTCTACCTGAACGAATATCCCACGGTGATTCTGGGGGATTTTTCCGAGGAATTCCTGGACCTGCCGGACGAGATTCTAGTGACGGTGATGCGCGACCACCAGAAATATTTTGCGGTGGAGCGGCGGGAAGGGGGCCTCGCGCCGCACTTTCTGGCGGTGATCAACATGGACGCGGACCGGCGCGGGCTGGTGCGCGCGGGGCACGAGCGGGTGCTGCGCGCGCGGTTTGCGGATGCGAGATTTTTCTGGCAGCACGATCAGAAATGTCGGCTTGCCGACAATTTGCCGCGGCTGGCGCACGTCACCTACGAATCGCGGCTGGGAAGTTACGCGGGCAAAGTGGAGCGGATGAAATCGCTGGCGGGATGGTTCGCCGGGCAGTGGTTCAACTCCGGCATCCTGCAAGCGGACGTGGCGGGTTCCGTTCGCGCGGCGGAGTTGGCCAAGTGCGATTTAGTCACGGGCATGGTGGGAGAGTTTCCGGAGCTGCAGGGAATTGTCGGCGGACTCTACGCCAAGGAGCAAGGCGAGCCGGACGAAGTGGCCTGGGCGGTCTACGATCACTACCGCCCGCTGGGACTCGAGGAGTCCATCCCGCGCAACCTGACCGGCTGCACGGTGGCGCTGGCCGACAAGCTGGATGCGCTGGTGGGCTGCTTCGCGGTAGGCATGATTCCGTCGGGGTCGAGCGACCCGTTTGCGCTGCGGCGCGCAGCGCTGGGCATCGTGAAGATTATTCTGGAGCGCAAGGTGCCCGTGTCGCTCTCCGCGTCGATTTCCGCGGCGGCGGGGATCCTGGAGTCACAGCCACCGAAAACTCATGTGACCCCGCAAGTGCAGGCGCAGGTGCTGGAGTTCATTGCTGAGCGCGCACGGTACGTCTTCAAGGAGCGGCTGGGATTTGCCTACGACGAAGTGAGCGCCGTCTTGGCGGCCAGCGCCGACGACATGGTGGACGTGGAGCGGCGGCTGGAAGCGCTAAAGGCGATCCGCAAGACGAAGAACTTCGAGCCGCTGGCTACCGCGTTCAAGCGCATACGCAAGATCATCGAGAAGGCCGGGCCGGCAGAGGCGTGGAAGCTCCCGCACGTGCGCGAGGACTTGCTGACGGAAGAGGCCGAGCGGAAGCTGCACGCGGAATCGCGGCAGGTGGCGCGCGCGGCCGGGGAGCACAAACGCGGCGGGCGGTACCGCGAAGCGCTGCAGGCCATCGCCGGGTTGCGTCCTGCGGTAGACAGTTTTTTTGATCAGGTGCTGGTGATGGCGGAAGACGAAGCGCTGCGCAAGAACCGGCTCACATTGCTGGCGGAATTGCTGAGCGAGTTTTCGACGATCGCGGATTTTTCGGAGATCGTCACGACGGAGAAGTAGTTTAGCAACATAAAGTAATACTAGAGATGTTGCGCCGCGAGAAAAATTGGAAAGAGGCGTGATCGAAAAAAAGATGTCGGCGCGCCGACACGCAGGAAGCCGTTGCCGCGGCGGCCACGAAGATGGATCCCCGGCCTGAAGTGCAAGGGCCCTAATTCATCTCCACTACAAAATCTGATGGGAAGGGAATCGATATGAAATACGTCTACTTTTTTGGAGCGGGAAAAGCGGAAGGCCACGGCGAGATGAAGCACCTGCTGGGCGGCAAGGGCGCCGGACTGGCCGAGATGACCAAGATCGGCCTGCCGGTGCCTGCAGGGTTCACGCTGACCACGGAGGTCTGCGATTATTTTTACAAGCATGGCAAGAAGTATCCGAAGGAGCTGGCCGCGCAGGTGAAGGCCAACCTGGCGCGCCTGGAAAAGGTGACCGGTAAAAAACTTGGTGACGCGAAGAACCCGCTGCTGGTGAGCGTGCGTTCGGGCTCGGCACGGTCCATGCCGGGGATGATGGAGACGATTCTCAACCTGGGGTTGAATGAGCAGTCGGTGCAGGCGCTGGCCAGCAACACCAAGAACGACCGCTTCGCGTACGACGCGTATCGCCGCTTCGTGCAGATGTACTCCTCGGTGGTGACTGGGCTGCCCAAGGAAGACTTGGAGCACAAGCTGCGCGCGATGAAGGCGCGCCAAGGAGTGAAGGACGACACGGAGGTCCTCGCCAAGGGCTGGCGCGAACTGGTGAAAGAGTACAAGGCGTACTTTAAGGAGCACACGGGCAAGGCGTTTCCCGAAGACCCGGAAGAGCAATTGTGGGGCGCGATCGGCGCGGTGTGCGGCTCGTGGATGGCGGACAAGGCGGTGACCTACCGGCGCGTGGAGAAGATTACTGGCCTATTGGGCACGGCCGTCAACGTGGTGCAGATGGTGTTTGGCAACACCGGCGACGCGTCGGGAACCGGCGTGTGCTTTACGCGCGACCCGAGCACGGGCGAGAAGATTTTCTACGGCGACTTCTTGCTCAATGCGCAGGGCGAAGACGTGGTGGCGGGCATCCGCACGCCGATGCATCTGGACGAGATGTCCAAGCACATGCCGAAGATTTACAAGCAGCTCGAGCGCGTGCGGAAACTTCTAGAAACACATTACCGCGATATGCAGGATATCGAGTTCACGGTAGAGGAAGGAACGCTTTACGTTTTGCAGACGCGCACGGGCAAGCGCACGCCGTCCGCCACTTTCCAGATGGCTGTGGACATGGCCAAAGAAGGACTCATCTCCAAGGAAGAGGCCATCGAGCGCGTGAAGGCCGAGGACATCGAGCGGCTGTTCTATCCGGTGATTGACGCAAGCGTGCAGCGCACGGATTTGCTGCGGCGCAAGCTGGCCGTGGGCGTGAACGCCGTACCCGGCGCGGCGGTGGGGCAGGCTGTGTTCACCGCGCACGAAGCGGAGGCCTGGGCTGCAGAAGGGAAGAAGGTCATTCTGGTGAGGCGGGAAACTTCGCCGGAAGACGTGGGCGGAATGTTCGTTGCACAGGGCATTCTGACGGCGACCGGCGGCAAGACGAGTCACGCGGCGGTGGTGGCGCGCGGCTGGGGCAAATGCTGCATCGTGGGGTGCGAGAAGCTGGACATTGACGCCGCACAGAAGTTGATGAGCTCGGATGGGCACGTGGTGAAGGAGGGTGACTGGATTACGCTTGATGGCGGCGATGGTGCGGTCTATGAGGGGCAGATCCCGCTGACCATGCCCAAGCTGCCGGCGGCGTACACCACGCTGATGCAGTGGGCCGACAAAGTGCGGCGGCTGGGCGTGCGCACGATCTTCTAGACCGCGCAGGACGCACGCAAGGCCCGCGAAATGGGCGCGGAAGGCATCGGGCTGTGCCGCACGGAGCACATGTTTTTCAAGGATTTTGAGCAGCCGGAGCGCAGCGCGGAGCGGCAGTTGGCCATCCAGGAAATGATTGTGGCCGACAACGTCGAATCGCGGCGCAAGGCGCTGGCCAAGCTGCTGCCGTTCCAGCGGCGCGATTTCATCGGCATCTTCGAGGCGATGGATGGGCTGCCGGTCACCATACGGTTGGTGGACCCGCCGCTGCATGAGTTCGTGCCGCACGACCATGAAAAGCAATTGGAGCTGGCGCAGAAAATCGGCGTGGATGTGGAGGTGGTGACGCGGCGCGTGGCGCAACTCCACGAAATGAACCCTATGCTGGGACATCGCGGTTGCCGTCTTTGCATCACCTATCCGGAGATTCTGGAGATGCAGGTGCGCGCGATCATTGAAGCGGCAGTGGATTGCCAGAAGAGAGGAATTAAAGTATTACCTGAGATAATGCATCCGCTCACGTTGGATAAGAAGGAGTTGCAGATCCTCGAAGTAGGCACACGAAAAGTCGCGGATGAAATCATTAAGAAATCCGGCGTGAAGTTGAATTACCTGGTGGGCACGATGATTGAACTGCCGCGCGCGGCGTTGATGGCTCACGAGATTGCCGAGATCGCGGAGTTCTTCAGCTTCGGCACAAACGACCTGACGCAGACGGTGATGGGCCTCTCGCGGGACGACGCGGGACGGTTCCTACCGGACTACGTGGACGCGGCCAAGGCCGGCGTCTTTCCGGCGGACCCGTTCCAGACGCTGGATGTGGCGGGCGTCGGGCAGCTCATGGAGATGGCTATTGAACGCGGGCGCAAGACGCGTCCCAAGCTGAAGATTGGCATTTGCGGGGAGCATGGCGGCGATCCGGAAAGCGTCCGCTTCTGCCACAAGGTAGGGATGAACTACGTCAGCGCGTCACCCTTCCGCGTGCCCATTGCGCGGCTGGCGGCGGCGCAGGCGGTGTTGGAAGAAAAGGCGGCCAAGAACAAGAAGAAGCGTTAAACGTTCAACGTGGAAGGGTTAAAGGTGGGCGCGAAGTCACTGGTGATCGGGATCTGCGGGGGGACGGGGTCGGGGAAGACCACGATCACGAACCGCATCATCGAAGCTTTGTCCGTGGAAAGCGTGCAGGTCCTGCAGCAGGACCACTACTACAAGGACCTGCCGCAGATGCCGCTGGACGAGCGCGCGCAGCAGAACTTCGATCATCCCGAATCGATTGACACGCGGCTGTTCGTCGAGCACGTGCGCGGGCTGCGCGAAGGGATTCCCATCGAGCGGCCGGTGTACGACTTCACGAAACACGCGCGCAAAACAGAGACCATGCGGCTGGACCCGCGGCCGGCGCTGATTGTCGAGGGCATTTTGATTCTCGAATGCAAGGCGCTGCGCGAGTTGATGGACGTGAAGATTTTTGTGGATACCGATGCGGACCTGCGCTTCATTCGCCGGCTGGGCCGCGATATCCGCGAGCGCGGGCGCACGGCGGAATCCGTCATGGCGCAGTACCTCTCCACCGTGCGGCCCATGCACATGGAGTTTGTCGAGCCGAGCAAGCGCTACGCCGATGTGATCATCCCCGAAGGCGGGCACAACGAAGTGGGGATTGATTTGGTGATTCAAAAGATTCGCTCGCTGGTGCCTCTCTCAAAAACTTAGCTTACGAGGACACTGCGTCCGACGGGGCGGACTCCGCGTCGGCCGGCGGCAGCCGTCCGTGTTACACACAAATCAGCACGGCGAAAAGTGGTGTAGAATCCGGCAAGAGGAAAGGCTTATTAATTCCCGAGCGGTATAAGGATTTGAAGAATGACCAAGAAAAGAGTCTACGGAATCCCATGCACAGTCTGCAAATGGCCAATTAAAGTTGGCTCGATTGATTTAGCAAATGACGCTCATCTAGATAGCTTGCGACATGCACTCTCCGCATCAGGTTGGCAAGACAGGACGGTGGAGTGTAAACGCCTTGGATGCAACTCCAATACTTGGTGCATCTTGGACAAGCTGATATTTCTGGACCTTTAGTAAATCTTAGTAAGTCTATGATGTCTTCGATTCAGGAGAAGCTTTGGCAATTCTGGTGGCAATAATAATCGTCGTTCTGATAATCGTATTCAGTTTCCGAGCAGAACTAAGGAAAAAATCAATCGAAGAAGAAACTTTTCTAAGGATGTCTGGCGCCGTGGGAATCCATCTTTGGGATTATGCATCACCCGTTCAGCGCCAAGAATTGCTGGCCGGGGTTGGGATACTTGCTGAAGACGGCACGTACTACACTGGCGACTTGCTGTCCACGAAATTCAGAGAACTACCTAATTCTGTTACAACATTGCTCGCCCGACACTCAAAGGAAATAAGACAAGAGCTTTCTGGGCTGCCGGCGCTTCCGCTTGCGCAGAAACCATTAAGCCCACCAGCTGACGAAGCCGCCACCGCACAGAAGCACGCCCACAATAAGGAGCTAGCGAGTCAGCAATTGCTCGCGAAAAGCAAGGATTACACTGAAGAAGAGCGTGATGCTTTGCTAGAATCCTACCGGGCCGCTATTAATCCGCCCCCAGAGATGATTGAGCTTGCAAACCTCCTCAACAAGAGTTTCGACGGGGACTTTCAACTCGCTAGTAGAGACGGTATCTTTAGAGGTGGCGCAGAACAGAGAAATGCTGGTCTTCGATCCCCGGATAACACTGAAACTTATAGGCTTAACACCCCGGAGGCCTTCGACGTATTCGCTGACGGGCTTGCAAAAGAAATATCGCAGACATTCTCGGCTTCCAGATTCACGCACCTTTTCAAAAAAGAGACGCTATCGAAAGGCTGGACTGCGGAAGATGCGCTTGTCATGTGGTAGGCATTGGGACACCTTTCTTTGGCGGTGGGTGTGTGTGGGGCGTACAACGACAAGGCCCCGCTGTTCCGCATCTTCGACCTCTGCAGATCGCGACTTTTGAATTACTGGAATATGTCGGATGACATGTTCGAAAAACTGAGACCACTTATTAGCGAGAAAGAAGAGGAGGCGTTTGCATCATTCAGAGGATGCAAGAATGTGGCCGACCTGCGTCTGTTCTTTGCTCGGTATACGAGTAGGATTTCGGGCGCGCCGGTCCCATTCTCCGAGCGGAGAATGTTCGAGGACGAATTGTCGGGCATCAAGTATCAGAGCAGCAACCCCATCTTGCACGCGACCATCTGTAAACTATTTATTGCGAATTGTAGAGCGACAAAAGCAGTGCTCGAAAATGTCTCCATATAACCTGCCCCATAAGAGAGCGCTTCGGTGTGCAGCACAGAACGGTTCGCGGAGCGAGAAGCGAATTGATACGAGCCACGTGTAGCATATGAGCCGGGAGGTTTGAGATGGCAACAAGGGAACATAATTTTCGTAAAGCCGCTTACCACGCAGGAATCTTGGAGCAAAGCATCAAAGAGATCGAAGACAATTACAAGAAAGGCCTAAGGCCCTTAGCGATAGCAAATCTTCGCAGGCGATTTGACGACATGAATTGCTATCTTGAGGACGCCATTAAGAACGCGAAAAAGTACCGGCGTTGACTTACGCTATGTCGGCATTTTGAGGAAGAAATAAATCCCCAGAAACGCGAAAATCGTGTCCGGCGACCAGGCGGCCAAAAACGGCGGAAGCTGGCCGACGGATCCCATAGCTTCGAAGAGCGCGGACACGGCCCAGTAGGCGATGCCGATGGCCACGGAGAGCGCGACGCCGCCCATGGTGCTGCGCGCGCGGAAGACGGCGGCGAAGGGAATCCCCAGCAGGACAATAATCGGCGCCATGAGCGGGTAGGCCAGTTTCTTGTGCCACTGCACGGAGATGCGCGCCACGTCGAAGCCGGCCTGTTGCAGGTCGCTGATGTACTGGCCCAGCTCGCGCAGGTTCATCTGGTGGTACGGGCGAACTTCTCGGAAAAAGTAAGCGGGCGGCTCGGTCAGCTCGGAGAGACGAATCTTCCGGTAGGGAACGAACTGCTTGATGGTGGAGCCGTCGAAGTCGCGCACCCAGCCGTCTTCGAGGTTCCAGGTCTTTTGTGCGTCGTTCCACGTGGCGCGCGCGGCAAAGACGCGGCGGCGCATCTGGAAATTTGCCGGGTCCAGCTCGAAGACGCTGAGCCCGCCAAAGAGACGGCTTTCCGGGTCGAAGAAATCGTAGTTGTAGAGGCGCAGGCCTTCGCCGAAAATCCACTGGCGGCGCGGCTGAAAGAAGGTCCGCGCCGGGCGGCCCTTGATCTGGTTGCGCAGGGCGTCCTGACGCTTGTTGGTGTAGGGCAGGTACGTGTCGTCGAAGAGCATCATGGCGGCGGCCAGCAGCAGGCCGGCGACGAGCAGCGGCACGGAAAGGCGGTAGAGGCTGACGCCGCTGGCCTTGAAGGCGACTAATTCGTTGTTCTTGACCAGCACGCTCATGGTGACGATTACGGCCATGAGCACGGCCAGCGGAAGGAGTTGGTACACCAGCAGCGGCGTCAGAAAGCGGAAGTAGTCGAAGACAACTAGGAAGGGGATGCGGTTCTTGGCGATGTCGTTCAGCAGCTCGAAAAATGTGAAGGAATGGAAGAGAATCAGGAACCCCGCCAGCATGAGAAAGAAAAATGTGAAGAAGCGCCGCAGGATGTAGAGGTCCATCAGCAGCGGCCAGCCGTTGCCGGAGCGCTTCACGGCGCGGCTTGTGCCCCGAGGCACGGCGGTTGCTTTGCGGGCCGGGCCGTCGGACGCAGGCAAATGGACGTCCGCTGCGGCCGTGCGCGCATGCATTCGCCGATGACGCCAGTCGGCAATGGCCTCCGACCAGCGCGTGAGTACGCCTTCAGCGCCGACCTGCTCCATGCGCGGCAAAAGGAAAACTCCCAAGAGCGCAGCCAGAATGTTGGCGCCCCAAATTCCCAGCCAGGGCGGAACCACGCCTTGCCGCGCCATCCCCGCGCCCCCGATGAAAACCAGATAGTAGCCTGAGATGAGCAGCAGCGTGAGGATGAGCCCCGCGGCACGACCTCCGCGGCGAGGACGCGCGCCCACCGGAACGGCAAGCAGCGCAAAGACGAGACTGGCCACGGGGAAGGCCATGCGGCGGTGCAACTCGACGCGCAACTCGCGCCAGTCCGGGCCTTCGGCGGCGATCAGGTCGCCGAGCGGGCGCTCCGGCGGAGTCAGTTGGACTGCGGCACGGGCAAACTCTCCGAAGGTAACCGGAATATCGCTCTGGCCGAAAGTTGTGACGGAGTAGCGGTCCGGCTCGCGCAGGTTATACTCGTGCGTGCTGCCGGTCTGGAGGTGCAACTGGATCTTGCCCTGTTCGCGGTCGGCGATTACAATCGCATCCTCCGCCAGGGTCACGCGTGATCCATTTTCCGTGCCTGTCTCCGCCAGAAAGATGCCGCGCCAGCGCGTGGCGGCCGCTTCCACGTCCTGCACGTAGAGGACTAGTTTGGGAAAGCGCTCGTCGAAGACGCGCGGCTGGATTTCGAAGGAGGCCTGGGTGGAGCGCAGGCGTTCCTCGAGAGCGTGAAAGGTGCGCAGCGACGCCGGCACCAGCCAAAACGTCATCGCGGCGGTGAGCAACGCCGCACCGAGCGCCAGCCCGCCGACCGGAAGCAGCAGGCGTCGCTGGTTGATGCCCAGCGAGTGCAGGGCGATGACTTCGCTATCGGCCGAGAGGCGGCCGAGCCCGATAAGCACGCCCACCAACACGGACATCGGTATCGTAAAAGTGAGCACTCCGGGTAGCGTGCACAGAAACAGCAGCGCTACGCTGGGGAAGTCCGCCGAGTGGCGCACGATCAGTTCCATCAGGCGGACGAGCTGCGGGATAAAAAGAACAAAAGTAAAAACAGCCAGCCCCAGCGCGCCGTGTGAGATGATTTCTCGGGAGATGTAGCGGTCAATGATGCGCATGCGTCAGGCTTCGCATTCTAGCACGTCCGCAGCGGCGCCAAGGGAGGCGCCGGCGCGATGAACCGCGTGAACCTCGCCCTGCTGTGGCACATGCACCAGCCGCAGTACAAGGACCCGTCCACGGGGCGCTACGTGATGCCGTGGACGCGTCTCCATGCCACGAAAGACTACTGGGGCATGGTGAAAATCCTCACAGAATTTCCGAACGTGCACATGACGTTCAACGCGGTGCCGTCGCTGGTGGCGCAACTGGAAGAGTACGCCAGCGGACAGTTCGATGAGCCCGTGTTCCAGCTTGCCTTCAAGCCGGCGAGCGAATTGGAGACGGACGAGAAACTCGAACTGCTGGACCGCGGATTCCAGCTCAACCGCGAAAACCTGATGCGGCGGTGGCCGCGCTTCGTCGAGCTGTACAACCTGCTGCAAGAATTGGGCCGCGAAACCGCCGCGGAAAACTTCGGCCCGCGCGACTGGTGCGATTTGCAGGTCCTCTCGCAGCTTGCGTGGATGGACGAGGTCTGGCTGGCCAATGACCCGGTGGTCGCCGAGCTCTCCCGCCGCGGCGCCAATTTCGCCGAGGAGGATAAGCAGGCGTTCAAGGTGCGGATATTGGCGCTGCTTGCGGACGTGCTGCCCGAATACCGGCGCGCCGCTGCGAGCGGCCAGATCGAAATCTCTACCACGCCGTTCTATCACCCCATCCTGCCGCTGCTCTGCGATACGGACATCGCCCGCGAATCGAATCCGGGCACGCCGCTTCCGCAGCCGCACTTCCAGCATCCGGAGGACGCCCGCGAACAACTGGTGCGCGCGCGCAAATCGCACGAGCGCGTGTTTGGCGCGCCGCCGGCCGGCCTGTGGCCTTCGGAGGGCTCCGTCTCCGATGCGACGCTGGACCTGGCGGTGGAACTCGGCTTCCAGTGGTTCGCGACGGATGAAGGCGTGCTGGGCCGCACGCTCAATGTGGGCTTCTGGCGCGACTCGTCGGGGATTCCGTCGAACGCCGAACGGCTGTACGCGCCGCTGCGCGTGCGCCGCAACGGAAAAGACGTGGTGGGCTTCTTCCGCGACCATTATCTTTCGGACCTGATCGGCTTCGTGTACAGCCGCATGCTGGGCGTGGCCGCCGCCGAAGACCTCTACCGGCGCATCCGGCAAATCGGGGAGCGCGTGACGTCCAGCCAGCCGCTGACCGTCACGCTGATTCTCGACGGCGAAAATGCGTGGGAGTATTACCCGGGCAACGGGCGTGAATTCCTGCGTGAGTTTTACAAGCGCATTGCCGCCGACCCGGACATCCGCGCGCTGACAATTTCCGAAGCCATCCGCGCGGCCGGCGAGATTCCAACCGTCGAGAGTATTTTTCCGGCGTCGTGGATCAACGCGAATTTCGACGTGTGGATCGGCCACGCGGAGGACGTGCGAGCGTGGGAATTGCTGCGCAACGCGCGGGATTTCTTCTCGCGCGCCGAAAAGCTGCACGAGGCAGGAGGCACCGGCGCACCCACCACCGAGCAGCTTGCCGCGGCCTACGAATCGCTGCTGGCCGCCGAGGGCAGCGACTGGAATTGGTGGTACGGCCCCGAGCACAGCTCGGCGAACGACGCGGAATTCGACGCGCTCTACCGCAAACACCTCACGGAAATTTATGCCGTGCTCGGCGCGGAAGCTCCGGAAGAGCTGGCCCATCCCATCAAGAAGAAACCGGAGCGGGCGTTTGTGCTGCCTCCGGGGGCGTTCCTGGATGTGCAGGTGGACGGGCGCGTGAGCTCGTACTTCGAATGGCTCGGCGCCGGGCTGTATTCCGCGGACCGGCAGAGCGGCGCGATGCACGGGCGGTCTTACACATTGCACGAGCTGCACTACGGCTTCGATGAAAACAATTTCTATTTGCGCGTCGAGCCGTTCATTGAGGCCATGGAAGAGCTGCAGGAATGCGAATTTCGAGTCACGATTGCGGCGGAAGACGAATTGCGCATCGTGGCGCACGTCGAGGCAGGGAAGTTGCAGCGCTTCGAAGTGGAGCGCAACGACGCGTGTTTGCTGAATCTTCCCGACGGCATGGCCGTGGCGTTTGGCAGAATTCTGGAAGTGCGCATTCCGCGCGAAGTCATTTTCCCTTCCGTTCCGGCTTCCTTGCCTCCGGCTTCTGCTTCGTCACTTCCTCCTTCCTCAATTCCTCCTTCCTCCCGTTCGTCCTTCGGCCTCGCTGCCGCGGTCTGGGAAGGCGGCCTGCCCATCGACGTGCTGCCGTCGGAAGGATTTCTGGAGATCAAACTCGGTGCAGACGCCTTTGCTTGGCCGGTCTTGTAACTAGTTGACTGAGTACCTTCGGCGTGCTATAGGGCAGCGAGGTATCCGGCATTTTCCTCGACCAATCGAGATTCAATTGAGACTAAAATCAAAAGCGAGAACTTCAGCCGTCCTTTCTTGCATCCTCTCCTGTATATCAGGTTGCGATCTTTCAAAAAATCCAAGCCCTGCTCCCAACATGAACGCACGAGAATCCAAGGTAGAACAGGAAATACGACTCACCTTCGGAGGTTGGGTCGATGGCAAAGCTCAAGACGAAAAGCTCGATGGGGTATGTGTGCCGGAATCCACGCGGAGCATATTGGAGTGCGACATATACAATGGCCTACCGAACTGGACAATAACAGAGGTTATTGTGAGAGTTGCTTGGTCGCCCTACATTGACGAAAACGTGCGATCATTTAAGGTGATTACAAATATCAAACCGATGACGACCGAACACGCGAAAATCAGGCTTGGTCTTCAGCTTCCACGCGACACCTACCAAGGTCGTCTTACCCGCGATCCGAATCTGCAATGGCAAAAGCACTGGGGGTGGCTCATCGTGGGCGCGAAGGGTTTCCAAACTAAGTGAATTGGGCTGAGCAGCCTCCCCGCACACGCTTGATCTCCGCCAGACGAGCCACCCCGAATGAGTGGAGGCGCTATGAAGAAAAAACCTAGCAGTCGCCGTCGGAAAAACGGGCGCGACACCATGCGGTCGGAGGACGACTTCTCCGCGGCGGTTCGCGGCGCTACGGCAGCAAGATACGCTAGAGGCGCCAACGGCGTGCATCGCGAAGATGAACCGCCGCGGCTGGATCGCAGTCGTTAAGTGGCTTTCACTCCGGCGCACTAGAGGACCCTGTGACCCTTTCCGATAGGCTCTACAGCGAGACCGAAGACCGTTGCGCTATCTGCGGTCTCTCTCACGTGCAGGCTCTCACGATTCATCATATCGACGGTCACGACTCGAACAACATCTACGAGAACATGATCGTCTTGTGTCACAACTGCCATCAGAGACACCACCAGGGGAAAGGTATCAGCCAACGCGAAATTGAGGACCGGAAACGCCACTTGGTCCAGAAGACGATCACCGTCTACGGCATTAACGCGATGAAGATCGCCGCGCGCAACAACTTCGGCGTCATTGCTCTTCCATTTCTTCTCTTTCACCTAGTCGATCTGGGTTACATGACAAAGGAAGAGAATCAGATGGGATACGGGCCGCAGGATGATGCAACAGCCAGATTCGCCATCACCGATAAGGGGCGAGAGGTCCTGACGAAATTCATGAAGTAGCCGGGCCGGGTGCGCCACCTGTCCCGCCTGCCCCGATTCCGGAACCGCAGGGCCAGGGATACGCAGTCAGAAGGCGCGCCACTTTTCTGCGACCAATGATTCGAAATGGCGTGGGAAGGGCATACATGCCGCTGTTTAGTATCTGTGCGATCGGCGAACTTCCAGCCGAAGGGCGAGCAAGGGCCGCGCACAATGGCCGAAGCCGCTGGCTTTTGAACGGTGCGAGAGGCTAGGATCTAAATGTTACGCTGTGCTCCACGCCGGAATTGTACGTCGCACACATCGCAGGAGGCGCGATGTATGACCCACCTGCGAAGAAGTTGGAGAAGTTGAAAGCGGCCTTGTCTTTGCACCTCGCTTGTTATAACTTTTGCCAAATTCATTCCATGCTGAGGCGATTCGCCAACGGAGTCCAACAATGAGGCTTGAAAACAAAGTCGCGGTCTTTGCTTTCCTCACCCTATGGGGAACAATGGCACAGTCCCAAGTAAAAGACATGCCGTCCCAAGCGGAGTTTGAGCCCATCTTGGAGAATGCCGAGACCAAACTCAAGAGTTTTGTCGCTACGCTAACTCAATTCAGGGCAGAGGCCGCTGCTCTGGACGCGCAAAGATTAAACGACGACTTGAAGTCTTTTCGTGAGCTCTTACAAGTGATTCAAGCGACACGCGTCACAGGCGATGGTGCCGCGAACAGAGGCATAAACATGGGGCGCTTGGTGCTGATCCTAGGAGGCTTTGATGATGTGGCGCTAGAGGCTGCAATGTGGAAGTCCGTAGCCGAGCTCCACATGTGCCAAATGTTGATCCAGCACCAAAATCCGAGCCGCTACGATCAGTTCAGCACGAGACTGACGATGGATTTGCAAGTGCTGCGCGAGGTCGGGCGTCAACTGTTCCACCCGACGCTCCGCATGGCTGACGCCGCCGACACGATTTTACTTATCATGAGCGATTCCGAATCAAAGAACAAACCCAAACCTCGCTGATTGCTCGATGTCCTCTTGGTTGAAGTCGGGAACATCGCCGCGGCCGGGTGCCTCATCCCTCTCGCGCTCTCCGCGGGAAGGGTGGGGCACTCCCCGCCTTCGACCTCACGTCTGCCTGTAATATCCAAAAGATAAGTAGTAAATATTGTAATTGACTTATTGAAAGTATTACGCTAGACTGCCACGATTGCCCAGTGGGCGGAAGAAGAAAAAGTGCCAGGTTGCAGGTAGCAGGCGGTAGGGAACAGGGAAAACGATTCAAGTGCCAGCAAAACCTATCAACTCGCTTAACCTACAGAATCGGCCGCACTTCCACGTTCTGTTACAAATTGTATCAAAACCAACAAAGCTCTTGGTTTCTTGCGTTTGCGGCATTCGATGATGAAGGGGGGAGGGGTAGTGCTTCAAAACACTTTCACGGCAAGATCGCGGGGGCGGTGGCCGACGGGGATCATGGTCAGCAGGCTCTGCGTGCGCACGCGAATGACGGCCAGGTCGTCGGAGTCCTCGTTGACCACCAGCAGCATGTCGTCGCCCGGGCTGAAGCGCGCCACGCCTGGGCGGCGTCCGACGGCGATGAACGGCAGTGCGTGACGAAACGCGATTTCAGTGGGCAGCACGCGTCCGGCGGCGGCATCGGTCACAAAGAGATATCTGTCGTCGGCGCTCAGGCAGGCACGCGACGGCGTGTCACCCAGCAAAACGTGTTCGGTCACTTCGTTGGTCCACGTGTTCAGAATTGCCAGGCCATGCGTAGCAGGTGATGGCACGTACAGCTCGCCGCCATCGGACTTCATCACCAGATCGGAGGCCTGGCTGCCGAGAGGAAGGTTGGTCAACAGCGCCAGTTGCTTCAGGTCGAGCACCGAGATTTGAGCGGAGCCTGCCGCGGTTACGAACGCCTCAAGACCATTGGGGAGAACCTCGACACTTTCCGGATGCGCGGCGACGGGGATGGTGGCAAGGATCGCCAGGGTGGCCGCGTCCAGCACGCTCACGGTGGAGTCATCGCGGTTGGGGACAAGCAGGCGCTTGCCATCGGGCGTGACGCGCGCGAGCCACGGGCGGCGCCCGGTGCGCACGCTGGCCAGCACTTTTTGGGTTGCGCAGTCAATCGCAGAAACCGTTCCGCTGCCCGACCCGGCCACGTAAGCTCGCCTGCCATCGGAGCTGAAGTCCACCGCAAATGGCGCTGCGCCGACGGGAATGCGCGCTTTGACCTGGCCGCTGCGCGCGTCAATCACCCACGCGTAGCCGCCATCGGTGCTCACGCCCCAAATTTCGTCACGCGTGGGATGAGCGCGCACGCCACTGGGCGTGGAGCCTACAGCAATGGTGGCCACCGAGGAGAGCCGGACGAGGTCCACTACCGTGACCGTGCCGTCGGCGGTGTTGGTCACGTATGCGCACATCCGCACGCCGGGCCGCAGCACGGACGGGCGGTGTTCTCTGGCGACTTGCCAGAACACTCCCGCTGCGAGCAGGACAAGAAGAAACACAAGGCGCGCATTGAGTCGTGGAAAGATTTTCACTTGTGCGGCAAAACTATTTTGCGCTTTCAGTTCAAACTTCGGTGCAGCACGGCGGCAATTTGCCGGACTTCGGACACCAGTTGGTCGAATTCATCAGGGAGGATGGACTGCATGCCGTCGGAAAGCGCGCGGTCCGGCTGGTGGTGCACTTCGACGAGCAGGCCGTCGGCGCCAGCGGCGATGCCCGCGCGAGAAAGCGGCAGCACTTTGTGGCGACGCCCCGTGCCGTGGCTGGGGTCCACGACAATGGGGAGATGGCTACGCTTCTTCACGGCGGGAATGACGCTCAGGTCCAGCGTGTTGCGAGTGAAATCGGAAAACGTGCGCACGCCGCGCTCGCACAGGATGACGTTGTAGTTGCCCTCGGCCATCACGTATTCCGCGGCCATCAGGAATTCGTCGAGCGTGGCGGACATGCCGCGCTTCAGAAGCACGGGCCTTTTCGAGCGCCCAGCGCGGCGCAGCAGAGAGAAATTCTGCATGTTGCGCGCGCCGATTTGAATCACGTCGGCGTACTGCTCCACCAGGTCGAGGCTTTCGTTGTCCACCGCTTCGGTGACGATGCCCAGGCCGAAGCGTTTGCGCACTTCGGCCAGTACCTTGAGACCCGGCTCGCCCAAGCCTTGAAAGCTGTACGGGGACGTGCGCGGTTTGTACGCGCCGCCGCGGAAGAGCTTCACGCCGGCGGCGGCGATGCGCTGGGCAATGGCCATTGCCTGCTCTTCGCTTTCCACGGCGCAGGGCCCCGCCACCATGCCCACTTGCTGGCCGCCGAAGGCCACCTCGCCCAGGGGCGTGGGGATGCGCACGACGGTGTCTTCTTCTTTCACATCGCGGCTGACCAGCTTGTAGGGTTTGCTGACGGGAATGCACTCGACCACGCCGGACATGGACTCCAGCACGCCGAGGTCGACGGCGCCTTTGTTGCCGGTGATGCCGATGGCCGTGCGTGTGGCGCCGGGAATCGGATGGGGTTTCAGGCCCAGCGATTCGATGCGGTCGCAGACCGCGCGCACCTGCTCTTCGCTGGCGTGCGCTTGCATCACAACTAACATGGACGGCTCCCCCGATGGACTGAAAGCGTGCAGACTAAACTTGGCAGTCTACTCTAAAGCGCGAGGCGAGTTCAAATTACGGGTTCAGCTATCCAGTTGGGGCTTGCGGGAAAAGGGATTGTGACGCGGTTTTTTCCAGTGGGCGGTGCTGTAGACCTCCAGTTCGACATCGCTGATGCGGAACTGGGAGGTCGGTGGGTGATTCGAGGAAGTGGCGAGCTCGTGACGGAGCTTCAGGGAGCAAATGTCCGGGGCGTCCTGATAACGTGCCCGGTGAGAGTTAAAGGCCTCGTTGGCGATGGCCAGAGTGAATTCACGCGGCAGGGTTTCCGCTTCGCGCACGAGGAACGTATATTTGCGGACCAAAGCCAGGACTTCAAAGCCCACGTACTGCACGATGACGGTGTCTACCAACTTTCACCTCCGACTTGCGAGAAGATGGCAGGAAAAAAAGGGCGCCCCGACAAATCGGGACGCCCGCGTTGCTTAGAGGCCAGCTACGTTGGAAGCCTGCAGGCCCTTGGGGCCGGTGGTGACTTCGAATTCAACCGCCTGGCCGTCGTTCAGCGATCGGTAGCCTTCTCCCTGGATGGCGGAAAAGTGCACGAAGACGTCCTCGCCGGACTGGCGCTGGATGAATCCGAATCCCTTGCTGGCATTGAACCACTTCACAGTTCCTTGTTCTTTCACTTTGTTTCCTACTTTCGGTTTGAGCTATTCGGTGCCGCTCGTCTTAACTCTTCGGCTCACAGTGAACGCTCGCCGTGAACGGGAGCCTCCAGCCGCAAAAAAATCAAAAAGCGCTGCAAGTGTGAACTTGCAGCGCCTCTAACGAATCCAAAGGTTTTACAAGAGCAACAAACGCAAAGCCATTCTAGCACAACTACGGCGGGAAACGTTAACAAAATCTTCAATTCATTTCACTAATAAATCCTGCGCGTTGCCTGCTGAAACTGCGCGGGAAGGGCGGGAGAAATCGACATGGGGACCCAGTCTTCAGACCAGACGGGCAAAACGGCGATTGGCATGGGGGAAATCCACGCCGAGCGCAAACCAGCATATCGCGCCGAAAGCGAAAGCGGGTAAGAGCGAAATCAAGCTGCAATGGGGTGTAGGAGCCGGCACGCCCTGGCCCAACGCTGTCAGTAGCGCCCCGGTGACGATGCTACCAATGGCCATCCACTGATACATGCGCAGCCGGGCAATGACCGGCGTCTGCGGTTCACCACGATAGGCTTCCTCGACAAAGCGGCCCAAGCCGTTCAGGATCAGGTAGAGCCCCGCAATCAGGTGCAGCGGAGGGTGCAGAATCCATAGCCGCGCCAGGGCCACGCCAGTCACGATATTCCAAAGGATGGAATACAGCGGCGTGGCGTGAGTGGGCACGCCGTTCCACGGCGTGAGTCGGGTCACTCGGGATTGCGGATGAATATAGCGGATGCCGACGGTCTCCGGCGCGGGCCTGCCGTGACAGCAGCCTTGCACGAGGCAGCGCAATCTGCCGAGCGCCTGCACCCACGGCCCGCTCACGGCAAACGCGGCCAGCAACAGCCAAGCGCTACTGCCAGTGAGCGGCGCGGCCAACGCGCCCAGTATCGTGCCCAGAAGCCCTCCGTAGTAGCCGAAGGGGCGCAGCAGCACCGGCGAGCCTTCAATAAATTGCGCCCACAGCCCGGCACCCAGCAGGCCCGCGACCACCGCTAGAAAAGTCGCCGCGGTGCTCTCCGGTCCCGCCAGCGTCTGCGTGATGAACACGCCGGCGAATCCCGCCAGTCCGGCATACGCGCCGTGATTGATCACGCGGAGCGGGCCGAGCTTCCAGTCCTTCCACGAGTTGCAGAGCCGCTCCGACAAATTGCGCAGGCCGTGCCAGACTCTTGCGGCGTACGCAACGAGCGCGGTGATCAGAAAGCCTCCGAGCACATCCACGATGGCGTGCATGCCGGTGGTGACGCAGCTGGCCGCCACCAGCAGCGCCCACGCCCAACATACCCAACGCATCACTGGCCAACGACCTGCAAACACTTTGGCGGCGAGCAGCGCCCAGATGACATGAAACGACGGAAACGCGGCGCCGGGAATATCCAGCGTGCGTTCCCAGGCGAGCAATTCTCCGAGCGCGTGATGGGGAACGAAGGGTCGCGGCACTGCCACGAGCGGAATGACTAAGAAAAGCGGAAACACAATGGCCATGGCCAGTAGCCCGCGCACGGCAAACCGCCGCAAGTCGCGCGCGCTTGTTGCCACGAGCGGCACCAGTGCCGTCACTACGTAGCAACTTGCGTAGAAAAACTCGGTCCACTCCAAGACCGGAAGGTGCTTCTCGAAAGGCAGGAACGCGGAAACGGCATCGTGCGGCACTCCGGCCGACACGATTGCTTCGTACAGAAACACCCAGGGGAGCAAGACACAGAGATAGCAGCGGATTCGCTCGCTACCAGTGGGTGGGCGGTCGTCGCCCGGAGGCAGGATGGCGTGCGGATTCACCATCGAGTCGCCGAAGCGGCTTCGCAGGTCGTGGCGCTCATAGCCGAGTACCAGTGCCGCGCAGCCCAGCGCCACCAGCGGAGTCACCAGCCACAAGCCGCTCGCCGACCCCGCAGCGATGGAGACGCCGACGGAGAGCACGCAGAAGCCGGTATAAATCGGGTGCGGCAAAAGGCGGAAGACTCCTTGCGTCACGTAGTGCGGCGGCGGAGCCAAATTCATCGGCAGACCCTTGCCGTGAGTCCATAGCGCGGCCATTCCCAAGCCCACGAGAAGTGCGCCCGCTGCGCCGAAGGCCAGCCCGAGGAACAGGGAAGCGTGCAGCGGAATTTGCACGGACGCCGCAGTCGATCTGGCCCATAGGACAAGCAATACCGGCAGCACCAGAGCAAAAAATCCTCCGTAAAGAATCTTGCTTGCGGACGATGGCGCACCTACGGCCATTGAACTACCTCATGAATGGCCCAGCCGGACGACTGGGGCACCCCAGCACGGCGAAGCACGGCGCGGCTCCTCCATTTGCATTCGCGAATGCCCATTACGGATTGGGGGAACAGTTTCTGCACGTTGGGAATTTTCGAGAGAGCGGTTGTTGCGAGGATTCCTTCCCGCAGAACAAGGCTTTCTTCGAAATCCAGAATGACGTCGCGGCCCGTGAGGACTACTTGCTGCTCGGTGATGCTCTCGGCCTGCACTTCTGTGCCGTTGTGAAAGACGACGCGCTTCGAGTATGGGCCGCGCCAGTCAATCCACACGAGCGAATCTGAGTCGCTGAGAAATCTGCCCCAGCGAAGTTCTTTGAGCGGCAATCGCCATGGCGGGATGGTCATGCGCAGGTGTTCGGCATATCCGAGACCACACACGGCGGCGGCTTTTGCGATGCGCACGCGAGCAGCGGCGCGCGGTTGCGTGCAGTTCCATTCGATTTTCCCGGTTTCCGAGTCCAAAATGGTCGCCCTGACGGGCGGCTCCATGGCGGTCCACGTTCCTTCGACCTGGAGCGGCGAGGATTTCCAGACCAGCGTCGGCCCGGAAACGCTTGGCGGCGAGCCTCGCCGCAGCGAGAGCTTTGTCCGCATTCCTTCGCCCGCGGAATGCAGAAGCAAGCTCTGGTAGTGAATGGAGAGCGACTTCCAGCGAAGCTCGCCCAGGTAGCCGATGAACGTGCGGCCGTCCTTATCTACACAGTCGAAGTACCATTTGGAGAGTGCAAACGGCGGGTTGCGGGTCACGGGAAGTCTTCCTGAGGCGCAGCGGACACTCAAACTATGTCAAAAATAAGCTGATTGGCAAGGAGTTTAGCTCTCCCAAAGCTGTCACGGCCGGTCATTCATCTCGCCGCCGCCCACACCGCGGCGTGTAGTGGCTGCACATCGTCGTTTACCGAATGCCGCGGCATCGGCTAAACTGATGGGTTCAGCGGCCGCTTCATACCGACACAAGTGACTGAGGGCATGGACGAGATTCTCCCGAATACGCAGTTGGTGTACGACGCGGAGGACGAATATCGTCCGGAGCCGGCGGCGCCCGCGGGTCCGCCTGCGTGGCAGGACGGCAGCCTGCGCATCGGAATCCACACGTCGATTGCCGGGGACATCGCGCAGTCGCTCGAAATCGCGCACGGCTTGGGAGCCAATGCGCTGCAAATTTTTTCGGCCAGCCCGCGCATGTGGCACGCGGGGGGCGCGTCCTCCGGGCCCACAGGCGGCCCGGGGCGCGAGAGGTTTTCCGCGGTGGAGATGTCGCGGTTCCGCGCGCGGCGGGAAGAGCTGGGGCTGGGACCGCTGGTCATCCACGCGAATTATTTGATTAACCTCGCGTCGCCCGATCGCGTGCTGCGCGTGCGCTCGATTCAGGCGTTTCATGATGAACTGGTCCGCGGCGTGGCGCTGGGCGCTGATTACCTAGTGGTGCATCCGGGGTCGAGTCGAGGGGGCGATGCACGGCAAGCAGCGGAAGCAGTCGCCCAATCGCTGCAACAGGCGACGCGCGGGATGAAGCTGGGCAACCTGCGCATCCTGCTCGAAAACACAGCGGGGCAGGGCAGCGTGCTCGGCTCCACGTTTTCCGAGCTGAAATTCATTCTGGACCTTTGCCCGGAGCTGCCGCTCGGTGTGTGCATCGACACGGCGCATATGTTTGCAGCCGGGTTTAACATCCGCGAGGCCGAAGGATTGGAAATGACTCTCAAGGCCATCCAAAGCACATTTGGGCTGGCCCGCGTGTTCATTATTCATTGTAACGATTCGAAGGCGGCGCTGGCGTCGAGAGTGGACCGCCACGAGCACATCGGCAAAGGCAAAATTGGACTGGAGGCCTTTCGCCGAATCTTGAATCATCCGATGCTCGCGCCGGCCGCCGCGGGGCAGCAACCAGAGCCGGCTACCGGCGGCGGGGGCCGCGCGTTCATTCTGGAAACGCCGATTGATAAGCCCGGCGACGATCTGAAAAACGTGAGGATGCTGTGGAAGCTGGCAGGCAAAGCGGCGCCGGTTTCTTCGTTGGGAGTCACGGCGCGAGATGGTTTCCGCGCGCGAACGTCCAAGTGGAAAAAGCCAGCGCCGCGAAAACGTTTCGTCAAAAAGCGGAAGGCCTCGCGGAGCGCCGTAGTCGCGCAAAAGAAAACAAAGAGGTGAACGGGCTGTGCCGGAGTACGAACCCCAATCCGTCGAAGCGAAGTGGCAGAAATTGTGGGACGAACAGGGAGCGTTCCGCGCCGTCGTGGATGCCGCGCGGCCGAAGTACTACGTCCTGGAGATGCTGCCCTATCCTTCGGGCACGCTGCACATGGGCCACATGCGCAACTACACCATTGGCGACGCCGTGGCCCGGTACAAGCGCATGCAAGGATTCAACGTGCTCCATCCGATCGGGTGGGATTCCTTCGGTCTGCCCGCGGAGAATGCCGCGATCCAGCACAGTATTGCCCCGCGCGATTGGACCAACAAAAACATTCAGGAATTGAAACGCGCGTGCCGCCGCTTCGGATTCAGTTACGACTGGGAGCGCGAAATCTCCACGTGCGAGCCGGAGTACTACCGCTGGAACCAGTGGTTCTTCCTGCGCATGTTCGAGCGCGGCCTGGCGTACCGCAAGCCGAGCCGTGTGAACTGGTGCCCAAAGTGCAAGACGGTCCTGGCGAACGAGCAGGCGGAAAACGGATTCTGCTGGCGGCATGAAGACACCCCGGTGGAGGCGCGCGAAATCGAGCAGTGGTTCCTGAAGACCACGGCCTACTCTGAGCAGTTGCTCGAGGACACAAAACAGCTCGAAGGCGGCTGGCCCGAGCGCGTGCTGTTGATGCAGCGGAATTGGATCGGGAAATCGAAAGGCGCGCGGGTGAAGTTTGCCGTGGACGGCGCCCCGGGCGCAACAATTGAAGTTTTCACCACGCGCATTGACACAATCTATGGAGCCACGGCCGTCATTGTCGCGCCCGAGCACCCCGTGCTCGCGGAACTATTGCACGGAGGGGAGCAGGGAACCATCGAGCAACTGAATCGTCTGCGCAAGCAAAGCGTGCGCGAGGTAGACCTGGCGACAGCGGAAAAGGAAGGCGTGTTCACCGGGCGCACCGCGGTCAACCCGTTCAACGGAGAGAAGCTGCCCATCTGGGCGGCGAATTTTGTGCTGCTGGGCTACGGGACCGGCGCAGTGATGTGCGTGCCAGCGCACGACCAGCGTGACTTCGAATTTTGTCGCAAGTACGGGTTGCCGGTCCGCGTGGTGGTGCAGAACGCGGAAAACAGTATTGTTGCGGAAGAAATGGGAGGGGCCTACACGGATTACGGGCGCGCGGTGAATTCCGAGTCGTACTCAGGGCTTGCCTCGGAAGAAGCGATTGAGCTGATGACCGTCGATGGCATCGCAAGGAGCTTCGGCGAGAGCCAGACGATTTTTCGGCTGAAAGACTGGGGCATCTCGCGACAACGCTACTGGGGGACGCCGATTCCCATTGTGCACTGCGGCGCGTGCGGCGTGGTGGCGGTGCCCGACGAGCAGTTGCCCGTGCTCCTGCCGCAAAACGTGCAGCTCACCGGCATGGGCGAATCACCGCTGGCGCGAGTTCCAGAGTTTGTGAACACAACGTGTCCCAAGTGTGGCAAGGGCGCGATGCGCGAGACGGATACGATGGACACCTTCATGGATTCATCGTGGTATTTCTACCGCTACGCGGACCCGCGCAACGACAAGGCGCCGTTCGATCCCGCCGTCGTTCAATACTGGTTTCAGATTGACCAGTACATCGGCGGAATTGTACACGCCATCCTGCACCTGATGTATTCGCGGTTTTTTTGCAAGGTGATGCGGGACCTGGGGCTGGTGACACACGACGAGCCGGTGAAGCGACTGTTCTGCCAGGGCACGGTGTTGAAGGGCGGGACGGCGATGTCGAAATCAAAAGGCAACGTGGTAGCGGCGATGGAAATGGCCGAGAGAGTCGGCTGCGACACGGCGCGCCTGTACACGCTCTTTGCGGCGCCTCCCGAAAAGGACATGGAATGGAGCGAAGAGAGCGTGGAAGGCTGCTCGAGGTTTCTGCACCGCGTTTTCCGGCTGCTCGATAAACATGCCGTCCGGCTCCGCACCGTACGCGCGGCCGGCGCATCGCTGGAGCTGGCGGCGGCTTCGGAAAAAGAAAAGGCGCTGCTGCGCAAGGCGCACCAGACGCTCAAGCGCGTGACCAACGATCTGGAAATCCGCTGGCACTTTAATTCCTCGATCGCGCTGCTGATGGAACTGGTCAACGAACTCTATGCCGCCGAGCCGCTAGAAAAGGACGCGCGCGCGGAAGTGGTGAAGGAAGTGTTGCAAATGCTGGTGCTGATGCTGGGTCCGTATACGCCGCATCTTTCGGAAGAGCTTTGGGAAATGCTTGGCAATACAGGCGGACTCGGCAAAGTGCGCTGGCCGGCGTACAAAGAGGAACTGGCGCGCGAAGAACAGCACGAGGTGGTCATCCAGGTAAACGGTCGTGTGCGCAGCCGGATGTTTGCGGAAAGCGGTCTGAGCGAAGAAGAACTGGTGACGCGAGCGCTCGCCGATGGGAAGGTGGCGCCGTTTGTGAATGGGAAGCGCGTAGTGAAACGCATCGTGGTGCCGGACAAGCTGGTGAACATCGTCGTAGCGGGATGAGGAAGCGGGGCAAAATCACGGCATGAGTGTTCGCGGCGGGATTGTTGTTCTCGATTTCGGGTCGCAATATACGCAGCTCATCGCGCGGCGCATCCGGGAGATGGAAGTGTTCTCCGCGTTGCTGCCGTGCACAGCGGCGATGGAAGAAGTGCGCAAGCTGGAGCCGCGCGGCGTGGTCCTTTCTGGTGGGCCCAACTCGGTCTATGACCCGGCCTCGCCGAAGTGCGATCCGCAGGTGCTGCACCTGGGTGTGCCGGTACTGGGCATTTGCTACGGCATGCAATGGATGGCGCACACGCTAGGCGGAAAGGTGCAACGCGCCGAGCGCCGCGAGTATGGACGCGCTGATCTGAAAATCCTGAACGGCTCCGCGCTGCTCGAAGGACTTCCGAAGGAGCTGAAGATCTGGAACAGCCACGGGGATCACGTGGTGGGCGTGCCGGAGGGCTTCCGCATTTGCGGGCGCACGGAAAATGCCGTGGCCGCCATCGAGGATGCGGGCCGCGGGCTCTTCGCCGTGGAGTTTCACCCGGAAGTCCGCCATACCGACCGCGGCGAGGACATTCTGCGCAACTTCGTATTTGGCATCTGCCATGCGCGGCCGAACTGGAATCGCAGCGCGTTCATCGCGGAGACGGTGGAAGCGGTGCGGCACACGGTGGGAAATGCTCGCGCGTTGTGCGCCCTGAGTGGCGGGGTAGACTCCGCAGTGGCCGCTGCGCTGGTCCACCGGGCCATCGGCGACCGCCTCACCAACGTATTTGTGGATACCGGCCTGCTGCGACAGAACGAATTTCGCGAGACCCTTTCGCTGCTGCGTGAAAGACTCGACCTGGTGGTGATCGGCGTGAACGCCGCGGATCGTTTTCTCGCACAGTTGAAAGGCGTCACCGACCCGGAGGAGAAACGCAAGCGCATCGGGCGCGAGTTTATCTCCGTCTTTGCGGAGCAGGCGCGAGAACTCGGCGAGATTCCGTACCTCGTGCAGGGCACACTGTACCCGGACGTCATCGAGTCCGTTTCCGTGAAAGGCCCTTCGCAGACGATCAAGACACACCACAACGTCGGCGGATTGCCGAGCGTGATGCCCTTCCAATTGGTCGAGCCGCTGCGCGACCTATTCAAGGACGAGGTGCGGCAGATCGGAAGAGAACTTGGACTGCCGGAAGAAATGCTGACGAAGCATCCGTTCCCGGGGCCGGGGCTGGCGGTGCGGCTGCTCGGCGAAGTGACGGAGGAGCGGCTGGCCACGTTGCGCGCAGCGGACGCGATTGTGACGCAGGAGATACGCCGCGCGGGACTGTACGAAAAGACCTGGCAAGCGTTCGCGGTGTTGCTGCCGGTGCGCAGCGTGGGTGTCATGGGTGACGAGCGGCACTACGGATTGACGGCTGCGGTTCGCGTGGTGGAATCGGAAGATGCCATGACGGCGGACTGGTCGCGACTGCCCGGGGAGGTCCTGGAGCGAATCTCGACACGCATCGTGAACGAAGTGCGGGACATTACGCGCGTGGTGTACGACATCAGTTCAAAGCCGCCGAGCACTATTGAGTGGGAATAAAAGACACGTGGAGCAACTTCAATCGGAGGGAGAAACTTTTTCCGTTGCTTGCCCCTAACGACTGGCCATCTTCTGCGCCATGTACAGCAGCAGGCGACGGTCACCTTCGTCAATCCGGGCCAAAAGGCTGCGGAGACGATTCAGGAAGCGAGCTTCCTTCCCGGAATGCCCCCAAGCAATTTCATCCGATGTCTTGCGCTTGGGAAGATTGGGGAGCTCGGGAGGTTTCTCACCATCGTAGAACAACTGATAGAGAGGCACTTCGAGCGCCCGCGCCATTTTCTCAAGCGTTTCGATCGCGGGGACAGTGTGGCCGTTTTCGACGCGGGAGATGTAGCAACGGAGGAGACCAGTGCGTTTCTCGATATCCCCCTGCGACAACTTTTTGACTTCGCGTAAAGTACGCAAACGTTCGCCGATGATCATAGAGCCATTATTGCATGAGATCATCCAGGCCACAACAGTTGTTTGACGGTTTCGCCGCCGGGGTGCTGTGGATATCGGGTGCTGCAAAACGGGCCACAGTGGGTGTAACCAGAACCTGATGACTCACGTCCCAAAAACGAGGGAAGAAAGCGGAGCGAAAGGCACGCCAGGCTCCGAGCCGGCTGCCGCCTCGACGGGCTCTCCGGAACCGAGCGCTGCGGATGCTGTAAGCAGCGTGCCCGTTCGGCGTTTGCGAGGCATGCCGCAGGCGGAAGAGCGGGAGTTGATCCGCCGGGCGCAAAGCGGCGATACAGGGGCCTACGAAGAACTCCTGCACGCACACCAGCAGCGCGTCTTCGCCGTGGTGGGCGGCATCCTCCGGCGAAGGGAAGACGTCGAAGATGTGGTGCAGCAGGTTTTTATCAAGGTCTATGTTTCGATACGCCAATTTGACCTGCGCTCCGCGTTCTCGACATGGATCTACAAGATTGCGGTCAACGAGTGCTACGACTACTTGCGCAAGAAGCGCGTGCGGCGGCTGGTCTATGAGGCGGACTTGAGCGAAGAGCAGGTGCGCCAACTGGAAGTATTCGATGCCGGCAGAGGCGTGGCGCCACCAGCGGATGCATTGCAGCGAGCCGAAATGCGCGATCTGGCGGGGCAACTGCTGGGCGAGTTGCAGGAGGAAGACCGGCACATGCTGGTGCTGAAAGAAGTGGAAGGGCTCTCGGTGGAGGAAATCGGGGAAGCCCTGGGCATTAATGTGAATACGGTGAAGGTGCGGATGTTTCGCGCCCGCGGGCGCCTGGTGGAGATTTATCGGAAGCGCTTGCGGGACAGGAGACGCTAATCATGGCGTGCAAAGAATATTCAGAGCGGCTGGATCTCTTCGAGGACTTTCTGGGCGGCCAGTTGGAGGGAACCGCCAAGGCCGAGGTGAGCGCGCACCTGCAGAGGTGTTCCGCGTGCCGCGAAGAAGTGGATTCGGCGCGGCTGGCCGGACTGCTGCTGCGCGCCGGACTGGAACCCACCGCGGAGCCGAGCGGCGCCTTCTGGACGCGTGTGCGCGCCCGCCTGCGCGAGGAGGAAGAAAAGCAGAGGGTGAGAGAATTCTGGCCGGCGCTGGAAGTGCTGGCGCGGCGTTTTTCCCTCACATCCGCCGCGGCGCTGCTGCTGCTGTTCGGATATTTGATCAACATCGAGTGGCAGGATCGCAATCTGCCCGCGGCGCGCCAGGCCGTGGCGCGCGAGATTTTCCCGGAGTCGGTGCGCCAGCCTGCGGACCACAACGAAGTGCTGGTGAGCCTGGCCGCCAGTGGAAATGAGAGGTAGAGCGATGAATCGAAAAGCAACGATGCTGGTGATTTTCGTGTTCCTGCTGGGAATTGCGCTGGGCGCGGTGGGCATGCGCGTTGCGGAGCAGAAGGTGCTGGGCGACCGCCGCGACGACCGCGGCCGCATGGGCGGCCCGGCCCGCATGGTCGAGCAACTCACGCAGGAACTGGCGCTGACGACGGAGCAGCAACAGCAGCTCAATTCCATCCTCGAGGACACCCGCAAGAAATACGAAGTGACGTACACGACAATCCGTCCGCAAATGGAACAGACACGGCAGGAAGGCCGGGGCCGCATCCGGGCCATGCTCACTCTGGCGCAGCTCCCCAAGTTCGAGGAATACCTGCGGCGGATTGACGAAGAGCGCAAGAATCGAGAACACCGATAAAGAGGTTTTCTCCAGCTCGGAAATCAAATTCAAGGAAAGAGAAGAGAGGGCGAGTCGAATGGCACTGCTCAGTAATTTCTCATCGTGGGCAAAGAATGCGTGGAAGCAGTCGGTGCTGCACCGGGCGATGCTCGTCGCGCCGCCGGTAGTGGCCATCGTGCTGATTGGCTTCTGGAAAATCGGCACGCGGGGGCCCGTGGTGTATTATCCGGCCAAGGTGGAACAGGGAGACATCTCCCAGGTGGTGCAGTCCACCGGCACGATCAATGCGGTGACCACCGTGCAGGTGGGCTCGCAGGTTTCGGGCACAATCTCCCAACTCAACGTGGACTTCAACTCGAAGGTCAAGAAGGGGCAAACGATCGCGCAAATTGACCCCTCCATCCTGAAGACGCGACTGTTGCAAGCCGAGGCGGATCTGGCCAACGCGCAGGCCAGCGTCAAGAGCATGGACGCGCAGATCGATACGCAGAAGGCCGATGTGCTTTCGTCCAAGGCCGGCGTGGACCGCGCCAAGTCCCAACTGAAAGATGCCGAGCTCAACATGAATCGCAATAAGCAACTGTCGCTGGAGGGCATCGTTTCCACAGCGATTCGCGACACAGCACAGGTGACGTACGAAAGCGCGGCCGCCGCGCTCAGCGTGGCCGAGGCGCAGATGGTCCAGTCCCAGACACGCGTGAAGAGCGCTCAGGCGAACCTGGAGCAAGCCAAAGCGCAGGTGCAGCAGCGCAAGGCCGCGGCGGAGTCCGCGCGGGTGGACCTGGCGCACACCACCATCCAAGCCCCGATCGATGGCACGGTCATCGCGCGCAACGTGGACGCGGGGCAGACGGTGGCCGCGAGTTTGCAGGCGCCCACGCTCTTCATCATTGCGCAAGACCTCACCAAGATGCTGGTTTACGCGAAGACCGATGAGGCTGACGTGGGAAAGATCAAGGTGGGGGCCACGGCCAACTTCCGGGTGGATTCCTATCCGCGCGAAACGTTTTCCGGCAAGGTGAACCAGGTGCGCATGAACGCCACTACCGTGCAGAACGTGGTCACGTACGACACGATCATCGAGTTCGATAATCCGGACCAGAGGCTATTCCCCGGGATGACAGCTTACGTGTCCGTGCCCATCGCTGAAGCCAAGAACGTGGTCAAGATTCCGAACGGCGCGTTGCGCTTCAAGCCCGACCTGACCGAAGACGAGCTCAAGAAAGTTTATGAGAAATATAAGATCTCCTACGATGAGACACGCGGCCAGAATCTGGCCGGATCGGGAGGGGGCGGGCAGGGCGGTGCTTCCAAGACCGGCGGGTTTGGAGGAGGCGCTGGCGGCGGCGGGCGGACCGGCGGTGGAGGCGACCCGGCGGCCGGAGGCGGCGGCGAAACAAAGCGCCCATCCGGAGGGTCCGGCGCAATGGGCGGAGCGCGGCGAATGGGCCCCCAGATCGTATGGAAACTTTTGCCCAACAAGGAATTGCAGCCGGTGATGGTTCGACTAGGCGTGACGGACTACACATTTACGGAGCTGAGAGGCGTGGCCGGCGGAGGCGAAATCAAGCCGGGCGACGAGTTGATCATCGGCCAGTCATCCAACAGCAGCGCGGCTCAGGCAGGCGCGGCCGGAAGGCCCGGAGCTCCGGGAACCCCCGGTGCCAACCCCATGGGAGGCGCGGGCGGCATGCGGCGTCCGATGTAATGGTGGAGCGCATGGCAGACCAGGTTCTGGCCACAATGGATACCCCTTCAACGCAGCCACGGGATCAGTGCGTCATCCGCCTGGATGGCGTACACAAGTATTACCACCTGGGCGATTTCCAGGTGCACGCGCTCCGCGGCGTCACACTGGATATCTACTCCGGCGAGTTCGTGGCAGTGATGGGGGCGTCCGGCTCCGGCAAGTCCACGCTGATGAACATCATCGGCTGTCTGGACAAGCCGAGCCGGGGCAGCTACCGGCTGGATGGTATGGACGTGTCGCAACTGCAAAAGTCCGAGCTGGCGCGCGTGCGCAACCGCAAGCTGGGCTTCGTATTCCAGCAATTCAATCTGCTAGCGCGCACGTCGGCGCTTGAAAACGTGGAGCTACCCACTGTCTACGCCGGAATTTCTCCGCAGGAACGCGAGACGCGCGCCCGCGCGGCGCTGGAGCGCGTGGGACTCTCCGAGCGCGCCCACCACTATCCGAGCCAGCTCTCCGGCGGCCAGCAGCAGCGCGTGGCCATCGCGCGGGCCCTGGTGAACCGGCCGGCCATCCTGCTGGCGGACGAGCCCACCGGAAACCTCGACAGCCGCACGAGCGTAGAGATTATGGATATTTTTCAGCAGCTGAACGAAGAGCAAGGGCTGACGGTGGTGATCGTGACGCACGAGCACGATATTGCGCAGTACGCGAAGCGCGCGCTGGAATTCAAAGACGGCAAACTGCGGCGCGACGCGATCATCAAGGACCGTTTGATCGCCCGGGAAGTGCTGCCCACTCTCCCCACGCTTGAAGAAGAGGACACGGGCGATGAACAGAGGGCACCGGAACCGGAGGCGAATTAACCATGGATTTCTGGAATACATTGCGCCTGGCTTTGCGAGCCCTCGCTCGCAACAAGTTGCGCTCGTCGCTCACCATGCTGGGCATCATCATCGGCGTTGGCGCGGTGATCGCAGTGGTCAGCATTGGCCAGGGCGCAGACGCCATGATTCAAGAGGGCATCCAGAACATGGGCACGAACGTGGTGTACATTTCCGCCGGCAGCGGACGGCCCGGCGGAATGCGTATGGGATACGGCGCGGTGAAAACGCTCACCATGGACGATTTGAACTCCATCGCGCGGGAGATTCCGCTTATCAAGGAAGCCGCGCCCGGGGTGATGACTCGCGCGCAGGTGGTCTTTCAAAACCAGAACTGGAATACGTCCATCATGGGCACGACGGCAAACTATTTTCCGATCCGCAAGTGGGTGGTAACGGCGGGCACAGTCTTCAGCGATGAAGAAGTGGATTCGGCGGCCAACGTCTGTGTGCTTGGCACGACGGTTGCTCGCTACCTATTCGCAGAAGACGACCCCATCGGCAAACAGATACGCATCAAAAATATTCCGTTCCGTGTGATCGGGCTGCTGGAATCGAAAGGGCAGTCGGTAATGGGCAACGATCAGGACGACCAGATCATGGCCCCGTACACGACGGTGCAGCGCAAGCTGGCCGGCGTCACGTGGCTGCAAATGATCCTGGCGTCCGCGGTCTCGCCGGATGCGTCAATCGGAGCCATGCAGCCAATTACACTGCTGCTGCGCGAGCGGCACCGCATTCGTCAGGGCGATGAGGACGACTTCTTTGTGCGCACGCAGTCCGAAATGGCGGACATGGCCGCACAGACACAGTTGGTCATGACCATATTGCTCGTCTCTGTGGCTGCGGTTTCGCTCGTCGTCGGCGGTATCGGAATCATGAATATCATGCTGGTGAGCGTCACCGAGCGCACCCGCGAGATTGGCGTGCGCATGGCCGTGGGCGCCACGGAATCCGACGTGCAACTCCAGTTCCTGGTCGAAGCGGTCACCCTGAGCATGATGGGCGGCATCGTGGGGATTATCGTGGGCATTGGAGCTTCCGCGTTGATCACTAATTTGTTTTCCTGGCCTACTGTGCTTTCCACAATGTCCATCGTAATGGCGGCCTTCTTCTCCGCGGCTGTGGGCATCTTCTTTGGCTTCTATCCCGCGCGCAAAGCGGCGCAACTCGACCCAATCGAAGCGCTGCGATACGAGTAGGAGAATTCGCGAACCAGGAATGCGGTTTGGGAGAGCGTAGATTGCAATTGAAACGGGGCCCCACGAGGGCCCCGTTCGCGTTTAGAAGGGGATGTCCTCGTCGCCGACTTCGGGTGCGCCGCCGGCGTCCTCCGCGGCGGGTACCGCGGGCGCTTCGGCCTCATCGCCGGAATGCGGGGCGGGAGTTGCTCCGCCGCCATCGCCGCGCGAACCCAGCATGCGCATTTCATTGGCGACAATTTCAAACGCCGTTCGCTTCTGGCCCTGCTGGTCTTCCCACTGGCGCGACTGGATGCGCCCCTCAATAAAAATTTGCGAGCCTTTCTTCAAGTACTTCTGGCAGATTTCGGCGAGCTTGCCCCAGGCGACAATCTTGTGCCACTCCGTCTGCTTCTGGGTCTGGCCGTTCCGGTCCTTGTAGGAGCGGTCGGTGGCCAGGCTGAAATTGCACACGGCCTGGCCGCTTCCGGTGAAACGCGATTCGGGGTCGCGGCCCAGCCGGCCCACCAGGATGACTTTGTTGACGGACATGCGTGTCCTCGCATTCTTCGAAAAAAGTTCCGGGGGAGGGAACAGCAACGTCTAAATTCGTCTAGGGCGCCACGGCACCGAGCTCCCGCAGCTTGGCCCGCGCGCGGCGTTCCTCTTCTGTCGCCGGATGTCGCCGCACCACTTCGCGCAGCTCTCGCATGGCGCTGGCCTTCTTGCCTAGCTCCAGCAGCGCCATGCCTTTTTTAAGTCGCGCGGCCGCCAGCTTGAAGCTCTTCGGGTAGTTGTCCAGCACCTTGTCGTATTCCGCGATGGCCTCCGGGAATTGCTTCTGGGAGTAAAAAATTTCTCCCAAATAAAACTGCGCGTTGGAGGCCAGGTCATTCTCTGGGAAAAACTTCAGGTAGTCGAGAAATTGCTGGCGCGCCAGATCGTACTTTCCTCCGCCGTAGTCCCGCAGAGCATTGGAGTAAAGCGCGTCCGCGGAAGGCGGAGGGTTGGCGGGACCGGCCGAGCCCGGGGGCGGCTGGGCTGACGCGCCGCCGGCGATTTTCGAGTCCAGACTTTGCAGCACGCTCTGCGCATCGCCGACCTGCTGGTTGAGCTTGCTCAGTCGCGACTTTATTTCGTCGAGGTTGTCCGCCAGGGCCTGGACTTGCGTGGTCAGCGTGTCAATGCGCGTGCCGGAGCTGGCCTGCACGTCCTGGATGCTTTTCTGCATGAGGCCCAGGGAAGTGTTCAGCTTGTTGATGGCGTCCAGCGACTGTTCCACCAGCGTCTTGAGCACCGCGTTTTTTTCGTCTACGGTGCGTTGCAGTTCGCGCTGCGTCTGAATCAGCCGCTGCATATCCGACTGAAGCTGGATGATTTCCTTTTTCTGCGCCGCCGCTGGCGCGGACGCGAGCAGCGCCAAGGTCAAGCCAACGGCAGAAAGCAAAGTGAAACGATTTCGCAAGGGTTTCCTCCCCTTCTATTCGATGCTGGCCGCGCCGAAGAGGCGGTCGCGAATTCTCGGGACGGCTAGCGCGCCATCACGAAGTGCCCGCGGCGGTTCTGCTGCCAGCAGTCTTCCGAGCTTTGCGTGCAGAACGGCCGCTCCTTGCCCAGGCTGACCGTGTCCATGCGGTCCGCGGAAACGCCCAGAGAAATCAGGAACTGGCGGACGGCTTGCGCGCGGCGCTCACCGAGGCCGAGGTTGTATTCCGTGGAGCCGCGCTCGTCGCAATGCCCTTCAATGACTACGCGAATCTGCGGGTGCGAACGCAGAAACTCCGCGGTGCGCGCCAGGGAGTCTCGCGCGTCCGTGCGGATGTCCGCCATGTTGTAATCGAAGAATGCGTCTTTGACGTTGGTGCGGAAAAGTTCTTCAATGGTGGCCATGGGGGCGACGGGTGGCGGTGGCGGTGGGGGCGCGGCCACGGTGATGCGCACGCTCATGTCCGCTGTGCCGCCGGGCCCGGTGGCGGTAATTGTGTAGGTGATGGAGTCCGCCGGGGTCACGCGCGTGGAGCCTTCCGGGGAAACGCGTCCAATGCCCGGAGCGAGCGTCAGCTCGGTGGCGTTCGTGGACGACCAATTCAACGACACACCATCACCTCGCTGGATAAACGTTTGCGAGGCCTGCAGCGTCACGGTGGGACGCGCAGGGGCCGGCGGCGCGGGCGGCGGCGCTGTGGGCGGCGGCGCTACGGCTTGCTTCCGGCAAGCGCCCGAAAACAGAATCATAACCATCAAGCTCAGCAACGCGAATTTTGACCGGCTGCGCATTTAGCTCCTCCGTACGAATGATTTCAGGCCGCGCAAGACACCACTTCGAACATGATTCAAGCAGCCATCCTACCACCAACATTTCTTGAGCGAAACACAATCGGAACCATTTTGAGACACGGCCAATCCGGGTAGAAGGACATTCCGGTCCTAATGCGGCGACCAATTGGGGGACTCGTTATGCCCCTCAAGGGTCAGTTGCCGCGGCTGCGTGCCGTCGGCCAGCATGCTCCAGATCTGGCGGGTCCCTGTGCGCGTGGACTCGAAGACGATGTGGCGGCCGTCCGGGGCCCAGGAGGGCCGTTCATTGCGCGCAGCGTCGCGGGTCAGCTCGACAATCTGCCGCGTGGCGATGTCCATTACGTAGATGTCGTAATTTCCGTTGGGCCGCCGCCAACTGAAGGCCAGCAATTGTCCGTTGGGGGCCCACGCGGGATCGATGACGTAGCCCATGTCCGGCAGCTCGAGCTTCTCCACGCTAGAGCCGTCCGCGTTCATCAGGTAAAGATTCGGCAGGCCGCCGCGGTCGCTGACGAAGGCAATCTGCTGCCCGGTCTTGGGATTCCACGCGGGAGAGGTGTCCACGCCCGCGGAGTAAGTAATGCGCCGCAGGTTTCCGCCGGACACGTCGATCATGAACAGCTCGGGATCGCCGTGCATGCTGGACATGAACATGATTTTTGAGCCGTCCGGCGACCAGGCGGGCGAGCTGTTGGTGCCTTTGTAGCGCATGAAGGCCATGGGCTTAGCCGTCTCCAGGGAGTAGAGGCAGATTTGTGCGCTGGTGACGCCGCCGGCGAGCCCGTAGCAGGTGAAGGCGATGCGCGTGGCGTCCGGCGACCACCGCGGAGTAAGCGAGATCGTGCGCAGGCTGGTGAGCGGCCGCTGGTTCGAGCCGTCATAGTCCATGGCCCAGATTTCCTTGGTGCCCGTACGCGTGCTCACAAATGCAATTTGCGTGCTAGCCACGCCCGGCAATCCGCCGGAGAGACGCGCAATAATCTCGTCGGCAAATTGATGCGCGAAGCGCCGGATTTGCGCGTCGGTCACTTCTCCGCGGTAGCGCTTGCCGAGCACGGGCTGGGCCTGGGGGTTGCGCACGTCGGAAAGCCAGGCTTCAATCACCAAATCGTTCCCGCTGGCGCTCAGGTTACCGTAGGCCAGAAGGTGCGCGTCGGCGGGCGGCGCGCTCCACTCCGCGTGATTCAACTCCGCGGGCACGCTCGGCCCCTGTAACGGATTCATACTCTTGCTGACCATTTCGATGATGCCGGAGTACTCGAGGTCCGCGCGTAGCACATCGCCAAATATGTTGGCCAGCGGCTGCGACGAGAGCGAGCGGGGAGCAATATCGGCGACTGCGACGCGGGGCTTCTCCACGCCCAGGCCGGTGCCGGTGCGGAACCAGTCCTGTGCGCCCGCCGGGGAAGTGAAAAGGCAGAGCAGTGCAGCGAGAACGAAGCAAGTTGGCAGACAGCTACGAGATATTCGAAATGTCATGCGGTTGGAATCCCCCAGTCAACCTCTACTGCATTGCGAGTTAATACCTGTCAGCGGTGGAAATCGAACCAAAACTCCACCATGACATGAGCGCCCCCGTACTCGGACGGCAGACGTTCGAGCGGGCTGGATTCGCGGATCGCGCGGATCGCGGAGCGGTCCACCGAATCGTTGCCGCTCGAGCGCAGGACCTGCACGTTCAGAATCGTGCCGTCGCGCTGCACTTGAAAACTGATCACCGCGCGGGGCGCCCAGCGAACGCCGGGATCTACGAACGACTGAATCCAATTGCTGCTGATGCGGCGTCGCACAGCATCTACGTACCACGGGAAGCGGCCCGCAAATTCGCCTCCCGGCCCGGTGAACCCCAGCCCGCCCTGCGAGCCGCCGGCGGTGAATTGCGTGTAGGACATGTTGGGCGTGCCGCCTTGTCCGTATGGAATCGCGCCGGGCGGGGGTAGAGTGGGGTCTTCAAACACGCGCGATGGCTGCGTGATAATTCGCTTCTGCTGATTCTTTTCGAACTGCGGAATCTTCGTCGCGGATTCTTCGGCTTGTTTTTTCGGCGGCTCCGCTTTGTACAAACCGCGGGTCTCATCCACGACGCGGCTAGTGGTTATGGCGTCCGGCCGGGGCAGCGGCACGCCCGTTACACCGGCCGCCAGACCGATGGTCACCGATCCGCCTCCGGGCCCGCCCCAAAGTTCGCCGCGGTGGGACAGAAAATTTGAAAGCGTCAGTGTACCCAACAAGAGTGCGTGCATAGTGACGGAAAACACCAGCGCCTTCTTGATGTCCGGGGGCGAGTTGACGGCAGCGTAAGACATTCTAGTGGGTGCGCGGGCGGCTGCTGATGGGCTCCGTGACCACGCTGATATTTTGGATGCCGGCCTGGCGCAATTCGTCCACCACGGTGGCAAAACTTCCGAAGGGCACGGTCTCGTCACAGCGGATGAAAATGGCGTCGGACGCAGGATTCTTGGACTGCGCTTTCAGCATCGCCGCCACGTTGTGAATATTCACCGGTTCGTTGCCGAGGTACACGCGCTGGGCGCGGTCAATAGTGATGACCAAGCGATCGTCGGCGATTTCCTTTACGGTCTTCGTCTTGGGCAAATCCACTTCGATTCCCGATTGCAGGATGGGGGCGGTAATCATGAAGATAACGAGCAGCACCAGAACGACGTCCACGAAGGGAACAATATTGATCTCGGAAAGGGAAGTGCCGGTTTGCTTGACAAGCTGCGGCATGGCTGCGCCTCGTTAGCTGTACTGCTTTTCCACCTGCGCTGCGAACTCCAGCGCAAAGTTGTCCATCCGCGTGGCCTGCTCCTTGATGCGGCTGAGGAAATGGTTGTAAGCGATCACCGCGGGAATGGCCGTGAAAAGCCCGGCTGCGGTGGTGATCAGCGCTTCGGCAATGCCCGGCGCTACCGCGCGCAGGCTGGCCGCTCCGGCAGTGCCTAGACCGAAGAACGCGTCCATGACGCCCCACACGGTGCCGAAGAGACCAATAAATGGCGTGACCGAGCCGGTCGTGGCCAGCCAGGTCATCCACGCTTCCATCTTGTGCACTTCGTCCGCAGCGGCGAGCTGCATGCAGACGCTCACGGCGTTCAGACTTTTCACTTTTCCGCCGTGCGGGTTCGCCGCGGAAAGCTGCGAGGAAAGCTCCTTGTATCCGGCCGCGTACACGACCACCAAAGGCGAGCCCGTTCCGGCCGTGGTGATCGAGGACGGATCGGTCAGGCCCTTCCCGGCGCGGAACGCCTTGAGGAAGCGGTTGGAGGACGCTGCAATCTGGGAGAAAAGACGATATTTCTGGTAAATGACGGCCCAGGAAAAAAGTGAAAAGCCGAGGAGAAGCAGCAGGACGACTCGGGCAACCCAGCCCGTTTGCTGGAGCAAACTTCCAAGCTGGCCTGCGAGAATGATGAACCCGATATTCGGAATCGCGAACCTCCCTCAGTGCACGCGCAAATCATCGCCGAAAACTTACCGTAGCATAGGGCCTGGGGACGGTCAAACGAATCCCTGTGGCTGTGTGCTAGAATGATTTTTCCAGCATGGGAAGCTCCATCGATATCCGCCTCGAAACGCTCACCGGCCCCCGCGCCGTGGGTGAAGGAATGCCACTCAACGGTAAGGCTTTTTTCATCGAGACGTTTGGCTGCCAGATGAACGTTCACGACTCGGAAAAAGTGGCTGGCGTGCTGCTGGCGCGCGGCTACCAGCAGGTAGAAAAGCCGGACGCCGCAGACGTCGTCTTCTTCAACACGTGCAGCATCCGCGAAAAGGCAGCGCAAAAAGTGTTTTCACGGCTGGGATTGTTCCGGCCCGGGGAAGCGCCCGAAAAAATCATCGGCGTGCTGGGCTGTGTTGCACAGCAGGAAGGCGAGGAAATTTTCGAGCGCGCGCCGTGGGTCAGCCTGGTGTGCGGCTCGGCCAGTTACCGGAGACTTCCGGATCTGCTCGCGCAAATCGAATCGGGCAACCGCCGCGTGATGGGACTCGACCTGGACGTGGACGAAACTTTTGAGACCGAACTGACCCGCCGTGACAATCCATTTCGCGCCTACCTGACCATCATCGAGGGCTGCGACAAAGCGTGCACGTATTGCGTGGTGCCGTTTACGCGAGGACCCGAGCGCAGCCGGGCCAGCGGCTCGATTCTCGAGGAAGTGCGGCAGCTTGTGGACTTTGGCTATTCAGAAATTCAGCTTCTGGGGCAGACGGTCAACAGTTACCGCGATCCTTCCATGCGCCGCATGACGTTCGCAGAGTTGCTCGTCGCTGTGGCGCAGGTGCCGGGAATTCGCCGCGTGCGCTTCACGACGTCGCACCCCAGCGACTTTTGCCCGGAAATTGTGCAGGCCATTGAAGAGGTTCCCGCGGTTTGCAACCACGTGCATTTGCCCGTGCAGTCCGGCTCGACACGGGTGCTCGCCGCCATGCAGCGCACCTATACGCGCGAGCAATACCTGGAGATCATTGCGCTCATCCGCGCGGCTAAGCGGCCCATCAGCATCACCTCGGACATCATCGTGGGCTTTCCGGGCGAGACGCATGCGGACTTCGAGGAAACTCTAAGCCTGCTCGACCTTGCGCAATATGACGGCGGATTCTCGTTCAAATTTTCGCCGCGGCCCAACACTCCCGCGCAGCACATGGAAGACTCCGTGCCCGAAGAAGAGAAGGGAAGACGCCTCGCCGTTTTGCAGGACAAGCAGCGCGCGATTCAGCTTGCGCGCAATGAAACGCTCATCGGCCAGACGTTCGAAGTGCTGGTGGACGGCCGCTCCTCGCGCGTGGACCAGTGGGCCGGGCGCACGTCGTGCCATCGCGTTCTAAATTTCACTTCGCCGGGCGCGAGTCTTCTGGGACAATACTTGCAAGTGAAAGTCAACCGGGCCGGACCCAACAGCCTTGTAGGCGAACGCCTAACCTAGCCTCTGGAGGCGACGATGGAAGTGGAGATGAAAATCGGCAAGCTGATGATGGACCCGGTGACCAATATGCCGATTGTCGTTCTCAAAGACACGCACGGCAGCGCCATCCTGCCTATCTGGGTGGGCATCTACGAAGCCAACGCCATCGCTCTGGAAATCGAAAAGGTGCAGACGCCGCGACCGATGACGCACGACCTGCTGAAGAACCTCCTGCTGGGCCTCGAATGCCGCGTGCAGCGCGTGGTCGTCAACGAACTGAAAGACGACACGTTTTACGCGCTGATTTGGATCGAGCGAAACGGACAGATTATGTCGGTGGACTCGCGGCCCTCGGATGCCCTCGCGCTCGCGCTGCGCGTGGATTGCCCCATTTACGTGGACGAGGAAGTCCTCAAGAGTTCCAAGGTGACCAACGCCATCTCCGAAAAGAGCACGAACGAAGAGCTCCGCAAGTGGCTGGAGGGCCTCAACGATGAGGACCTCGGCCGCTATAAGATGTAAGCTCATGCGCATTGCATCGCGGATTCCCTCGTCTTGGTTCACCTCGTTCTTCACCCTCTGCTTCACCCTGTTCTGTGTTCCCTGTCCCATAAGAGCGCAGAATGAGACGCTTGCGACGCCATCGCTTCAAAAAGTAACTGAAGAAATGATCCAGTTGAATGGCGTGGTTCGCGCACCTTGCAAGAGCTTGCGCGTTCTCAAGACCGAGATCCTGAAGTGGCCGCCCGATGTGTGGACAGACAATCCGCGCCTTGGGGTTGGGCCCCTTAAAACGTGGAAAGAACGCTGGCACGTGGAACAATGCGGAACCGAGACCGCCTACAGAATCGAATACAAGGCCAATCTGCGGGGCGGGATCGATGTCGAGATCCATATTCCCGGTATCGGTGAGCCCGAACCCCCGCCGCCGACAACCTTGAACGCAAAACTCCTGGAAGCCGCAGAAACGGGCAAGCTGCGGTTGATCGAGAAGCTCCTGGCAGAAGGCGCCGACGTCAAATCCACCAACGAGTACGGTCGCACGCCCTTCATCGCCGCCGTTGCCCACGGATACAACAAGGCGGCCAAGCTTCTTCTGGAGCATGGGAGCGACGTGAAAGCACTGGAGAAGAGGGGCGCTTCTGCGCTCTATTATGCCGCCGGGACAGGAACTCCGGAACTCGTTCGGATGCTCCTGGCTGCAGGAGCAGACATCCACCAGAAATTCGACAATGGCGAAGAGCCTTTGGCCGAGGCAGCGGTATGCGGCAACATCGAGGCTGCGCAACTCCTGCTGGAAGCTGGTGCGGACATAAACGCCAGATCGCGGTACCTGAGCACACCCCTCATGGAAGCAGCTACCTACGGTTGGTCAGAAATGATGCTCTTCCTGTTGGACCACGGAGCGGACCCTGGCCTGCGGAGTGCGGCGGCCGAGACAGCCTTGCACCGTCTGGCGCTGGGCTGCAATTCACCGGGAGTTGCTCGCGTGTTGCTGGCGCGAGGTTCATCCACGAAGCAAGACCGCACCGAAACGCTGCTTAAGACTCTGAGCCGCGGATTTGACGACGATTGTGTGGCGCTTGCGCGGGTGCTGCTCGAGTCGGACATCGACATCAACCGGCTGGACGGGGAAGGGAACACGGCCCTCCTCCTCGCTGCCCGCGGCGGCTACCCGGAGATCGTGCAGTCTCTTCTCAAGAAAGGGGCTGACCCTACCGTGCGGAACAAGCAGGGCAAATTGGCTCTCGACCTTGCTGCAAGTCCCAAAATTGCGGACGTGCTTCGGAAAGCAACAAAAAAACGTTGATGCGCAGGGCGAGTAGCCTTTAGGCGTTCCCGCACAAAAATCGCTAGAGCTTAACGCCCCGAAGGGGTATTCTCCTGAGTGAGCAAGGGCCCCGCACTTCCGCAGCGCGAGACCTGTCGCAGGATAAACCCGAAATTTGCCACCGCTGATGGTTTGCAGATTTCCTCCACTTTTCGCTTGCACGCCGTTCTTTCCCCCTGTAGATTCACTCTACCCGTAGTAGGTAGGATGGCGGGTGGCCTATATATTGAGTGCCAAATGCCGCACTCGAAACCATGGGCCTCCGGTTGCACGGTGGATTTTGGGACGCTGGGCGCTTGTCCCGGGATGAACGGAAATACGGAGCAAATAGAGCGCTTTGACCAACATCATTGCGATTGCCAATCAAAAGGGTGGCGTGGGCAAGACCACCACAGCCATCAACCTTTCTGCCGCGCTGGCCGAACGCAAGAAGAAGACCCTTCTCGTGGACCTCGATCCGCAGGCCAACTCCTCGATCGCCTTTTACGAGGCGGACAATGCGGCTCCCACGATGTTCGAAGTGCTGGCCGATGGGCACACGCCGATGGGCACAGTGGTCCGGGCGACGAAGGACCCCTACCTGTTTGTTGCGCCGGGGAAGCTAGCTCTTTCGCGGCTGGAAGTGCACCTCGCCGGGCAGTTCGACGCGCCATTCCGCATGAAGGATGCCCTCTCGCAGGTGTCCAAGAATTTTGATTTCATCATACTGGATACGCCGCCCGCTCTGGGCATACTCACGGTCAACGCGCTGGTGGCTTCCACGCACCTGCTGGTGCCCATTCAGGCAGCCTACTTCGCGATTGAAGGCACGGACGACCTTCTGGAAACTTACGAGCGCGTTCGCTCGCGCCCCAACCCGGATCTGAAAGTTCTTGGCGTGCTCATCACGCTCTTTGACAAGCGCACCAACATCGCGCGCGACGTCCACGAACAGATCCGCTCCGTGTTTGGCAGCGTGCTCTTCAAGACGCGCATTTCGAAAAACGTGCGCCTGGAAGAATGTCCCGCATACAAGGAAACGATTTTTTCATTCGCCCCTAAATCGACGGGCGCGGTGGAGTATCGCAAACTCGCCCAGGAGGTCGTGCAACGTGTCGAAAAGGATCGGATTGCCCGTCACGCTGAAGATGCGGCATGACGCGCACTACGTCGAATCGCTGACCAGCTTCAGCAGCGCGGCCATCGGGCGCATGATTCCGCTGGAAAAATTGCGCCCCAACCCTGAGCAGCCACGCAAGGCGCTAGGTGACCTGCGCGACTTGACGGACTCCGTGCGCGAGAAGGGCGTGCTGGAGCCGCTGCTGGTCCGCTTCGTGCCGCGCGAGGACTGCTTCTACCTGATCTCCGGCGAGCGCCGGTATTATGCCGCGCGCGCCGCGGGACTCCACGAAGTGCCGTGCATCGAGAAGCGCGTGGACGACGCGGAAACATTGGAGATCGGCCTGATCGAAAACCTCCAGCGCAAGGACCTCACACCGTTCGAGGAAGCCGACGGGCTCTACCGGCTGGCCACGCAATTCGACTACACCCACGAGGACATCGCGCGCAAAATCGCCAAGGCGCGCTCCAGCGTCACGGAGACGCTCTCGCTACGCACCATCCCCGAGCCGCTGCGAAAGAAGTGCATGGAGAAGGGAATTCTCTCGCGCTCGCTGCTGCTGCAAGTGGCCCGCCAGTCGAATGAAAGGAAAATGGCGGAGATGGTTTCGCGCATCCTGCGCGGCGGGCTCACCCGCGACGCGGCCCGCGCCGAGCGGCGCGACGAAAAGCAGAGCGGCCCGCGGCCCCAGCCGTACGTTTTTTCCTTCAAACCGCAGAGCGAATCGTTCCATATGCGGATTCAATTCCGCAAAAGCTCCGTATCGCGTCTGGAACTCATGCAGACCCTGCGGTCCATTCTGGCGGAATTGGAGCAGAGCGACGAGGAACACGGCAGCTCCGCCGCATAGCGTCGGGCAGGTTTTCCGCCTTTGCGTACCGGCTGCGCAGACTTCAGTCCTCTTTTCGGTCAAATTCCGAATCCCGCAATCGCGCATCGGTGTCTTACAATGGAGTTGGTCAGAGCAGCCATGCTCGAGCTAACCGAAAAACAGATCGCAATCCTGGAACGGTTGAGCAAGCGCGGGTTCGCGCTGGTCGCATTCCCCCTGTACGCGAGCCATGTGGGCGTGCGCCGAGGCGAATGCGCGGCGCTGCTGGCGCCGGTAGCGGGAGGTGGTCTGCGACTTTTTGGGGACGTGTTCCTGCTCGTGGACGGAAACCCGGCGGTGCGGATTGTGCGCAGGGGCCGGGAAGTATTTGTATGGAAGAAAATTGAAATTCCGGCGACGCCGGAGTGCAACGCAGAGTTGAGTGCCTTTTCTGAGGCGCTTGCGGAATCTCTGCTGGCGAGTGTATAGGGGTGTGCTGTGCGCGTGGAGTTTTCCAACGACGAATTGATTCTCACGCTGGTGAGCTTGATCCGCGCTGTGGACCACCGCCTTCTGAAGCAGGGGCCCGACGGGTTCACCGTGGATTTTGGCTCGCTAGAAGGTAAAGAAAACCTTTCCGGGGACGAGCGCCTGCTGCTCCGCCTGCGCGGCGCGCTCGATTCCACAGGCGAACAACTTTCCTACGGCCTCGAGCTCAGCCTCGTGGAACGCCAGCGCCTGGCCGAGACCCTGGAGCGGCTGGACCGCTTACAAACATGGCCCGACGACGTGCTGGCCATGAGCACCGGATTGCAGATGCGTTTGCTTGCAGGAGAATGACGCGGGCTTTGCTCGGCGCAGTCGCTATTGGAAAGGCCATTTCCCAAGTTGAGTCGAATTCTGTCGAACCATGCCAAATGATTCCGCAAAACCGCTTTATGACATGGTCTGCATCGGCGCCGGGCCCACGGGTCTGGCCTGCGCCATCGAGGCGAAGCGCGCCGGATTGCGCCCGCTGGTGGTGGACAAAGGCTGCCTTTGCAATTCACTCTTCCACTATCCCGCGAACATGGTTTTCTTCACCACGCCGGAGCTGATGGAAATTGGCGACCTGCCGATGACCACCACGTCGGAAAAGCCCACGCGCGCCGAGACGCTCAAGTATTACCGCAAGGTCGCCGAATATTACGCGCTCGACCTGCGCCTCTATGAGCCCGTGGAACGCGTCACCGGAGCCGACGGCATGTTCACGGTCCACACGCGGACCGCGCTCGGCGAAAAGAAAAATTACCCAGCGCGCAAAATCGTGGTCGCCACGGGCTACTACGACTTGCCCAACCGGCTCGGCATTCCCGGCGAAGACCTCCCCCATGTGAGCCACTACTACACCGAAGCGCATCCGCACTGGGGACAAGACGTTGTCGTCGCGGGCGGAAAGAATTCCGCGGCGGAAGCCGCGCTGGACCTATGGCGGGGAGGCGCGCGCGTGACGCTGGTGCATCGCCGCGGGGAGCTGGGCGCCACAATCAAATATTGGGTGCGCCCGGACATCGAGAATCGCATCAAGGCCGGACAGATCGCTGCGTTCTTCGAAACGGAAATCACGCGCATCGAGCCGGATGCCGTTACCGTGAAGAACGCGCATGGCAGCAAGCGCATCCCTGCGACAGCCGTGTTCCTGCTCACCGGCTATCACCCTGATTTCGATTTTCTCAAGGGGCAGGGAATTGCTCTCGATCCCGAAACGATGAAACCGGAATGCAATGCGGAAACGCTGGAAAGCAACATCCCCGGCATTTATCTGGCCGGCGTCATCCTTGGCGGGCGGCACACCGGCGAAATCTTCATCGAGAACGGCCGCTTTCATGGCAAGCAGATTGTGGCCGCACTCACCCGCAAGTAGAGCTTGGCCATGCGTTTTGCTGGAGTGCGCGTGCTCTGCTAGACTGAAGACTCAAGAGCAGGCTGAAGCCTGTCCTACTGATGGCGTCCATACTGCGCGAAGTCACCGAGACGATTTTCACGCTGGCCCAAGGCTTCCGCGTCACCTTCCGCAATATGTGGGGCAAGACCGTCACAGAGAACTATCCCGAAACTCCGGTTAACTTCATGCCACGCTATCGGGGCATCCACGTCCTGCAACGCGACGAACAGGGACTGGAAAAATGTGTGGGCTGCTTTCTGTGCGCCGCGGCCTGCCCCGCAAACTGCATCTACATCGAAGCCGCCGAGAATACCGACGCCACGCGCATCTCCGCCGGCGAACGGTATGCCAGTGTCTACAATATTGACTACTCGCGCTGCATCTTTTGTGGCTACTGCGTGGAAGCGTGCCCCACGGACGCCATCACCCACGGGCACGGCTTCGAGCTGGCCACCTACGACATCAACTCACTCATCTACCGCAAGGAAAGACTCCTGCAGCCCTGGCCGCCGAAGCCAACGGTCGCTTCCGACCGTGATTGAGTGTCGCGCGGCGGAGTGAATTCTCCAGCGCGCGGTGTTATCCTGCCGTTGCCGCGCTCGTCGAGAGCCTCCGGATGAGGTGCGCCGATGCTCCGAATAGCCACGACACTGCTGGGCTGCCTGTGCGGGATTCTGCTAGCGCCAACGCTCCGCGCCCAAGGGCAATCCGCACCCTTGGTCACCTACAATAGTGCGACGTATGGCTGGTCGGTGTCGTATCCAAAGGGGTGGAAGGTGGACGACGCCAAGCCAGAGTTCGTGCTGGTACGCGCCCCAGACAAGAGCGGGCATTGCGGCATCCACACGGCGGGAGTCAAGTACAAAACCGCCTCGGAGTTTGCGGATTTCATGCTGTCAGAAAGGGAGAAGCACTTCGGCGACGTGAAGAGCCTGTTGCGACAGCCTGCTAAGCTGCCGAGCGGCCTCAGCGCGATCGAATCCCTGGCCGATATACAAGCCAAGGGTCGATCGCACCAGCTCTTCGTCGTAGAGAGCGGGACGGGGTACATCGTCGACTGCGAAACAAACATCCCCAATTGGGGAAACTTGGCGCCATTGTTTGAGAGAGTGATCCGATCCTTCTCCGTTCCGAACCTCACTGAACTGACCGAAGCAGATACCGCACCGCTGCGAACGTTCGCCCATCCCCGACACTCTTGGTCGATCGCCTACCCGGGAGGATGGAAGCTGGACTTCCGCGACCCCGGCGAAGTGAGCATTACACGCCCGAATTCGTTTGCTCATGCGGGCTGTGAGACTCACAGCAGACCCGTCGCGCAATCCACTGCTTTGGAAGACTTTGCCGACAGCTCACTGCGACGCAACGCCGAGAGCTTGCAAAAGGAGGGCGTACAGGTACGCGTGACGTCTCGAAAGAACATTTCTCTCCCCAAAGGCGTCACAGGCATCGAGGTGATAAGAGAGATTTCGGGCGGGGGCAGGTCACGCGTCGTCTTCGTCCTGGCCGACGGGATGAGCTACATTCTTGATTGTCAAACGGACGTGCGAATGTGGGACATCATCGCTCCACTGTTTGAGCAGATCATCTCCACCTTCACATTAGAAAAGAAACCTTGAGTCAGCTCCTGGAAAGTGGCGGGCAAGACGGCTCATTTGTCATCGCGCCTTCGTGACCCGTTTCCTAACTTTCTTCACGGGCGCCGAGGGCTCGGTGGTGCGTTGCGGATCGAGTATTTCGCGCAGCACTTTTTCGTCAAGCAGTCGGCGCTCCTGTGCGATCTCGGTAACCGTGCGGCCGGTCTGCACGCTTTCTTTGGCAATCTCCGCAGCGGCCGCGTAGCCGATGTATGGATTCAGCGCGGCGGCTATAGAGACTGTGGCGTTTGCGTAATGCCGGCATCGCTCTTCGTTCACGGTGATACCGTCCACACACTTTTCCGCCAGCACGCGCATTGTGTTTTTCAGAATTTCCGCAGAGTGGAGGACGTTCCACGCCATCGCCGGCATCATCACGTTTAACTCAAGCTGTCCCGCCTGCGCGGCCATCGCTGTGGCCAGGTCTGCGCCCGCGGACTGAAAACCCACCATCGCGGAAAGCTCCGCCATCACTGGATTCACCTTGCCGGGCATGATGGAAGAGCCCGGCTGCAAGGCAGGCAGCGAAATCTCCGCAAGGCCCGTGTTCGGACCGCTGGAAAGCAGCCGCAGGTCGTTCGAAATGCGGATGAGTTCCAATCCGAGGTTGCGCAGCGCAGAGGACGCTACGGTCATCGCCAGGTTCGACTGCATCGTGTACCGCAAGTCATCGGTCGCGATGAGACGCTGCCCGGCAATCCCGGCCAGGCAGGCGACGACCCGCTTTTGATATCTCGGGTGAGAGTTCATTCCCGTCCCGACGGCCGACCCGCCTAGCCCCACTTCCCGAAGAACATCCTGCGCGTGGCGCAGCTCGTCGCTGCAACGCTTCATTGCAGTGGCGTAGGCGGCAAATTCCTGTCCCAGGCGAATCGGCGCCGCGTCCATCATGTGCGTCCGTCCGGACTTCAAGATGCAGTCGAAGGCTTTGCCCTTGCGGGCGAGGGAGCGCTCCAGAACGGCGGCGGCGGAAAGCACGTCCTCGAAAAGGAGGATCGCCGCCAGGCGCATCGCCGTTGGAAAAACGTCGTTGGTGGACTGCCCGTAGTTGACGTGGTCGTTCGGATGGAAGCGCGCGTACTCGCCGCGCCGCCCGCCAAGCAGCTCGATGGCGCGGTTGGCAATCACTTCGTTGGCATTCATGTGAAAGGAGACGCCCGCGCCCGCCTGATACACGTCCACCACGAACTGATCGTCCAACTTGCCGAGGATGACCTCATCGGCGGCGCGGATGATGGCCGAAGCGCGACGGCGGTCGAGAAGCCCCAACGAGCGGTTGGCCATCGCCGCAGCCTTCTTAATCATCCCCATGGACAGAATCAGCCGGGGATGAGCACGGAATCCGCTGATAGGGAAGTTCTCAATGGCCCGGCAAGTCTGAATGCCGTAGTACGCTGTGGCAGGCACTTGCTTTGAACCTAGGGAGTCTTTCTCCGTTCGCATCTTCATAACTGTGCTCCGCGTTGCAAGTCAGTCCGCTTAGGGCAGGGCATGAGCATATCACGCGGGCGAGAAGCGCAAAGTGTAGCAACCAGCGCCTGTAGGTCACATCAGAAGCGTTCGGGCTGGCCGGAGGACTTACCCCGGTTGATGGCAGATTGGTCGAAAGAAGCAGTAATGGCTATATCGAGACTGTGTCCGATAAGGGATATTATGATAACTACGAATTAAGGATAAGGTCGGGCTGGCCTGCCCATGGCCCAGGCCCCTCCCCTGCCTTGGAGGGCGGGAGAGTGGCGCGCCTCACGGCTTCGGCGCGGGAGGCGGGGCGGTAGCGGAGAGCTCGAATCGGATGTACTGCTCTAGCGTCTGCTGGTCCGCTCCTATAAAACGGCGCCCGTTGACGAACACGGTGGGTGTGTTGGCAATTTTCAGCTTGATGGCTTCGTCGACACTCTTCTGAATGGCGGCCTTGGTCCCCGGCGCGGCCATGCATCCGCGAATGGTTTCCACGTCCAGCCCGGCGTCGCGGGAGTAGTCCAGCATCGTCTGCCAGACGGTGGTGGGGCTGATGAGTTCCTGGTTCTCGTAAATCCTGTCATGGAGCACCCAGAATGCAGCGGGCTTCTGCTGATAAGCGCAGCGCCCGGCCGTAGCGGCGGTCATGGCCCAGGGATGAATCTGGTCCAGCGGGAAATCCTTGAAGACAAACTTGACCTGCGGGAACTGCGGCTGCACGCCCTTCAGGATGCTGTAGAGCGCGCGGCAGGTCGGACACTGGAAGTCGGCGTACTCGACGACAGTGACACGCGCATTCGCCGGGCCCCTGAACGGCGCTCCGGAGAGCGTGATTTGCGCGCGATTGTCCGCGAACGGGTCCTTGTTCGTATCGAAGACTTCCCCGCGCATGAAGTAGCGGCCGTCCTTGCTGATATAAAACTGGACTTGATCGGATCCGCCTTCGGAGATCACGTCTACGTTAACCGCCAGAAGCCCTGGCAATGGCGTCTCCGAAGGCGCGGAGACCTTAAGGGTGAAGGACGGTCCGAGCGCAAAGAGCTTGCGCACTTGCGCTTCCACCTTCTTCTGGAGTTGGGCCGGGGTCATTTCTGGCGGCGCAGCCGGCGCGGGCACCTGCGCCGCCGTCCCAAAGGCCAAAGCGAGAATTACAACGACGGCTGCAAACATTTTTTGCACTTCTCTGCTCCTTGTTTTCGGATACCTTCCATTGCCGCTGCGAAGAACGATGAGTATACGTGGAGAGGAATGACGATTCCAAGCGCGAGGTTACGGCACGAATTTCTGCGCAATTGGGAACGGCCGCCCAATGCGGAACGCCTTGGACGTAATCTTCAGACCCGGCGCCGATTGCTGGCGCTTGTACTCGTTGCGGTCCACCTTCACGGCGATCTCCCGCACCAGCTCCAGCGCAAAGCCAAAGTGGTCCGCAATTTCCTCGGGACTGCGCATTTCTTCGACGTAGGCCTTGAGAATGCGGTCGAGAACGTCGTAGGGCGGCAGGGAATCCTGGTCCGTCTGGTTCGGGCGGAGTTCCGCTGAAGGAGGTTTCGTCAGCGTGTCCGCGGGGATCACTTCCCCGCCCCGGTTGATCAGCCGCGCCAGCTCGTACACCATGGTTTTCGGCACGTCGGAAATCACCGCCAAACCGCCGGCCATGTCGCCGTAAAGCGTGCAGTAGCCCACGGCCAGTTCGGATTTGTTGCCCGTACTCAGCACCAGTGCATTAAATTTATTGGAAAGCGCCATCAGGAGATTCCCACGGATGCGCGCCTGGATATTCTCTTCGGTGACATCTTCCGCGCGCCCGGTAAATGCAGACGCGAGAGTTTTCTTGTAGGCTGTGAAAACCTCCCCGATGGACAGCGTCAGGAATCGGACGCCCAAGTGTTCGGCCAGCAGCCGCGCATCGCGCAGGCTGCCCTCGGAGGAGTACGGTCCGGGCATGGCTACGCCGAGCACGTTTTCCTTGCCCAGGGCGGACGCCGCGATTGCCGCGACCACAGCGGAGTCAATCCCGCCGCTCAGACCCACGAGCACCTGGGTGAAGCCGCACTTGCGCACGTAGTCCCGCGTCCCGCAGATGAGCGCCTGGTGTGCGGCCCCGAGTTCATCGGTGTCGTGGGGGCGGATCTCACCCGTTCCGCTCGCGGAGTCGAACAACACGAGGTCTTCTTCGAACGACAGGGCCTGCGCGGCGACGCGTCCATCCGCGGTGATTGCCACGCTCGAGCCGTCGAAAACCAGACTGTCGTTCCCGCCCACCTGATTCACGTACACCACGGGGCGCGCGTACCGACGCGCCAGCGCCTGCAGCATGTCGCAGCGCTGCCCGCGCTTGTCCATCTGATAGGGCGACGACGAAATGTTGATCACGATTTCGATTCCCTGCCCCACCAGCTCCGCCACCGGGTCGCGCTCGTAGCGTGGTTTCGTCCAGAAGTTTTTGTCGTTCCACACGTCTTCGCAGATAGTGATGGCCAGGCGCGAGCCGCAGAATTCCACCGCCGACTGCGAAAGCGCGGGCTGGAAATAGCGGGATTCGTCGAAGACATCGTAAGTGGGCAGCAGCATTTTGCGCTGCTCGAATACGATGCGTCCATCCGCGATCAGCGCTGCACAATTCGCCGCGGACTTGCCCGCCGCGCCATCCTGTGGCGTGCCCACGAAGCCGACGATGGCTGGCACCGTCAGCTCGCCGGCCAGCTTTTTCAGGACGTCGAGATTGCGCTTCAGGAAGGACGGCCGCTCAATCAGGTCTTGTGGCGGATACCCGCACAGGCACAGCTCCGAGAAAACGACAAGCTGTGCCCCGCGTTCTTTGGCGTCGGCCGCGAACTTGCGGATCTTCGCGGCGTTGCCTTGCAGGTCGCCAACCGTCGGATTGAACTGAGCGAGAGCAATCTTCATTGGGTCTTAGCATACGGGCGTCCCGCCCGCTTTTCAATGTGTACGACTGCCCCTTTTGCGGTCAATGTGTTCGACGGCGATGTACGCGGTCCATCCCCGATGGCGTTGTATAATCGCCGCAAAGGAACGAGGAAATGGCTGCTGAACCCGGCGACCCCCGGCGCAACGAGGCACTGGAACTCTTCCGCATCGCCTACGAACATCAGATGCGCGGCGAGCTTGAGGAAGCCATCCAACTTTACAAGAGGTCGCTGGAGCTCTTCCCCACCGCCGAAAGCCACACCTTTCTCGGCTGGACGTACAGTTTCCAAGGCCGCTGGGAGGACGCGATCCAGGAGTGTCTTCGAGCCATCGAGGTGGACCCCACCTTTGGCAATCCGTACAACGATATCGGCGCCTACCTGATGGAACAGGACCGCCTCGATGAGGCGGTCCCCTGGTTTCTGCGCGCGCTCCGTGCGCCGCGCTACGAGAGCTACTGCTTCCCGCATTTCAACCTGGGCCGCTTGCTCGAACGCAAGCACATGCACGCCCGGGCGCTCGTCGAATACAAAAAAGCATTCGCGGAAAATCCCCAGCACCTGGGGGCTCTGACGGCCATTCGCCGCTTGCAAGCCATGATGAACTGACCGCCGCAGCTCTACGCCTTCCGCGCCAACAGGCTGGCGATTCCCTTCCCGGCACAAAGCTCGCTGTAAAAAAGAATTTCCATTCCGCTAAACGCGGTGCGAAGCTCGCCCGGCCTCAGAAGAAATTCGAGATTGCGGGGGCCATCCGCGAACTTCTGCTGCGCCAGCGTGTACGTTTCGTACACCAGCATCCCGCCATGGCGCAAGGCTCGCTGAAGGAATGGGAACAAAGGCCTCTGGAGATACTTGATGCACAGCACGACGTCAAATCGCTCCGTGGGAAATGCAAAGGACTCCAAGTTTGCCTCCAAGAGAGTCAAAGGCGCCTCGTGCCGGTGCGGAGCAGTGATTTGAGTGGCCCAGCGGCAGGCAATACCGCCTTCCCGAGCGAGCGCTTCGGTCTTTTCCAGCCCAACACGAGAGCGCTCCAAAGCGAAAACATGGAAACCCTTCCGGGCGAGATAGACGGAGTTACGACCCTCGCCGCTGGCCAGGTCCAGCGCCGAGCCGCGCGGCAACAGCGGCAGCACTTCGCGAAGGAACTCCGCAGGCTCGCTGCCGGCCCAGTAGCCGGGCTTGCGGTAGCGGTCGTCCCACTCTTGTGTGTCGTACGGCATGGAGGTTGATTTCAGCTCGCGGCCGGATGGCCCAAAAGGAAAACGGGACTTCTGGACTTGGTGCCATCCAAAAGCCCCGGAAAGTTTTTTCGCGTGCCGGCGGGCTTAGACGCTAAACGAACTGCCGCAGCCGCAGGTGTTTTTTACTTGGGGGTTGTTGAACTTGAACCCGGCGCCCTCGATCGATTCGACGTAGTCCACTTCGACGTCGTTCAGATACATTTCGCTCATCTGATCGACGTAAATCTTCAAACCATCAAACTCGTACACCTGGTCCATGCCGTTGGTGTTGTTTTCAAAGGCCATGTGGTACTGGAAGCCTGAACAGCCTCCGCCCACCACTGCCACGCGCAGCCCCGAGGGTTGCGGGGTCTGAGCAGACAGAATTTCCTTCACTTTCACAACCGCAGTCGGCGTCATGTGAATCATGCTCTATGTTCTCCGTTCTGCCAGGGACCGGCTTCATCCATCCCAAGGCCATTATAGCAAATCCCCGGGCAATGCGGAAATCTCGCAGGTGTCGTACTGGTGACGCGAACTCCATATCCCAGCGAGCATCAGGGGTAGGCAAGCGCAGCGCTTTGCCTTAGAATGCTCCGTCCGGCCACTCCTTATGAAACATACAGTTACGCTGATTCCCGGCGATGGCATTGGTCCCGAGGTTTCCCATGCGGCGCAGCGCATCCTGGACGCCTCCGGCGTGGCCATCGGGTGGGAGGAAGTCTCCGCGCGGCCCGACGCCGACCGCCGTGGCGCGGCGTACATGAACCTTGACGTGGTGGATTCAGTAAAGCGCAACCGTGTGGCTCTCAAGGGCCCCGTCGCCACGCCGGTGGCCGAAGGTCCGCCCAGCATCAACGTGGGCTTGCGCAAGGCCCTCGAGCTGTACGCAAATCTTCGTCCGGTGAAGAACCTCGCCGGGGTGAAATCCGTCGCACAGGACATTGATCTGATCATCGTCCGCGAGAATACGGAAGACCTCTACGCAGGCCTCGAGCACACTATCGTGCCCGGCGTGGTCGAGAGCCTGAAGATCATCACGGAAAAAGCTTCCACGCGGATTGCTGTCTATGCGTTCGAGTACGCCCGCAAGCACGGGCGCAAGAAGGTGGCGGCCATTCACAAGGCCAACATCATGAAGCAGTCCGACGGCCTATTCCTGACGTCGTGCCGCAAGGTGGCCGCGAATTTCCCGGACGTCGAGTACCGCGAAGTGATCGTGGACAACGCCTGCATGCAACTGGTGATGAATCCGCACCAATTCGACGTCCTGTTGCTGACGAATCTTTACGGGGACATTATCAGTGACCTCGCCGCAGGGCTCGTCGGAGGGCTGGGTGTGGTGCCCAGCGGTAACATCGGCGCGGACGTGGCCATCTTCGAAGCCGTCCACGGCACTGCGCCGGACATTGCCGGCAAGGGCATCGCCAACCCCACGGCCATTCTGATGAGCGGCATTATGATGCTGGATTATATGGGCGAGCTCGATGCAGCGCGCCGCGTTGAAAGGGCCCTGCACTCCGTCTATCGCGAGGGGAAACACCTGACAAAGGATGTGGGTGGCAGCGCGACAACGGAACAATTCACGAATGCCGTGATTGCCGCGCTCGCCGCAAGCTGACTCCCTTATTTTTTCCGTGTCAGCCGGATCGGTTCCGAATACAGTTTGGAATCCCGCGCCAGACCGAGCAGAAACTGTTGCAAATCGGATGAGCTGGAGGTGATCAGCAGCTCTCCTTCCTCCCATGCATATTTCAAGTCTCCCAGACGGTCCATTTTCGCGGCGGATTTCACTTCATCGTAGTTGAGCGGCCGCAAAATGATTTGGCTCGAAGAAATTTCCAGCCGCGCCGGAGTGTGCGTGGGAAACAGGAGCATCCCATCCACGCCGTGCGCGGCTTCCTTGGGCTTGAAATCCATGTAGAAGTCCGTTCCAAACTTGCCGAGCCGGCCTTCAAAGATGCCGTGCGAATCCTTGTCCGAATACTGCACGATAAAATTGTTGTCTGTGCCGCGGACAAACGTCATGGCTACGGCGTCGCCCTTCTCGTCCGCGCCGGTCCAGCCACCCACCAAGTCTTCTTCAAATGTGATCGAGTCGCCCTTCAGCCAAGAATGCACGGAGCGCACGAGGCAGCCGGGAAGAACTAGCAGGCCCACCAGAGCGAGAGCCAGCCACCTAATTTGTGTCCGTTTCATTGCATACCTCCCCCGGAGTATTCCGAGCGTCCCTGGAGGGGAGAGTTGGCGAATGCCTTCCCGGGCAGCACGGGAGCCTTTCCTATTGTATAGCGACTTTCGGCCCACATCCTGCGCCTCCCTCTCCAAGATCGCAAAGTGCGCCGCCGTACACGTTGACAACGCGCGCGCGGTCGGCGAGAATCGATTTGCGCGCATTTTTCAGCATTTCATTGGAGGTCGGTTTGGACGGCAAAGATTCCGCAGTCTCCGCCTGGTTTCCTGCGATTGAAGAGTTCACTTCCGGAAGCGTCGTCAAGAGCGCGCCCATCTCTGAAGGCAAAAACGACAAGCGCAAGCGCAAGCCGAACATTGTTGCAGTGATCAACGAGTGCTGCACCGGGTGCGCGGGCTCGCCGGCCTGTGTGGAGTACTGCCCCGTGGCCGATTGCATGTTCTGGATGCCCGATGATTCCAACCCACCCTTCGGCCATATTGTCGTGGACCCCATCCTGTGCATCGGCTGCAAGCTGTGCACTAGCAAAGGACCGGAAGGCGCCTTCCTTGAAGGGTGTCCCTGGGACGCGATTGACATGGTGCCGCTGCCTGAATTCGAAGTTCAATACGGTGCCCTGCCCTTCTAGCAGACCGCAGAGTATCTTTATCCTAACGTCCAGATGTGCTGATCGAATTGTTGTCTTACGGCGTGCGGGAGCGTCCACGGATTTTTTGTGCCGTGAGGCTTGCCTGTGTGGAAATCTGTGTGGGCATCCCTTCAATGCGCTGCGTGTAGCGCTCGACCTCCGGCAAATCCTCCGCCTGGCCGATTAAATACAAAGCGCGCAACGCCTCCCAGATCATTTCGTGGCTTGGCGCAATCAGCGCAATCTCTTCTCCGGCGGTGACCGTTGCGCCTTCCGGCACAATCCACTTCTCGATGCGGCCCGGGACCTTTGAGCGAACCTCCAACTCCTGCTCGCTGGGGTTTCCCGGCGCCTTGAATTTAATGCGGGCAATCAGGGTGCCGGGGTTCACGGCGTCATCCATTTTGAGGCGTTGCGCGAGCGATCCGCCCTGTGGAGCCGGCATGGCGTACGGACGAAGCATGGCGACAATGTCCGCGCGACCGCTGGCGTCGCCGAAGCGCACCAGGGAAAGCGCAGCGTTGTGCCGCACCATGGGGTTGGCATCGGACAGCATCGGCAGCAGCGCAGCCCGAAATTCCGCGTGGGTGTTGTCTTGTCCCATCACCCAGGCCGCGGTGATGCGCAGCTCGTCATTCCGGCTTCTTCCCAGCGCGATCATTCGCGGATACCAGCGCTTGGCGGAAGGATCGCCGCGGACAATGCGCTCGGAGATTTGCGTCAGCGCATGTTGCGCCTTTCGCGGATTCTCCGCATCGGCCAGATTCTCGTCGATCTGCTGATCGGTCAGGGGCAGGCCAAACCACGTGGCCCGCCAAAACAGAAACGGCATCACCACAAACATCACCGCGATGACGATGATGCCGATTTTCCAGCGCGGTCCCAGGCCCCCCGGCATGATAGCCGCAGAGGGCGATGTTTCACTGGTGGCTTGCGGATTCTCAGGCTCGGTCAATGTGGACTCGCATTCGGCGCTGGCACTTCACGCCGCATAGAGATGATACAGCAAGAAGTAGATCACCACGCCGGTCACGGAAACGTACAGCCACACAGGCAGCGTCCAGCGGGCGATGCGCTTGTGCCGATCAAACTGCTCGCGCAGCGCACGCGAAAGAGTCACCAAAGCGAGCGGCACGATGCTCGCTGCGAGAACGATGTGAGTAATCAAAATGAAAAAGTAAACGGGACGGATCCACCCTTGCCCGTGAAAGGGCACTGACCCCACGCGCGCGTGATAGAGGACATAGGAAATGAGAAACACAGTCGAGGTGCAGAACGCCGCGACCATGCACACACGGTGCGCCAGCACTTTCCGTTGACGGATGAACGTGTAACCGGAGAGGAGCAGGATGGCTGCCGCGCCGTTGAGAGCGGCATTCAACGCTGGATGGGAGATCACCGAGCGCTACTTGGGGACCCCGGCGGGGCCCTTTGCTTCTGCCGCGGGCGCCGGCGTTCTCGCCGATGCAGTCTTTTTCTGGCCGGGGATGGGCAGCCAGGCCAGCCAGCCTTCACTCTTTGCATGCAGCAGCAGCGTAAATGAGAAGACTGCCGCAAGGGCCAGGATGATCGTAAGCAGCAGGAGTCCGTCAATATCGAAAATCATGCCGCTGGTAAAATTCCAGACGGCGGCGCCGAGACAGATCAGTAGGACGAGGACCTGCGCCCCGGCCAGAATCCACGTTTCGCTCTTGGATCTCATGTCGACCGCTTCCTGATCCGTGGTCACGGATTCCCTTCCCCGGCAAGGCCCGGTCACCGGACCGATTTGTCCCACATCATCAGACCGAGCAGAACGGGAAGGTAGATAACCGTCGCATGCATCAGCCACCGCGCGCTGTCGTTGGTTTTAACGCGCGAAGCCCAAATGGCGACCTGGAGCTGCGCCAACCCGAGTACCATCGCGCCGAAGAAATACGGAATTCCCGCCGTGCCTACAACGCTCGGCAACATGCTGGCAGGCACCAGCACCCCCGCGTACGCGAGGATTTGCCGAAACGTGCGATCGCCGGTGGCATCCACCACCGGCAGCATGCGGATGCCCGCGCGCGCGTAGTCTTCGCGATACACCCAGGCAATGGCAAAAAAGTGCGGAAATTGCCAGAGAAACATAATGGCGTAGAGGATCCACGCTTCGCGGTTTAGCCCGCCGCGAGCCGCCGCCCAGCCGATCAGCACCGGCACCGCGCCCGGGAACGCGCCCACAAGGGTTGCCAGAGTTGTACGCTTCTTGAGCGGCGTGTAAATCGCCAGATAACTCAGGCAAGTGATGATGCCCAGCAGGCTGCAGAGCGGGCTTACCAGCAGCGCCAGATACACCGCACCCAAAACAGCCAGGCCCATGCCAAAGGCCAGCGCTTCCGGCGGCTGTAGAATTCCCAGAGGGAGCGGGCGCCGCGCCGTGCGCCGCATCTGCGCGTCTTCGGCACGCTCAAAATACTGGTTGAGCGCCGACGCACCGGCCCCAATCAACATGGTGCCGATCACTGCATGGGCCAGCCGAGCGAAGTCCATCGCGCCGCGCGATCCGAGATAGAAACCGGCCAGAGTGGTGATTACAACCAGAAAGGTCACGTCTGGTTTGGTCAGAGCGAAGTATGCCCCGGTGCGCGAACCCCGTGGCAGGACGGCGGCGTGAGAGCTCACATCGCACCGCTTTCCTGGCCCGCCATTTCCCTCTGCGAGGCGATGGCTTCATGCGGCTGGACGGGGCTGAGGACACGGTAGGACACAAGGACAAGCAGAACCGCCGCGGCGAGCGTCAGAGCGCCTACGGCTGTGTGCGCAACCGTGAAAAAGATCATGACCGGCATGGGCTGTGGAGCATGTTGTGTAGCCAATCGCGACCACAAGGCGGCGCCCCCCAGCGCGAGTTGAATGTAGAGCAAATGCTTCAGCATCGTGCCGCAACGGGAGAGTCCCTCGGCAGAATCGAAAAGGCGGTCACGCGTGCTGCTCGCGGCGGGTAGAACAAAAAACGGTACGATAGCGGCTCCGACCAAGTGTGGAAGCATTCCGAAAGCATGGTGCCGGTAGGCCGCGCCAAGCAGCAGTTGTATGAAAATTGCAATTGTCGCTGCTACGGCGCGCTCTCGTACCGGAGGATGCGCTGAGTAACGTAACACGGTCAATTCGCTTTGCCACCACGGCGAGGTGAACACGGCGATGGCCACCACGCTGCAAAAAAACATTTGCGCGAGGGCCGCGTGGGCAATAGAAACCCAGGGAGGGAGGAAGAACTTGACCGTAATCCCGCCCAGGATTCCCTGCGCGATGACCGCTCCTAGAGCGGCCCAGCCCAAGCGCCGCATCCAGGCGCGCGGTTCGCGGCGCGAGATCCACACGGCGAGGATGATGGTCAGGATTCCGGTAACCGTCGCCACCATGCGGTGGCCGTGCTCATAAAAAATTCCGCCCACCATCGGGGGGGTCAACGAACCGTAAGAAAGAGGCCAATCCGGCACGGCGAGGCCAGCGTCATTGCTGGTCACCAGCGCGCCCGCCACCAGCAGGAACAGCGTCCAGCACGCCGTAAAAACGGCGACCTTGTGCAGCGCGGGATTGGCGGTTTGCGTCATTCCGGTTTTCTAAATTGCAACGTGTAAGGCGAGGGCAGGATTCCCCTGCGGAGAACCCGCCCTCGCTCGTTGTATTCCTGCGCTCAACTCTTGCGGGCGCTTACTGCGGCTTGAAGGTGAACTCGACGGACTTCGTTTCCTTCGCGCCGATGGTGACTTTCTTGTCCTCGGATGGGCCGAGAACACCATGCCAGGCCACCAGAGTGTAATCGCCCGGCGGCAGGTTCTTGATTTCGAATTTTCCATCCTTTCCCGTCACCTTAAAGTACGGGTGCTTGAGAACCGCAATGTAGCTCTTCATCCACGGATGGACGTTGCACTTCACCGGGACCGCGATTTCCTCCCGGGCAAAAGTTTCCGTAATTTTCTCCGCCTTGGGCGGCTGTGATTTGTTCCACTCTTTGTTGTTTGCTGGGACCGGATGCACGTTGTGCGTGGTCGGATCGCTGTTGACGATTTCCACCGGCTGGTTCACTTGCACGGCGATGACGTGGGGCACGTACATGCAGCCGTTCTGGTCCAGCACCACGGCCTCTTTGGGAGTGTCAAACGTGCGGTTGCCCAGGCCGTCCTTCACGTACACGACCACGTTGGCCAGCGCACCCTTATCGCCCACCACATATTCTTCGTCCATGACCGGCGTAGTATGCGTCTTGGCGCAAGTGGGTTCGGCATCCATGCGGATGCGCTGAGCCTTGGGCGCCGCGCCGTCGAGCTTCACGGTTCCGGTGATTGTGCCGGCCGTGGCGGGATCCACCGGAGCGGAAGCTACGGCGGCTGGCGGAGCGGCCTTCTCCTCCTTGGCGGTCTCCTTGCTGCCACAAGCCGCCACGGAGAACGCGAGTGCAAAAGCGAGTACAGCGTACAAAGAACGAGCTTTCATCTAAAAGTTCCTCCTATTGATCTCTCTGAAATTTCCGAATGCAACCTGCGCTCATCGAACGCACTGGCCAGCCCCGGTACCGCCCTTCTTCACTTCCCCTTCACGCACCGGGCGTGGTTACTTCGCGCCGGGCTTTCCGCCTGAAGGCGAACGCCCCAGCAGCATGCGCTGCTCTTCCGGCGTGATCTGGAACATGTATCGTACCAGCAAATCGGCATGATCCTTGGAATACCCTTGCAGCGACGGCGGCAGCGGCCCGGAAAAAACCCAACGGCCACCGTCCAATTTGAACAGGCCCGACGGCATCGCCGTGCCGGGCGCGATGCGCGCGGGCTCGGTAATCCAGCGAGCGGTCCACGCCGGCTGCAAACGGTCCGGCGCAAGCAGGAAGTTCGGCGCGGAAGCGTTGACGTCGTGCGCCGCCTGTCCGGTGGCGTGGCACTTCAGGCAAGGCGCAGCGGGGTGCGTGAACAGGTCACGCGCCATGGCCCGCTCCTGTGCGGTCAGCGGCTCGAGCTTCGGAGGCAGGTACGGCTGTGCCTGCGAGGCAATGGCCTGAAAGAATTTCACAATTTTGCGGATTTCGCCGTCCGAGAAACTGAACGTCGGCATACGGACCGCCAGATAACTGCGCACGCCGTTGCGGTTCACGTCCGTCGTGCTCAAGGATGGGTTTTCCAGGAACCGCGCCAGCCAGTTGGGGTCTACGCGCGCGCCTTCGCTCAGCAACGGAGGCGGCAGCTTGAATTTATTTTCGCCCTGATAGATCGAAAGACCCTGCAAATTCGATTGCTGACCGACGGCAATCTGGTGGCAACCCATGCAGTTGTATTTCGTGACCAGCCACCAGCCTTCCTGGATGTCGCGGCGCTGGTCGCCGGGCTTGTACAGGTAATCCTTGGGTACCTGCGGGTCCACGCTTCCCAGAAGAAACGTGGTCAGCGCGGTAATGTCTTCCGGCGTCACATTCGGCTGAGGCATTTTCAACTGCGTGGCAAAACGGCCCTGGTCGTAGATCGCGCTGTTGGCCAGCTTCTGCTCGAAGAATCCCTTGTGGTCATACCATTCGGCGTACTTCTCGGCATCGCGGACGTTGGGTCTGCCGTCGGGAAGGAGGCCGCGCTTGGCGTGTTCGGTGAGCAGCGAGAAATCCAGCCGCTCGATCGGCTTGCTTCCTTCCGTGGTTAACTCCGTTCCGATGCGTCCTTCCTCTTCCAGCGTGGCAATTTCGTGGCAGCCCGCGCAGCCGTAATTCTTCACCACTGCGCGGCCCTGCTCGGCCATCTTGGGGTCGTCCATGAAATCTGTGGGCTGATAGACAGCATCCACGTGCTTCTGCGTGATCAGGTAGGAAGCGATGTCGCGCGCTTGCTCAATGGTCAGCCGCAGGTTGGGCATGACCGTCTGCTGCTGCACCTGCATCTCGTGCTTGCCGTCCGGCGACCGGCTGTGAGCCAGGTCGAAAACATAATCCATGCCGTACTTCTTGTAATCCTCGGGTCCAAGATCCTTGCGCGCGATGGGATCATAGGGCCGTGTGCGCTGGCGCGGGTTCATGATCCAGCGGACTAAATAGTCGTAATTCACTTTCTCGCCAACGCGGCTCAGGTTGGCGGCAAATGTGCCTCCGAATTTCTTGCCGCCTTCCCCAATGGAATGGCACGCCAGACAGCCCCGAGATTCGAACAACTCCTTGCCCTTGGCCGGAGTGCCCGGCCCTTGCTTTAGCAGTTCGGGACCGGTCACAGCCATCTGCCAGATGAATGCGGAGATCGCCCTGGGCTCCCGGCGCTTGAAGCGGAATTGCGGCATTTTCGTGTCTGGCCGGAATGTGTGCGTATTCTCGAGCCAGTAGTAGATCCACTCCTTGCGGAGCTTCATCCGCGCTTCCTTGAGCGACGGCCCAACCTTCTTTTCCTCGCGCAACAACGAGCGCGCCCGCACCATGAGCTGCTCGACCCGGGCATCAATGAAGCTCGTCTGCACGCGCACATTGTCCGCCTGGGCGTAAAGCGCCTGCGCCGCCTTATTGTCCGGGGCCTGGTCGCCGGACTTGTTGATGCGCGGAATCTCGAGCTCGTAGTCCTTCTTCTGCTGTTCGAGCTGACGAACCATTTGCCGTGCGGAAAGAAGCTGTTCGCCTTCGTTGTCGAAGCCTTCGTAGCGGTGGCAACCGATACAGCCCTTCTGCCGGAAGAGTTGCCGCCCATTGTTGAGGACCGGCGCGTGGTAGGTGTACATGTCCGCCGAATGACAGGTCTGGCAGCCCGCCTCAGTGTTTTCCTTGTAGTACAGCGGCCAGAGCCAGAATTCGTTCCGGCCGTGCCCTTTGACGACGCTGTTCGTGGCACGCCCGTTCCCACCATGGCAAGGAGAGCAGCCGAATTTCTCCGGATCGTGGAGCTTCATCAACTCTGGCTGCGGATGGCTCGTGAACGGCGCGTTCTCACGCTTCTCCAGCCCTAACGACGCCTTGGTCAATGTAAGCGTAGGGGGTACCAGCTTGGAATCCATGCCCACATGGCACGACTGGCAGCGGTCCACGAGCCCCGCGCTGCCGACATTAATCTGCCGCATGGCGACGTTCATTCGCCGCACCCCGGTGAGCAGGCCCTTCAATTGGTCGGCGGAGAGCCCTTCCATTTTTTCCTGGAAGAAGGTGGTCATCGCCTTCTCGGCTTCGTCGCCGGATTTGCGGAGATCGGCGCGCTCCAATGTAAGCCGCGCCTTCTCACTCTTCAGGGAATCAAATTCGGCCAGAAGTTGATCGTATTCGAAGGACTTCTTTTCTGTTTTGCCGTCCGGTGTCGGCAGTTCCACCACGAACGGGCCCTTCTTGGTTTTCTCCATGTCCGCCTGGCGGCTCTTCTTCGAGGATTCCGAGGCGGCGATCTCCACCTGATAGATCAGGGCAGTGACTTCCCCGCGCGCAGTGATAAACGTGGGAGAGAGGGCGACAAGGCGGCGGCTGACGAATGCCGACTGCGTCTCGTTGCGTTCTTCCTGCGGCTTGGAAGCCGCACGAGCGGTCTTGACGGCCTGCTCCAGCTTCTGGTATTCCGCCGACGACCGAATGGCGTTCCCTGCCTCCGTCTGCTTGGTGATTTCCTTGTTCAGGAACTTCTCATACACCGATGCGAATTCTTTCTGGTAACCGCGCCACGGCCGCAGTCCCACGAATTCCTGCCACAGCGCCCAGAACATGGAAAGTACCAGCAGCAGCGACGACACCAGCAGCGGCCCGCTGTATGATTTCGATATGATCGGATCGTCGTTGTGGTTCTCTGGCACCCCAAGCCTCCAGCGACTCGAAAACCGAATTCTATCTTCGGATCAATCCCTCAAATATTGAACCACGGTGTTACGAGAATGTATTTGATCCGGAATAGCAGCCGCGCTGCCATTTTTGCCGGCAGGCTCAGCATTAGGATCAGCAGCGTGTGCAGCGTGATGATCTGCAAGAGCGTCATGCGCTGGTAGATTTTGCGGCTGAACTCCGTCATCATGCACATCCGGTGCATCACGTAGCCGGCGACCACGAAGAACAATCCGACCACCGTTGCACCAAGAGCCATGGCCACATAGCGGTTCTGAATCCCAAAGATCTCATGCAGGTTTCGATTGACGGCGAATTCCAGCCGGTTGTGGTCCCACGTCTGTGTGGGCCAGAACCATTGCCATCCCGGCCCGCGAATAAACGTGCCGATGACAATCATCACGCACCACAGAGCGAGAAACCCGATCAAGAACGCCCAAATGGAAAACTTGCGCTGCTTGTAGGTGTAGTAGCCGTTCCCCAGGGGGTTCGCGTCAATATATGGAATGGCCATCAAACCGACAATGATGAGGGTAGGCATCACCACGCCGGCGATCCACGGGTCGAAGTACACCAGCATTTCCTGCAAGCCCAGGAAATACCAGGGCGCCTTGGAAGGGTTCATGGTCAGGTTCGGATTGGCTGGTTCTTCGAGCGGCGCGTTCAGCGTGATGGACCACACCATGAGCAGCACTGTCAGAATCACTGCCGCCAGGAATTCGATGCGCATCAAGTACGGCCAGACGTGCAACTCTCGGTCCCAGCCCGTTTTGAATGGGTAGGGCTTGCGGTGATGCGACTTGGCCAGGGCGGGGTCTGCTTCCAGCTGAGCAATCAGACGGTCGTGCTTGAACGCTTCGCGAAATCCGTACCAGGTGTAGAACGGCACAAGGAAGAGCAATGCCACGATGGGCACGTTGTCCGGCACGGAGACAATTTGCCAGAGCTGGTGCCAATCACCCCACATAAGGCCTCCGAAGATGCAAAACGTGTGGCATAAGCCTGTACTTCCCTGGCGCAGACAAGAGTGGCTGCGCTACTTCGTTCCGCTGGGACGCAGGATCACGGGCCGCGGCCCTTTCTTCTCTTCTTTCATCTCCGATTCCAGCATGACCGGCGCCGGACCGGAAATTCCGCCGTCCTTGCGCACGCGCCAGAAATGCACTCCCATAAACACCGAGGCGATCAGCGGAATGGCGATGCAGTGCCAGATGTAAGCGCGAAGAAGGGCGTTGGCGTCCACGATGGAACCACCTAGCAGCGCGAAGCGCACGTCGTTGAAGGCGGTCATGCCGAGTTGCGCACCGAAAGGTCCCTCATGGCCGAGCAGCGGCGTGGCCCGCGCCATGTTGGTGCCCACCGTGACCGCCCAGAAGCCAAGCTGGTCATCGGGCAACAAGTACCCGGTGAATGAGAGCAGCATCGTCAGCACCATCAGAATCACGCCCACACACCAATTGAACTCCCGCGGTCGCTTGTAGGAGCCCGTCAGGAACACGCGCATCATGTGCAGCCAGACGGCGATGATCATCAAGTGCGCGCCCCAGCGGTGCATGTTGCGAAGCAGTTGCCCGAACGGCACGTCGTGGTGCAAGTACAAAATGTCCCGATAGGCCTGAACTTTCGTGGGATGGTAGTAAAACATCAGCAGCACGCCGGTGATGGTCAGCACCAGGAACAGGTAGAAGCTCATGCCGCCCATGCCCCAGGTGTAACTGTAGCGGACGGCATCGCGGTTGATCTTGGCCGGGTGCAGATGGAAGAAGACGTTGGTGAGCACGCTCAGCGCGCGGCTGCGCGGCGTTTCGTCGCGCTTCACGCGGAAGATGGAGCGGAAGAGCTGGGTCTTCTCCGGTTCCTTCAGCGCCTCCAGCTCTTCTTTGCCCTTCTCGACCAGGACCCCCTTCAATCCTTGCAGGTCCTCCTTCACTGTATCGAGCAGGCCGGTGCGCTTCCCAGCCCCCTTGTCGTTCTCCTCCGGCATTCAATGCCCCCTGTATCAAGGAAAGAAACTGTTGTCAGACGACCAAGAACGAGCTCTCGGCGTCAAATTCATCGCGCCCGGTAGTCGGGTCCTTCACGAATAGCTTTCCCGTGTCCACGATGATCTGGCCGGTGGCGTCAATCTGCACCAGCGCGCGGTCCATGGGACGCGGCGCCGGGCCTTCGAAATTCACGCCCTCGCTGTCGTACCCGCTGCCGTGGCACGGACACTTGAACTTATTCTCACTTTCCTTCCAGTCGGGCGTGCAACCGAGGTGCGTGCACCGGGCGTAAATGACGAACAGCCGGCCCGGATTCCGCACCACCCAGATGCGGAAGTCTTTTTGAAATTTCGTGTCCACTCCGATATTGAAATCGGAAGGGTAGCCCACCGAGAAAACGGTCTTGGGTTCAAACAAAGCACGAGGAAAGAAAAAACGGAGGAACATCAGCAGATTCACGCCCAGGTAGCCCCAAATGCAGGCCCAAATCAGCCGACGCCGGCCAACACTGACGTCGGTTCCGGATACTTCGGTGGCGGGTTTTGCTTCGACTTTTTTCGACGCCGCGACTGCCGCAGCAGGCGCGGCCTTGGTCTCAACGGGCTTATTGTCGTTCGCTTCGGCCATAGGTTCGCTTATGTGGAGCTCGCAATCTCATATAAAAATTTTGGATGAGGCCGGATTAGAAATACTTTTATACGCTGGCCCGATAAATGTGTCAAGCCACCTTAGAATCATTCTATTCCCGCCGCAAACACCACAAACTGCTCCAGCGACCGCCTTTGGCCCTCATTCCGCGCTGTCGCCAGAGTCTGCAAGGGATCCGTGCGCTACTGCACAGGCGCGCAGCACCAGATCCGCGAGCGCAGCAATGAAAAGCGGCGAGTCGTTCAAGGAGGGGACCATTTCAAACTGCTCGATGCCCAGGTGCCGGGCCTCTTCACGAGCTTCCATATTGATTTCGTGCAGCGTTTCGATGTGCTCCGTGACAAATGCCACCGGGCATACCAGTAACTGCCGCTGCCCTTTTTCGGCGCACATTTTTAAGGTCTCAAGCAGCGACGGCTCCAGCCACCTCTGCCGCCCCACTTTGCTCTGGTAGCAAACAATGTGCCGGTTCGCCCACTTCCCTTTTGCCACCAGCAGCCGCACCGTTTCTTCGACGTGCTTCTGGTACGGGTCGCCGCGCTCGATGAAGCTCATTGGCAGCCCGTGTGCGCTGAAAAGCAGCGTGGCTTTCTCCGGCGCATCAAAATGCGTCAGGCTGACGGCAATTTTAGCCACAAGAGCATCGATGTACTGCGGATGGCTGTAGAAATCCTCCACCAAGTGCACCGGCCGGCTGTCCGGCCGAAAGCAGCGCTTCCATTCGTTTAGGCTGCTGCCCGTGGTGGCGAGCGAGTACTGCGGATAGAGCGGCAGCAGCACCAGCTCGTCGTACGCAAAATCCTCCATTTGATCGACGGCTTCATTCGTAAACGGGCGCCAGTAGCGCATGGCAACAACTACGCGCGCGTCCGCGTGCGGCGCCAGGGCGCGTTCCAATGCGCGAGCCTGACGCTCGGTCAGCAGTCCGATGGGCGAGCGCCCGCCGATTTCTTTGTAGGCGTGGCGCACGTGGTCCATGCGTCGCCAAACGATGAACCGGGCCAGCGGTTTCCGTAAGATTCCACCGAGCGGCAGAGAAATAATGTCCGGGTCACAAAACAAATTATAGAGGAATGGACCTACGGCCTCGAGGGAGTCAGGCCCGCCGAGCTGAAAGCAGACGACGCCGATTTTCTTTCGGAGAGTCATGCCGCGCGCCGGGTCACTGCTTGTGGAGCTCCTTCAGACGTTCGATCTCCCGCTGCAGCTTCGCCACGCGCGCGCCCACCGTCAGGTGATAGACGAAGAGAATTCCCCAAACCAGAAGGTATGCCGCGAACAGGCTTTCGAAGTTCTTCATGTCACCCTCTTTCCGACCGGCAAATGCTATGCCGTTTACTTCACGGATGCGCGCGCGCTTCAACCGCGTGGACCAGTTCTTCCGCATCCTGCCGCATCTTCTCAAGCTCGTACCGTTGCCGCACCAACAGGATCATCACTCCGAGCAGAGCCGCCCAGCAGGTCAGCAGCACCCAGCGCATCGTCGGGTCCAGAGTTCCGCCGCCGCCAATCACGGGCTGGGGATGCTGGGTCCGCCAGAGCCAGATGGAAAAATAGACCAGCGGCACGTCCAGGAAGGCAAAGATGCCGAAGGCCGCGCAAATCCGCGCGCGCTTCTCCGCGTCTGGCAGCAGCATGCGCAGTAGCAAATAACTGACGTACATGAGCCATAGCACGAATGTAGAGGTCAGCCGCGCGTCCCACGTCCACCAGATGCCCCACACCGGCTTCGCCCAGATTGGCCCGGTCACCAGCACGACAGTGCAAAACGCCAAACCAACCTCCGCTGCGGAGACGCCGATCCAGTCCCACTTCATTTCCCGCCGAACCAGGTAGGCGATATTGGAAATGAAGACGACAAAAAAGGCGGTGAAAGCCGTCCATGCACTGGGCACGTGGAAATAGAAGATCCGCTGGATCGCGCGCATGGTGCGCTCCTCCGGCGCCACGAACAGCGCCGCGTATCCTGCGATCCCAATCAGCAGCGCCACGCCCAGCGTGGCCGCCCAGTTAGTCTTTCCGGATGAATTCATCTTATTCCTCGAGCAAAGTGTCGCACAGGAGGTAGCTTGCCGCCAAAAAGATGACGTCGAACGCGATCAGCACGTGCAGCCAGTTCATGCGCAGTTCGGGCGGCTCCGCCAGCAGCCCAGCGGTGCATTCGACACTGGCGATGAGCACGGGCGTCAGCACCGGCAGCAAAAGCAGCGGCAGCAGCAGCTCGCGCATGCGCGCCTGCGCGGAAATCGCACTAAAGGCAGTTCCCGTCACCGCGAGGCCCAGTGTGCCGAGCAGCAGCACCAGCGCCAGGCGTCCCAGCACGGGCAACAGCGCCACGTTGTACAGAACCGCGAACACAGGCAACAACAGCAATTCGGTCAGTAAAAGGAACGCCAGGTTGGCGAGCATCTTGCCCAGCAGGATGGCGAACAGCTCCACCGGCGCAAGCCGCAGCGCGCACAGCGTGTCGTTGGCCTGTTCGCGCGCGAAGGAAGGATTCAGCATCAGCGAGCCTGCAAAGAGAAATGCCATCCACAGCAGCCCCGGGCCGATCTTTCGCGACTCTTCCGAGGTCGGATCAAAACTGAAACTGAACAGGACGATCACGGTGAGCACGAACACCAGCGTTGTGGTCAGCAATTCGCGGCTGCGAAATTCCAGGCGCAGTTCTTTCGCCAGCACGATGGCCGCCGCGCGTGCGATGGTCATCGCCTCTCTCCCGCGACGCCCGCTTCGGCCAGCAACGAGCGCACGTCGCCGCCCGGCCCGGTGTCTCGTACCAGTGCGCCAGCATCGAGCAGCACCGCGCGCGTGGCGAGCGACATCGCTTCACTCTGCCCATGCGTGCTCATCAGCACCGTGCAACCCGAGTCGCCCAGCGCAGCGAGGGTCTTCCCAAGCCAGTTCAACCCCTGCCGGTCGAGTCCCGTTGCCGGCTCGTCGAGCAGCAGCAGGCCGGGCTCGTGCAGAAGAGCCCGCGCGATGGAGAGCCGCTGCCGCATGCCTCTCGAAAAGGTGCGCAGCAAGCTCTCCCGCCGATGTGCCAGTCCGCAATTTTCGAGCGCCCGCGTAATGCGCTCTTCGATCTCAGAAAGTTCGTAGAGCTGGGCGAAGAAGCGCAAATTTTCTTCTGCAGTCAACTCGTCATAGAGCAACGTGGTGTGCGCCACCACGCCGATCTGCTTCTTCACGCTTATCGCGGCATCATCCGACAGGCCCGGGAATTTCACCTGGCCGCGACTGGGACACAGCAGCAGCGCCGCCAGCCGGAGCAACGTCGTCTTGCCGGAGCCGTTTGCGCCCAGGAGTCCAACAAACTCACCCGCGCCAACGGAAAGTGTCACCCGCCGCAGGGCAACCTGAGCGCCATAGCGTTTTTCCACTTCGTGGAATTCGACGCCGAGACCCGTTCGATTGGTAGAGGGAGTCAAAGTTTGACGGTCGCGCCGCGCGCTTTCTTTCGCCGGACCAATCAGCCGAGCAGGTCGCGCAGCTTCTGCTGGGCGCGCACGAGCTCGCGCGAGTATTCGTCCTCGGAGATTGTGCCAGCCTGCCTGCGCAATTCAAGCCGGAAAAGAGTTTCCTTGATTCCTTCCAGGCTTTCCGCGGCGGTGCGGCTCGCGGACTCCAGCACCTGCGCAACCACGGCTTCCGGCGATGTGGCCGCCCGCACACCCGAAGCACCGGCTGATGCGGATGCAAGTTTCGCCGAGGCCGGTTGCGGGAGAGGCCGTTTCCAAAGGAAAATCGCTCCCAGAGCAAAGAGCGCAGCAAATCCTCCCAGAAGAACCCACTTCAAGTTTTCGAGGCGGCCCGGAAGGACGCTTACTGCAGGGCCGCTGTCCGGCCCGCCCGCCGCGGCGGGCTGCGCGGACTCCGCGCTGGGTGGCGGCGCTGTGCCGGAAGCGGAAAACTCGAATGGTATGTTCGCCGAAACGTTTTCGCGCGCAAAGAGATTGAACCCCTGCTCGGATCCTGCCGGTGAGAATCCCGCGCCGGAGATGTTCATGGTCGGCGGCGCGATCACAACCACGCGCTGCACCGCGTACGGCGAGGTCGCGCGGATCGTCGCCTCATTCTTCGGGTACGGAAACTGGTACGACACGCGCACATTGTTTTCGCCCGGACGCATCGGGAAAGCAATGGCATAGCGCCCCTTGCCCTTGTCAATCGTTCCCTGCACCAGCGGCATTCCAGACGGCCCCGAGGCCGACACCTGCCCCAATTCCCCGCCGGCCGGAACGTCGAACAAAAACGAACCGTCTTCCCTGAATACCGCCACCGGCGGTTTAGACTCGTTGTGGACGGAATATTCTTCGCCCATCAGCAGCACCGCGCCGTTCGGCTGCACAACGATGATTCGCTGGAAAACGTGCAGCGCGTCGAACTTCGCAGTGGAATCGTACACTTCGATGTCGGCAGTGGCCTGCCCCGGCGGCACATTCTGGTGGTAGTTTACTCCCCGGAATTGTACGCGCACGAGCACCGGCGCTGCCCCAATTGCCGGATGCTCCATCGTGTAGCGCCCCTGCGCGTCCGTCCGGAACGTCCCCGCGGACTGCATCCCGCCCTGCAATTGAATCAGGATGACATCCTGATTCGGCACAACAGCGCCGGTGGTGCCATTGCGCACTGTGCCGGTAAGCGTACCCGCGAGCGCCGGCATTATCCCGGCGAGGTGCAAAATCAGAAGCGAAATGATGAGAGAAATTCGGCGGTTCATGAAGTGGACTTGCCCCGGAGGGCCTGCGCGTTTGCGGAAGATGCTTCGCGTCGCTGCGGTCGCGCGACGCCACCGGTCACATTCTCGATTTCCGCAAGCACCATCGCGGCTTCTTTCTCCAGCCCGGCGCGCATCTCCTCGAAATCCCCTTCGGAGAACTTTCCCGCGCGGTGCTCGAATTTCAGGTCGCGCAAGTTGTCGTAAATGGCGTCACGCCGTTCCATTAAACTATCGAGCCGCGACCGGTGTGGCGCGGAGTCGCTCGCGTCCGGCTCAATATAGAAGATGAAAATCAGAGTGGCTACGGCCAGCGCCACGCACGCCACGATGATTCCCATGTCCATATCAGTATCAGTCTCTCTCGGATTTCGAGTCCGGACTATCCAACTCGTCTTCAAAGTCCATTTCGCGCCGCGCACGGGCCAGCATTTCCGATGAGATTTCGGGGCCCGCCCCCGGCATTCCGGCTATCGCCGGCGATTGACGCCTCCATCGCAGCAGGACAACGCCAATCAAGCAGAATCCAATGAGCAGCACAGCAAAGGGCGTGACCCATGCGACGAGGCCAAAATCTTTCATTGGCGGCTGGGCCATCACTTTTTCGCCGTACTGCTGCACGAAGGACTGGAGCATCAAGTCCTCCGGCTCGTTTCGCGCCAGGCGCGCGTCCAGTTCCTTCAGCATCGCCGTGGAGACGGAGCAACCCACGTGGTTGCACTCCACCAGGACCTGGTTGCAGCCGCACATGCACATCAGCCGCTTGCCGATCTTCTTCGCCTTCTCGCTTTGACCCGGGATCTGCGCTCCAACCGCCGACACAAATAAAACGAGCGCCGCCGAAAGCAGCAGCGCGTAACTCACGAATGCGCGCTTAGTCCGCCGAGCCATGGGATCCTGACCGGGTCAGCACGGATTGCGGCGCGGCGGCGGCCGCCGAAGCCTGCGTCGATTCCGCCGCGCCCTTGAAGGCAAGCACCGGCTGGCGGTTGGGCAGCAGAGCAAGTCCTGTGCCCAGCACCACGATCAGCCCGCCGAGCCAAATCCACTTCACCAGCGGATTCAGGTAAGCGTGGATGATCGGCTGATTGTTTTCCGGGCTCCGCCCCGCATAGACCAGGTACAGGTCTTCTTTGAGCGTAGAGTAAATCGCCACCATCGTGCCGGACATTTCATTGGACGGGAAAAAGCGCTTCTCCGGAAACAGAGTCACAAGCGGTTGGCCATTGCGCAGGACTTCGATCGTCGCACGCTCGGAGGTGTAGTTCTTCGCCGGGCGCGGCTCGAACGCCTGCAGGTTCATCGTGTACGCGCCGAGGCTCATCTGTGACCCGGGGCCCATCTCCATCTGCTTATCCTGATTGAACGCAGCCCCGGAAATCCCGATGAACACAAGAACCATCCCGATATGCACAACGTAGCCGCCGTAGCGCCGCGTGTTGCGCATGGTCAATTGCCCAACCGAGGAAAAAATGTTCATACCACTGCGCGCGGAGATCACCATCGCGCCGCGCAAGAATTCCCCAAAGATGGTCAGCAGGACAAAAATGGAGAGGATCAGGCAAATCAGCGCGAAGAAGTCCCTGAATCCCAGAGGCCAGGCGATCGCCCCTGCCACTAGTCCTCCGGCGAGCGGCCAGCCAAAATTCCGCTTCAAGCTGTCCAGCGACGTGCGCCGCCACGCCAGCAGCGGGCCCACGCCCGTCAGGAACAGCAGGAACAGTCCGATGGGGATGTTCACTTTATTGAAGAATGGAGGGCCCACGCTGATCTTGCTACCTTGTATGGCCTCGGAAATCACCGGGAAGAGCGTGCCCCACAGCACCGCAAAGCACGCCGCCAGCAAGATCAAATTATTGAACAGGAAGCTCGACTCGCGAGACACCATGGAGTCCAGTTGGTTATCGCTCTTGAGGTAGTCGCGGTTTTTGAAAAACGCCCAAAGGCAAACGGCCAGCGTCAGCAAAATAAAGCCGAGGAACCACGCGCCGATAGATGACTGCGCGAATGCATGCACGGAACTCACCACGCCGCTGCGCGTCAAAAACGTTCCGAGGATGCACAGCAAAAACGTGGTGAATACCAGCCACACGTTCCACACTTTCAACATCCCGCGCTTTTCCTGCATCATCACCGAGTGAAGAAACGCCGTGCCCGTTAGCCAAGGCATGAGCGACGCGTTCTCCACCGGGTCCCACGCCCAGTAGCCGCCCCAACCCAGCACGGCGTAAGCCCAGTGCGCGCCCATCAAAATGCCCGCGCTCTGGAAGCACCACGCGATCATCGTCCACTTCCGCGTGATGTGGATCCACTTCTCTCCCGGGTAGCGTCCCAGCAGAGCCGCCAATGCAAACGCAAAGGGCACGGCAAAGCCCACATAGCCGGTGTACAGCGTCGGCGGGTGCGCTACCATTTCCGGATATTGCAGCAGGGGATTCAGCCCGCGCCCGTCGGCTTGCGCCACCAGGCGCATCACGCCGTCCGCGCCCGATGCGCCGAACACCTGAAACGGGCTGACCACGAAGACGTTTAGCGTGAGGAAAAATGTCTGCACGCTGGCCAGGATTACGCCCACGTAGGGCATCAGTTCGGGATGTTTTCCGCGGTTGGTGAACAGCACAAAAAACGTGTAGATAGAAAGAATCAGGCTCCAGAACAGCAGCGAGCCTTCCTGCCCTGCCCATAGCGCAGCCACCTTGAAGAAGGACTCCAGATCGCGGTTGCTGTGTCCGGCAACATAGGAGACCGAGAAATCATCCGTCAGGAAAAGGTAGAGCAGGCTGGCGGTGCCGATCATCACCAGCAAGCAGACAGCAATCCCCGCGTGGCGGGCGCTTTTTTGAAGGAGCGGATTCCGGGTGCGGATGGCGATGATTCCCGCGACAATCGCGTACACCGCGCAGGCAAACGCCAGCAGGAGTGCGAATGATCCGAATAGGTCCACGAGTTCTCCGCGAGTCTCTCAGCTCTTCCCGGATGCGGGAGTGGCGGGCCGCTCAGCGGGCTTGCCCTCTCCGGGTTTCTTCTGCCCGGGAGCAGCTTCATACTTGGAAGCGCACTTGGCCTGCACCTGCTCCGCTACGAAGTGCCCGTCCGGCATCTTCTTGCCCTCCACCAGCGCCTGCGAACCATCTACAAAAGTATCCGGCAGCGGGTCGCGCCCTACGTAGCTGACGTTCAGCGTGTGGCCTTCCGCGACCAGCACAAAATCCACGCGCCCCGGCAGTCGCTTGATGGACCCCGCCTGCACATCCCCTCCCACGCGGATGCGGTGCCGTGCCGCCGAGCCCTCCAGCGTGCTCAGCTCCTGGACGGTGTGGTAGTACGTCTTGCTCTCGCTTACACCTACCCAGCCCAGCCAGCCCAACGTGACAATGATCAGGGCTGAGGCAATGGCGAACTTTCCGTGCTTATTCACAGATTCCCCCGCTCCGTCCTGTTCGGATAACTCCGAAGTGTAACACACCTGGAAACTTAATTCGGCTGGAAGCCCTGGATCAACAAACCTGAGCGATCAGATGCAACTGGGTCTGTGGGCGCACGCCGTGGCGAACACCCACAGACCGGAAATCCCCGACACAAAACAGCGAAGTCGAGGGCTAGGTGTTCTCCTTCTTGTGGCATTCCATGCACTTCGTCGGCGCCTTCTTGCCCTTGGCGTTTTCCGCCTTGTGGCAATCAATGCAGTTCCCCGCCGTCGCTGTGGCGTTCTTGTGGAACGCTGCGAGCGTAGTGGTCTTCATCGGCGGTGTTGCTGTCTTGGTGTGGCAACCGGTGCATGCTTGCTGAGGCTGTTCGAGCGCTTTCTCCGGTTTGGATGCGTGGTGGCAAGTGTCGCACTTGCTTTCCGCGCGTTCGGCGTGCAGTTTGTGCTCAAACTTCACGCCGCCCATCGGAGCGCCCTTCAGGATGTACGTGTCTTTGGCGTTGGCCTGGCCGTAGACCGGCGCGGCCAGGCTCAACATCAAGCCCATTCCGCACAGGATGGCCAGAACGGCGAGCAGATGACTCTTCTTCATTGAACCTCCACTCGAGTGTGCAACAGGTTCATCACATGGACTGTGATCGGCGGCCGGGCCTGCCCGCGGCTCAGAAGTGCTCCGGTCGCTCGGGGGCCGGGCATGGTCCGTACGGGAACGCACACCCTTCCTCGTAGTTAATGATGGGCAAGTCGGAAGCCAAATTCAACTATTTGAAGCGACGAGACTTACAGAAATCTTGAGCGCACCGCATGCGAAGAATTCTGACTCTCCGTGAGATTTTACTCACTTAGCGGCCCCGGAGCGCGCGGGAGGCCTTATTGTAGGGGAAAGACTGAACTGCCTATTCGCTGAGCTTTGGCTTCAGGCACCAGAGCAGTTCGGGGGTCAAGCCGGTAATCGCCATGCCCGGCATGACCAGGAATTTGCAACTCAGCATTTCGTGCGGCTTGTCATCGTCCGGCAGAGCGCACGTAACCCGGCAATACTGACATTCCTGGTTCCAGCAGAAACGCCCATAGGGAATTGTTTCCGGACTGATGAATTGAAAGCAGCGCAGGACGGAATTCTTCTCCGGCACCTGGAACTTCTTGCCCTGGATGGTGATTTCCACCAGGCGCTCGTAATGGCGGTAGATTTCGGACATGCCCTCGGCTCGCCCGGCGGAAAACGCAGTAACCGGGCAAGCCACAAGGCTAAGGCAGCGGGCAGTGTGGAGCAATCCCCGCCCGCCATTCGGGGTCGTAAGAGATACGTCTTACGCGGTCTGCGCCAGCGTCCTGTATTCACGCTCGGACTGTTCCGGCAGCAGCACCCAAAGGGTATAGACACCCAGCGCCGTACCTACCGGCGGAAGCAGCAACGCAAGGAACCCCATCACCAGCGCAAACATTCGCGCCCAGGCCTGATATTCCAGAATTCCCCATCCCACGATAAATGCCAGGATGGCTTTGAGCAGAAAGAACGAAGCGACCAGCGTCATGATGCTGCCGAGGAATCGCTCCGGCATGAACGGGATTGGAACGTGCCAGAGAACGAAGTGCCCCACCATGTAAACAGCGGCAGCAGCGAAGAGCCGAAGCCCTCCCATGGCCAGCCACAACACCGCCAACAGCCGCACATGCCGATTCACGCGCCCTTCGCTCGGCCGCGCCGTGACAGGCTCGAACGACCTCCCACAGCCGGTGCAGAAACGCGCGTCGACTGGGATTTGGCTCCCACAACGTTCGCAGTACATAGGTCCTCCGGAAGAGAACGTAACCCCTATTCAGAGATACGCAGGCCCGGGAGAAATTGTTTCGTGGAAGGAGCGTCAGGAGATGGTGAGGTGTCCCATGCGGCGGAACTTCTCGTAGCGCGTGCGCAAAAGCGTTTCGGTCGGCAGAGGCAACAGAGTATCGAGCATCCGCGCCAGCACAGGCTCCAGCAGCCGCGCAGCGCCTTCGGGGTCGCACTGTGCGCCGCCCTCCGGCTCCGGCACGATTTCGTCCACGATGCCCATGTCCAATAAGTCGTGCGCGGTGATCTTCAATGCGTTGGCGGCTTCTTCCGCGCGCGCCGCGTCGCGCCACATGATGGACGCGCAGCCCTCTGGCGAAATCACGGAGTAGACCGAATTCTCCAGCATGTTGACGCGATCACCCACTGCAATCGCCAGCGCACCGCCGGACCCGCCCTCTCCGGTGATCGTGACGATGATGGGCACCGGCAGGCGCGCCATTTCGCGCAGGTTTCGCGCAATGGCTTCGGCCTGCCCGCGTTCCTCCGCGTCCATTCCGGGATACGCGCCGGTGGTATCCACAAACGTAAAGATGGGCCGCCGGAACTTCGCCGCCAGTTGCATCACGCGCAGCGCCTTCCGATAACCTTCCGGTTTGGGCATCCCGAAGTTGCGAAACACTTTCTGCTTGGTGTCGCGGCCCTTTTCGTGTCCCACCACCACGCATGCCCGGCCGTGGAATCGCGCCAGCCCGGCCACGATTGCAGGATCATCCGCGAACCCACGGTCGCCGTGCAATTCGCTCCACTCGTCGAAAAGCATGTTGATGTAATCGAGCGGGTGCGGACGCTGCGCGTGCCGTGCTAATTGCGTTCGCTGCCACGCGCCGAGGTGCTGATAGAATTCCCGCTTAAGCTCCTCCACTTCCCGATGCAGGCGATCCAATTCCTCGTCCGACCCCTTGCTGGCCAGCCGACGCAATTCCTCGACGTCGTGCTCGAGACGGTCAATCTCCCGTTTTTTGCGAATGGGGTCCATGGGAAGCGCTTATTTGCCGCAATACCTGCCGGACAGATTCTAACGCAGGACCTCCACGGCGTCAGCGCCGCAAAGCTCCTGGATTTCCAAAACGAGATCCTTGTCGGGACGCACCCTCCGGTCAGTCTCGAGTTCTGCCACCTCGCCATCCGGCCGCATCAACTCGAATGCAACTCGGCACGGCCCTGGCTTCCGGTCGAAAATCTCTTCCAAGCGGTCCATAACGCTCTCATCGAGGCTGGTTAGGTCCACGCGCACGCGCAGCAGTTTTGCCGCCGGCTCGGTCACTTCCTCCAGTGGCCTTGCGTCGGAGAGGATCACGCGCGTGCCGGCGTCTTCCACGCTGATCCGTCCCTTGATCAACAGCCGCGCATGCGATTTCAGTAGATGCTCTAGCCGTCCGAAGGCCTCCGGAAAGGCCAGGACTTCTGCGTTCCCGGTCATGTCCTGGAGAGAAAGGATGGTCCACCGTGCGCCCTTTTTCGAGCGCATCGGACGCATCGCCACCACGATTCCCGCCACGATCACGTCCGCGTTGTTGTTCTTCGCCTCCAACCCGGCCAATTCCGTTACGTTCAGCTCTTTTAGGCGGCCCGCGTGTTTCGCGAGTGGATGACCTGAAATGTAGAATCCGAGTGTCGCAAACTCCGCAGCAAGAAGCTCGTCCTCCGGCCATTCTTCCACGTCCGGAAGCGACTCTGAGGACGGCTGAACCGGCGCAGGGCCGCTGCCGAACAATCCGTGCTGCCCGCTCGTCACTTGCCGTTGCATGCGCTGCCCGCGCTCCATCGCGCGATCAATCACTGCGCTCAGTTGTGAGCGCCGCGCCCCCAGCGAATCCATGGCCCCAGATTTAATCAGACTTTCCAGCACGCGGCGGTTGACGAGTCGCGAATCGATTTCCTCGCAGAACTGAAAGAGAGAGCTGAAGCGCCCCAGCCGTGTGCGCGCTTCGAGAATTCCCTTCACCGTGTTTTCACCGACGTTCTTGATGGCGTTCAACCCGAAGCGGATCTGTTCACCGGTCGGAGTGAAGTTCAAGTCGCTCGTGTTGACGTCCGGCGGCAGAACCGTAATGCCTGCCCCGCGCGCTTCGTGGATGTACTTCACCACCTTATCCATGTTGCCGGTTTCCGATGTCAGCATCGCCGCCACGAATTCCACCGGATAGTGCGTCTTCAGGTAGGCTGCCTGGTAGGCCAGCAGAGCGTACGCGCATGAATGCGACTTGTTGAAGCCGTATCCCGCGAACTCTTCCATCAAATCGAAAATCTTCTGAGCCTTTTTCTCCGGGATCCTATGCGCAAGGCAACCAGTCATGAATTTTTCGCGCTGGTTGGCCATTTCCTCTTTTTTCTTTTTGCCCATGGCCCGGCGGAGGATGTCTGCTTCCCCCAGTGAAAATCCCGCCAGCCGGTTCGCAATTTGCATCACCTGCTCTTGATAGAGGATGACGCCGTAGGTCTCTTCCAGAATCTCTTTCAACTGCGAAAGCTCATAGGTGACCCGTCTTTCCCCCTGCTTCCGCTTGATGAAGTCGTCGATCATGCCGCCCTGGATGGGCCCCGGCCGGTAGAGCGCGTTCAAAGCCGTTAGATCCTCCAGCCGCGTCGGCTGGTAGCGCCTCAGGATGTCGCGCATGCCATGCGATTCAAACTGGAAAATCCCGCTGGTTTCGCCTCGTCCGAATAGCTGATACGTCTTCTCGTCGTCCAGCGGCAGGGTGTCCAGGTCAATCATCTGCCCGCGGTTCTGTTCCACAAGCTTGACGGTGTCGTGCAACACGGTGAGTGTGGTCAGCCCGAGAAAGTCCATCTTCAGGAGGCCGATGCGCTCGAGCGCGTTCATGTCGTACTGCGTCGTGATTTCCTCTCGGTTCGTGCGGTACAGCGGCACAATTTCCGTAAGTGGCTGTGGAGAGATCACCACACCCGCCGCGTGCGTTGAAGCATGCCGCGCGAACCCCTCAAGCCGCATGGCGATATCCATCAGGTCCTTCAACCGCTCGTCTTTTTCAATCGCGCTGCGCAATTGCGGCGCTTTCTTCAGAGCGTCTTCCAGCTCGATGTTGATTTCCACCGGCACCATCTTCGCCAGCCGGTCCACTTCCCCAAAGGGCAAGTCCATCGCCCGGCCCACATCCTTGATGGCCGCTTTCGCTGCCATGGTTCCGAAAGTGATAATTTGCGCCACGTTCCCTCGCCCGTACTTCTGGGTCACGTATTCGATGACCTCTCCCCGGCGCCGCATGCAGAAATCAATGTCAATGTCTGGCAACGAAATGCGCTCCGGATTCAAGAAGCGCTCAAACAGCAAGTCGTATTGCAGCGGGTCCACGTCCGTAATCCGCAAGGCGTAGCTCACCAGGCTGCCCGCCGCTGACCCGCGTCCCGGACCCACCGGCACGCCCTGCGCGCGCGCGTAGCGGATGAAGTCCGAAACGATCAGGAAGTAGCCGGCAAAACGCATCTTCTTGATCATCTCGATTTCAAAAGTCAGCCGCGCCTCGTACTCCGGGAGCGCATGGCGCAAACGTCCGCCATTCTGCTGCTTTTCCAGGGCCGGAACGCGCGCGGAAAATCCTTCGCGGGACATTTTTTCGAAGTATGTATCGGTGGTCCAGCCTTCCGGCACTTTGAATTCCGGGAACGGGTTGGCAACGCGTTCTATTTTTACATTGCAACGCTCGGCAATCGTTGCCGTTCGGTCCAGGGCGTCCGGCATGTCCGCAAAGACCTGCGCCATTTCCGCTGCGGTCTTGAAATAGAACTGGTCGGTGGCGAATTTCATCCGGTTGGTGTCGGACATGGTCTTGCCCGTCTGGATGCAGAGCAGCACTTCCTGCGCCCGGGCGTCCTCCCGCGTCAGATAGTGGCAGTCATTCGTCACCACCAGCGGGATGCCCGATTCGCGGGAGAGCCGCGCCATTTCCCGGTTCACGCGCTTTTCGACTTCGATGCCCTGATCCTGTACCTCGAGGAAGAAATTGTTCTTCCCGAAAACGTCCTGTAATCGGTGCGCGTTCTCACTTGCTCTTTTGTACTCCTCGGCCAGGAGCGCGTCGGAGACCGCGCCGCGCAGGCACGCCGAAAGGGCGATCAGCCCCTTGCTGTGCTTCGCGAGCAATTCGTAATCAATTCTTGGTTTGTAGTAGAAGCCTTCGAGGAATCCGGCACTGACCAGCTTCAGCAGATTGCGATAACCTTCGTTTGTCTCGCACAGCAAAACCAAGTGGTTGGTGCGTCCCGCACCGGCCTGCTGTGAATCCGGATCAGCGGTGCCACGGTCATGCCGGCTCCCCGGCGCAACGTACACTTCACAGCCGATGATGGGCTTCACCCCGCGGGTGGTCGATTCGTGGAAGAAATTCGCCGCGGCAAACAGGTTCCCGTGGTCGGTCACCGCCACGGATGGCATTTTTCGCCGCGCCGCTTCCTCCACCAGCGACGTAATGTCGCAGGCCCCGTCCAGCAGGCTGTAGTCGGTGTGCAGATGCAGGTGTACGAAACGCGGGTCCGCCATGTCCCGCACATTCTAGCAGAACTCGATGAGCACAACGCGATGCCGGAGGTGCAATCTTTCAGCTCAGCGGCGTTTCTTTTTCTTGGGCGCTGGCTTGTTCTTTGGTGCAGCTTTTTTCTTCGGTGCAGAATCCTGCTTGGGGCTTGTCGCGACCGGCTTCTTTGTCGGAGCAGGGGCAGGCTTGGAAGCGGCCTTCTCCGGCTGTTTGGCCGGCACCGCCTTACCTGGCGTTCCCGCGGGAACCGGTTTGCCCGCGGGTGCCGCCGCCCTTGTGGCCGCTTGTGGCGCAGCTTCCGTGGCCTTTTCTTTTTTCCCGACCTTTCCTTTCACCTTCGGCTCTTCTTTGGGAGGCTTCGGTTTTTTCGGCTCTTTGATTCCTGCCAGCTTGCGCAACGCCGGCACGCGGTCCTGGGGGTTGCGTGCCCGGCCTTCGAGCTGCAATTGGAAAAATGCCTCGATAATCTTGTCGAATTGCGGCCCACGCGCCACGCCCAATATTTCCAACTCGGCCACCGGAAGCGTCTGCCGCAACGGTTTCCACTTGTACAGATAATTCTTGATCTTCCCCAGCGCTTTGGGCTGCGAGTACTCCGTTTGGATAAACGCCAGCATCTCCAGCGGCACTGTTTCCAAGTAAGCAAAGGTTTCCCGCGGAGCGCCCGTTTTCCGGCCTTTCAGCACTTTGATGATTTTTTCGGCTTCCGACTCCAGCCCGGTAATCCGTTCGATCGCTTTGGCCCGGAATTCCAGACGGTGCAGCGCCGACGACCGCTCGCGCCCCTTGAGCCTGCCCAAAACATAATGGATTACCGGCGCCCATAGCGATGTGCGATAGCTCGCATTCGCCATGGCGTCTCGAACCTTTAGCAGTCGCGCAAGGCTTTCGTAATCCGGCGCCCGTTTTTCCAGCCTGGGATGAATGGCCCCCAGCAGTTCATGCTTCGCCCATTCCTTCAGGATGGCGATGGGATTTTCTTCCCTCCCCAGTTGCATCAACTCACTGCCCACTTCTTCGCCGATGAGGGTTTCGTGCAGCTTCCGCTCTTTGGCCAGCGCAAACCACTCTGCTGTGCGCGTCTCCAGCTTGAAGCTCATGCGCACGGCGAAGCGCAGCGCGCGCAACAGCCGCACCGGCTTGTTCGTAAAACTGTGCATCGATAGCGCGCGGACTTCGCGCTTTTCCAGTTCGGATAATCCATTCGTGGGATCCAGCAGCAGACCACGCGAAGCTGCGTTCAGAGAAATGGCGATGGCGTTTAGGGAAAAATCCCGCCGCCGCAAATCCTCGACGATGGTGGACCACCGTGTCTCCGGCTTGGCCCCCGGCCGCTCGTAGACTTCTTCGCGCGCGGCCGAAACGCTGCACTCGACTCCACCCGGCAGCAGCAGTTCGTAATGACGCAGCTGCTCGTTTTCCTCGAGCAATCGAGCTTCGCGTTTCTCCAGTTCGCGAACGACTCGCGCCGGGTTGCCCTCCGCAGTGATATCCAGATCGCGGATGATTGCGCCGGAGATCAGGTCGCGCACGGCGCCCCCGGCGAGGTAAACGTTCAGCGCCTCGGCGCGCGCAATCTCGCCAATGAGTTGCAGAGCGGTGCGCTGCTCGGCTGAGAGCCGGCTTTCCAGCAGATACATGTAGTCTGGCATGAATCCCCTTTTCCGAAGGGCGCGAGCGCGCCCGCTAGATCTGTTGCCGCGCTACGCGCGCGGGTGGTGCGCCTTATAGACCTGCTTCAACCGCTCCTGAATCACGTGCGTGTAAATCTGCGTCGTCGAAATGTCGGCATGGCCCAGCATCAACTGTACCGAGCGCAGGTCCGCGCCGCGCTCCAGCAAGTGCGTCGCAAAACTGTGACGCAGTTTGTGCGGCGAGAGCTTCCTGTGCAGGCCTGCCTGCCGTCCATATTGCTTCAGCACTTTCCAGAAACCGACGCGGCTCAGCTTCCCGCCCCGCGCGTTCACGAACAAATACGGCGCAGGCGCGCGTCGAGCGGCCAGGCGCGGCCGCGCCTCCTGGAGGTACAAACGCACGGCGGCAATCGCCTGCTTTCCAACCGGCACCAGCCGCTCCTTATTCCCTTTGCCGAGGCAGCGAAGACAGCCCGCTTCCATGTCAATGTCGCCGATGCGCACGCTCACCAATTCGGAGACGCGCAGGCCCGTGCTGTAGAGAAGTTCGAGCAACGCTTTGTTACGCAAGCCCAGCGCCGTGGCCGGATCGGGCTCCGCCAGCAACCGGTCCACCTCCTCCACGGTCAGAAAACCGGGCAGCGATTTCCAGGTCTTCGGCGACTCCAGGTTCAGTGTCGGGTCCGCTTTCATCCATCCTTCGGTGAGCGCGAATCGGAAAAAATTCCGCACGCTAACCAAGTGCCGTGCCACGCTGCGACTGTCCAGTCCCTGCTTGTACAGGCTGCTCAGAAAATCCACCACGTCATCCCGACGAACGCCACGGGTTCCGAGCGAGTGCGCTCTCGCGAAGGCGGCCAGCTTCTTCAAATCTCGCCCGTAGGCCGCCACGGTATTCTCCGCCAGCCCCTTCTCGACGCGCACGTAGTTCAGAAACGCTCGAATGTCATTCTCCACGGGCCACTACTCCAATGGGTTCGTATCACGCGGCACGCCGGCGCGCTCGTCCTTGCGCGTGGCGATGCCGTACACTTCTTCCACTTCGGTGCACCGCATCACCCAGGAGAGTGCGATAAATGAGGCCGTTGCCGCCACCAACATCAGCGTAAGCACCAGCAGCATCGGCAGGAAGTGTGTATACGTCTCAAACCGAGACAACTTCAACATGGCGTAACACAGCACACCCATTGCTGCCGAGCACACCCCGATCTTGAGCAGCGACACTAAAATCTGAAATGTTCCCAGCCGTCCGAAGCGCTGGCGAAAAATTACGAACAGCATGAAAAAATTGAAATACGCCGAAAGCGAGGTGGCAAAGGCCGGCCCGCCGTTGTAAAACGTCTGGAAAAAGGACTTCATGAATACCGCGTTTAACAGGACATTGAGGCCCAGCGCGTAAACGGCCACGCGCACGGGCGTGCGAGTGTCCTGCGTGGAATAAAACGCCGGCACAATCAGCTTGATTGCCGCAAAGGCCGGCAGCCCCATCGCATAGTAAAGCAACGCTCGCGCCGTCAATTGGGTGGATTCAGCGACGAACCGGCCGTGCTCGAACAGCACGCGGATGATGGGCTCGCGGAGGATGATCAGCCCCACCGTCGCCGGAATGGTGATGTAAGAAACAATTCGCAGCGCGAACGCAAACGTTTTTTTTAAGTTGTCGAAGTCATGCGATGCCGCCTGCATCGACATCATCGGCAAGATTGCGGTGGCCACGGCAATCGCGTACCCGCCCAGCACCAGCTCCATCACCCGGTCCGCCACATACAGCGCGATCACGCTGCCCTCCGGCATTTTCGGGGCGGTGGTGAAAATCAAGTCAACGAAATGGTTTACCTGATAAATACCAATGCCGAAAAAGCCCGGCACCATCAGCCGTGCCACCGCGCGAATCCCGGGATGATTGAACGAGAGTCCAAACTTAAAGCGCATTCCTTGCCGTACCAGCGCCGGCACCTGCACCAAGAACTGCAGAGCTCCCCCCACTAGCACGCCGACCGAAATCGCCACCGCCGGATCCTTAAATTGCCTCCACACCATCCCCGTGGAAAACACGATGATCGAGATATTCAGCAGAATCGGAGTGGAAGCCGGGAGCCCAAAGACGTGGAAGCAGTTCAGGATGGCCATGGCCAGGGCGGCCAGAGCGATGAAAAACACATACGGAAAGATGATGCGGTTCAATTCGACAGCCTGATCCCAATGCGTGGGGTCAGGCTGGAAAAAAGTGAACAAATTAACGACACTGGGGGAAAACAACATCCCAAGAATCGCGAGTACCGCCACCACAATGGCCAGCGTCCAAAATAGACGGCTGGCAAAGTCCCAGACTTCTTCCTTGGATTTGTCCTTCAGGTAAGTCGTGAAAACTGGAATGAACGAGGCTGTCATCGAGCCTTCCGCAACCAAGCGGCGGAGCAGATTAGGAATTCGATACGCAAGAACGAAGGAGTCAGCGGCAAGCGTGGTGCCAAGCAGCAGAGTTATGCGTTGGTCGCGAAAGTAACCGAAGATACGGCTGGCAATCGTGACGAGGGTGATGATGGAAGCGGACTTAAGGATCTGCTTTTTTTCGGTCAATCGGCGCAGGCCCCCAGCCTAAGCCCCTCAAAAATAAGCACTTGACGACCCTTGGTTGCGTACAATACCATAGCCACAGCATGATTGCAATAGTCAGCCAAAAGGCTTTCACGTTCGCCGCGTAAAGCGCGGCGGGACACATGGTGAAAAGTCGCACTCCAGCCTCGACGCTTAAGAAGGTCATCGTCCAGCGCCTCGACCGCGCCACCAGCCGGGGCTACCTGAACGCGTCCCTGGTGGGGCGCTCTGACACGATCGACCTTCTCACTCCGGATGGCGAGCACGAGTCCATCGAGCTCAAGGACGTCAAATGCATCTACTTTGTCCGCGAGTTCACGGACGACTTCGAGCCGGAGCGCAAAGCCTTCTTCAGCCGCCCCAAGCTCGAAGGCCTTTGGGTGCGCCTGACTTTCCGCGACACCGACACCATCGAAGGCATCGTCGCCAACAATCTCCTTGAGCTTCTCGACCGCGGCGTGCAGATTACTCCGCCCGACCTGCACGGCGACACCATGCGCATTTTCATTCCCCGAACGGCTCTCACCGAGCTTACCGTCCTGGGCGTTGTCGGCGCATCGCGGCGCGAGCCCAAGCGCCTGCCCGCCGAGATTGCTGCCCGCCAGCCTCGCCTCTTCGGAGAGTAGGTTTCAAATAAATGGCCTTGGGGTGCTCCCGAATTATCGGGATTGCGGAGGAAGTAGCACAGGCTTATAGCCTGTGCTCTGAGGAACAGGCTGTAAGCCTGTTCTACCCGCTCGCTCGACCGCCACGATTGGGCGTAAGTAGCACAGGCTTGTAGCCTGTGCGCCTCTGCTCTTAGCCAACGCCGGTGATGGGGGTGGAGACATCCAGCGCTTTGCGGTGGCCCTGGACGCGGGCAGCGCCCTGCCCCGAGGCGGCCGCAGGGTCGCCGCTCACCATGCGCGCGGTGTTGGATTGGTCCGGGTTGCCGTCGGACTTGATGGGGGTGGCCACGGCGTCCTGGGCGTAGGATTGCCCGGCGCGGGTGAGCGGAGTTGAGCTGAGCATGCCGGTAATCTTCACGCGCTGGCCCAGGTACTGCTCGACACAACGCTGGTCGTCAAAAGTAGGCACCGCGGACGCAGGCGTGGCACACGCCAAGATGTAGAGTTTCTGCGTCCTTTCATCGTAGATGGCGTACTTGGCCTTGCCTGACGCGACGTCGCGCTTCGCAGCTTCCAAGTTCAATGCCGTCGCGCCACTCCGTCCCGAGAGCGTTTCCGTGATGAAGCCAGTGGCGGACGCGCTGCTCGTGATCTGTCCCGATTGGGCACCGAGAAAACCAACAAGAATTGGAACAAGTATTCCGCCCCGCATTGTTCCTCCAAACTCAACTAGTTGTTGTGTTTCACCCTTCCACTTAGCGCCCATCCTTCTCAGACTGCGCAAAAGGTGGGGTGCCACCTCAACATTTCCTGAACCGCGAATCGGTGGGCCCTGTCCTGGTACTAAGATAGTTCCTAATCTTTTCGCAGGAGCTCCCAAATAGCGGCCGCACCCAATAAAGTGGTTAATACGGCACACGACAAAAGTGCTACAGGCCCCCAGACGCTCGAAGGGAAAGCACGCAAAAGATACTTGCCACCGAGAACGGTTGCAAGGATCCCTAAGGCGAAAAGGACGAGAAGTATCGGTGAGCCACGCCGACCCCGAATGAAGAAAGACATGGCGGCTAACAAAATAGCGAGGCCCAAGATTCCCAGCCAGTTTGGTATAGGCAACAACGGGCCAACAATCACACCGAACAAGACGAAAAAGAAGGTTCGATCGAAGTCATGTAGGCCCACAAAGCCAAAGACGGGCCTAAGTTTGACCCTTTGTCGCAGCAGAAACCAAACGCTTAATACAACGACGCCGGGCAGCAAGTGGTCGAAAACTAAGTCAAGCGACTGCGTAACTACCTCCACGTACTTTCTCTGAAAGCACACGGAACATAATCGGCGAAGCAACCCGCACCGTAAAAATCGAAGCGCGTAAGACAATATGTGCCCCAGCCCAGCCCCGACAATCCCCCTAGCGAAATACACCCAGCAGAACAGGCAAAGAAACCGCCGCCACTCATGGCACACCCTACGATGCAAGGTACCGCCACTGCGAAGCCAGCACGACCGGCATCCCCTAAGCATGAGACGAGCCTGTTAACTTCATTGTCCATGCATCGGGTTAGCTTTTCTTCGCAAGTCTGGCTGTAAGCATTCATCACATTGAGGAGGTCGAGCGACCCCGGTAAGCCACCACCGATGCCGCCGCTACCGCCGTTTTGGGCGCGAACGCATGCCTCGTTTCGATAACCTGAGCCATACCAGCAGCCGACTGGGATTGTGTTCATTAAATTCGCTGCTGCATTCTGCTGAGCTAACCATCCTTCTCGTGCCCCGATCCAACCGCCCACATTGCCGAAGGCATTCGCGATACCCCCTCCGTTCCCCAAATCACTTATGATCGCAACCCAATTATCTCCGCCGGGTAGCTCCGATGAGTCGTCCAGGCCTTGCCGGTCAGTGCGCATAACTGGATTGCCCGTAACATACGCGTAGCGATTTAACCGTTGTGGGTTGCGGACGTTGCCGCGTTTGGGGTCGGCCATGAGGAAGCGACCAATACGGGCGCTTTGCTCGCGGTAGACCGCGTAGTTCAGCTTGCCCGTGGTGGCTTCGTCTTCCCTTTGGTAGGTGGTGAATTTGCGCTCGACGCTGGGGTCGGCCGTGCCGCCCCAGAACCACTGCTCGCCATAGGGATAGTGCGCCTGTTCGTTGGAGAGATTCCCCACGTTGTCCGTCGTCACCCGCGTGGTCAGGCGATCCGCGTGCTGATAGAGCATCGTGCTCGTGCTGTCCGACCCGGCCTGCCCCGGCGTGGTCCCCGCGCTGTACGTATTCGACGCCGCATCCTCGAACTCGCCGATCACCTTCGTTCCCGCGTAAATGTAGAACGTGCGGTCCGCGCCCCACACCTTCACCACGCGCAGCGAATTGCCGTCAAAGGCGTAACTGGCGATCAGCGTGTCGTTGGGGTAGCGCAGCTCAACCATCCGATTTTCCGCGTCGTATTTGTATTTACAGAGATCGTCCAGCGTCAGGTTGCCGTTCGAGTCGTACGTGAAGTTCGTCGAGTTCAAAGCCGTGATGCGGTTCGTGGACGTACTGATCGTCGGGGAATCGGTCGGAGCAGTCGTGCCATATGTCCTCGATTGCGCGGTGCGGTTGCCGTAGCGGTCGTAGGTCCACGATAGACCCCACTGCGGGTATCCCGTCGAGCCGCTCGTGGTTGGGCCCAGCACAATGCTACAACAGAAGCCCATCAGAACTCCCTCAGGCGGATTATACGCGCCGTAAATTGTCCCTTGTCAAAACATTCGGCCACCCGCTCTCGCCACTCGCCATCGAGCATCCCTTGTCGCCTTCCGCCTGAAACCTGCCTTTCCAGCTTGTCCCGAGCGAAGGAAGCGGAGCGAGGGACGCGAACGCGAAGGGAGCGGAGCCGGGGGATCACCTGTTATTTCTCCCTTGACAGTCTATTCTCTATAAGCTAATATAGTCTTGCCATGTGCGCACGATGGGCTATAATGAAAGCAGGGGCTGGGGAACAGGATCAGGGGTTAGGGAGAGCTTGACTGAAGACCGAGCACTGAGAACTGGGGACCGGAAGGCCATGCAGTACAGGGTGAAAAAGTCATCGAATCCGCTAACTCTTGAAACTACAGCACTTCCACGTTCTGTTACGAATTGTATCAAAACGCACAAACCTTTTGGCTTCTTGCGCTTACGTTACTCGATGATGAGGGGGGTGGGGGTCCGACGCATTCGCAAAGCGCACACTGCGGAGTCATCCGTACGCGCCAGAAATCAATCGAATCCGCATCTCTTTGTTGCGCTTGGAGATGCCCATTTGATTCAAAACGAATCAAAACGCACAACTCTTTCGGCTACATACGCTTGCGGATTTCGATTGATAGGGGGGAGGGGGCTATGGTCCCGGCCACTTTGACTTTTCGACTCTTGGACACTTCGACTCTGTCATGTTTGATAAGATTCATCGGCGCTCTGCGTCACCGGGGCGCAGCCCTTCCTCCGCTGTCGCGGACTCAGGGCAAGGGGGAGCCATGAAACTTTCAGAAATTGCGCGCCGCTTGGGTTGCCAGCTCGACGGCGATGGGGAAATCGAAATTACCGGCGTCGCCGGAATTGAAGAGGCTCAAGCGGGCCAGCTCACTTTTCTTGCCAACCGCAAGTACGCCCCCGCGGTAAAAACAACCCGCGCCTCGGCAATCGTCATTGCGAAGGACGCCGGCCCGCAGCCGCTGGCCGCGCTCCGCTCAGGCAATCCCTATCTCGATTTTGCCCGTGCAATCGAGCTGTTCTATCAGCCGCCGAAGTACGCCCCGGGAATCCACCCGACCGCTGTCGTTTCATTGAAGACAAAAATTGGAGAAGGCGCGCACGTCGGTCCTTACTGCTTTATTGACGACGCGGTTGAAATCGGCTGCAACGCGGTATTGCACAGCTTTGTGTCTATCTATCGTGGCGCGCGCATCGGAGATGATTTCTTTGCTCATTCGCATTCGGCCGTGCGCGAGTTCTGTCGCCTGGGCCATCGCGTCATTTTGCAGAATGGGGTGGTGGTCGGCAGCGATGGCTTCGGCTTCGCCAAGCAGGCCGACGCCCGGTGGTACAAGATGCAGCAGTCGGGCATCGCAAGCATCGCTGATGACGTGGAAATACAAGCGGGTAGTTGCGTGGACCGCGCTACCATCGGCGAAACGCGCATCGGCCGGGGGGCAAAACTAGACAACCTCGTTCAGGTGGGCCATGCCTCGGCCGTGGGTGAAGACACTCTTCTCTGTGGACAGGTCGGCCTCGCCGGCTCCACCATCGTCGGCAATCGCTGCATTCTTGCTGGACAGGTCGGCGCCGCCGGCCATCTTGAAATCGGAGATGGCGCCATTCTCACGGCGCAAAGCGGCGTCCCCGGCGACGTTCCCTCCGGCGCGCTGTTCTCCGGTTATCCCGCGATGGAGAACAAAAAATGGCTGAAATGCGTCGCTGCCTTCAACCATCTGCCGGAACTTGTCAAAACTGTACGTGAATTGAAATCGGAAGTGGAAAATCTTCGAACGTAATTCCCGCTGGTATTTCCGGAGATTCTATGACGCTTCATTGGGCTGCTGATCCCCAGGCAAAGCCGATGCCACAATCGCCTGCACTCGGGCGACCAACGCTTCCCGTTGTTCCATCGTGTACCCCGCCACATCGACGGGCGGATGGAACCTCACAGTTACGCTTCCCGGATGCACGGCAAGCTCTCCCTTGCGCATCACCTTGTGCGCTCCGATCACCGACACCGGAACCAGCGGCACCTGCGCTCGGATGGCCATCACAAAGCTCCCCTTCTTGAACCGTCGCAGACGCCCGTCTGGGCTCCGCGTACCCTCCGGAAAAATCAAATAGGATACGCCGTTCTTAAGATGATCGAGTGCTTCGTCCATGCTGGCGATTGCCGCTTCTCGGCGTTCGCGATCCACGGCCACAAAGCCCGCCAGCCGCAGCACCGTCCCCAGAATCGGCACACGAAACACTTCTCTTTTTCCCAGCAGCGCCACGCGCCGCGGAATCGCACCAACTACCGCTGGTGGGTCCGCATTGCTCGTGTGGTTGCCCACAAAAATGCACACGCCGGGCGGAATATTTTCCTGCCCTTCAGCGGTGACCTTGATTCCACACATCGCCATTGCAAGCTTCGAACCGGCCACCGCAGCCCGGAACATTAACTCCGGCGAACCGGTGAGCAAGCAGTGCAGGATCATCGGCGGCCCCACCACCAGGGTGTAGAGCGCCAGAAAAATGACGGCGATTGAACTACGCAGCATCGGGTCAGTGTTTGGTGGCGCCCGTCAACAGTCCTTCGCGGATGGTCCGTTGCTTTTCCGTGGCGTTCTCGTCCTCTTCGATTCGGTAGCTTGATTCCTGCCGCTGTCCCAGTGCGAACGACACTTCCCTTTCAATCCCATTGCGCCGCACCTTGAGCCGCACACTCTCGCCTGGCTGGCGCTCTCGCAGCCAAGTCGTGGCGCTGCGCGGCACTGCCGCGCCGTTCAGTTCCATAAGGACGTCGCCTTCGCGCAGTCCCGATTTCTCCGCGCCGCTGCCGGATTCCAACTGGAACACTGCCGGCGCGGCATCCGGCCCGCGCCCAATCGTAAATCCAAAATCCGCCCGCAATTGTCCCAGCGCCTTGAGCCGCAATCCCGCGCGGGAAAGGATTTCTTTGCTCGGCAACTCTTCCGTACCGGACACATATTTACTGAAAAAGTCTCCGAAGCTCTTCCCTGAAACGCGCTCGACGCTAGCGCGCAGGTCTTTCGTTTCGTCATAGAATCGCCCGCGCTTCGCGAAGTTCTCATTCAGGTCACGCAGTACATCGTCGAGCCCGGCGGCATTGTCCGAGGTGTCCCGAATCAACACGTCCAGAAGCACGCCCAGGATCTGCCCTTTGTTGTAGTAAGAGATGCTGTATTCCGGCCGCCTGTACTGCGGGTATTTTTCAAACCACGCGTCCAGACTCGCTTCCTCGGCACTCTTCCAAAGATGCGCCGGTCGCGATTCGAGCTCGGCGATCTGGCCTGCCAGATCGCTGTAGAATTGCTCACGGCTCCACAACCCGCTCCGCAACAGCGCGTAGCTTCCGTAAGTGCTCGTAACGCCCTCGGCAAACCACAGCGCGCGCGTCCAGTTTTCTTTCGTGTAGTCCACAGGCTCGAGCGTGCGCGGGCGGATGCGCTTCACATTCCACAAATGAAAAAACTCGTGCGCGGTTACGCCCTCAAATGCGGCCGCAAACCCGGCATGGATGGCTGTTGAGTTGGAATGCTCCATGCCGCCGCCTCCGCCAGCCGCGGCTGTACCGAAATGGTAGATGAACATGAATTCGTCGAAAGGCACGTCCCGCATGATTCCCGTTTCCATCGTTACGATCTTCTTCAGGCTCTCCGTTACCTTCTCTTGCGCCCACCCGTCGCCGTGGATCACTACGCGAATAGCAATGCTGCGCCCGGGCCCCAGTGCTTCGAAGCGGAACTGCTGGAACTCGCCAATTTCCACCGGCGCATCCACGAGCGCGTCGTAGCTAGGCGCCACGAACGCCGACGAGTTCTCTCCCGGCCGCAGGGCCGCCGCGATGCTCCAGGATTCGCGCAGTCCGGAAAACGCGATGCGTGCCTCCTCCCCGCGCCGGGCCGGCAGGTAGAAGAGAATCGTGGCCAGGTTGATAAACGCGTGATTTGCATTGAGCTGGGTGCTGAACGGTCCGGCGTCGTCCCATAAAATCGCGTACTCAATCGTCACCGCGCCGCGCGCGTGCACCTGCCACGTCTGCTTGTCGAGTTTCACCGCCGGGAGCGGAGCGTCGTTCGCGTCGCGAGCGCGCACGCTTTGTACGCGGGAAGCAAAATCACGAATCTGATAGAGCCCGTTCCACGCCGGCAATTGCACGGTAAGCTCGTCCTTCACGTCCGGCACGAACATTTTCACGTGAAAAATGTGCTTCTCCGGCTCCGCCACGGACACATCGTAGCGAATCGCCGCTCCCGCCGGAACAGCCGCAAGGTTCATCACCCACGCAAGAAGCGCGAGAATTCGGACGAAGAAAAAAGAGACGCAAGATAATCTCATTGAAACGCTCCCGCTGCTGAAGACTTCCTCGCCGCGCACTCAAATGCACAATCCTGCTCAAGCGCTGGGAGTATACAATGACCGCATCTCCTCGCAGCAGGTCGCCCCGTGCGACCTTGAAAAACTGTCTGCTCGAAGCATGGTGCTTCTACAGAAAAAAGGTTCCAGACACGGTGAGCACGGCGGGACCGGTTAGCTCAACCATCCCATCCTGGCGCCAATTCACTTCCATCTCGCCGCGTTCCAGAGAGACGCGCACGCGCCGCCCAGTCTTTCGCGCAAGATTTGTGGCCACTGCGCAAGCGCAGGAACCCGTGCCGGAAGCCAATGTGTGTCCGGCTCCACGCTCCCAAAACCGCGCTTCAATTCTATCTTGGCTCACTGCGCGCACGAATCCAATATTCGCGCGATCCGGAAAGTACGCGTACCGCTCGAGCTCCGCGCCTAACCCCATCCAGTCCAGACTTTCGAAGTCTTCCACCAGCAGAATGCACTGCGGATTCCCCATGGAAAGAACGGTTGCTTGAACGGTGGTGTCGCCCACCGGTAGAGGATAATTGGTGATCGGTTCGCTCACGGGCTGCGGCGGCCGAAAGGGCACGTCTGCCGCCGCAAACGACGGGCGCCCGATTTCCGCGCGCAAAATCCATTCGTTTTCCTGCTTGCCAAGAAAGAACATCTCGCGCACACCGACGCGCGTCTCGAGCACGATGCGCTGCGCTGGCTCCGCATTGCGCGAAAGCAGCGATGCAGCGGCGCAGCGTAGTGCATTCCCCGAAAGCCCCGCCTCGCTGCCGTCTGCGTTAAAAATGCGAAAGCTCGCGTCGGCCAAGCTCGACGGCCCCAGCACCACCAGACCGTCCGCGCCAGCTCCGGTGTGCCGGTCGCACATGCGCTGCGCCAGAACTTCGGGCAGACATTCGCCGAGGCTCCTCTGCTCGACGAGCAGGAAGTCGTTGCCTAATCCGTGTGCTTTGGAAAAAGGGATCCCGGAATGCGGCACTGGTTTTATTCCGTGGCGGCTTCGTGCCGCACCACTTCGCACTTTCTGCCCACGCTGCTCAGCCGTGCGAGTAAATGTTCCTGTTGCGAGTGGCTCACGTCTACTTCGAAGTCCAATACGAAATCGGTTCCGATTCGATAAATTTGGAAATGCTGCATTTGAAGATTCAATTCCGCGAGCGCAGTATTCGCAGCCTTCATGCAGGGCTCCGGCTCCGGAGCGGTAATCCGGAAAATCATCACGCGGCGACGGAAAAGGCGTCCCTCCACCCAGCCGAGAACGGAAAGCGCCAGCAGACACATCAGCGCCGTGTAAGTCGCAGTCCAATACATCCCCGCGCCGATGGCCATGCCAATGCTCGAATTGACAAAAATCGTCGCCGCAGTGGTCAATCCAACCACAGCGCCACGCTCGCGCAGGATTGCTCCGGCGCCGATAAACCCGATGCCGGTGATGAGCTGCGCCGCAATTCGCGCCCCGTCACTCGGGTTGCCGAAGCGCACCGCCACCTCGCGCGAGAGGATCGTGAAGAGGGTCACCCCCACGCATATGAAAATATTGGTCCGCAGTCCGGCTGGCTTGCGGTGTATCTCCCGCTCCAACCCGATCGCACCGCCCAGCACGGACGCCAGGAGCAACTGAAAGACAATCTTGAGGCTCAGGTCCATCTCCATCATGTACCTCTCGGCCGCGTGCGCCGCGATGCTACGCTTTTACAGTGAGAACTGCGTCAGCTTGAAAAAGTGCCTGGCCCGGGCGTTGATTTCTCGACGCCTCAACGTGCGCAGCCGTTCCGGCCCGAACCGCTCGCACGTGAAGCTCCCCATCACGGAGCCGTACACCATCGCCCGCCGCAACGACTTTACGTCCTGCTTCCCGACGCTGGCCAGATAGCCCATGAAGCCGCCGGCATACGCGTCTCCGGCGCCAGTGGGGTCCTGGACTTCATCCAGCAAAAATCCCGGGATAGCAAACACGGACCCGCCGTGCACCAGCAGCGCGCCGAATTCGCCGCGCTTGATCACCAGCGTCTGCGGCCCCATCGTGCGGATTTTCGCCGCGGCGCGAAGCAGATTGTGTTCGCCGGAAAGCTGCCGTGTTTCCGTGTCGTTGATCAACAGCACGTCCACATGCTTGAGCGTCTTGCGCAGCTCTGCCGGCGTGCGCTCGATCCAGTAGTTCATGGTGTCCAGCGCCACCATCTTCGGTCGCACCTTCATCTGTTGAAGCACGGAAAGCTGCAGAGTGGGATCAATATTCGCCAGAAAAATATGCTTTGCAGAGCGATACGCTTCCGGCAACTTAGGGTTGAACGTGGCAAACACGTTTAGTTCCGTCGTGAGCGTCGTGCGGTCGGTGAAGTCTGCGGAGTACTTCCCAGCCCAGAAAAACGTGTTCCCCGGTGCCCGCTCGAGGCCGCGCGTGTCAATTCTTCGCCGACGGAAAATCTCCGCGTCCTTCGCTGTGAAATCATCCCCGACCACGCCCACCAGATTCACAGGAGTAAAAAAGCTCGCCGCCACAGCGAAGTACATCGCCGCGCCGCCCAGCACGCGCTCCGCTTCGTGAAAGGGCGTCTGGATCGCGTCGAACGCCACCGAGCCCACCACCAGTAAGGACATGCAGAATTCCTTTCCCTACGAAATGTACTTGCCGATAATCGCTGCCAGTTTTTTCCGAGTTGCCGCCGGGATCATCTTGCGATCAGTGATCAGGGAGGTCGCCAGCGCCGACCCGCACTTGCAGTCACGCTCCGCGGGTAGCGCCCGCACGACCTGCCGAAGAACGTTGTGTGCGTTCTCCGCATTTGTTTGCAGGTTTTCGATCACCATGGCGATGGTCACGGCATCGTGGTCCGGATGCCAGCAGTCGTAATCAGTAACCATGGCGCACGTCGCGTAACAAATTTCCGCCTCACGGGCTAGTTTCGCTTCCGTCAGGTTGGTCATGCCAATAATGTCAAAGCGCAATTGGCGATAGGTGTGCGATTCGGCTTTGGTGGAAAATTGCGGCCCCTCCATGCACACGTACGTGCCGCCGGCATGCACGCGCACTCCCGCGCGCTCGCAAGCTCCGCCGATCCATTCGGCCACCTGCGCACACGTGGGCTTGTCGAACATGATGTGGGCGGCGAGGCCCGCTCCGAAGAATGTGTCCGCGCGGTGCCGCGTGCGGTCAAAAAACTGGTCGGGGATCACAAAATCCTGCGGACGCAGATCTTCGCGGAGCGAGCCGACCGCGCTCATGGAAATAATTCGCTCCACACCCAGCAGCTTCATCGCGTAAATGTTCGCGCGATAATTGATTTCGCCCGGCAGAATGCGGTGGCCGCGCCCATGCCGGGAAAGAAACGCTACCCGCCGGCCCTCCAGATCGCCGATTACAAATGCATCTGAGGGAGCGCCGAACGGCGTCTTCACGCGGAGCTCGTGCGCCGCGCTCAGTCCCGGCATCGAGTACAAACCGCTGCCCCCGATGATTCCGATGCGCACCGCTCCGGATTTCCCAGCACGGCTCTTTTTTGCTTTTCCGCGCCCCATTCGCCACTGTCCTCGAAATGCCTTGTGCTACTTCAATCCCGCGCGCGCCAGGATTTCGCTGACGGCGCTGTACGGGTCCTTTGTACGTCTTGCCACATCGTTTGCCAGCGCAGCCAGCGTGGCCTCTCCTATGCCATGGCTGACCACATATTCCATCAGCCGCGCCTGTAACAATTCCAGCAGCCGCTGTTTCCAGCGTTCCACGTTCTTGACGTTGCGGCGTCCTGCCGATTCAAAATGGGCTCGAAACTTTTCAATTGCCGCAGCCACGTTTGATGTCCCTTTGTCTTCAGTCGCCACCGTGCGCACCACGGGCGGCCGCCGGCCATCGCGTTCCGGCGCCAGCGACAGCATCGCGGTCACCTCCTGCTCGAAACGGTCCGCGCCTTCGCGGTCTGCTTTGTTGAGAACAAAAATGTCTCCGATTTCCATGATGCCGGCTTTGATGGCTTGCACTTCATCTCCCGTGCCGGGCATCAGCACGACCAGGGTGCAATCCGCCAGCTTCACGATGTCCACTTCGTCCTGTCCGACGCCGACCGTTTCCACCAGGACCACGCGCTTCCCCGCCGCGTCGAGCAGAAGGGCCACGTCCGCAGTAGTCCGCGCAAGCCCGCCCAGAAATCCACGCGTGGCCATCGAGCGGATGAAAATTCCGTCGTCGGTGGCATGGCCCTGCATGCGGATGCGGTCGCCCAGAATCGCGCCTCCGCTGAAGGGGCTTGAGGGGTCCACGGCCACGATGCCCACGGGAAGCTGCTGCTTGCGGTAGTGCGACGCCAGGCGGTCCACCAGCGTGCTCTTCCCCGTTCCGGGTGACCCGGTGATGCCGATCAGATAAGCCTTCCCGGTCTGCGGAAAAAGCTGCCGAAGAATTTCCTCTGCTTCCGGCTCGTGGTTCTCTATGCAGGTAATTGCGCGCGAAATCGCACGCACATCGCCTGCGCGAATCTTTTCCACCCAGTTCTCGGATGTTGAAATCATGGGAACACTGCTCGCGCGCACCGAACCGGAATTGCAGCCTTTGAAATCTCAAAATGAAAACGGGAACGCCAAAAATGAGCCAGTCATTTCTGAACGCGAATTGCCCCATCTTACTTCTTGCCGAGCAATTGCCTTGCAATCACCAGCCGCTGGATTTCGCTGGTGCCCTCGCCAATTGTGCACAGCTTGACGTCGCGATAGTACTTCTCTGCCGGGTAGTCTTTGACGAAGCCATATCCCCCAAAGATTTGCACCGCTTCATTGGCCACATGAACGGCCACTTCGCTGGAGAAGAGCTTGGCCATGCAGGACTGCGTGGTGTAGCGTGTGCCGCCGTTCTCCGCCGCCTGATCCGCCATCCACGCCGCGCGATAGGTGAGCAGGCGCGCCGCGTCAATCTGCGTGGCCATGTCCGCGAGCTTGAACTGGATGGCCTGGAATTCCCCGATGGCTTTACCGAATTGCTTGCGCTGTTTGGCGTACTTTGCCGAAGCTTCGTATGCGCCTTGCGCCATGCCTAGGCCCAACGCGGCAATCGAGATGCGGCCGCCGTCCAATATTTGCAGGCTGTTGACGAAGCCGTCGCCTTCTTTGCCCAAAAGATTTTCGGCGGGCACGAGGCAATCACTAAACACGACTTCGGACGTATCGCTGGCGCGCAGCCCCAACTTGTTCTCTTTCTTCCCCGGCTTGAAGCCGGGCGTGCCTTTCTCGATGACGAACGCGGAAATTCCGTGCGATGCTTTCGATTTGTCCGTCACCGCCATGGCCACGCACACGTCCGCATAATGCCCGTTGGTCGTAAACGTCTTCGCACCGTTCAGCACGTAGCCGCCGGACGACTTCACCGCCGTAGTGCGTGTGCCGCCGGCATCCGAGCCTGCTTCCGGTTCGGTCAGCGACCAGCAACCCAGTTTTGCCCCCTGCGCCAGTGGCGTCACATACTTTTTCCGCTGTGCTTCGGTCCCTGCTTTGTAAATATGGTTCGTGCATAGCGAATTGTGCGCCGCCACGATAATCCCCACCGACCCGTCCACGCGCGAAAGCTCCTCAATGGCGATGACATACTCGATGTAACCCAGACCCGCGCCGCCGTACTCCTCCGGAAAAATCACTCCCATCAATCCCATGTCGGCAAGTTGCGGAATAATTTCGGAAGGGAAATGCGAGGCTTCGTCCCACTCCATCACGTGCGGGGCGATTTCCTTTTCTGCAAATTCGCGGACCGTGCGGCGCAGTTGTTCCTGCTCTTGCGTCAATGTGAAATCCAAGGGCACCTCGATGACGGACGCGGGCAAACAAACGACATATATTTATAGCACAGCCCGCCATGGGTGTAGGACAGGCTTTCTAGGCTGTCTATCATTTACCGATGTGCGGCCATCGTAGGGGCGGACCTCCGTGTCTGCCTTCACAACTTGACGTCGCAGAACAGCCCGCATACTCTCATTTGCTATCGCATCCATGTCGAAGATTTTTCGTAGTGGGGACTTGTGAGCGAACCGCACAGTGCCGCATCAAAGCGGATCGTTTTCGTCACTGGCGCGACCGGGCTGATGGGCAGCCACCTGGTCCCTGAGTTGATTCGCCGCGGCCACGAAGTTCGCGCCCTTGTCCGCCTGGGCTCTGAGAAGAAGATCCCCGCGGGTTGCTCTCCTGTCATCGGAGACGCGCTGAAGAAAGAGTCCTACGCAAATCAGATTGCGCCAGCGGACACTTTTGTTCAGCTTGTCGGCGTGGCTCATCCCAATCCATCGAAGGCCGCAGAATTCCGCGAAGTGGACCTGCAGTCCGCCCGCGACGCCGTTTCCGCTGCGCGCGAAGCCGGCTCCCGCCATTTCGTTTATGTCAGCGTCGCCCAGCCCGCGCCAGTAATGAAGGCATACCTCGCCGTCCGCGCAGAATGCGAAGAGATCATCCGCGAGAGCGGCCTTTCTGCAACCATCTTGCGCCCGTGGTACGTCCTGGGCCCCGGACGCTTGTGGCCCCTTGCATTGCTTCCGATGTATTGGATTGCCGAGCTGATTCCATCCACGCGCGAAGGCGCACACCGCCTCGGCTTGGTCACGATTACGCAAATGGTTGCCGCTCTCGCCGGCGCTGTGGAAAATCAGCCAGAAGCCGTACGCATCTTGGACGTCCTCGCCATCCGCGCGGCAGGAACGGCTAGCCCCGCGTAATTTCCCGCATCGCTTCGAGTGCGCGCTCAATGCCCGCGCGATCCACGTCGTAATGTGTCACCATGCGGATCGCGTGTTTCGCAAACGGGCCCGCCAGAATTTTGTGCTTCTTGAGTTCTCCGCAAATCTCCACCGCAGTGCGCCTGGTGCCGGAAACGTCGAAGCGCACGATGTTCGTCACCACTTTTGACGCATCCAGCCCAATTCCAGGCAAACGGCCCAACTCTTCAGCCAAAAAGCGCGCGTTTGCGTGGTCTAGGGCCAGGCCTTTCGGAGATTCTTCAAGCGCAATCAAACCCGCGGCCGCCAGCACTCCCACTTGCCGCATGCCGCCTCCAAACGCTTTGCGGTACCGGTGGGCCTTCTGAATGAATTCCTGCGAGCCCACCAGCATAGAACCGACCGGCGCGCCCAGCGCCTTCGACAGGCAGAACATAATGGAATCCACTTTGTGCGTAATCTGCGCAACGCTTTTCTTCAGGTGCGTGGCCGCGTTGAAAATTCGCGCGCCGTCAAGATGCACGCGTAGGCCGAGGTCGTGGGCGCGGTCGCAGATATCTTCCACCGCTTCGGTCGAATAAACCGAACCTCCGGCGACGTTGTGCGTATTTTCCAGCTCGATCAGGCCGGTGTCCGCCTTGTGCGGATGCTTGATTTGGAGCAGCGGCTCGATCACTTCCCATGTGAGAAGCCCGTCCGCGGCCGGAACTGTGCGCGGCAGGCAGCCCGCTACAAACGACATGGACGAGAATTCGTATTGGTTGATGTGCGCGCCCGTTTCGCAAATTACTTCCTGGCCCGGCTGCGTCCACGTCTTGATGGCCACCAGGTTTCCCATGCTCCCGGTGGGCACAAATAGCGCCGCTTCGCGCTCGAAGATTTCCGCTGCGCGCGCCTGGAGGCGGTTCACGGTAGGATCTTCGCCGTACACGTCGTCGCCGACTTCGGCCTCCGCCATCGCGCGGCGCATCGCCGGAGTGGGCTTCGTCACCGTGTCGCTGCGCAAGTCCACGGGCGCCATCGCCAGCTTTGCCGCGTCCACTTCATTCTGTGTCGCTGTCGATTCGTGCATCACGCACCTGCCCCTTCGCTATCCTAACAATTCAACAAAGACTTCATTGGAAACGGCTAGCCGGCCGGGTGCCAGCCGCACTCGCCTGCCTTCTATTTCCACCAGGCCGCTCTTGCCCAATTCCGCCAAGCGCGCCGAAAGGCTCACATTGTACCGCTGCTCGATGTCTGCAAAATCAATTCCTACTAAGAGCCGCAGCCCGAGAAAAAGCTCCTCGTTCAGCGCCGCATCTGCATTCACAGTCTCCATCTGCTCCACGGGAATGCGCCCCTGTTGCATCGCGCGAATGTACGCCGCCGCGTCATGCGCGTTAGCCCAGCGTTCGGTGCCGCTGAACGAATGCGCTCCCGCACCCAGTCCGAGATACGGTTCACGCTGCCAGTACTTCAAGTTGTGCCGCGACTTCTGTCCGGGAAGCGCCCAATTGGAAATTTCGTAGTGCTCGTAGCCCGCGGCGGACAGCCGCTCGCACGCCGACTCATAAAAGCCGGCCATCTCATCATCGCTGGGAAGCGCGCCGGCGCTGTAACGGCTGCCACCGGCGAGTAGTTCCCTCCCCAGCCGGCTGCCATCGTCAATTTCCATCAGATAAATGGAAATATGTTCCGGACGCAGCGAGAGCAACTCGCCAACCGAATTCTCCCAGCTCGCCGCGGTCTGGAGCGGAAGCCCGGCGATCAAATCGCAAGAAATGTTTTCAAACCCGGCGCCACGCAGCGACCGGACCGCCGAAAAGATGTCCGCGCGCCGGTGCATGCGCCCCGCAGCTTTCAGCTCCGCATCGTCAAACGACTGCGCCCCCATGCTGATGCGGTTGAATCCGGCGGCGCACCACGCGTCGGCCTTTTCCGTGGAAATCGTCTCCGGGTCAGCTTCCAACGTGACTTCTTCCCATTCGCACGCAAGCCCACGCCGCAGCGCTCCCATCACCAGTTCAAGCGCAGCCGGTTCCAGCAGGCTCGGCGTCCCGCCGCCCACGTAGACCGTATTCACCGGCTGCTTCAGCCATGGCGCGGTCGAGATCGCGCGCAGAGCAATTTCCTGCGAAACGGCCTCAACAAATGGATGATAGAGAGTTTTCGCAACCGGGCCGGTGTGGAAATTGCAGTACGTGCACTTGGTCTGGCAAAACGGAACCTGGACATAGACGCCGAGGGTCATGGACGATTGTGCCGCGCGGTCCAGAATTTGTGGATGAGAGCGATGATCCCGCAGAGCAGAAAAACGTACGCGGGAGCCATCACCGCGGATTCCCAATCGTATTTTCGGAAATATTCCAGGACCGCCGCAAGGATCAGGCAACTTCCGGCGATGTAAAGAAACGTAGCTGCTTTCATATTGGATCTTCCCGCGCGATGCGCAACCTAACTTCGCGCTGCCGCGGACCATCAAACTCGCAGAAAAAAATGCCCTGCCAGCGTCCCAGTTGAAGTTCCCCGCCTTGGATCTCCACGCTCAGCGACACGCCGGTAAGCGTGGACTTGATGTGCGAGTCCGCGTTTCCCTCAAAGTGTTTGTAAGGCCCGTCTTTCGGCACGAGGCGGTCCAGCGCCGCTTCAATGTCGCGCGGCACGTCCGCGTCGGCGTTTTCGTTGATGGTGATACCCGCGGTAGTGTGTGGCACGTAGAGGTGGCACATACCGCTGCTCACCCCCGCCTCTCGGACGGCGCGCTGCACCTCGCGCGTAATGTCCATGAGTTCTGTGCGCCGGCTGGTCTTCACGCGCAAGGTGCCTGACACCACGCGGCGGAATTCCTCAGCGGGTTGACTTTCGGGGTTCATTCCGAAGGGACCAGCAATTTTCTTGCGTGGCACGATCCATCGCGCCCCGCGCGTGCCAATGCAGCTCTCTAGCCCAGTGCCGCAGCAGACGAGACGCCATAAAACGAAAACCAAGGCTTGGCGACGGCCAGCTTGTCGTTGACGTTTTTGATATTCTTCACGCCCTGGTCCGAAAGCCAGTCTTCCAAGGCTTTCAAGCCTTGTTTTGCGTACACCGGCATTCCGTCCTTCCAAGTGGCGCGCCCGCAAAGCACGCCGGAGAAATTCGTGCCAGATTCTCCGGCCAGCTCCAGCGTTTCCGAAAACGTCTCGTTGCTTACCCCGGCGGAAAGATAGATGAACGGCTTGGTAGCCACTGCCGCCGCCTTGCGAAAGAGCTCCTTGGCCTGCTCGCGGCTGTACGCGGCTTCGCCCTTGCACGCGCGCGTCCCGCCCACGAAGGCCATGTTTACCGGCACCTCCACTTTCATTACGTCCACGGCATAACGGTCCTTGGTGAACTCCGCCATGCTCCCGATGACCATGTCCGGCTTCTTGCGGGCGAACTCGACTCCCTTTTCGTCAAGCGAATCGTCGTAGCAGACAAATTCGAGGAAGTAGGGCACGTCCAGCGCCTGGCATTCCGCGCCAATGCGCTCCACCCACGCATGCTTCGTCTCATTTACCTTCGGCGGATCGAACGGCGTGTAGTAGAGCAGAATCTTGATGCAGTCCGCGCCCGCTTCCACCAGCCTCCGCACCGACCAGTGGTCCAGCAGGTCAGGCAGGCGCCCCGGCTGCGTGGCGTCATATCCGGTTTTTTCGTACGCCAGGAGCAGCCCGGCGTTCTTGGACCGCGCTTTGGCCGCTTTCAGCCCGAATTCAGGGTCCAGCAGGATGGCCGTCGCGTGCGGCGTCAGGATCCTCGTCACCGCTTCCTTGAACTCGGACATCATCTCCGGCGTGACGTCTTTCTTGTCCACTCCCTTGCCCTGCGCGATGGCCTTTTGCAACGAGCCGCGCTGGTCCATGGCCGCGGCGGCGATCACGCCGCGTGCATCGGAAACGGCTGCCATTCCCTTTCGTTTGCCGGGTGTCATTTTCATCGAAAAACCTCCCAATCTAAATGATGGCGAAGCGCACGAACGCGCCATTTTAGCACGATCTCTTCCCGGCTAGAGGTACAGCACCTGGTGCTGGGAATTCCGCACATGGGTTCGGTGCAGCAATTCATCGAGCAATGACAGCCCATTCCGCGCCAGGAAAGGCAGCAGGTTCAGGCTGCGCTCCTGCAAAGCGCGGTGCGGAAAAAGCGCATCCAGCAGGATGCCCTCGTGTGAATCGAGCAGTCCCGTACGCGCATTTTGCGCTCGGCCTGTCTTCCCGCGCAGTCTTCCGAATTGGTAGAGCATCTTCCGCTCGGCCGTGCTCAACGCTCCCAACAGAGTCTTGTCCAGTTTGCCGATGGGTGCACGCAGACCGCGTAAGATCTTCTGCAGGGCCTTTTCACCTGCTGCAAATTTGCTCGCCAGCCCTGCCGGCAAATAGGCCCGCTCCAATTTCCGGCGCACGTGTTGTCGCCCTTGCAAAACCTCCTCGAACGTCAGCCCGTATTTTTTCAAAAGTCGCGCACCTTGCGGTTCGACCAGCGTGAACCCCGCCCGGGGAAGTACCGCCGGCATGCGCGCTAACATATGACGGTAGATCACTTCCGCCTGCGCGAAGTACGCCGTTTCCGCCGGGCCGCCGACATATGCAGCGGTCGGCAAAAGCGAATCTTGCAGAACTGGACGAAGCAGCACGTTGGCGCTGAACAGTTCCGGCGAGCGCTCGAGAATTCCTTCTAATTCTTCGAGTGAAAATGCCCTCGTGCCTGCAGCAAACCCAACGTTGCGGCGCCGAAGTGCTTGCCTCTGACCATCCACATTCAGAAACAGCAGTGTGCTTCGTTCGGTCACCTTCACCTGGGCGTGGAATCCGGCGCGCTCGAGCTCCTTGTTTCGCTTCATCAGTGCAGCCGTAAGTGATTCACTTTCCCGCAGAGCTCGCTGGTACACGGAAATCCCCAATCGGTGCAGCCGCGCATCGAGCGGGTCCAGAAGAATAATTCCGCGCCCCGCCAGCAGCCGCGCCATGAGTTTCCCGAATGCCAGGCCGAAGGAGTGTTCCGGTCGGTACGCAACTTCCAACGCGTCCCGCACGTCCCCTGCTGCCGGGCCTGCTAGCGTCTCCGCGGCTGCACGCGCTGCTTTGTTGGCGGCATCACCCAGCAGGATTTCGCCCACCGGACGTCCCGTTGAGCCTTCCGGAGAGTCCAATGCGATGCGATTCAATTGCGGCCCACGCCCCAGCCAGAATGTGTGGTTCACTTCGGCCAGGTCGTGGTCTTCCGAGGCCAGCCAGAAAATGGGCACCGCTTCCGTGCCTGTGTCCGACAAATGTTGCGCCGCGCGCACCGCGGTCAGTGCTTTGTAGAAGCTGTATGCCGGCCCGCCGAAGAGCCCCACTTGCTGTCCGGTCACTACTGCTTGCGCACCGGCAGCCAGCCGGTCGAGGCTCCGCGACACGCTCGTATCCGGGCCAAACTTCCGGTTCTGTTCGCGCAGCATCTCCACTACCTTTGCGCGCACCCTTGCGTCCAGTGGCACGCCGCCCGCTGCGGCAAGCAGCCCTTCTTCCGTCGGCGGGTGCGCGTAGAACCGCGCCACGCGCGGAAAATCATCCAGGTAGCAGGAATAGAGCTTGCTTGTGTGCGGAAGATCGCTGGAGCGGAGACTGTGGCACTCCATGGAGGCTGTCATGATACACGCCCGGCGCAACTCGGGCAACGCCAGCCGGGCTTACTCTCAGGGGCACCCCGTTGGCGGAGAGGATAATTTGTTAGGCAATACTCGCCGGGAGTACACTTAGTGTTTCATGCGACCAAGATTCATTCGACACATCGCGGCCTGGGTTTGCGCGCTGGCGTTACTGCTTCCCGCGATTGCCCAGGAGCCCGCACAAAAAGAAGCGCCGCCCATCCTTCGCGTCACCACGCGCCTCGTTCTCGTCAGCGTCATTGTCCAGGACAAGAGCGGGAGTCCGGTCACGGACTTGAGAAAGGAAAACTTTACCCTGCTCGAGCAGGGCAAGGAGCAGACCATCAGTACGTTTGCGTTGGAATCGAGCCGGGCATTGCCCCGAACGGTCGCCGCTCTGCCGCCGAATACATTTACGAATCGGCTTGAGCAGAGGGTGGAGGCGCCAACGAGCATCAGCGTGATTCTGCTCGACGGCATGAATACAGCCATTCAGGACCAGTCCTTCGCGCGCCAGAACATCATCAAGTTCCTGGAACAGATCCAGCCGCAGGACCGAGTGGCTATTTATCTGCTTGGACGCGGGGAGATTCGCGTGCTGCACGATTTCAGCAGCAATTCAGCGGCTCTGATTGCGGCTTTGAAAAGGTATCGTGGTCGTCTTGGGCACGAAGTGGGGGCCTCCGAGCCTGAGCCGGCGGGCACAGGCATGGCCGAGCTGGATGAATTCCTCAACGAAGCCAACAATCGCGTGGCGAATTTCTACCTCGTGGACCGCGCCATCAATACCAGCCGCGCGCTGGAGGCCGTTGCCGGGCACTTGGCGCGTTTTCCCGGCCGCAAGAATCTCATATGGGTATCCGCCAGCTTCCCCATCGCCTACGGGATGGACGCGGAGCCCTCCCGTTACAATCTTTCGCCGGACCGCCGCAATTTCTACACGGAAACAGAAAAGGCGGCGCGCGCGCTCAGCAACGCCAACGTCGCCGTCTATCCCGTGGATGCGCGCGGCCTGATCGGCGCGTTTCCCCCTAATTCCAATCCCAGCCGCACAGGCGCGGTGAGCGGAAGAGGTATTCCTCCTCCGCTGATGACATCGCTGAACACCCTTGGCTCCAACATTGACACCATGCAGCTCCTTGCCGAAAAAACCGGCGGCAAGGCATATTACAACCGCAACGACATCGACCGGGCGGTGCGCAGCGCTATCGAAGACTCGCGTGTGAGCTATGTGCTTGGTTACTACCCGGTGCACGGAAAATGGGACGGCCGTTTCGTGGGACTGAACGTAAAGGTCAATCGGCCCGGTGTACGCGTTAGGTTTCGCAAAGGCTATTATGCGGGGGCAGAACCCCAATTAGCGGAGAGGGATCTGCTCGCCGTACTGAACGACGCGGCACGCAGTCCGCTGGAGTCGACCACCGTGGGTTTGACAGTTCGCGTCGACGAAATTCCAAACGCCGCCGCGCGATCTCTGAAGCTGAGCCTGGGCATCGATCCCCGTGACATCAATCTAGTCCTGCAGGATGGCCGTTGGGTCGGGACTTTGGATTTTCTTTTTTCGCAGCGAACTTTCGATGGACAAATTGTCTCCAGCAGCTCGAAAAGTCTGGTCATGAATCTTGCGCCTGAAACTCACGACCAACTGGAAAGAGATGGGATCACGTTCACCCGCACGCTCGACGTTTCTACTACTAGTGATCTGTTGCGAATAATTGTTCGGGATGCACGTTCCGGGTCGATTGGCACCGTTTCCGTGCCCCTGAAACCCATCCAAAGTAAGCCTGGCAGCTGACTCGTGTTTTGGTCAGTCCGCGCTCTTCCCCGCCCCGATAACTTCATCCAGCACGAGCTCCGCTTCCTGCTTCTGCGCTTCATTCAACGGAAGCAGCGGGCGCCGCGCCGGGCCGCCGTAGTAACCTGCGCGGTCCATCGCGTACTTCACGCCAGAGATGCCTAGCTTGGCCACTAGGGTGATAGTCGGCTCCAGCAGGCGCGCTTGCAGTTTTCGCGCGAGGGCGTGATCGCCCGCTATGCACGCGTCATAGAGTGCCACGCAAAGCTCCGGTAAAAAGTCGGCGGCGGCCAGGATTCCGCCCACTGCGCCCAGCGCCATGGAGGGATAAAACGTCGTGGCAGAACCCACCAGAGTCTGGAAGCCCGCCGGCGCAAGGTGGATGATCTCTCCCACGCGCTGCATCACGCCGGAGCTTTCCTTGATGCCTATGATATTGGGGTGCTGCGCCAGACGCGCCACCAGCGGCGCTTCCACTGCTACTCCGGTGAACTGGGGCACAGAATAAATCAGCAGCGGGATTCGCGCCGCGTCTGCCACGCGCAAGTAGTGCTCTGCGTGGACTTCAGCCGTCATCTGCGCTTTGTAGTAGTACGGCGTCTTCACCAGCGCCACGTGGTAGCCCAGCTCGGCGGCGCGATTCGTTTGCGCAATGGTTTCCGCCGTCGAGTCCACGCCCGTCCCGGCAATGAGAATCTTTTCGCTTCCCGCAGCTTCGCGCGCGGCTGCCCACACCTGCTCGATTTCCGCACGGCTGAGCAGCACCGATTCGCCGGTCGAGCCGATCACTACGTAGCCCGCCACGCCGGTTCCGTTGTAACGCGAAATGTTTTCCCGCAGACGATCAAGCGCCAGTGAGCCGTCCTGGTTGAAGGGAGTTGTTAAGGGAGGAAATATGCCGTGGAGTTTCATGCCCGCATTCTAGCTCAATCCCCCGCGGATGCGCCCGACGTAATCGGTTTTCCCGCATGCAGGTCCTGCAATGCCGTGACGCTCACGCCGCGTTGCTGCAGCGCGCGGATTCCCTGCGCCACTGCCTGTCCCGCCGAAAGCGTGGTAATGCACGGAATGTTGTAGCGGATCGCCGCGCTGCGGATGGCCTTCTCGTCGAAAAACGATTCCCGGCCCAGCGGCGTATTGATGATCAGATCCACTTTCCCGGTTTTGATCAGGTCCACGATGTTCGGCCGTCCCTCGTTCACCTTGAACACCGGCTCGACAGTTACTCCCGCCGCGCGCAGCGCCGCCGTGGTGCCGCGCGTGGCGATCAACGTGAAGCCCAGCGACTCGAGTTCCTTCGCCAGCGGGGCAATGGTGCGTTTGTCCCGCTCGTTCACGCTAATGAACGCCGTGCCCCCGCGCGGCAGGCGGATGCCCGCCGCAAGCTGCGCCTTGGCAAACGCTTCGCCAAAGGTCGCCGCCACGCCCATCACTTCTCCGGTGGAGCGCATTTCCGGCCCGAGGATGGTATCCACGCCACGGAATTTGTTGAACGGAAACACCGGCGACTTCACCGCGTAATATTCGCGGATGGGAATTTCCGCGACGCCATTGGTCTTCACCAGCGGCAGGTCCATTTCCGCGAGCTTTTTCCCTGCCATCAACCGCGCCGCCACTTTGGCCAGCGGCACACCTGTCGCTTTACTTACGTAGGGCACCGTGCGCGAAGCCCGCGGGTTCACCTCCAGCACGTACACGGTTTCATGCTGGATCGCGTACTGCACGTTCATCAGCCCGACCACGTTTAGGGCCATGGCCAGCCGCTCGGTGTACTCCCGAATGCGTTTCAGCACCTCTGGCTTCAGGCTCACCGCCGGCAGTACGCACGAAGAGTCGCCAGAATGAATTCCCGCCTCTTCGATGTGCTCCATGATGCCGCCGATGACCACCGTTTCGCCATCGCACAGCGCGTCCACATCGACTTCGGTTGCGTCTTCCAAAAACTTGTCGATCAGCACTGGACGCGCGGAGCCCATCAGCGCCGCCTGCGCCACGTAGTTCCGCACCGTTTCCGCGTCGTACGCAATCACCATCGCGCGCCCGCCCAGCACGTAACTCGGACGCACCAGCACCGGCATACCGATTTCCTCGGCCAGGCGCACCGCCTCCTCTGGCACCAGCGCCGTGCCATTCCGCGGCTGCGGGATACTCAGCTCTTCCAGCAACCGCCCAAAGCGCCGCCGGTCTTCCGCGAGGTCAATGCATTCTGGCGTCGTTCCCAGGATCGGCACCCCGTTGCGCTTTAGTTCCATCGCCAGATTGAGCGGCGTCTGCCCGCCAAACTGCACAATCACCCCGCACGGCCTTTCGCGCTCCACCACGGCCAGCACGTCCTCGAGCGTCAGCGGCTCAAAGTAGAGCCGGTCGGACGTGTCGTAATCCGTGGAAACAGTTTCCGGATTGCAATTCACCATCACCGTTTCGTAGCCGTCCTCTTTCAGCGCAAAGGATGCGTGGCAGCAGCAGTAATCGAACTCGATGCCCTGCCCGATGCGATTCGGCCCGCTGCCCAGGATCACCACCTTGGGCCGCGCATCCACGTTCGCCTCATCTTCCTCTTCGTACGTCGAGTAAAGATACGGCGTGTACGATTCGAATTCCGCCGCGCAGGTGTCCACGCGCTTGAATACCGGCGCAATCTGCAGCTTCCCGCGCGCGAGACGCACTGCCGCCGCGGTTGTCCCCCAGATCCGAGCCAATTGCTCGTCGCTGAATCCCGTACGCTTGGCTTCCCGCACAAGCTCCCGCGATGCCGTCTCCAGTGTCACTCCCGCTGCGCGCTTGCCGACCGCGGAGATTTCATCGAGCTGCTGAATGAACCACGGGTCCATTTTGGTGAGGCTGCACACTTCCGCCACCGGCAACCCATGTTCCAGGGCCGCAAACAGCCAGTGGATGCGGTCCGGCCGCGGCGTGGTTAGCTTCTCCCGCAGGAGCGCTGGAGTCACCTCCGCCGGCGCGCGCCACGGCGTGTGCGGCTCGAGCGCGCGGACGCCCTTCTGCAACGCTTCTTTGAAGGTACGCCCGATGGCCATCACTTCGCCGACCGACTTCATCTGCGTGCCCAGCGTCGAATCCGACCCGGGGAATTTCTCGAACTGCCACCTCGGAATTTTCACCACCACGTAGTCAATGGACGGCTCGAAGCACGATGGCGTCTTTTGCGTGATGTCGTTGGGGATTTCGTCCAGCGTGAAGCCCACGGCCAGTTTGGCGGCGATTTTTGCGATTGGAAATCCCGTAGCTTTGCTGGCCAGCGCCGAGCTGCGCGAAACGCGCGGGTTCATCTCGATCACCACCATGCGGCCGTCTTCGGGATGGATGGCAAACTGAATGTTGGACCCGCCCGTCTCGACGCCGACCTCGCGGATCACCGCGGCCGCTGCATCGCGCATGATCTGATATTCCTTGTCGGTGAGCGTCTGCGCCGGCGCCACGGTGATGGAGTCGCCGGTGTGGATGCCCATAGGGTCGAAGTTTTCGATGGAGCAGATCACGACGAAGTTGTCGCGGTGGTCGCGCATCACTTCCAGCTCGAACTCCTTCCACCCCAGCACGGATTCCTCAATCAACGCTTCGTGCACGGGGCTGGCCTCGAGTGCGCGCGCAATTGCATCCGTGAATTCTTCGTGGTTGTACGCGATGGACCCGCCCGTCCCGCCCAGCGTGAACGACGGCCGAATCACAATCGGATAGCCCAGCTCGTCCGCGAGGCGAATCGCGTCTTTCGCATTGCTCACCACTGCCGAGTTCGGTACCTCCAGCCCGATGCGGCGGCACGCGTCCTTGAACAGCAGCCGGTCCTCGGCAATTTTGATTGCTTTCAGCGACGCGCCAATCAGCTTCGCGCCGTACTTTTCGAGGATGCCCGCTTCGGCCAGTTCCACCGCCAGGTTCAGCCCGGTCTGCCCGCCGACTGTGGGCAGCACCGCGTCTGGCCGCTCCTGGGCGAGGATTTGCTCGATGTACTCCGCGCGCAATGGCTCGATGTACGTGCGTTGCGCAAGGTCCGGGTCGGTCATGATCGTCGCGGGGTTCGAGTTCACCAGCACCACCTCGTAGCCCTCCGCGCGCAGCGCCTTGCACGCCTGCGTCCCCGAGTAGTCGAACTCGCACGCCTGCCCGATCACGATCGGCCCCGAGCCGATGATCAGTATCTTATGGATGTCGTCCCGACGTGGCATTACGACATCCCTCCCGCCATCATTGCGACAAAGTCGCGGAACAAGTATCGCGAATCATGCGGCCCAGGCGACGCTTCCGGGTGGTACTGCACGCTGAAGAGCGGCAGGGACCGGTGTCGCATGCCCTCGTTTGTCTGGTCGTTCAAGTTGACGTGGGTAATCTCCACGTCGCTTGACGGCAGCGACTCCGGGTCCACCACGAAGCCGTGATTCTGCGCGGTAATTTCGATTTTTTCGGTCCGCAGGTTCTTCACCGGATGATTGGAGCCGTGGTGTCCGAATTTGAGTTTGTATGTGCGGCCGCCGAGCGCAAGTCCGCAGAGTTGGTGCCCCAGGCAGATGCCAAAGATCGGCACGCGTCCCAGCAGCTTGCGGATGCTTTCGATGGCGAACGTCGCGGGTTCAGGATCGCCCGGGCCATTGGAGAGAAAAACCCCGTTGGGATTCAGCGCCAGCACATCTTCCGCAGAAGTCTTCGCCGGCACCACACGAACGTCACAATTGTGGTCCACCAGAAGACGGAGAATGTTTTGCTTAATGCCGAAGTCGTAGGCCACCACGCTGAATCGGCGCGCCTCCGCATTTGGAGTCCTTCCGGTGACCCTTGCAGTGGAAGGCGAAAAAAGTGATGGCTGGTCCGCGCGGTGCGCTGGCGAGATTGCTCCGCCAGCCGCGGCCGCGGCGATTTCCACCGAGCCTTGCTTCCAGGCATACGCGATGTCGCAGCTTACGCGGCTGGCTAGTTCGAGTCCGGCCATGGTGGGCAGCGCCCGCGCCTCTTCGATCAACTTCGCCGCAGGTGTCCCGTCCGTGCACACTACGCCGCGCAGCGCGCCGACTGTGCGCAGGTGCCGCACCAGCGCGCGCGTGTCGATGTCCCAAATGACGGGAATGCCGTGACGCTCGAGGTACGCCTGCGCCGTTTCCGTCGAGCGGTAGTTCGACGCGAGCTGCGAGAATTCGCGCACAATGAGCGATTCGATGTACGGGCGCGGCGATTCCTCATCATCCAAATTTGTGCCGACGTTTCCAATGTGAGGATAAGTAAGACAGACGATCTGGCCGGAATAGCTGGGGTCGGTGAAAACTTCCTGGTAGCCGGTGAGGCTGGTATTAAAAACGACTTCGCCGCCGCGACGGGCACGAGCGCCCGCCGCGTGCCCGTTAAATACGCGCCCGTCCTCGAGCGCGAGAATCGCGGGGGTTCCGTTGAGCCTCAGGTTGTCCTCCGAGTGGCATCATTGCAGATCACTACTGAATGCCGGCAGCGCGCCAAAGCGCTCCACGGGCCAGTATACAAACACTGCTTTCCCGTAAATAAATTGTCCCGGCACCGGCCCGAACACGCGCGAGTCGTTCGAGCTGTTGCGGTGGTCGCCGAGCACAAAGAACGAGCCGTCGGGAACGCGAGTCAGACTCAGCGAGCTGCGGTCGGCGAACTGCGCCGGCACGTACGGCTCGTCCAATTCCTTGCCGTTTACCACCACGCGCCCCTGCCGGACCTCCACGGTGTCCCCGGAAAGCGCAATCACGCGTTTGATGAACGACTTCGAGCGGTCCAGCGGATACCAGAACACCACCACGTCGCCGCGCTGGATCGGCTCGAAACGGTACACAAATTTATTGATGAAAATGCGCTCCTGATCGGTCAGCAGCGGAGACATGCTCGTGCCTTCCACCTTCACCGGCTGGTAGAGGAACACAATAATCACCGCGGCGAGGCCCAGCGCGATGAGCAGGTCGCGCGTCCAATTCATCACCGCGGCGCGGATCGCCGAGAAAGACGACCCCGGCGCTTTGGGTAGCAGGTTGCTGTTGATGGGTTCTTCCATTGCGCGAGCTAAGTCGTTCTTTTATACCACAGGTGCGGGCATCCGCCAATGCTTTCCACTGCGCTTCTTGCAGTAATCGCCTACGTTCACATTCGTCAGTTGCGCCGCAAACACTTGGATGGCGCTTCCTGCCCTAACGGTTTGCTGGATCATTTCGGCTCGTATCGATTGTGTATGGATGGCTGCTTTCAAAGGCAGGAATTACTGAGGAGCGGGTCAAGACTAAGAACCCCTACTTGATTGCGCCGTAATCAAACAACCGGAAATCCTTGCTGATTCCAAACGTAAATCCGCTGCGCGGGCTGTTTTTCGTCAACCCGGCAATTCCGGCCACGTCCCACTGGAATCCGCCAGCCTGAATCTGCAAACCAACGCGCCCATGCGAACGGCTCTCGGTTCCCACCAAGCTCGCCGACGCCTTCCGCGTGCTCTGGTAGCCGGCCACTTCCCCGACCACATTCACCCTGCGGTGCGCCGCATAGATGAACCCTGCGCCGAACGTAATCACGTCATTTTGCGTGAAGGTCGTTGCCGGCGCCTGCAAGATCGCCACGCCGGCGTTTCCCATCAAGTTCAGTTTCCCAAAGTGCTTTTGCAGGATGAACTCCGCGAAAATGTTGGACGTGTTCGACCCGATCCCGCGCGACTGGTCCGAGTTGGGCATTTGGTAGCCGAAGCGAAATCCCACTGCCGGTCGCTTTTTCGTCTCGGAAATCAGGCGAATTTTGGTGGCAATGGAAAAATCGCCGACGTCGTGCGTCGAATTCGGCCCTGTCAGCACCGGCGTCACGAATGCTCCCACTTGCCTTTTCACGTCGAGGAAATGGTGAACCGCGCCTTCCAGTTGCACCTCCGCGATTTTGCCCACGCCCATGCGGATCTGCACCACGCCCACGGAGGTGAGATCACCAGACAAGCCGGATAGCGGGAAATCTACTTCTTGAAGAAAGTCAAACCCCACCTGTACGCGCACAGTTCCCGCTGGAACCGTTTCGGCATCCACGGTGCGCAACGGACGATTCTGGGCGATGGCCGGCAGGCAGACGAGGCAAGAGAGAAAAGCGAGGCTGAGAAATCGCCGCATCACGTCGCCTATCCTAGAACAGCCGCCATCATTCACCAAGCGCATAGTTGAGAATCGCCAGGGCCGCCGCCACCGCTGTCTCCGTCCTCAAGATATTTTGTCCGAGCGATGCGCCAAGAAAGCCCGCTGCTCCCGCCGCAGAGAGTTCATCATCTGTCCAACCGCCCTCCGGCCCAATCGCCAATCCCGCAGAGTTGCCGCTCCTCCCTTCCAATACCACTCGTAAGGGCGACGCGTCTGCACGCTCACTGAGCAAGAGTAGTACGCCATTCCCTTTTGCGACCGCACTGAAAGCCTGCCCCGGGCGCACCGCCGGACACAAAACCGGCGGCGCCAGGCGTCGCGCTTGCTGGGCCGACTCCAGCAGAATCTTTTCCCAGCGCTTTGCGCGCTTCTCCGCTGCTGCAAGCAATCCTTTTTCGCTGCGCCCTGCCGCGAGCGGGACGATTTCGCTTACGCCCAGTTCCGTCGCTTTCTCCAGCGCCCATTCGAAGCGGTCGAATTTTACAATGGCCAGCAGCAGGGTCAGGTGCAGCCGCACCGCCGGCGCGGTCAATTCTTCCAACAACGCAAACTCCACCGCATCCCGCCCGACGCGCTCCACACGTCCCAGCCAAGCCACCTTGCCATCACTTAACTCGTACATCTGCCCAGGCTCGGCCCGCAACACGCGCCCCAAGTGATGCGCTGCCTCGCCCTTGAGCAAAGCTGTTGCCCCATGCAAATGTTCGACAAAAAATCGCCTGCGCATGATTTGATTCGCTCGCGCCGGAATTGTACAACGACGAGGGCGCCAAGAGTTCCTTAGAAGACTGCTGGACTGTAGTGGTATGTTCGCAGATACCGTCGACCAAAGACAGAGCACTTCTCTTATCCGAAAATATCTTTTACCTTTTCAAAAATCGACGAATTGCGCTGCGCGGGCCGGCTCTCCTGCGGAAGCGTTTGTCCCAATTCCTGCAAAAGCCGCTTCTGCTCTCGCGTGAGCTTTGCCGGAGTCGCCAGGCGGATGTTGACGTAGAGGTCGCCCTTCGTGCCGCTGTTCGGGTCGGGCAGCCCCTTACCCTTCAGCCGAAAAATCGAACCCGTCTGCGTGCCTTCGGGTATGTGAAGATTTTCTTCCTCGGCCAGCGTCGGCACCAGGATTTCCGCCCCCAATGCCGCTTGAGCAAAATTAATCGGAATTGTGCAATACAAGTCCGAATTGCGCCGCTCGAAAAACGGATGCTCGCGCACTTCGAGGATCACGTAGAGGTCGCCGGGCGGCCCGCCGTTGATTCCCGGCTCGCCTTCGCCCGTAATGCGCAGCCGCGTCTGTGAATCCACGCCCGGCGGGATGCGCAGCTCCAGCGTCCGTTCGCGCTCCACGCGTCCATCGCCCTGGCACACCTTGCACGCCTCGCGGACAATTTTCCCGGCGCCTTGACAAGAAGGACAAGTGCGCGTGATGGTGAAGAAACCTTGCTGGTAGTGCACCTGCCCGTGCCCGCCACAGGTCTGGCACGCAATCGGCGAGGTTCCCGGCTTTGCGCCCGTGCCCTTGCACGCTTCGCAAATATCCGTCGCGGGAATTTTGATCTTCGTTTGCATCCCGTTCGCCGCTTCCTCGAACGAGAGCGTCATGTCATACCGCAGGTCGCTGCCGCGGTGCGCGCGTGTGCGGCGCCGCCCGCCGCGTGCTCCTCCTCCGCCGAAAAGATCCTCGACACCAAAGAAATCGCCGAAGATGTCATTGAACTCTTCAAAGATGGAGCGGTCAAATCCTGTCTGTTCAAACCCGCCACCGGTCACTCCTGCCAGGCCGTAGCGGTCGTACGCTGCGCGCTTTTGCGCGTCGGAAAGCACGCTGTAAGCTTCCGTGGCGTCGCGGAATTTTTCTTCGGCGTGGGCCTTGTCGGAGGGATTGCGGTCCGGATGATATTTCAGCGCCGCCTTGCGGTAGGCGCTCTTGATTTCGTCCTCGCCGGCAGTGCGGTTCACGCCCAGGACGTCATAGAAATCTTTCTTGTGGGCCAATTCGCCGTCCTCAGTTCACTCGGGAATCCGCGTCCGCGGGCCCTGGCGCCGGCCGGAACGCCACGCGCACCAGCGCGGGCCGCAGCACGCGCTCTCGCACCTTGTAGCCGTGCCGCAGGTCTTCGACCACTGTGCCATCCTCGTGCTCCAACGACTCTATCCGTTCGACTGCCTGGTGCACGTGCGGGTCAAATGTACGGCCCATTGCTTCGATGCGTTCGAGACCCAATCGCTCCAGCGCTTCCAGCAATTGCCGGTAAATGATCTCAAAACCCCTTCTATATTCCTCGTATTCCGGATCCGAATGTGCAGCCAGCGCCCGCTCAAAGCCGTCCAGGACCGGCAGGATCGGCTCGATGACGCGCGCAGCGACCCGCGCAGAATCTTCCCTTCGCTCGCGCTCGATTCTCTTTCGCGCGTTGTCCAGGTCCGCAAGCTGACGCACGGCTGCGCTGTACTTTGCCTCCAGATCATCCCGTTCCATTTGCAGCCGCACGAGCATCTCCGTCCCGCCCGCCGCCGCTTCATCCCCCCCAATCTTTTCCGTTGGGGCGCCCACCGCAACGGGATCTTCAGACTCCTGGCTTTTTCCCCGCTTTTTCCTATCCTGAAAACTCACGACTGGTCGCTCCTGCTCAATTGCTTGCTGAAAAGTTGTGCTACGTAGGCAACGGCCGTGATCGCGCGTTCGTACTGCATGCGCATCGGGCCCAGCACCCCCAGCGATCCTTGCACAGAGTCGCGCACCGCGTACGGAGCGCTGATCAACGACAGGTGCGCCCCGGCATTTTCGATCTCCTTGATGCCGATCTGTACTTGCACGGGTTCCGGCCCTTCAATGCAACTAGTCAACAATGTGACCAGCATGCGCTTTTCCTCGATCGCCCCCAGCAGTTCGCGCAATTGGTCCGTGTCGGTAAATTCCGGCGAAGTGGCAATCTGCGCTGCGCCCCCGACGAACACCTGCGCGCGCGTGTCCTCGCCCAGCACCTCGGGATCGCATAACAACAGGGCTGTGCTCGCCAATTTGTCATACCGCTCATGCTCTTGCGCCAGCCGCGCCAGAAGCTCTACGCGGATGGCGTCCAGCGTCAGCCCCGCGAAATTCTGGTTCAGGTATTCGGCTGTGCGGTCCAGTTCCGGCTGCGTAAACGTCTGCTCCGGATGCATCAACTTGTCCCGCGTCATTCCATGCCGAGAAATGAGCACCACGAGCAGCCGGCCTTCCGGCAGCGCCAGAAAGCGGATGTGCTCGAGCACGGATTTCGCCATCGGCGGCGACACCACAATGCCCAGCCCGTGCGACATCGTGGCCAGTACGTGGCTTGCTCGCTCCATGATTTCGTTGGGTGTTTGGGCCGCATCCAGTTCACCGCGGATGTACGTCTGATCCTCCGCGCTCAGCGTGGCCTGCGTGCCGATTTCCTGGACGAAGAAGCGGTAGGCCGTGGCCGTGGGCACGCGCCCTGCGGACGTGTGTGGCTGGAAAAGGTATCCATCGTCCTCGAGATCCGACATCACATTGCGGATCGTCGCCGGGCTCAGCGCCTCTGGCGACCGCCGCGAAATCGAGCGCGAAGAAACAGGCTCCCCCGTCTCGATGTACGTGCGCACGATATCCGCAAGGATCTGTCGGTTGCGTTTGTCGTTGAGTGCCACCGAACGCATATTTGCCTCAAAAATGGATTGTAGTCGGGCTCTTTGAGCGCGTCAACCGCGCGCGACAATGCTGCAATGCGAAAGTCACACTGTGAATTCAAGCAAGCATTGGACGGGACGCACAGAATGCGCCCGTACGCGAGACGACATTCCTAATCGTTCGTCGCTCCGAATCCGCCCGTGTCAATTTGCGCGCGCTGCAACCGGTCGGAGTAGTCGATATACAGCGTCTTCCATTCCGAGTAAAACTCCAGGCACGCCACGGACGCCTCGCGGTGCCCGTTGCCCGTCTGCTTTACCCCGCCGAAAGGCAGGTGCGTCTCCGCTCCAATAGTCGGGGCGTTCACATAGACAATTCCAGTGTGCACATCGCGCATCGCCCGGAAGGCGTTGTTCACATTTCGCGTGTAGATGGAAGACGAAAGCCCGTACACGGTGCCATTGCACACTTCGATGGCCTGGTCGAGATCGTCCACCGCTGTCACGCTTACCACCGGCCCGAAGATTTCTTCCTGCATGAGCCGCGATTTCGGGTCGCAATCCACAAAGATGGTCGGCTCGTGGAACCAGCCCTTTGCGTATGTGCCGCCTTCGAGGCGGTGCCCGCCTGCCACCAGCTTCGCGCCTTCGTTTCTGCCAATCTCGACATACTCAATTACCGTCTTGAGTTGCGATTCGCTCACGCACGGCCCCATCTCGGTTGTGGGATCGAGTCCGTCACCCACCTTGAGTGCTTTGGCCCTAGCTGCGTAGCGGTCGACGAATTCCTTGTACACTTTTTTGTGCACTGCTACGCGGCTTGTCGCCGTGCATCGTTGCCCGGTCGTACCGAACCCGCCCCAGATGCAGCCGTCCACCGCCAGGTCCAGGTTGGCATCGTCCATCACCATGATCATGTTCTTGCCGCCCATTTCGAGCTGGCACGGCTTGAAGTCTGTCGCGCACGACTGGCTGACCACGCGTCCGATCTCCGTTGAGCCGGTGAAGCTCACCAGCTTCACATCTTTATGAGTCATCATCGGGCTGCCCACTTTGCCGCCCGAGCCGGTGATCAGGTTGATCACTCCACGCGGAATGCCCGCCTCCGTCAAGGCCTGTACCAGGTTGTACGCGGAGTGCGGAGTGTCCGACGCCGGCTTCAGCAGCACAGTGTTCCCCAGAATCAGCGCCGGCATGACCTTCCACGATGGAATGGCCATCGGAAAATTCCACGGCGTGATCATCGAGCACACGCCGATCGGCTGCCGGATGCACATCGCAAACTTGTTGGGCAGCTCTGAAGGCGTGGTCTGCCCGAACTGCCGCCGGCCCTCGCCAGCCATGTAATAGGTCATGTCGATCGCTTCCTGGACGTCGCCGCGCGTTTCCGCCAGAACCTTCCCCATTTCCCGTGTCATGTCGCGCGCAAAGTCTTCCTTGCGCTTCACCAGGATCTCCGCCGCGCGGAAGAGAATCTCCGCGCGCTTCGGCGCCGGCACCAGCCGCCAGCTCTTGAATGCTTCCTTCGCTGCTTCCACCGCGGCATTGACGTCTTCTTCCGTGGCCAGAGGAAACATTCCGATGCAATCGTCGGTGTTGGCCGGGTTGCGGTTCTCAAACGCTTTGCCCGAGCGCGATTCAACCCATTCGCCGTTGATGAAGTTCTTATGGACTTTGGGGATGGTTAGCGTAGCCATAATTCCTCCTGGAAATGAACATGAACTAGTGCGGCGACTTCAGACCGCATTTTAGCAGAAATTTCAATTCCCGACACTTCGCGTGCGGTGAATCCGGGCAAGGCTCTGAATCTGTCTGTGATTTCCTAGCCAAATAAGACAAGCTAATTTGCGTGCGGATTACTTTCTTGGAGACTAAGGCTCCGGTTCGTTCGCTGGAGGCCGGGGCGCCGCTGCGCCTGCCACATCGGATCCCAGTCCCAGCTTTTGAAGCGACTTCGCGTCGAACTTTCCCGTTGCCGTGAACCCGTTTGCTTCCTGGAATTTCTTCATGGCGTCCACGGATCGTGCATCCCACTTGCCGTTCGGCTCGCCACCGAAGAATCCTCTTTGCCCCAGCGCCGTTTGTATTTCCCGAATGCGCTCCGCCGTGGGGGCGGTCTGCGCTCGCGGGCGCGGCGTCCTCTTTTTTTTCGTGGCTTTGCCGGCTTGTTTTGTCGGGGCGGACTGCTTTGTTGCCGGAGGTGTTTTTGGCTGCGGCGCTTGGCCTGAAAAATAAATCGGAGCGGCGCCCGCAAGGAGCGCCGCCACTAGAATCATTGCAATTGCCGGCCGTGCGTTTGGCATCAACACGGTTTATTGCGGACTCGGCACCACGCCAGACAAATATGGCATCAACCAGCGATCGCCTCCGCCGCTTCGCAGCACCTTGAAAATGACGTTCTGGCCGGGCTTCAGTTTGCCCACTGCCGCGCGGTACTCTGCGATGCTGGCCACCGGCTCGCGGTTCACTTCCATGATGATGTCCCGCGGCTGGAAGCCAAGGTCCTCCGCGAAACTCGCTGGTTCCACTTGCGTGACAATCACTCCCTTTTTGTTCTCGATGCCCAGTCTCCGGTTCAGCTCGGGCGTGAGCTCTTCCACCCGCAGGCCGAATTCGCCAGGTCCGTTTTCATCGGGCTGGTCATTGCGCGCCGTTCCGCGCGGGAAGATCTTGGTGCGATCCTCCACGGCGACGGTCACTTCATGCTTTTGCCGGTCGCGAACATACGACAACTTCACTTTCTGCCCTACCGGCGTCTGCGCGATCGGGTTCACCAAGTCTGTGCCAGAGCGAACTGCCTGTCCATTCACCTCCGTGATCACGTCGCCCGGCAGAAGCCCTGCCTTCGCAGCCGGAGCGGTCGCTTCGACGGATTCAATGATGATTCCGTATGGCGCGCCCAGTTCCTTTAGCGTCACCGGGTTACTACTGCGTTCTTCGGTAAACGTAATGCCGATGGACCCGCGAGTCACCTTTCCGTGCTGCACCAGCTGGTTGTACACGCCCACCGCCGTATTGGACGGCATGGCGAAACCGATGCCCTCATTGCCGCGGCTGCCGGTATAGATCGCTGTGTTGATGCCGATGACTTCTCCGGCCATGTTCACCAAGGGCCCGCCCGAATTACCGGGGTTAATCGCCGCGTCGGTCTGGATGAATCGCTGGAATTGCTGGCTGCCCTGGATGTTGGCGCGGTCTTTCGCGCTAACGATCCCGGCGGTCACCGTGGCTTCCAGCCCGAACGGGCTACCGAACGCCAGCACCCAATCACCTACCTTTACGGAATCCGAATTCCCCAGTTTGGCCGTGGGCAGGTCGTGGTCCACTTCGATCTTGATAATCGCAAGGTCGGTTTCTTCGTCGGTTCCAACCACCTTTGCCGTGTAATTTGTACGATCCCCGTTCAACTTCACCTGGATTTTGGAGGCTCGATCCACTACGTGGTTGTTCGTAAGGATGAATCCCTTCTTGTCTACCACAACGCCCGAGCCCAGGCTCCGCTCCGGATGCTGCTGACCCTGGTCCTGCCCGTCGAAAAAGCGGTCGAAAAAGTCCTGGAAGGGATCCTGCTGCTGAGGCGTCCCACGGCGCTGCGGCGTACGGCGCGGCGGGGCGATCTGCGTCGTCGAAATGTTCACCACTGCCGGCTCCAATTTATCGGAGATTGATGCGAATGCGCTGGAAAGCTGCACGGGGCTTGGCACCGCTAGCAGCGCCGCGCCGGCGTCTGCCCCCTGCCCTCGCGTGGCGCTCACTCGCCCGCTCACCACGGTGCCGATCAGGATCCCCACCGCGAGCGTCAGAGTCACAAAAATCAGAGCGCCCAGTTTTCTTTGCTTTGCCCAATCAAACCAATTCCGCGTTTGCATCTGTCTTTCCCTCTTCTCCTGAATTCTCAGGTCATTCTAGTATAGCACTTTTGATGTGCTTCTCTGCTCTTAGACGCGCTTCGTTCGCCCCTGTGAGCAAGGCCGGCCCAGCGCTCCGGTCACTCCTAGTTCGACGCTGGATTTGTTGCTTTGCGTTGCTTCTGTGCGATGAGACTGCAGAAACGCAGTAGGAAACAATGCCGGTTGCGAATTCGAAGTGGCTTGCTAGAATACCTATGGGAGACCAATGTCGCCGCGCACACTGTACGAAAAAATCTGGCAAGCCCATCTGGTGCATCAAACTCCTGGACACCCCGCGCTGATATACATCGATCGCCACCTCATCCACGAAGGCACTTCCCCGCAGGCATTTGCTGGCCTGAAAGCCGCCGGGCGCAAAGTCCGCCGTCCGGACCTCACTTTTGCCATGATGGACCATTCTGTCTCCACAAAGGACCGGCAGTTGCCCATCCTTGACCAAAGCGCAAAGGGCCAATTCGATGCCCTCTGGCAAAACGCCCGTGAGACGGGTATCCGCCTTTTTGACATGCACAGCCGCAACCAGGGCATCGTGCACGTGGTTGGCCCGGAGCTGGGCATTAGCCAGCCCGGCCAGACCATTGTTTGCGGAGACAGCCACACCTCTACGCACGGCGCCCTCGGCGCGCTGTCCTTCGGGATCGGCGCCAGCGAAATCGAGCACGTACTGGCGACACAATGCCTGCAGCAGTTCGGCTCCAAGACAATGCTCGTCCGCGTGGACGGCAAACGCCCCAGCGGCGTCACCGCCAAGGACATCATTCTCGCAATCATCGGAAAAATCGGGATCGCCGGCGGCACCGGCCATGTGATCGAGTATGGTGGCGACGCCATCCGCGCACTGTCCATGGAAGGCCGTATGACCGTCTGCAATATGACCATCGAGGCCGGCGCCCGCGCGGGCATGGTTCCACCCGACCAGAAGACCGTCAGCTATCTCGAAGGACGGCCCTTCGTGCCGCGCGGCCAGGATTTTCAGTCTTCGGCAGATTTCTGGCTTTCGCTGGCTTCCGATGCTGGCGCAACCTTTAACTCAACGGTTGTGCTGGATGCAGCCCAAATTGCACCGCAAGTTACATGGGGCACTAACCCGGGCATGGTCACTGACGTGACCGGCCGTGTCCCGGACCCCGGCCAATTCTCCGACCCCGTCCTGCGCAGCGGTGCTGAAAAAGCGCTGGAGTACATGGCCCTCCGGCCGGGCACGCCGATCATGGACATTCCCGTGGACCGCGTCTTTATCGGCTCCTGCACGAACTCGCGCATTGAAGATCTTCGCGCCGCTTCCCGTGTCGTCGCTGGCAAGAAAGTCTCCAATTCGATCAAGCAGGCACTGGTTGTTCCGGGCTCGCGCGTCGTCAAAGCACAGGCCGAAGCAGAGGGACTTGACCGCATCTTCATCGACGCCGGGTTCGAGTGGCGCGACGCCGGTTGCAGCATGTGCATCGGGATGAACGACGACATACTGCCGCCAGGTGAGCGTTCGGCGAGCACGTCGAACCGCAATTTTGAAGGGCGCCAGGGCCGTGCCAGCCGCACGCACCTGGTCAGCCCGATCATGGCCGCCGCCGCGGCAATTGCCGGGCACTTCGTGGATATCCGGGAATGGAAAGTGATTGGTTCGGAATAGGCTGGAGTGAATCAGAGGAAGTTCAGTCAGGTCTCTGGGAATTCAGACAACCATGCAACCCTTTACTAAGCACACCGGCCTCGTCGCGCCGCTCGACCGCGTCAATGTGGACACCGACCAGATGATTCCCAAGCAGTTCTGCAAGCTGCTCACGCGCGAAGGCTACGGCAAGTTGCTCTTTTACGACTGGCGCTATCTCGAAGGCGGCGCACCGAATCCTGATTTTGTGCTCAACCAGCCGCGCTTTTGCGGCGCCTCGATCCTGCTGGCGCGCGCCAATTTCGGCTGCGGCTCAAGCCGCGAGCATGCGCCCTGGGGGGTGCTCGACTACGGCTTTCGCCTCGTCATCGCGCCCAGCTACGCGGACATCTTCTATAACAACTGTTTTAAGAACGGCATTCTACCCATCACGCTCGATTTAGACGTGGTGGACGAGCTTTTCCGCCGCACTGAAGCTCACAACGACTACCGACTCACCGCAGACCTCGTCAGCCAAACGGTCTCCGATTCAAGTGGCCTTCACCTTACGTTCGAAATTGATCCCTTCCGCAAGGAATTCCTGCTAAAGGGCCTCGACGACATCGGCATGGCATTGCAGCACGAGTCTGAAATCTCTGCTTTTGAGAAATCCCACCCCGCTGTCCCAGAGATGTTCGAGCCTGTGGACCTCTACAAGGCCGAAAAGTAAGAACACGATTCGCGATCCAGCTGATAGGAACGCGTGTTGCTTATGCCAATTCCTTCCTTTCGTTGACCGGTCCGGGCGATTCCGGGGCGGCTTGCGTAGGGCCTTTGAGTTCGGCTAGAAAAATCCCCGCGAGAATCAATCCTCCGCCGGTTAGGGCCCGCGGCCCAAGACGTTCGTGCAACACGATGAATGAAGTCAACGCGGCAAACACAGGCTCGAGAGTGAATAGAATTGCGATGTGCGTCGGTGTGGTATGCCGCTGCGCCCAAACCTGCACCGAAAACCCCAGAGCTGTACAACCAACAGCCGTCACCAGCAGCCGCCACGCGAGCCCGCTGGTCCATTCCATGCGCATGGTTTCCCAGCCCAACGCGTGAAACACCGGCATCGCTACTGCTGCAAGAGCGGCTGTGGTCGCCACTTGCAGAAAACTCAGCGCGCCGATGGAGTGCCGCGGCGAATACTTCGCCACCAGAATAATGTGCAGCGCCCAAATGATCGCCGCTATGAAAACCAAAATGTCCCCGGTATTCAACGCGGCCCACCCGCCTGCGCCCGTGGGAACGCTCATCAAGTACAGTCCAGCAAATGCGGCGACAGCTCCTCCCCACACCCACCCGTTAATTTTTCTGCCCCAGAAAACCGCCAGGAGCACCGGCACCAGAACGACTCCTGAACCGTTAATAAACCCAGCCTTTGACGGTGTCGTGAAGCGGAGCCCGTTGGTTTGGAATGCGTAGCCGAGAAACAGAAACAGGCCGATCAGCACTCCCGCGCGCACCTCCGCGCGGCTTAAGCGTCGTAGGTCCGTGAGGAAGATCGCCGCCATCAGCACCCCGGCCAGCGCGAACCGCAGCGCAATAAACGCCAACACGGACGCGTCGCGCAGGGCGTCTTGCACCACCAGGAATGTCGCTCCCCAGATGGCGGTGCAGAACGCCAGCGCCAGATCGGCTTTGAGACGTGTGGACATCAACACGGCGCGCGAAATTTCTCCCACCTCATTGCTTCACGGCGATGGCCTGCACTTCAAAGTGCGCCCCGAACAGCAGCGGCCCCGACCCGATAAACGCCCGCGCCGGAAAATCTTTCTTGAAGTACGTCCGGTAAACGCCATTGAACTTGTTGAAGAGCGACACGTCCGGGCAATACACTGTTACCGTGGCCAGGTCGTCCATGGTCATGCCTGCCTCTTTCAGCACGGACTGCATCCCGTCCAGAATCAGCCGCGCTTCTTGCTCGAGGTCTTCCGGCGGTTTATTTGTTTTTGGGTCGAGCCCAATGCGTCCCGCCAGGTACAGAGTGTCGCCCACCAGGATTCCGTCGCTGAACGGTGCCTGAATGGTTCGACCTGGAAGATTGATCACCTGCCGCTTTTGCGGCGCCACGCTTGACGGCGGACTTGCCAGAGCAAGCACCACGAATGCAATCAGCACCACGGCCAGCGTAACTGCCGTCTTTTGCTTCGTCATAGGTTCCTCCTCATGCGGACGAAGTGTAGTGTGTCACTTCCGGGCGCGCAAGTTCGCCAGGCGCCAGCCCTCAGTTGACGCATGCACCCTCTTGGGTTAACAGTGGAGTATGTTCCGCCGGACCACCTGCGCAACGCTGGTGCTTGCCTTTGCGGCCCTTTGCCCTGCTGCGGAAGAAAACGTGCGCTGGCTGGAAATCCGCAGCCCGCACTTCGCCGTCATCAGCAACGCCGATGAGAAGCTCGCCCGCCGCACAGATGCTCAGTTCGAGCAATTCCGCGAGGTCTTTCGCGCCGCCATGCCCGGGTGGCGAGTGGACTCCGGCACCCCCCTCGTCATCCTCGCCGTAAAGGACGAGAAGACGCTCAGATCGGTGCTCCCGGAGTACTGGGAAAAGAAGAGCTCCGCCCGCCCCGCAGGTTACTTTCTTCGCGGCCTCGGAAAAGATTACGTGGCTCTTCGCCTGGACGCGGTCGGTGACAATCCCCACCACGTTATTTACCACGAATATGCGCACAACCTGATGAGCCTCAACTACGGCGTGGTTCCACTCTGGCTTGGCGAAGGCCTGGCCGAATTTTTCGGTCATTCAATCTTCAATGCTCGCGAAGCCGTCATGGGCGTCTCCAACATCGATAAGTTGTCTCTTCTGCGCAAAACACAACTCCTTCCGCTCGAGACCCTTCTTACCGTGGACTTCTCCTCGCCGTACTACAGCGAGGAAACCAAGATGACTGCTTTCTACGCTCAGTCTTGGGCCCTCACGCACTTTCTGATGATGTCAGATGAGGGTGCCCGCCGCCCGCAGATTGCCGATTTCCTCCGCTTGCGCGAGCAGGACGTTGCGCCCTCGGAGGCTGCTGCGCGCGCTTTCGGCGACCTCGCCATTCTCGCCCGCAATCTGAATGCTTACATCCACCAGAGCACCTATTCCGCTCTCCGGGTGCCCCCGCGTGCGGCCGCCGACGATTCCTCCTACTTTGTTCGAGAAATTCCCCTGGCTGAGTCACTCGCCATCCGCGCGGACTTCCTGCTGCACAACGACCGCTTCTCCGAAGCCCGCAAGCTTCTCGCCGACGCACTCTGGCTCAGTCCTGATCTTGCTCTCGCCAATGAGAGCATGGGTTTCCTCCTCTTCCGCCAGGGCGACCGCGCCGGCGCCGAAAAGTGGTTTGCGAATGCCGTCGAGCTGGACTCGCACAACGCCCTCGCGCACTACTATCACGCGCTCGCCATGGCCCGAGAAGGCGAGGACATTGGTGATTTTGACGCCACCGAAAAGCACCTCCGCCGCGCCATCGAGCTGAACCCGGAGTTCGCCGCCGCATACTCGATGCTTGCACTCGCATACGCAACGCAGGACACCCGCCTTGGAGAAGCCCTGCGCCTGGCTCGCCATGCGGTCGCGCTCGAGCCGGGCGCCTTTCACCATCAACTCGCCGTTGGAAACGTCTTGTTGCGCATGGAACGCGTGGACGAGGCACAGCGGATTGCACAGCGCGTCGGCGCCGTTGCAAAAACTGAAGATGACCGCACTGCCGCCGCTGAATTCACCGAACGCATTCGCAATTTTCAGGATTTCTTGGCGCGGCGGAAAAAATACGAAGCGCAAGTCGCCCTTGAACAGAAGACCCTCGAAGAGCATCGCCTTCAGCGCACGGAGCCCTCCACGAATTCGGCGCAGCCCGCTGCGCCACCTGGCGAAACCAATGTCGCCATCGAAGGGAACGTAATTTCCACCACCTGTCCTGGCGGAAACTCGCTCGATCTCACCCTGGAACATGGCGGGGCGACATTCAGACTCCATTCCTCTAATTTTCTTACAATCGAATACTACGGCGCCGATTGGCAGCCCCCCAAAGACTTCCAGCCCTGCAATCATCTCATCGGTCTCCGCGCCAGAGTCAGCTACCGCGTTTCCATCGCGGAGCCTCTCTCACGGGAAATTGTGTCCATCGAAGTCAAACAGTAGCCTCTCTTCGATTGAATTCCTGCGTTCCATATCTGTCGAGAGAATCAATTGCCCAGTTGACGGGTAGGCAGGGATAGGTTACACATCTCTTTATGTTACCGCGCGCGGTAACCCTCGCAGTGCTTCTCGCCTGTGGCGTTCCGATCATTGCCGCCGACAAGCCGGAAGCTTGGGTCGAAGTGCGCAGCCCGCATTTCCGCGTCATCAGTAACGCAGGCGACAAACAGGCGCGGCGGGCTGCTGGGCAGTTCGAGCGCTTCCGCGAAGTCCTCCGCAACACCCTTACCAAAGGACGACTGGACTCCGCCACTCCTATGCTCATCATCGCCGTCAAGGATGAAAAGAGCCTGAAGGTGCTGTTGCCTGAATATTGGGAAAAGAAAGGCTCCATGCATCCGGTCGGATACTTCATGCGCAGTTTGGGCAAGGATTTCGTCGTCCTGCGCCTCGATGCCTCGGGCGAGAATCCGTTTCACGTTATTTATCACGAATACACGCACAGTTTGATGGCGCTTAATTTTCAATCTCTTCCGATTTGGGTCAGCGAGGGCCTCGCGGAATTTTTCGGCCACGCCACGATTGGCGACAAAGAAGCTGGCACAGGCCGCCCGAGTGTCGAGCAAATCATGCTGTTGCGCGAAAACCGCCTGCTTCCTTTGGCAACCCTGCTCACCGCCGACCGCCACTCGCCCTATTACAACGAAGCTAACAAGACTTCCCTCTTCTACGCGCAGTCCTGGGCGCTGACGCATTACCTTATGATCGGCGACAAGGGCGTGCGGCAACCCCAGTTGTTGAAATACGTAGCGCTGGTGGCGGAAGGCGTACCCGATCTCGAAGCCGCCCAGCGCACGCTCGGCGATTTGAAGCAGCTCGAAAAGAAACTCGAAGACTACATTCGCCTGTCGAATTACTTCTATCTGCCTGTCACTCTGAGCAACATCACAGATGAAAAACAATATGCGGCGCGCATTGTCCCAGAGGCCGAAGCGCTCGCCGCTCGCGGCGACTTCCTCATGCACAACCAACGCTTCACAGAGGCTCGCCCCATGCTGGAGGAAGCCTTACGCCTCGACCCCAACCAGGGCCTCGCCCAGGAAAGCCTCGGCTTCTACTACTTCAGGCAAGGTGACCGCGAGGAGGCCGCCAAGCACTTCTCCGCCGCAGTGCGTCTCGACTCCGCGAACTACCTGGCCCATTTTTACTACGCGACCCTCTCCGCTGCGAATCCCGATGGCGCGGAGAACGACAACGTCGAAACCCACCTGCGCAAAGCCATCGAGCTGAACGCCGAATTTGCTCCGGCGTATTCGTCTTTGGCCGGCTATTACGCGCTGCGCGGAATCAAAATGGAAGAGGCCCTGCAGCTCGCTTTGAAAGCCGCACGTCTCGAGCCCGGCGTGATGATTCATCAAGTCAACGTCGCCAATGTGCTCCTTCGCATGGAGCGCGCCGACGAGGCTGTCCACATTGCCCAACGCGCCCTGGCGGCGGCTCAAAACGATCAAGACCGCTCGATGATTGATTCGTTTCTTCTCCAAGCGTCGCGCTACCAGGAATTCCTGGCACAAAAAAAGCGGGACGAAGAAGAATCCGCGGCCTCTCAAAAAAAGTGGGAAGAAGAAAAATCCCGCCGAGAGCAGGAACAGAAGGCGGCCGTGGACGCCACTCGCCAAGAGGAAGCTGCCACCCAAAAGGAAAGAAAGCCGGGAAAATCACCAGCGAGCGCGTCCAGAGGTCCCCTTCGGCCTTTGAGTGTGAAAGGAAAGGTCGCCGAGGTCACGTGCGGGCCGCCCGTCGCGATGTTGGTTGCTCTTACTACTGGTGACAAACTTGTGACCCTACACGCCGATAATTATTTCAAGATTGACTATTTGTCGCTCGGTTGGAAGCCGCCCGACAATTTCCAGCCCTGCCAGCACCTCGCTGGCTTAATTCTGAAGGTGACCTACAATCCGGTGGACGGAAAGCCATACATCGGTGAGATTCTCTCTATTGAAGTGCAGCAGTAGGAAAAACTTCGATTTGCCGCAGCGCTCACTTCTTCTCGTACACCAGCCGCCCTCCCACGAAAGTCATCAGAACATCCGTTCGCAGGATCTGCAGTGGCGGAATCCGCGTCAATTCGTTCGAAAGCACGATGATATCCGCCAGTTGACCCACCGCGATGCGGCCTTTGTCTTTTTCCGCATGGTCTGCATAGGCAGAACCGGCGGTGTAAGCCGCGATGCAGTCGTCCAGTGAAATCACTTCCTGTGGCTGCCAGCTTGACCCCGGCTGGCCATCTACTTCGCGCGTCACGCAAGCAAACAGCCCGCGGAACGGTGTAATCGGTTCGACCGGATAATCCGTGCCGAACGCCAGCCGCGCGCCCACGCGCTGCATCCACTTCCAGGCGTACGCGCCCTTCACGCGTTCCGGACCAACTCGCTCCGCCGCCCACCGGCTGTCCGTGGTCTGGTGACTTGGCTGCATGGACGCAATCACGCCCAGCGCCGCAAACCGCGGAATATCGACGGGAGCGACGATCTGCGCGTGCTCGATGCGGTGCCGCGGATCCCAGCCTTTCGCTGCATCTCGTGCTTGCCGCGCCTTCATCGCCGCCTCGAATGCATCCAGCGCCGCGCGGTTCGCCCGATCGCCGATGGCGTGCAAGTTGATTTGGAATCCCGCGGCGTCGCGCTCCACGGCCATTTGTTTCAGACGGTCTTCAGGGATATTCAATATTCCGCGCGTGCTCGCCTGGTCCGAGTATGGCTCGTTCATCGCCG
>ORMF010896658.1_pt1 | contig 160346 bp, 157 predicted proteins | sample 1779871 | NCBI WGS metagenome assembly ORMF01 (sample SAMEA104232316, study PRJEB22302) | groundwater metagenome | biome: forest; feature: aquifer; material: groundwater | place: USA | collected 2011-08-07 | depth 5.4 m | reverse complement strand
TTTTGCCCCCTGCTTCGCCCTATAATGTATATGTTAAGCTCAGCCGACATTTTAGCGGCAATCTCACTCCATGTAGAGTCTAACGCTTTATGATAAAGAAGTGAAACGGCGATTTCGCCTGTGGTGGAGCTCAAAAAATCAACGCCGAAAAGCTTAAAACCGATGCCATACTCTTTTATGGCTTTTAGCAGTTTTGGCATCAGTGCCGCAATGTATTGGCTTACCTGCGGACACTCATCTACATAAACAATGCCCTCTTTGTCCATGCGGCTCATCGCATAGTAAAATTCATTATCGCTCACATGCCAGATCTTAAACTCGCTTCTTGAGCGATAGTGGCTCTGAGGCGATTTAAAAATAGATATATCGCCGCTGTAAAAAGGCTTAAATCGCTCTTTATTTAACTCTAGTTTTAAAGAGAGTTGACGCTCATAGCCGCCATCATAAACCTTGCATGCGCCGCACTCTCCGAAATATTTACAATTCATATAATCTGCTCTTTTCTATTTTACCGAAGCTATAAGATTGCCGATAAGCAAGCTCCATCCATCGATAAGAACAAATATGAGTATCTTAAAGGGGAGTGCAATCATAACAGGCGGAAGCATCATCATACCCATAGACATAAGGATAGATGCAACAACCATATCGATAACCAAAAACGGTAAAAAGAGTAAAAACCCGATCTCAAAAGCAGTCTTTAGCTCACTAATCACAAATGCAGGAATGATGATGGAAAGCGGTACGGCAGCAATACTTGAAGGATTTTCCATCTTTCTGATTCTAAAAAATAGAGCCAAATCCTTTTCTCTGGTATTTCTAATCATAAAGTTTTTAAAAGGCATAGCCGTCTTGTCAAAAGCCTCTTCATAGCCGATTTTTTTCTCAACATAAGGCTTAATTCCGTCCTCATAAGCCTTTGTGCCGACAGGCTCCATAACAAAAAAAGTGAGTATCATAGCAAGCATAACCAAAAGCTGTGTAGGTGGAACTTGCTGCGTACCCATAGCTTGACGTAAAAAACCAAAAACAATGACAAATCTTGTAAAAGTCGTCATGACAAGAACCATGCTCGGTGCTAGAAAGAGGAGCGTTAAAAGAACTAAAACATTAAGCGAACTAACCAACTGCTCTGGAGATTTAGGAGCTGAAAGCTCAAAATTCATAGTAGGAACGGTTACGCTCTCAGCACCTAAAACAGGTATAACTCCAAGCAGCAAAAAAAACAAAAAAAATCTCAACATTATCTATCTGCTACCTTATTTAAAACTGTTTATTTACTTTTTTAGTTCTTATTTTTCTCAATAAATTAATCAAAACATTTTACAAAAATATTGGGGTTATGATACCACAAATTAGATTAGGCTCTCGATAATTGAATCACTTTTATTTCAAATATAAGGGCTTATGGGTATAATTTCACTAATTTATAAAAAGAGTAAATATGAACAAAAATAGAATCAGCATAGTAATTTTGGCTGCCGGAAAAGGGAGTCGCATGAAGTCTTCCAAGGCAAAAGTTTTACATACTCTAAGCGGCAAAGAGATGCTCTATTATATCATAAAATCATCACGTGAGATAAGCGATGACATCACGGTAGTCGTTGCACATCAAAAAGATGCGGTAATGAAACAGATGTGCTCATATTTTGAGGATATAAACTTTGTCGTCCAAGATGACGCAAACTTCCCCGGAACGGGAGGAGCGATGAAAAATATCTCTTTTAAACATGAAAAAGTGCTTGTTCTAAACGGAGACATGCCGCTTGTAACATCTGAGTCTCTTCTGCCTTTTTTGCAAACTAAGAGTCAGATTGTGATGTCAATTTTTGATCTTCAAAATCCGGACGGATACGGTCGTGTTATCATAGAAAACGCTCAAGTTCAAAAGATAGTCGAACAAAAAGACGCTTCGGCTTCCCAGCTAAAGGTAACAACGGTAAATGCAGGAATATACGCATTTTCTAAAGAGATACTCGAAAAATATATACCTCTTCTTAAAAACGACAATGCACAAAAAGAGTACTATTTAACGGATGTAATCTCCATGGCAAGAGCCGATGGAATCGCAATCACTCCGCTTCTAGTCGATGAAGAGCAGTTTAAAGGTGTAAACTCTAAAAAAGATCTCTCACATGCCGAGGAGATAATGCAAGAGAAGATTAAAACACGCCTAATGGAGTCAGGCGTAACGATGCAGCTTCCATCAACCATCTACATAGAAGAGAGTGTGGTTTTTGAGGGAGAGTGTATTGTTGAAAATGGCTGCCGCATCACGGGAAATTCTAAAATAATCGACTCCCACATCAAAGCACACAGCGTTATAGAAGATAGCACAGTGAAAAATTCAGATGTAGGACCTTTGGCACATCTCCGCCCTGCTTCAAACATAGAAGATACTCATATAGGAAATTTCGTAGAGGTTAAAAAATCATCTCTTAAAGGCGTAAAAGCCGGACATTTGAGCTACATAGGCGATGCCACGGTTGATGAGGGCACAAATATCGGGGCAGGAGTGATTACATGTAACTATGACGGAATCAACAAATATAAAACCGTTATCGGAAAAAATGTTTTTATAGGCAGTGACAGCCAACTCATAGCTCCGGTAACACTTCAAGACAATGTTATGGTGGCGGCGGGAACAACTGTTAGAAGCGGAACTATCCAAAGCGGAGAACTTGCAGCCAGCAGTGCAAAACTCAGAATAATAAAAGATTTTTACTACAAATTTTTTGCAAAAAAACAGCTCTAAACCAAGAGCTGTGCACTCAAAACTACTTTCAGAAACCCATAAACCATACAAAATGATAATAAATATCAATATTATAACTCTTTAAGCTTTAGTTCGCTATTATTTTGATAACAATTATCATAAATGGAGCTATTTTATGTCTGATATTTTAATAAAAAATGAGATAAACAAGTTGGTAAAAGAGTCTGGATTTAGTAAAAATCCAAAGATGCTATGCTCAATCATGCGTGTATTTAAAATGAGATACTCAAATGTAGACGATGTTAAAGTTTACACAATCGCAAACGAACTCTTAAGATAGGAGCAAACCATGAGTGTTTTAGTGATAGGCGGAGATAAAATCGATGCGATCAGATCTGTACTGGGTGTTTTCGGCGTATCTTGCGTAGTTCACTGGGATGCAAGAAAAAAAGCAAGCACATGCAAAAAAATCATACCCATTGATATAAAATGCGTAGTTATGCTTACCTCTTTTTTAAATCATAACGCTATGAAACACTTTAAGAGCGAAGCAAAAAAACGAGATCTTCCGGTTGTATGTTCTAAACACAACAGCAGTTGTTTTTATGATGAATACAAAAAAGTTATGGGCAGTGAGTGCCTAGATTGCGATGCTTATGCTAATTGTAATATAAAACAGATAAAGGAGTAAAAAATGGCACAACAAGTTATAAATGCGATAAACGGATTTGTTACTTTTAAATTTGATTATTCAAAAAACAGGGTTGTAAATCTAAAACTAAACAGAGATATAGAAGTAGACGAATTTTTGGATATCCAATACATTCTTGACTGCAACAGAGTAAGATACAGATTTGAGAAAAATTTTGAGATACAGATACTAAATTAAGAGCATGAAAAGAGATATTTCATGCTCCATTTAAACTCTATCCCACCAAAGCAGCTATTTCTCTGTCTATCATAAACAGCCCTCTGCCTTCCATTCCTATAATCTCAAATTTATCAAGGATCTCTTTAAAAAGTTTCTCTTCTTCATGCTGTTCGCTTACATACCATTGTAAAAAGTTAAAAGTTGAGTAATCTTTTTCACCCATAGCAGTATCTACCAAATCAAGAATCGATTTTGACACTACAAGCTCATGGTTGTAAGTTTTTTGAAACACATCCTGCAGTGAAGCAAATTCATTTTGTGGTTTGGCTATAGTATCTATAACCGCCATAGAGCCTGTTTCGTTGATGTAGTCAAAAAGTTTATAAGCATGGCTTAGCTCCTCTTTTGAGTGATCTTTTAAAAAATTGGCACTTCCTTGTAAACCTTTATTTGCGCACCATGCGCTCATAGAGAGATATATATTTGAAGAGTACATCTCCAGATTTACTTGTTCATTAAGTCTTTGAAGCATTTTTTGCGTTAACATGAATATCCTTTTTATTAATTTTATAAACTTAAATGAGTAATACAAAAGCCCACTTAAGCGGCAGAGACAACATACTAAAAATGCACTCTTACGCCTGCAAAATAGTATGTTCCTACATTTGAACCGATAACGTTATCCACTTTTTCATCTGCTATATTGTTTATGCCTCCATACAGTTGGAATGTTTTATCTATCTCATAATCCGCTCTTAAATCAACGGTAGTAAAAGCGTCTGTCGTTGTCAAACTTGTCATTTGAGTCGGTGCACCTCTGTTTATAACCTGCGTATAGTTTTGCTCTCCTATATATTTTGCAAAGATTCCGCCATTTAGAACATTTGTAAATTTATAGTCAAATCCGAGCATAACCGTTCTCTCAGGTTGAAAATCCAAATCTTTTTTTGTTTTTTCATTCTCTGTTCTTAGTTCAGTCCAGTAAAAACTGCTGCTTAAGTCTCTGTTGATGTTGTACTTAAGTGAAAGTTCCGCACCTCTGGTGTTTGCATCGGCAACGTTTTCAAAAGTGTATGCCGCATTACCGTTGTAACTTCCCATAACCTGAGATATCATATCTTTTACATCGTTGTAGAAAAAGACCAAATCATATCTCAAGCTATCATTATGCCCTCCGAGTCCTATCTCATAAGCATCCGTAGACTCCGGTTTTAAGTCATAACCCATGGCGTCTGCGCCGACTTGAAGTCCCGTTGGAGTCTGCTTATGGATATAGATTTCTCTTATGTCCGGAGCACGATATCCTTGTGCAAAATTTACTCTAAGAGATGCCATCTTGTCAAACTCGTAAATTCCGCCTATGCGAATGGTGGCTTTACTATCGGCACTGCTTATGGAGTCATGCCTTGCTCCTAAAATCGCACTCAATTTCTCGCTAATCTGCCACTCATCCTGCAAATATGCCGACTTATAATCAACCGTTTTTCTAGTCAATGTATTTGGCTGAGCAAAAGCGGTAGAATCTCTTTTTTCATCTCTATACTCTGTGCCTAGAGTTAAAAGATGTGCTTCATTTGCCATGTAAGTGGCACTAAGTTCGGCTACTTTAAGATCTACATTTGCATCAAGTCCGTTTTGCTCTGATGCACTCTCGCTTGCATAACCCATATCCGAGAACTCTTTGGCACTTGTCTCATTTCTCTTCTCATAAGAGCTGTTGTAGAGTCTCGCTCTAAGTTCCAACTCATCGCTTGCTTTGTATTTTGCATCGACACTTAAATCCAATCTGTTGTTTTCATCTTTAGAGTTTACGGGAACGTTAAAAATCGGAATCGGATTAGTGCCGCTTAGATAAGCTGAGGGATGAAAATAGCCTATGTAGCCGCCTTCTCTTTGTTCATTAAAGTAGTTCACATCAAAACCTATGCTCAAATCCGATGAGATATCATAACCCAGCCTTGTTCCGAGTGTATAAACTTCGCTATCTTCACGGAAAGTCACATCTTGAGTGTATGAGTTTTCTATATTTGTTCTGACATTCGGATTTGGATGATTAGAAGGCTGTACCTTTCCTGCAGGCGTAGAAACCCATACGTTTTCGCTCTCTCTTTGAGTATAAGGTTTATTTGTCGAGAGCGTTGCATATGTGCTGTATGAAAACTTATCTATTTTATCTTGTAATGATAAGTTAAGATTTAGGTTATCCGCATCACCCTCTTTGTTAGCTCCGTATCTGGCACCTGCATCAATTTTTAGCTTTTGGGAAGGTCTTTTTGTAATGATGTTTATAACTCCGCCGACGGCATCGGCACCGTAAAGCGAACTCATAGGACCTTTTACTATCTCGATACGCTCTATAACCGTAGCAGGAATACGATCTAAGTCGTAAGGGTTTTGAACTTCACCTGCCAATCGTCTGCCATCAAGCAAAATAAGAGTTCCGTTTCCACTCATGCCACGAATGGTTATAGATGATTTGCTAAGAGCCGAAGCACTAGGAAATGTTCCAAACATCACGTTTAATCCGGGTGTTCTATCCACAATGTCTCTTAAGCTCTCCGCCGCCATCTTTTCTATCTCTTGCTGCGTTATAACTTCAACCGTAGCCGCAACTCCGTTTATATTTTTTTGAGTTTTCGTCACAATTGTTATCTGCTCTAACTCTATTTTCTCACTTGCGATAATTTGTGCGCTTAACAATATAGCGACCCAAACACTTAGATTTATTTTCATTTTTTTATCTCCTGATATTTTTACAAGTTGGCTGGCTATTCACAGAAGAACAGGAGAGAAATTCTGTATTTGCTGGCTATTACAACATTAATTTAAAGTAAAATTAATCGGTAGAGTAACCCTCGAAATAATTTGTGGTACCGGCAGAGCTTGAGCGTAAAGTTCGCCTGCTGCTTTTATGGCACTCTTATCCAAAACCTCATGTCCTGAAGATTTCTCTAAAATTACATCTAAAAGTTTTCCATTTGAATCTATAATCAAAGTTACCTCTACACAGCCCTGTATTCCCATTCTTTTTGCCGTATTTGGGTATTTTAGGTTTGCTAAAACCTTATCTCTTATGCTTTGAAAATTTATTTTTGCGAACTCTTTCTCCATCGACTCCATATTTGTTGCACTCTTCTTTTCTTCGACTTTGGACTCCGCCACGCTTTGTGCTTCTTTTGCCTGTAAGTGTTCTGTGGAATCTTTAATAAGAGTTTCTTGAACCGCAGATGCACTTTCAACAACTCTGTTTTGTACTATCTCCTCCACATTTTTCTCTATGGACTTTATGGGTTTTTGCACAACTTTTTTAACCTCTTGCTTCTGCACAACATGCTCAGGCTCGCTCTTATGCGGTTTTTGTATAACAGGCAATTCGAAACTACTCAAAGAGATACTCAATAATTTTGGAGGTTCCTCTTCTAAAATGCTCTTGCTTGAGGACACATAAAAAAAAGTAAAAGCTATAAATAGATGCAACACGAGAGAGACAAAGACCGCTTTTATGCTGTTTTTATCTGTTATTGACATAAGAAGTCCTATTTTGTCAGTATAAGTTTATTTTCACGAGTGATTCTGAGTATATAAACTTGAGCGTTATGAATTATCTGAATAACTTTCGCATCCGCAAAAATCTCTGCAGAATCTATCAAAACAGGCTCTTTCATCTTTTTACCGCCATCGAAATCTTTTCAAGCCCATGCTCATTTAAATTTATGCTTTTGTAAAAAAAGTATCTCTCAAACGAAAGTGCAATTGATAAAAAACTCATATTTCTGCCTTATCTGATAATTAAAATCAAAATCATAGTAATATACTCCTTAAAGTATTCTGATTTTGAGAATAGATATCATAGACATTTTTATTAATGATGCTTTATCTGACGTGATTGCTTAAATAAAGGTAATTTGACCCGACTCATCACCCATACAGAAGATCTCTTTTACAGAGCAAGTCCTAATAACTATTAAACAAATCCTGTATCTTAGAGACGTCATGTGTCATTGCGTGAAGCGATTTTGCATCTTCGCCTCTTATACTTCTCTCAAAAATATCTCTGCTGCTCTTATCTTGGTAAATAATGCCTAGAGGCATCGGGGAAAATTCAAAAGCTTTTTGAAGTGCTACATGAAAGTCGGAACTCTCATGCGTATCATCCAAAACATAACTGTTTTCTTTGAACCAATGATGTGTGTTTGTATTGTTAAAAGTCGGGCATGGCTGTAAAATATCAACAAGCGCGTAGCCATGATGTCTAAATGCAGCTTTTAAGACCTCTTTAGCATGCAGAGCGTCGCCTATGTTTACACGTGAGACAAACCCTGCTTTTAAAGAAAGAGCTACTGCAAGCGGGTTAAAAGGCTCATTTACGACACCGCCAACTTGGACTTTTGTTACGAAACCCTTTTGGCTCGTAGGCGATGCCTGCCCTTTTGTAAGACCGTAAACCATGTTGTTGTGCACGATATGCACGATGTCGACATTGCGTCTGATGGTATGTATAAAGTGGTTTCCTCCCTCTCCGTACATGTCGCCATCTCCGCCTTCTGCCACAACACACAGATTTGGATTTCCAAGTTTTACAGCTGTCGCAACAGGCAATGCTCTGCCGTGTAGAACTCCAAACATATTGACATCAATATAGTACGGAGTTTTTGCGGCTTGCCCTATTCCTGAGACGATTACACAGGTTTTTTTATCGACTTCCAATTCTTCTAAAACTTCTTTGATAAGTTTTAAAATACCGAAATTTCCACACCCTGGACACCAAGCGATATCCACATTTTCTTTATCAAACAAAGAACTCATGACAGCTCCTTTAGAGATTTTTCAATCATAATACTTAACTGATCCACAAAAAAACTAAAACCGTTTGACTGCAAAATTTGATTGTCTATTTTTACATCATAGAGCTTAAGCTGGTTTGCAAATGCTCCGTCTGCACTATTCTCTACGACAATTCTATGCTTGAACCTCTCAAGTGATTTCAGTTGTTCTTTGCTCAGCGGATGCACCCAAGCAAAATGAACATGCGAAAGACGAGGGTTCTTTAGATACTCCAGAGTCTCACAAATAGCACCGCGGGTCGAACCCCAGCCGATAATGGCAATATCGCCCTCGCCTACAATTTCAGGTGCAATCGCTTCTGCGGTTAGTTCATCATTTTTGCGCGCGCGTTTGGCGACCATTTTTTCACGCATTTTATAATCTTCAGTAATCTGCCCTCGCTCATCGTGCTCATCTCCTACTGCACAAATCAGACCTTTTCCAAAACCTGGAACAGTTCTGGGACTTATACCGTTTTTTGTATCTTCGTAACGCACATAATCTTGAGTGCTTTTTACGATGTAGCTTCGCTGTTCATACGATGAAAACTCCACTTTTTCTATCATGGAGATAGAATCTGCCAAGTATTGGTCGCTTAAAATAATTACAGGAGTTTGATATTTATCCGCCATCTCAAAAGCAAGATAACCATAATCTATACACTCTCTTAAACTTCCCGGTGCTAAAACGATGCGAGGAAACGAACCGTGTCCCGAGTAGAGTGCCATGTTTAAATCACCCTGCTCACTTCGAGTAGGCAATCCTGTTGCAGGACCTGGTCGCTGTGCAAGGTAGATAACTGCAGGAGTCTCTGTCATGCCGCTTAGACTAAGTGCTTCTCCCATCAGAGCAAAACCTCCGCCAGATGTCGTAGTCATGGCACGAGCACCGCTATACCATCCTCCAAGCACCATATTAAGAGAAGCAATCTCATCTTCACTCTGCTCAACCGCAATACTCAAATGTTTGGACATATCCGCCATAAAGTTGAGCACTCCAGTCGAGGGCGACATCGGGTAAGCCGTAACCATGTTACATCCGCCTGCTAAAAAGCCAAATCCAGATGCCGTAGTTCCATCCATTAAGTGAAGTTTTTTTACACCTTCCAAATCAGATTTTGGCAACTTCGGCAGAGTTATGTTTTCTAATTTCATTCCCTCTTCATAGCCGGATTCAGCCACATCTCTATTTACGTCATCATCTTTAAAATGTTCTGCTATATTTTCTAGCAAAGAGCTTTTGTCAAGCCTTAGCGCTCCAAAAAGCACACCTGCTATGTAGGTATTTGCATATTTTGCATTGCCGAATTTTTTTGCACTATCTTTCATTGCTACCAAAATCATATTTGTTTTTTTCTCAGAAAACGCCTCATCTGCAAAGACTATCGTGTTTTCATGCCATCTCTCTTGCATATGTTCCAACGCAAGTGAATCCAGAGCAATACAGATATCAACCTTCCAGCACGGGGCTTCTATGGGAGCATCTGAAATTCGGATGAGGGTTGTGTTGCTGCCGCCTCGCACACGCGACATATACTCTTTTGTTGAAAAGATATAAAATCCACTCTTTTTAAACGCTTCACTCACTATTTTCTCAAGCGTAGCGATGCCCGTTCCAGCCGCACCGCCGATAAGTATGGAGATACTTTGAGAGGCGCCGTTATGTGCCATAGCGCTTTCATGATTAGCTATGTTGGGAATATTTTTACTATCTTCAGAGAGAGTCTGATATCTTCCGTAGCCCCAAGTTATTTTTCCGCCGTAATACCCAAGAATGATTACGTTAAGACCAGTTACAAGAACAATGGCATGATAGAGCATCCCTTTAAATGAATCTTCGTAAACGACATGTGGATTTTCGTAGTAGATGTAGATTGCAACAACTCCTAAAAGAAGCGTAATAGATGAAACAATCAACTTTATGACAAATGCTCTGTTCATTGAGAGGTTGTAATTTATCCACCAGCTTAAAATTCCCGGCACCATCGCTACAAATCCCATTACCGTTGCGACAAAGAAGGAGTAAAACACTCCTGCATTATAAGCCTCGTTTAGCGTTATTAAAAATAAAATATCCATTCCGGCAGCAAAAAGGTGCAAAGCGATTGGAAAATGGACTGCTGCGGGATGTGGATGGTATTTTTTATACCAAGTTTTTAGTTTTGATTTAAATAATTCGTGAGAGTCGTTTTGATATTCTTGTGTTTTTGGAGTTTGCGTAACCGAGCTAATCTGCTCGCTGCCCTCAAGCTTGCCTACAACGGCAAACTCTTTAAAAACTTCATCACCATGCGGAGCATTGGACAAGGCAGAAGTTAAATCAACCCCTGCGGTATGTTCTCCCACATGGTCGCCGTTTTTCCAAAAAGGACTGTTAGTAACATCATAGACCACACTCTTGTAGGCAATATAAGCTTTCGCACCATTTTGACCGTTGTATCTCTTAAGCTCGTCTATCGTCATGACAATATCCTTAATTACTTATGCTTGAGTTTCTTTATTTTAAATTCTTTCTGAGTTATTGGTTTCACTTATAATGGTAGCTTAAAAAAGTAACATGTTATAAACAAAATATAAAAGTGTCAAAAATAATACAAAGTAAAACTTGCACAAAGCTAAAGACTTTATCTAGCCAAAATTACATACTGATTTTTTTGTTAAATATTAGTTTTTTTGATAGAATAATTAAAACTATCGGGGGTTTGGCTTGAAAATAATACACTTTAGTGACACTCATCTAGGGTTTAACGACCTCGATGTCTTAAACGAAAACAACGTAAACCAGAGAGAAGCAGACTTTTACGACGCTTTTTCTCAAGTCATAGAGCAGATAAAGATAATCAAGCCAGACTACATCATCCATACCGGCGACCTGTTTCACCGTCCAAGCCCATCAAACCGCGCCATAACCTTTGCGCTTGAGCAGTTTAAAATCATTGATGCGCTAAATATTCCATTCATCCTCATTGCAGGAAACCACTCAACGCCAAGAACAAACCTAAGCTCGCCGATACTAAAGATTTTTGAGAATTTTAAAAATCTACATGTAGCTTACAATCAAGAGTATAAAAAGATAGAGTTTGAGAGTGTAATATTCCACACCCTGCCCCATATGAACGACGAAACAAAGGCGCTCTCTCAGATAGAACTATGTGAAGAGCAAATTGACAAAAGCAAGAAAAATATTATGATGATGCACTGTTCGGTCGGTGCATTTTACCTTATGAACGAGTTTGGCGAGTGGGTATATCCGAGTGAAAAAGAGTATGTTTTTAAGATGATGGATTATGTAGCACTAGGTCATTGGCACGGTTTTGGGCAGGTCGGCAAGCATGAAAACGTCTATTACAGCGGCTCTACTGAGAGAACAAGCCTAAACGACAAAAGAAACTCAAAAGGCTTTATAGAGATAAGTTTATACGATGAGCTACATGTAGAGTACAAAGAGATAAAAATCCGCCCGATTGTCCTAAAAGAGATTGATTGCGAGGATTATGAAAATTCTGTTTTGGGAGTTGATAAAAGCGACACAAAAGATGCAATAGTAGAAGTTAAACTCACAAATCTAACCGTATTGCAATCCATCGACATTCAAAACTCAGAGATAAAAAAGCTCTTTGGCGAGGCGATGAGCGTCTCGGTGAGACGTGAGTTCAAACATGTAACAAATAGTGCGGATATCTCAGACGCAGAGGCTCTCTCGCTTGAGAAGTACTTTTTAGAGCACATAAAAGAGGATGCCACGCCTCAGGAGTATGGGAGGCTGAAATTTAAAGTACAAGGGCTGTTTGCGCAGTACGAGGAGGTTTGTGATGATTCTCTCTAGATTAAAACTTGAAAATTTTAAAAAATACAGCTCATTTGAGATTGAGTTTGGCGAGGGGCTAATCGGCATTATCGGCAAAAACGGAAGCGGAAAATCCACCATCTTTGAGGCGATACTTTTTGCACTTTACGGAGAAGCCAAAACCAGAGGAAACAAAGAGTTGCTTAGAAATGCTAACGCAAACGACAAAGATGCGGTGGTTGTGGAGCTTGAGTTTGAGTTTGAAGCTGTTTTGTACAGAGTTGCTAGGGAGTTTCGCGGTAAAGCCATGAGCGCAAATGCAAAGTTTTACAAAAACGGCTCTCTTACAACTACAGGAGCAAAAGAGGTCACAAACGCTATTGTAAAACTTACAAAGATGAGCAAAGACGCTTTTATGCACACCCTCTTTGCTTCCCAAAAAGAGCTTACAAGCCTCAGCACTTTAAAGAATGAAGATAGAAAAAAGATGATAAGAAAGCTTCTGGGCTTAGAAAAAATAGATTTTGTGGAAAAAGAGCTAGTCGAGAAAAGCAGAGAACTAAAACGGGAGATAGATGCTTTTGCGGAGGTACTTTTGGGTGAAGAAGATATTAAGCTCAAACAAGAGCAGATAAAAGGAAGCGTTGCCGCAAAAGAGGCTTTTACAAAGGAAGTGCTTAGTAAAAGCGAAGAGCTGGAGCATATAAAAAACAGAGAACAGCAGATAAAAAAAGAGTTGGAAATATTTGCCAAAACAAAAGAGCAAAAACAAAGAGTTTTTTCTGAGCTTGAACTTCTAAAAAACTCTAAAAGCTTAGAGATATTAAACCAAGTAAAACTTAGCGCCGAACTCCATGAACTAGAGCACAAACAAGAAGAACTTAAAAAACTCTCACCTATAAAAACAGAGTACTTAGCACTGCAAGAGAGACTAAAAGAGCAGGAAAAATTAAAAGAGTTTCATCTGAAAAAAGATGGGATTTTAAAAGAGCAAGTGCAATTAACGGAGCAGTGGAAAAAGTCTAAGGCTGACATTTATGCTCTGGAAAAAGCGTGCGAAAACTATAACGAGTTTCTACTAAATGCAAAAAGCCTAGAGACAAGCATCGCCGTTTTACAAGATACCATAAGCTCAAAACATACCATAGAAAACGAGCTTAGAGCCGAGATAGCCGCTGAGCAAAAGCAGATAGACATCACAAACGCTAAAATCGCAAAACTTCATGAACTTGGAAGCGAGGGGGCATGTCCTACATGTACAAGACCGCTTATAGAAGAGTATGACAGTGTTATAAACTCGCTTGTCGGTGCGGTGAATGAGACATACCAAAAAAAGATATATGAGTACCAAAAACAGCTTCAAAATGTAGTGGCTCAAAAAGCCGCATTTGAGGTAGAGGCAAAAGTAAAAGAGAAAGAGTTTTCAGAGCTTATAAATAGTATTAAAGTTATTGAGAGCAAACTTCAAGACCTAAAAAATGCACGTGAATATTTTGTACATGTTGAGCAAAAAGGGGTTAAAAACAAAGAAGAACTAAAGGAGCTGGAACAATACGGCTACGATGAGAAACTGCATAACAGCATCAAAAGCTCTCTCACTGCAATAGAAGCGCAATACAAACACTCTCTAAGCTTAGAAACTGAGCTGAAGCGGCTCGTTTTGGTAAAAGCAGATTTGGAAAATGTAACTAAAAAGATAGAAGAATTAAAAGCTACATGTCAAAACAAAGAAACAGAGTTTAAACTCATAATCTACGATGATGTGAAGCATAAACATCAGCTTGACGAGCATGAGAGCATACTCAAAACCGTGGAGTCAAAAACAGCACTTCTCAATGAGATAAAAGTGCAAATCGCAAAGATTGAGGGCGAGATAAAAACAGTCCAAAATGCACTGGATAATAATGAAATACAGCTAAAAAAAGTCCAAACTAAAAAAGATGACTTGAGAGACTATGAGAAGATAAAAACAAGCCTCTCAGAGTTCAAGACCAAACTAAACGCAAAAGTCGCTCCGCGTATATCTAGCATCGCCTCAGAGATGTACTCTCAAATAACAAAAGGAAAATATCAGCACATAGAAGTAAGCAACGACTTTGACTTTTTCATCTATGACGATGGCAAAAAGTACCCCATAGAGCGGTTTAGCGGAGGAGAGATAGACCTTGCAAACTTGGTGCTTCGCATCGCCATCTCTAAAACCCTCACGGAACTCAGCGGTGCAAGCTCCATTGGATTTTTGGCATTTGATGAAGTGTTCGGAAGTCAGGACGAGAGCAGAAGAATGGAGATACTAGAAGCCTTCCACACGATTAAAGAGCAGTATAGACAGATATTTCTCATAAGCCACGAGATGGAGATAAAAGAGATGTTTGAGAGGGTTGTGGAGTTGTGAAAATTAAGATTTAAACTGGTTTAGTGCTTGGGCTTGTTTCTATTAAATATTTTTAAAATTTCAACAAAATCTTTTTCAAAATTCAATTCATAGACTATTGTATAAGTATTATAAGTCATATCTCTAATATTTTTGTCATTAAAATAAAGTGATTGTTTATATTTGTATGGATTAGCAGAAATTTCTCTTATTTTAAGCTTTAACTCGTCTTTAAATTTCAAACTGGCAGACGGCTTATCGGTTGCAATATATTTTAAAATATCTTTCAACTCATTAGAAAAAGTACGATTATGTATGATATTCATTTTTGCAATGAGCTTACATAAACATCAATATCTTCCCAAAAATCTTTGTCACTTATCATCTCAGCCTTACCGCTTTTGATGTCATCCCTGATTTGTTGCAGTTGGGCTTGTCTCTCATAAAAATAAGGGTCGTACTCCAAATTTTTGTCTTTTGTAATTTTGATTTTATCTTTACAACTGCCGACAAAATTTAAAAAATCATTCATAAAATTATCTTCCACCTGAATTGTCAATGTTTTCATAAGAATCTCCAATAATTTTTATATACCCGATTGTAACAAAAGTCAAGTGAATATAAAGTTAATTTAAGCTATAAATTAAACCTTATTTTAAGTTGTTTTATATTTAATTTCGATGAAGTGTTTATTTGTCAAGATGTATAAAGGAAAAAAATCTCTCATCATTGATGGCAAAGAACTATACCACATAGGTGCAAGTAATAAAAGATTTAGGCAAAAAATAGTTAGCTTTTTCTAAGTTTGAAATGGAAAGTTTTGATGTTTTGAGCAGGCTGGAGGGGTGATGGGAGTTAGGATAAGGCGGAGCATATTTTCAAAAAGGTGTATCACAAAAGTGGAGATTCATTCTCACTGGTGTTGGCTCTTCAGGGGTGTCAGTTGTAAAAGAGAGAGATAGTAACGGTAAGTTTAAATTGAAGTAAAATGGAAAAACATAGTACCACTAAAAAAAGGATTATCTTATGGCAAAAAGAAAAATAGCGTACGAAGGTGAGTTGGACTTAGCAGGTTTAAAAATATCTTGTTATGTATTGGAAGATGGAACTAGATTATTATCTGGTAGGGGAATGCAAAGTGCCCTAAATATGGTAGATGAAGAAGAAGGTAAACAAGTATCAGGACAAAGATATAATAGACATTTAAAGCAAAAGTCTTTACAACCCTTTTTATATAAAGATAAAGACGAAAAACACTTTGAACCAATTGTGTGCTATAGAGGTGAGCAAAAAGTAAATGGTTATGAAGCAACTGTATTAGCAGATATTTGTGATGCTTTTTTAGAAGCAAGAAAACATATAGAATTATCATCAAGACAAAAAATCATAGCTGACCAATGCGAAATACTAATTCGAGCATTCGCAAAAGTAGGTATAACAGCCTTAGTTGATGAAGCTACTGGATACCAATATGAAAGAGAAAAAGACGAACTTCAACAAATACTTAGAAAATATATAAGCGAAGAATTACTTCCTTGGCAAAAAAAATTTCCAGATGTTTTTTATAAAGAATTGTTCAGATTAAATGGATGGGAATATACAGTTAAAGGTATTAAAAAAAGACCTGGAGTAATTGGAAGTTGGACTAAGACATTAGTGTACGAACAACTACCAAAAGGTGTTATGGAAGAATTAGAAGCTAATGTACCTAAAAGTGAAAATGGTAATAAAACTGCAAGATTACATCAATTATTAACAGATGATATAGGTAACCCTCATTTAACAGCTCAAATAAATCAAATAGTAACTTTATTTCAATTATCAGACAATATGCAAAATATGTGGTATCAATTTGAAAAACTTAAAATAAGAAAAAGTGGACAACTTGAACTACCTTTTATATTTGATAATAATGGACACACTATTGAAACTGGAAAAAAATAAAAATAATAAAGTGGACCTATATAAATGACAAATAAAGAAAGATATATTGGAGTAACAGAGATAGCAGAATACTTTAATATATCAGCATTTATTTTAAACCAAATATTTAAAAAGCTTGGCTGGATGATTAAAGATAATGAAGATTACATACTTCGAATTACACCCCGGTGAAGAATGGACTTACTTAAGGAAAAAAAAGCCAAAAAAGCCTAATATGTTTACCTGTTTATGTGAATCTGCTTGGAAGTGGGACTTCAGTCCCGCACTATGGCGAGGCTAAAGCCTCACTTCCAATTAAGTTTCATTTATTTTTAGTCTCCGAAATAAGTGCTAAAAAGCTTAGGTTAGTGCCATTCTCCCCTGAGGATGAATCTCCACTTCTCTAAAAAATAATCTAAATTAAAATCCACATGCCGACCAAATCCACAAAAAAGTCTGCCATATCAAGAATAGAAAATCACGCGCAAGATATAAAGCTCTCAACTCTTCGAAACTTTGCGCACATGTTAGGCAAAGAGTTGAGAGTGCAGCTCGTACAAAAAACACAACTTTAAAAAGAATTGGCTCTAGCTATATACATTTACTTTTTATTCAGCTAAACTTCTGTCAATAAAAGATGATTCGAATTACATCTTTAGTCTGCTTTACATTGATGACCTAGTTAACAGTATAATCCGCCTAAAAGAAAACTTCATATTAGATTTTAGACCACCTACAGCAATGAGGTGTATTCAAACACAAAGGTATTACAATGGCAGCATTAGTAAACGGAACTGTTAAATGGTTCAACGGCGAAAAAGGTTTCGGATTTATCGAACAAGAGAATGGCGGTAAGGACATATTTGTACACTTTCGTCAGATTAACAGTACAGGTTATGGTCGTGTATCATTAGACGAAGGTCAAAAAGTTACTTTCGAAATAGGCGAAGGCGATAAAGGCCCTCAAGCAGAAAACGTTACAGGTCTGTAATCTTTCTTAGAGCGGATCTATCCGCTCTAAATATTTCATATTCACTCCCACAACAACTTCATTTATTCAACTTTTACAAAACAACCTAAAAATATTACAAAAATCAAACAACCTTGACAATACACTTCATCTCACATTATAATAGTTCAAAACCAAACTAAAGGATACATCCATGTGTAAAGATGCTATTGTGTTTAATAATGAGCCTAAAGGTGTTACGCTTGAAGCGTGGATTCCGTACTATATTTGTACATGCGGAAAAAGCAAAGAGGGAGTGTTTTGCGACGGAAACCATGAGGGAACCGGATGTTTACCTAAAAAAACGATTGTTGAAAAAACGAAACAGTATCATATCTGTTTATGCAAAAGCAGTAACAACTTCCCGTTTTGTGATGGAACTCATAGTTTTTACACGGATGAAGATGTAGGCAAGGGTGTTAAACTTTAACACCCAAGCATAAATCTACTCTACATCAAAATATTTTTGTTTGAGAACAGTGAATTTTTCTGCCTCTTTATTTCCATCTAGGTTTAGGTTTTTAAGAGCTTTTGGGTTTACTATATAGTATCCCAGCTGTACTTCGATTTTATCACCTTTTTGGAGTGCATCGCTATAGCTTACGCTCTTTTTCTCTTTTGCTTTAAGCATCGTATCTTGAACTACTTTTGTCGCTAACCACGGCATAGAAGGTCCCTCATCGTTACCGATTGTTTTAACAAAAGTCTCTGTTTTTAGCGGCATTGTTTTGCCGCCTCTAATGATATTTACTCTAAGTTCTGCAACTCTTAGCGGATGAAGCATAAAGTTGTGAGGAGCTTTATTTTCTACACTTACTTCAAAACCATTACCGATTTTTTTGAAATTCAACTCTACATACTGAGTTAACATTTCAGGATGTTTTCTTGCACCAGCGAAACCGTGGAATGCATGTTTTTGACTATGTCTGATAGTAGTAGCACTTCCCTCAACTTTTGGCATGTGACAAGTTATACAGTTCTCTTGCTTATCTTTAGCACCCTCTTTGCCTGTTTCACAAAGCATAAATTCATGTGAATTTTCTCTATGGGAGTGACATCCCATACACACTTGAGCAGTATAAAACTTCTCATTTGAGTAATCTATATTATGATACGGTGAGCCGACGGTAGTTTTGTTCATGCCAAACCATGAACTCTCTTGTTTGTAAACCACTTTTTCACTCTCTCTGCCTGCTTCTGCCGAGTATAATGTTTTAGCATCTTTTGCATACACATTTTTATTTTTGCCTTTATGCTCTTCTACATCTTTGATAGTATGACATGTCGTACATGTAATACCCTCTTTAACCTCTTCCTCAGCTTTTGCGTTTGGTGCATGGCACTCTGCACAGTTATAATCGCCTTTTGCCTTTAAAGGGTGTTTATCCCAAACTGCTTTATGAATTTCATCATCATAAAATGATGAATTTTTATGCATCGAGCCTTTAAACTCTTCAACGATTGTAGGATGACACTTTACACATGTCTCCATCTCTGATTTGGCAACAATCAGTGATGATAATGCTACTGCCAACAATAGTATTTTTTTCATATTAACTATCCTTTTAATTATTATAAGTTAAAATTTTAACATACATTAAAATCGTACGCTTGATTTATATCAACAACAATTCGTGCTAAAATACAAAATAAATTAACAAGGTTAAAATAATGCTCATTCCATCAAATTTATTAGACGGCAAAAAGATACTTCTTGGAGTAACAGGCTCGATTGCCATCTATAAATCTCTAGATCTTATAAGACTCTTTACAAAAGCAGGTGCAGAGGTAAAAGTCGTAATGAGTGAAGCTGCAAAAAAGTTTATAGCTCCTTTGACTTTTGAGACTCTCTCAGGCAACCAAGTTCTTGATGACACAAACGAATCATGGGCAACAGACCATAATCATATAAAAACTGGCGAGTGGGCGGATCTTTTTGTTATAGCTCCTGCAACTGCAAACACTATCGCAAAACTATCAAACGGTATTGCCAACAATATACTATTGCAAACAGCACTTGCTTATCCACGCCTAAAAGTGATTGCGCCATCGGCAAATACAAATATGCTGGAAAATCCTTTTATAAAAGCAAATCTCAAAATGTTAGCTCTTGCAAACTATGCGATAATCGATACGCAAACAAAAGAGCTTGCATGCAAGAGTGTGGGAAACGGCGCAATGGCAGAGCCGTTAGAGATATTTTGGCACTGTGCAAAAGCTCTTTTAACGGATGATTTTTGGAGAGATCGAAGAGTTATAGTTACAGGCGGAGGAACTATTGAGAAGATAGATGAAGTTCGCTTTATCTCAAACTTCTCAAGCGGAAAGATGGCATCTGCATTAGCTACAGCACTCTACTGCAAAGGTGCAGACGTAAATCTTATCTCTACAAAATTTGATAAAGATCTCCCCCTTGATTTATACACCATAGACGTGCAAAGCTCTGGCGAGATGTTTGAGTATCTGGGCGACTCCATACGCATTGCCAAAAAAGGAAAGCTCTCAAAAGCGACTCTTATGAGAGATGAGCCTATACATTTGATTCAAAAGAAACCATACCTTTTTATGGCCTCAGCCGTAAGCGACTATGTTGCGGCATATCCACAAGAGGGCAAACTAAAAAAAGAGTCGTTTGGAAGTGAGTGGGATCTTAAACTTAAACAAAATATAGATATTCTAAGCTCAATCGACAAAGAGGGTATTACGACTATCGGCTTTAAGGCTGAAATGGATGAAAAAAATGCTCATGAAAATGCTGCAAAAATGCTAAATGGCAAAGGAGTCGATGCGGTATGTCTCAATATCTTAAAAGACTCCACGAGCTTTGGAAGCGATACAAACAGAGTTGATTTTATAACTTCCCAAAAAGTAGAGTCTATCGCAACGGCAGATAAACTTAGCGTTGCATTTGAGATTTTGGAATATGCGAAGAAGATATAACGTTGCAATTGAAAAAAAAGATACAATTGCGAATAAAAAACAGATAGACTTTTTTGAAGCATACTAAACGATTTTTGGACATAAATTTATGAATAAAGCAAGACATATAGCAATTATCATGGACGGCAACGGTCGCTGGGCTGAGCTTAAAGGCAAAAAAAGAGCTGATGGACATGAAGCAGGTGCAAAAATTGTAAGAGAAATTACCGAATTTTGCTCAAAAAATGATGATATTGAGAGCTTGACACTATATGCATTTTCAACTGAGAACTGGAAAAGACCACGTTTGGAAGTTGAATATCTTATGAAACTTTTAAAAAAATATTTAGAGACTGAACTGGAAAACTATCTGCAAAACAATATCAGATTTGAGGCAATAGGCGACATACGCGCTTTTTCAAAATCTCTGCAGCAAACAATCAAAAATACTCAAGAAAAAACCGCTCACTGCGACGGCTTGGTTCAATCTTTGGCACTCAACTACGGTGCACAGGATGAGATACTCAGAGCGGTAAACAGAATAAAAAATCATGAAAACGACATAACCGAAGCCATGCTCAAAAATGCGCTTGACTGCAAACATGATGTAGATCTCATTATCCGCACAGGCGGAGACCATAGGCTCTCCAACTTTTTACTCTGGCAGGCTGCTTATGCAGAACTCTTTTTTACCGATACGCTATGGCCTGATTTTACGACAAACGAACTGGAAAAAATCATAAAAGATTTTACAAAAATTGAGAGAAGATTCGGGGGCTTAAAATAGTGGAACTTACACTCGCTTTTATCTTAGGAACACTTATCGGTTCATTTTTAAATGTGGTTATCTTGCGTCTTCCAAAAGATGAGAGTGTAATTTTTGTCTCTTCGCATTGTCCTATATGTAACACTCCGCTAAAGCCTTGGCACAACATACCTATTTTTTCTTGGATATTTTTAAAAGGAAAATGCTCTTTTTGCAACACTAAAATTTCACTGCAATATCCGCTTATCGAGCTTATTTCAGGTTTGATTTTTTTAGCCCTGTGTGCTAAATTTTCTCTTAGTTTTGCGTCTCTTTTGATTGGATTTAGTTTTTTAACTCTCTTAGCGCTTTCTATGATAGATTTTAAGTACAAAATGATTCCGGACTCTCTAAATCTTCTAGCTTTGGTTTTTGCTATTTTTGGAGCATGGAGTCTTGGCGGAGTTTTATTAAACTTTCAAAATGCCCTCCTCTTTGCAGGCGGATTTACACTGCTTAGATTTGCACTATCTTACATGATGACATCATCGGCTCACAGACATGCAAAAAAAACAGTAACGTCTTGGAGCAAAAACTATCATACCTACCCTTTCATTGAAGCTATGGGAGAAGGTGACATAATGGTGGCTGCGACTATGGGAGCGCTTCTTGGTATAAAACTTACTCTTGTTGCCATATTTTTATCGGCTCTTTTGGCACTGCCTGTTACACTTCTCATGATGAATAGATCAAAAGAGGATCAGAGAGTTCCTTTTGTGCCGTTTTTGGCACTGGCTACATTTATAGTTTACATATTTGACAGCCCTATTTTAAGCTATATTGAGGCGAACTACTAATGAATGTATTGCAAAATTACATAAAAAAGTCTTTATCAATTCTTTTTCTATCTATATTTTTACCGCTTTTTTCCATCGCATCCATAGTTTTTTTAATAAAAATGGCTACATACACGGCGGTAATTCAACTCTCTTTATTTGAGATGAGCAAACTTTTTTTCTTTATGCTGCCGGAACTCCTTTTCTATACGCTTCCTATCTCGTTTTTTGTAGCTGCTACGCTTACGCTCTTTAAACTTTCAAACGATAATGAAATAGTTGTAATATTTGCTCTGGGAATCAAACCTAAGTTTATTTTAAAAACACTCTTTGTGCCTGCTCTGATACTCTCTTCTATACTTTTTTTCAATTTTTTCGTACTCTTTCCACATGCAAAGATACTCTCAAACAATTTCCTATCATACAAAAAAAGTGAGGCGAAATTTAACCTCTCTGCATCTGAATTTGGACATAAGTTCGGCGAATGGCTTCTCTACATAGGAAAAGACAATCAAAACGGAACATACTCAGATGTTATTTTATTTAATAAAAAGCTAAATGAAGAGGTTTTAGTGGGAGCAAAACAGGCCCAAATTATCAATGATTCCGGTGTTTTAAGACTTAAACTCACATCCGGAGAGGGTTATAGCTACTCAAAAGAGAAATTTACACAAATTGATTTTAAAACTATGTTTATAAACGACACAATGAAAACAGATTTGGATGAGTATCAAACGCCTCTAGAGTATTGGTTTCCAAATAAAGCATCTTCTAAGATAGAGAAAAAACTTATTACAAATATTCTGCTAAGCCTCTTTCCGCTGCTTAGTCTCTTTGCGATAGCAAGCATAGGTATCGTACATGTAAGACATCAAAAAGGAAAAGTTTATCTCTTTTTATTTGCATCAATCATTACATACTACGCTCTAGCTATGTCTCTTCAGCTTGTTCTCTCTTTTTATGCTATTGCATTTTTAGTTGTTGGATGGCTGGGATCTACATATACGATTTACAAAAAAAATATTGTTGCCAAGTTTTAGATGAGATGTGCCATAACGCTTGCCTATGACGGCACACATTTTTTAGGCTCTCAAACACAGCAGAGTTCGCCAAATACTATCATGGGAAAGATAGAGAGTGCTTTGCGTCAACTGCATATCGACTCAAAAGCCGTTGCAAGCGGACGAACAGATAGAGGAGTACATGCAAGCGGACAAGTCTGCCATGTAGATCTGCCTGAGTTTTGGAGTGATTTAAAAAAGCTTAAAAAAGCTCTTAACGATAGGCTTCCGACATCCATACATATAAAAGATATAAGAGCCGCAGATGACGATTTTCACGCAAGATACAGCGCAAAAAAAAGAGTTTACAGATATATCATAAAAGAGGGAGAAGATAACCCGTTTGAGGTCAATTTCGTAACTTTTTTAGACAGTGTGGATTTTGAAAAAATAGAGCAAAATATAAAGCTTTTTAAAGGTGAATTTGATTTTAAAGAGTTTATGAAAAGCGGAAGTGATATAAAAACTACAAATAGAGTTATTTACAAAACATTTGCATATAGATATAAAGGCTTTATTATCTTAAACTTTGAAGCAAACGGTTTTCTAAGAAGTCAAATCCGGCTTATGGTAGGTGCTCTTTTAACGCTTGATGCTTCTAATATAGAAGAGCAACTCTCATGTAAAAAAAGATATAAAATTAAACCTGCTCCGAGCAACGGTCTTTATCTGGCTAAAATCAAATATTGATAAGTTAATTATAGTATAATTCCAATAAATTTTTTAGGACTCAATTTGCAAGCATTTGGAAAATTCTCGACAAGTCTCGATATGGAATATCTCACAGAGCAGTATATATATATACAAGAGAGCGATGAGATAATAGATATACCACAATTAGAAAAAATGCTCGATAATAAACGTAAAACCGTTATTGGAACAATTTTCTTATATAACCCAACTATCGCTCCCATAGGATACAACTACAATACAAAACTTGCATCACAAGGGTATGAGTTTAACGGAAAATATTGTGAACTCAGTTTTGACAACTACTGCAATCTATTTGCCTCAGCCATCAAAGACGGGTACAGAGGCAAACTCATAGAAGTGAAATACCTTTTTGGATTAAATAGACCCGATATTGAGCCGACTACCGTGCTCGAAGCGTTTGATGCAGATCTAGATAAATATACAAGCAATCAACTCACAAGATATGACAAACAACTTAATTACCATGACTATCTCAATATTCGTCTAAGCGGTAAGTTTGTCTTTTTTGCTTCAGGAAACAGATTTGACAAGCATCATAAAAATATCATTGCATATGCAAGAAATCTTGCTGCACAAGCTAAAAAGCTAGGCAAAGAGATAGCATTTATGTACGACAACAATTACGATGCCACAGAGAGTCAAGAGCTGGCACAATTTCTTCCGCCTCTTGCAACAGGAAAGTTTAGAGATGTTAGAACAAATTCTTTTAAAAAAGCTTTCTCAACTTATCCTCCGTCAATTTTAAAAACAAATTAATTTTGTGCTAAAAAGGTATATGCAAATATTTTTTACATACTAAAAAATGAAAAAAAACAGTAATGATTTTACTATAAAAAGAATATTATGCAGGTGATTTATTTTTAGTTTTTTTTAAATTTTAAACTGTAAAATAGCGCTTTCATTAAATATATAGTCGCATATACCAATCCATAGAACAGAGTTGCCACAGCCAATTTATTTGTTATAATAGGGAAATTATGTTTCAAAAATTAAAAGTTAAAAATCTCATATCAAATAAACTATCCTTATAATATGTTATTATCAAAATTAAAAATTCATCTAAAAACGATTATCGGCACTCCGTCTATTGATTTTGTATGGAGTGATGAGCATAATGAAAAATTCTTTTCATACCTAAATGATCATCTTGAATCTATGACAATTCAAGATAAAGAGATTCAGCTAACGATAAAACAATCTCTTAGAGAACACTTTGAATCCGTAGGCTATATTCTTTTTAAGATGTCGCAAACACAACTCCGCATGAAAATCTTTCCATACAAGATAGAGCCTAAAGATAGTATAAACCTGCAAGCAATAATTGATATCATAGATGAAAACGGAGATTTTGTTCAATATGATTATAACGGCAAAGAAGATCTGATTTGTCTGCAAAATGAGCTTACACATCAACTTACACATTTTATTTATAAAATCACAAATGAAGAGATAAATAAAAAAGAGCTGCTTAAATATGCAGTCAGAAAAGCGTTTGAGTTAAAACCAAGTGATATAGTAATTACAAAAAATAATCAAATATTTATAAAATACTGTGATATTGCCCCTCGTGAAATACCAGATAGCGAAAAAGAGACAATAGCAAATCGATATAACGGACTTGATGAAGACAAACTAAAATCATTTTATAAAAATTTCTTCTTAAGAGATGAAAATAAAAATTTCTTTTATGATATTGCGGTTGAGTTTGTAGACGTATATATTCTTGAGAAAAAAATAGATAACTTTACTTATGAAAAATACGTATTTTCGTTTATACAGTCAATTATAATGGAGCATTTAGAAAACACTTTTGACGGAAACAAGGAATTTTTTAGAGGTTTCTCAGGATATGTATTTAGAATACATTTTAAAGAGGTTTTAGGACATATAGCAAATTTAATTCTAGCGGAAGTTAGTGCTTCCAATAAGCACGTAATAGAATTTTTAAAATACTACTCGCTAAATATTGTAGTAATGGACGGAAAAAAATATAAAGTCCCTGAAATAGAGGCGGATAACGGCTTAAAATGGAGTGTCTCTTCCATGATGTCCATAGTTAAAATATATATAAGAACAGAGCAGTCCATAGCTGCTCTCTTAGGTAAAAAGGAAGCGTTGCAAGATGGAATAAAAGATCTATATATCTATGATCTCTCACCGATGGAGTACAACAACAACCTGCACAAAGAGATAGAAAAAATATCACAAGAGTTAGTTAATGCTACGCAAAAAGTAAACCTATATTCAGATTTACTAGATATATCAAAAACAGCCGAAGACAAAGAGAGTATAAAGATTGATCTTAAAAATATAAAGCAAGAGATGCAGCTTAAAAGAGACGAAAAAGCTCAGTTAACTGCAAAGATGATAGAAAAAAATGAACTGCTTAGATATAACAACACAAAGAAAGAGATAGATGCCATAATTAGGCAGGAAAAGAGAGAAGAGAGAATCTTAGAACAAAACAAAGAGTCTTTTCTCTCCATCAAAAACTCACTTGTTAAAGCACTGACGTCAAAAAAAGTTCTTCTTGAAGAATTTGAGGCACAAAGATAGTACTCTTTATGCCTTAAAATAGCTTCTAAATTGCTACTACTTGTTAAAATGCTCCAGCAGTTCATTCTCAGGAATTTTTGTTAAATCAGCATGAAGATTTTTTTCCATCTTTTCTTTTACACTAGAGTCAAGTAGTTCAACTATCTTGTTGTTAATTGCTTTTGGAGCAGCAAGATACCAACATTTATGAGCATTATTTTGTAATGATTGAGAAATTTGTTTTGCAATCTCTTTAATACGTCTACGCTCTTCTTCAAGTTCAATATTATGGTCTTCACCTGACCCACTGCCACGAACACTTGTAAAATTGCCTTTTCTATCGCTTACTTTTTCACTCATTTTCTGATGTATTTCTAAATCATCTACGCTCTCAAGAAGTTCAAGAGATTCTCTTCCCATTGGGTCTTGTTTATTTGTAAAGAGTTTATAATGCTGCAGATCAGCCACAATAATAAGTTTTGATAACATAACGACTCCTTTTATCTTCAAAAATTGGAAAATATATTTAATCAAGCAATTACACTTAATTTATCCAATCTATTAATTGTATCAAAATTTAATTCAAAAAAATAAGGGAATATGATAATTTTAAAAATTTGAAGATGTTGAAGATTTATACCGACTATTATAAAGGGGAGAGTTAAATACTCACCTCTTTAATATCTGCAATTTTTAGGATACTTTTATATATCGAAGCGACTAAAGATTTTCTGTTATTTCTAACTTTTTCATCCTCAGTATTTACCATTACATCTTCAAAAAATTTATCAAGTTCCGGCTTAAGAGCTAAAAGTGCATCAAGTTCCTCTTCGTAAGAGTTATATTTTAAACTAGACACTTCACTATATCTAGCGAACAAGACATCCTCTGCTTTTTCCTCAAAGAGATTTACATCGACTCTAAATTCACTTGACATGTCAATATCTTTGGTAATGTTTGCAACCCTTTTAAACGTTGAAAATGATTCGCTAAAGCCTTCACTATTTACCATAGCTTCTAATGCCTCTATTTTTTTACCCAAGGAGAGCAATTCTCTTTCGCCTGAAGCAAGTACGGCTTCTACGATAGACGGGTTTACTTTGAAATATTGTCTGAGTCTCTCTAAAAAGAATGCTTCTAGTTTTGAAATTTCAAACTCTGCATAATCTTTGCTTAGCAAAGCCAAAGTTTTAACTATGTCAAACTCAAAATTATGCTCTTTTGTTATTCTTATAAGCCCGTTTACCGCACGGCGTAGTGCAAACGGATCTCGTGAACCAGTAGGAATCTGATTTATGCTAAAGAGACCTATAAGGGTATCTAGCTTTAAACTCATGGCAACGATGGCACTCATCGGTGTTGAAGGAAGCTCACTCTCCTCACCGTTTGGCAGATACTGCTCTTTTATCGCAATTGCAACCTCTTCGCTCTCGCCGGCTTCTTTAGCATAGTAATAGCCCATAAGCCCTTGAAGCTCGGTAAACTCATATACCATCTCACTCATAAGGTCTGCTTTTGCAAGAGACACTGCACGCTCTAGCGTCTCTTTGCTTGAGCCGTTTGGTCTATAGATTTCAAAAAGAGTATTCGCAATTTTTTTCTCTCGTTCTATCTTGTCGGCAACAGTTCCAAGACCGTTCATAAATACGACTTTTTCCAGTCCGTCCGTACTAAGTCCTTTTTTCAAATCGTTATTGTAAAAGAAAAGTGCATCCGATAAACGAGGACGTAGAACTCTCTCATTACCTTCTATAACTTTAGAAAAATCATCCGTAAATGCGTTTGAAACCACAACAAACTTATTTATCAACTTGCCGTCTTTAAAGACCGGAAAGTATCTTTGGTGCTCTTTCATAGAGGTAATAATAACTTCAGGAGGAAGTTTTAAAAACTCTTCGTCAAAAGAGCCTAATATTGCAGTCGGATGTTCAGTAATTGCTACAACTTCATTTAGCAAATCTTCATCACGCTCTATAGTGATAGAGTTCTCTTTTTCAAGCGTAGAAAAGTTGCTTAAAATATTCTCTCGTCTAATCTCAGGAAAAAGCGTTACGCCGCCATCTTTTAAGAGTTCAAAATACTCTTTTGCACCGCTGATTTGCAGTGAATTAAAATTACTGATACGGTGAACAAATGTCTGCTTTGAAGATTTGATGCCAAAGAGCTCAACATCTACAAGTTCATCCCCAAATAGAACATTTACCCAGCGGATAGGACGAATGAAACTCTCGTTCAAACTTCCCCATCTCATAGATTTGCCAAAATCTAAAGATTTAATCCATGTCTCAATAATAGTTCCCATAAGCTCAATAGACGGCTTTCCTTTAAGCTCTTTTTTGAAGTAAAGAACTTCTTTTCCGCCTTTTAGTGCAGAGCCGATTTCATCTATAGAGACACCACATTTTTTTGCAAATCCCTCAGCGGCAGGCGTAGGTTTACCCTCTTTGTATGCCATCTCCAAAGGTGCACCGAAAAACTCTTCACTAGAGTCATCTTGGCATACTTTAAACTCTCTATGCCATAAAACCAAACGACGAGGCGTATAGTAAAACTCAAACTCACACAAAAGGGAATTTTTTTCTAAAATATCAGCATATTTTTTCTCAATATTTTTTAATTCTTTTAAAAGCGGAATGGCAGGAAGTTCTTCTACACCAATTTCAATTAATAGCGGTTTTATCATAAATAGACTCTTTATTTGGGTATTAAGTACGCGATTTTATCTATATTTTTGTTAAATGCTTATAAATTAAATCAATCTTAATCAAGAGAAATAAACTGCCTTTGCAGTTTTATATAAATGAAATTAGAGCTAAAATTCCCTCCAAATAAAAAAACAAGAGGAATTAATATGCCGACAATAAATCGTTATGTAGATATTGACACAGTTGAGAGAGAAAGTAAGAAGGATTATATAGATCGTCACTCGCCGTTTATACACTGCAATGAAGTCACCAAAGAGGGAGAGATGTTTAGTATCACCGTTAAAATGGGTAATGAATATACGCATCCGGATGATTTTGACCACTACATAGCAAATATGTCTCTGTACAACGGTGAAACGCTCTTAGCACGTGCTGATTTTGTACCGGGGACTTTAGGAAATATAAAAGCACATGCAACCGTCACTTTTAACATTATCCCTACGGGAAGTAAACTAAAACTTACTGCTCAAGCTTACTGTACAAAGCACGGTATTTGGGAATCAACTCCTAAAGTTGTAGAAGTAACTAAATAACTGCATTTATTATCAAGAGAATCTCATCTCTTGATAAAAATCTACTTTATCTCATTTGCCATGTTGTCAAGCGTAACAAAAAGATCTTTTGAAGCGTTCTCTGCGGCACTAAATGCGGCGATAATGCCGTCTGAATTTTTAACAGCACCATCCTTAATATAATCGGGTACACTTCGAACTTTATCATGTACGGTTTTATGTATAGGATCAATCTTACTATACGAAGCCGTCGCTCCAAACGATGTTTTTGCATCTCCCAAGTACCATTTACCGAATCTGCAGCTTGTGTGGTCTGAAAATTTAAAGTTGTGGTCGTCTTTAAATACAGCACTGTATCCACTAAGTTTAAATGCTATATGATCTAGCTTTGCAAGCGTAATAAACAGCTCGTTTGAAATCATTTTGTTTGAAAGCTGAATATCTTTTGCACCGTCAACCAAAGAGTGCAAACTACTGTTAAATATCTCAAGTTTTTCCAAAGATGATGCAACTTCTTTATCCATATGTTCTGTAAAATCCTGCATAGATGAGCTGTTTTGCTTTAGTAAATTTATATTTACTTCTACTTCGCTTGTCGCTCTTTGTGTTCGCTCGGCAAGCTTTCTTACTTCATCCGCGACTACTGCGAAACCTCTTCCGTGTTCACCTGCACGTGCCGCCTCAATTGCCGCATTTAGCGCGAGAAGATTTGTTTGATCACTGATATCTTTAATGAGTGATATAACATTTGTGATTTCATTAACGCTGTTGTTTAATTGATCAGAATTTTCTCTGCTTTCATGCATTTTGATTGAAATATTGTTTAGAGACTCTTCCATCTCATGTGTAGAGCTTTTTACCTCTTCTACAATAGCTTCTGTTTGAGCATTTTTATCATTAATATTTTTCAGAGATTCCATATTGTGTATCAAACCTGCCTGAACACTTCCGACACCGCTTGACGCGCCATCGTTTAGAAGTACAGTTAAAGCTAGTGTGAGATTATTTGACTCTAACTGTTTTTTACTCTCTAAAAAGTGCTGATTAGCCCTCTCCAAACTATCCTCTGCATCAATTAAAGCTCCATTTGCAACACTCGCAAGGTGATTTGCCGACTGCTGAATAAAGCCTATTTCATCAGTTGCACAAGAAGTAATTTTTTTAGAAAAATCTTTTGAAGAGACGATATCATCAATCTCATCTTTAAATCTATTTACCCTTTTTGTAAGTCCATTAGATATGTAAAAACTGAAAATAAAAATAAATAATATTACGATGACATTGATTGCTAAACCCATAAGCATGGCGTTAAATGCGGCATCTTTTAGCTCTAAAACTTGTTGCTCGATTTTTTTAGCTATCTCATTTTCAACATTTTTAAGCAAGTTTATTTTCTTAGTTATCGTAGCAAACCAGTAAGTCGCATCTATATCAAATCCGCCGTTTGGACGATCAAGAGCGATTCTTCTCATTCTATCGACTTCAGCTACATCTTTTGACTTCATGCTCTCTTCGTAAAAACTTTTAAGTTCTGTAGGTGCTATAAAAAGAAACTTATTCATAAAGATTTCTTGCCCGTTAAGAAGTCCTATAAATTTTTCATAAAATCCAGGAGCAAAAGCATCTTGAGAAAAAGTTGATGAAAGAACCGCTCTCTCAATTCCTGATCTCTCTTTAGCAGATAAAAAATTCACAAAAGCATTGATAAGATTGTTCATTTCCGCATTTGAACTCATCTTTACCATCTCTTCTATAGATACTATAAAATCATTATTTAAGTTTGTATAGTAGCCAACCGGAACACCAACTGCAACACCTAGCGAATCAACTCCGCTTCTAATTGTTTGGATTTTTGACAAACTATCAAATGCTTTTGCAATTTTCGCCTGCAAATCTTTTGAGAGAGCATCCACATGTAACTCTTCTTTATAGTTTTTTGTAACATCCGCCAAGGCTTTATCAGTATCTTTTCTTATTGCTTGAAGCTCTGCTGAGAATTTTGCACCTTTTGAACTTATAAATCCTGCTGAAGAACCTCTCTCTTTTTGAAGATTATGCACCAATTCGCTTGCTTTTGTAGCATAAGCGACCATTAAGCTTATGCTTTTTAAGTTTTGCACTTTCTTATAATTATCATAGCTGCTCATACCCAATGTGATAAAAATCACAAACACAGGCACGACAACCATAAGTGCCATTTTCAATTTAATAGACATGTTGTTAAACATCTGTAAATTCCCTCTTTTTTTCATTTTTTCTTTATTCTATCATACAAAAAGAATTTTTATATTATAAAAACTAATATTTTGTCATATTTTAGACTGACTAAAATAATGTAAAACAGATTACACATCAATAAAAACATAACATAATATAATCACACATATACTCTTAATTTTTATTATAAAAACTCTTAATAACTATTTAGAAAATATTATTTTTTTAGGCATTGTAGATATAATCTTGTTACAAAATAAATTAAAGTGCAGTAAATATTAAAATGAAACTTTTACTCTTAGAAGATGATCCGTTTTTGCAAGAACTGCTTTATGAGCACCTTTCGCAAGATTTTGATGTGTGTTTTTGTTATGATGGACTAATGGCGTATGATGAGATAATCAAAAATAATTTTGATATTTTACTTCTTGACGTCAGCGTTCCCTCTTTAAGCGGATTTGAGCTATTGCAAGCCTTGCGGGATAGAGAGATTTCAACTCCCACAATGTTTATAACCTCTTTAAATTCTGCAGTTGATCTTAAAAGAGGTTTTGATATAGGCTGTAATGAGTACCTGAAAAAACCGTTTGAATTTATTGAGCTTGATGCAAGACTCCAGAATCTCATTAAAAACCATAAATTAGCAGACAAAACATATCGTTTAGATGATTTTCACATTGATATAGCTATGCAGAATGTAACAAACGGAGCAGCCTCTTATAAACTCTCCCATAAAGAGAGCAAAATCATAGAGTACTTTTTAAAAAACAGAACAAAAGTTATTACGGCGGATGAACTTGCTTCAAATGTGTGGAATTATGAAGAGACGCCAAATAATACTACAATCAGAACTTATATAAAAAATCTAAGAGCAATATTCGGCAAAGATAAGATTCAGAGCATTAAAGGAGTCGGTTATGTCCTACTCTAAAAGTGAAAAAAAATCTATTTTTAAATTTTTATTTCTTTACTACGGCTCATCTTTTGCTCTTACTTTTATAATAGCATTTCTCTCTTACCATATTTATTATCTCTCAATTTTGCAAACGCAAGAAGAGAAGATGAAATCATATGCACTTAGTCTCTCATCAAAGATTATAAATGCTCACATGATGAGTGAGCATTTTGAATTTAAAACTCATGAATTGTATCTGACAACTTTTTTAAATGAGCAGCAACAACCTATTTTTGGAGATAAGGTTTTAGAAAAATTCGATCTTGACAAAGAGAGATTTTACAAAAAAGACAATGCTCTGTATCTTATCGACAGTTCAACACACAACCACTTAGGCGTACACTCTATCGTGGTAATATTTCCCAATAGCCAAATCTTATTTAAATCTCTTCGTTATAACATTGCAGGCATCACGATTGGGGTACTTCTTATCATCGGTTTTGTCGGTTTTTTTCTTACAAAAATGTTTATTCAACCTATTAGAAATGAGAGAATAAAACTTGATGATTTTATAAAAGACACTACTCATGAGCTAAATACACCTGTGAGTTCACTTCTTTTAAGCATTGAAGCGTTTGAAAAAAATCCATCTAAAAATATGGCAAGAATCAAGGCAAGTGCATATAGGATCTCTGATATTTATGCAAATCTTACATTTCTTCTGCTGGGCGATGATATTGAAAACAGCTTGGAGATGGTAGATTTTGGCAAGATTATCAAAGATGAGTTATTGATTCAAAACGATTATATAGAGGCTAAAAAGCTTGAAGTAAATTGTGATGTTAAAAGTTTTTATTTTTTAATGGACAAAGAGAGTGCAAAAAGAGTTGTCTCAAACTTGTTGTCAAATGCTATCAAATACAACAAACCGCATGGGAAAATTGAGATTAGTTCTTATGAAAAAACTCTAATATTTGAGGATAACGGTATAGGCATAAAAGATGAATTCCTAAACAGTGTGACTAAACGCTATGCAAGGGCAAACAGTTATGCGGGAGGCTTTGGTATTGGACTTGATATCGTAAATAAAATTGCAAAAAAATACAATCTCTCACTCATAATTACTCCAAAAAATGACGGAGGAGTGAGAGTTGAAATCAAGTTTTAGTAGTTATACGGACTGTTCATGTAGAGCATATTTTTATCAAGCTCAAGCAATCTTGCAAACTGTTCTTTAGACAAAGTTTTTCTAAAAAATAAGATACAGTTAATTTTCATAGCCAAAACACTCTCTTTTTGCTTAGCAATCTCACGTGATATTTTAAGAGCTTCTTCCTCGCTCATATCACCGGTTAAGATACCGTTTTTCAGCTTTTGTGAAAGCTCATGAGAACTCTTCATAATAGGCAATATACTGTCCATGGTCTCTAGCTTATACTTTTGGATAGCAATTTTCTGCTCTTTTGTCAAAGCCAACTTCTCATCTTCATTGTTTTTAGTAAACGTTCTTGCTAAAATAGGCAAATTAACCAATGCGTCAAACTGGAGTTTTAACTTCATCTCTTCGGGCATCTGGTTTACTTTTTCCATTTTTTGACCCGCACCACCTTGCATCATCTTGCCGTTGCATGCACTGCCGCACTTATTTACATTCCCATCTGCAGCAAAAACCATAACAGCCGAAGATAAAAGAATTAACAGTAACTTATTCATATTTTTTTCCTTATTTTAATAACATCAAATAACTATAGAGTTTGCACCCAACACAATAATCCAGAACAACATCCAATAACTTCAGTAGAACTAAATTTGAAGTAATCATAAAAGCTAAAACATTAAAAGAGTAGAGATGCGCCAACATGATAGATAGCAGCATTACACTTCCAAGTATAAGTGCAAACCTCTTTGGAGCCTCATTTCTAGCGCTATACTTCAATTTTGCAGCTTTTGCGATAAGAGCTGAAAATAAAAGTACAGGTGATTTGCCTAATGGACTCAATCGCATAAGAATATCAATTAACACATATCCTACTAAAAAAAGATACCCGCTAAAAAGATAACCAAATAGCAAAAAGATGTAAACCAAACCAGCAACTTTAAACTCGGAATCATTAATAATACTTGAAGAGATAGGACATGATAGAGAACGCATATAAACTCCTTTAGCTTTTGAAGAAGTTTATTACTTTGCGTGTGAAAAAATCGTTTAGTACAAAAAAATTTACATAAACTAGATATTTGCTTTGCTTTTTGAACTTAGCAAAACAACATACATGGATACAACGAATGCTATTGCACCAAGAAACGTATTATTCATTACAATAGCTCCGATGCTCAGAAACAAAGAGATCAAAGAGAGAAACTTGTAATTTACGAAAAATGCAACGGCTGCTACTATAATTGCCGCAATTCCGAGTTTCCCTAGATATAAAAATAGAGCAAGAGACTCTCTAGCTTTGCAAAGAGAAGAGTTTAGGGAACTGCCACACTCTGCTATAAAATTGCTATTTGCCAAGAAACCATATTTTGCATACGAAAAAAGTGCCAAAAAGAGCGCCGCATAAAGCATAAAAGATTTAAGTTCGCTATATGAACTCTTTTTAGTGCCGTTAAATAAAATATATGCGAATCCAAGTGAAATGGCAATCCATACATCTGAAAAAGCATTTAGATATGTCTCATTTATGAAAATGACAACGGATGTCAATGCAAGTATAACAAAAGATACTTTTTCAAATCTTCCAAAAGCCATATTCTCAAATTGACCTCTGTATAGCCACAGGTAAGAGATGACTGAAATAATAAAAATATATATCTCAAAATTTCTATACCTGCCATCAAATGCAAGTGCAATATTTGATATCAAAACAAAAATAAAAGAGAGATAAAACAGAATCATAAGAGATGAATCAGGACCTTTTATCTTTTGAGCAAAAATACTTTCAAGCGATAATATTTGAGGTTTTTTGCCATACGCTACATAAGAGAGCAGAAAATAATATATCAGAAGATGAGTAGAGAGAACTAAAATTGCCCATGCAAGTTCCCACAATGTTCTTACCGTAACGATATACTGTTCTATCTGAAGCATAAACAAAAGTGCGAACAGAGTATTTGCCCCACTAAAAAGAAGTATTCCTTTAGTGTTTATATCTCTATTTTTCAATAAAAGCGAAAATAACAATATTAAAGCAATAGATCCAAGTGCCAAAGGTTTATAGTTAGGAAAGTTTGACATATCACCGCTAAAGACATTTTTATCTGCCCTGTCTTTATCAAAAAGCCCCCAAAAACCGCCTACTGCTCCCTCGCTCACCCTTTTCCAAGGCTGATCAAACGCTTCTATGATATTGTAGCTCCATCCCTCTTTTTCGGCTAGTTTTACAAACTCTCTGACAAAAATCGCCTGATTAATCTTGCTAGGAAGAGCATCTTCTCTCATTCTTCCCTCTGATGGCCAACCCGTCTCACCTATCAAAATATTTTTATCTTTTAAGATAGCCTCAACCTCGCCTCTGACATCTGCCAAGTGACCGATTGATTGCTTTATATTTGTAGGGTCATCCTCCCAATAAGGCAAAATATGAACCGTTACAAAATCGGTAACCTCTCGAATCTTGGGATGTTTTACCCAAAATTCCCAAACATCGGCATATGTAACCTTAGTATTTGGAAGTGCCTCTTTTACCTGTTTTATGTAGCCTGCCAGCAGCGTCTCAGTAGCATCTCCTCGAAGCAGAACCTCATTTCCGACGATAACAGCTTTGACGATATCCTGATTTTCGCTTGCAAGCTTTATAAGCATATTTATCTCTTTTTGCGTCATTACCTTATCGCTGCTTACCCATGCACCCATATACATCTCAAGACCATTCTCCCTTGCAATACGAGGAATCATCTCCAAACCGAGTGTCGAATATGTTCTGATACAAGTAGTATATTTTGATAAAAGTGCCAAATCGTTTCTTACCAAATCTTCTGAAACAACCATCCCCTCGGCAAAAGAGAACGGAGATTGATCTTTAGAAAAAGGTGCATACGATACACATCCGAGTTTTGAAAAAGAGTTTTTATCATCTTTTAAGATAAAAACTTCTCCTGCCAAGTACCAGAAAAGCGCTACCATGGCTATACTTGCTAAAATCGCTGATATTTTTTTCATTACTACTCTTTCCTTGTGCATTTTCATAAAAAACACTCTTATTGATAATTAAAGCGGATTTATACTACATTTAACCTATAAAGTTTCACTAAATACTTTTTGAAATAGATACAGAAGGCTCGTCTATGTAAAATCCTTGAGAATAGTCAATACCGAGGTCCTTTACAATACCCAGAATAACGCTTGAGTGAACATACTCGGCTATGGTTTTAATCCCAAGTTTACGGGCAAAATCAACAATTGTCTCAACAACAAAGAGTGCATTTTTATCAACATCTATATTTTGGACTAAAGAGCCGTCGATTTTTATATAATCCGCACTCATTTTAGTCAAATATTTAAAGTTTGAGTATCCGCTTCCAAAGTCGTCTATAGCTATTTTTGCGCCGTATCTCTTCACTTCTGAAATGAACCTCTCAACGTTTACGAAATCCTCTATAGCATCAGACTCAAGCAGCTCAAAAATAACCCTATTTGATGCTTTTGAATGTTTCAATTTCTGCATGATAAAGTTAAACATTTCACTGCTCATAATATCCTCGATAGAGAGGTTGACGCTAAACTCAAATTCACTATCTTCAAATGTTTCAAATGCCTTATCGATTATCGTTTTTGTTATGATGTTATAAACTTTGATTTTCTTTGCAACAGGTATAAAAAGTGCCGGAGAGAGAATCTTCTCATTTTGATCCATCAATCTTGCCAAACACTCGTACTTTTTTATCTCTGATGTTTTAGAGTCTACAATCGCCTGAAAATATGGAAAAATTTTAGAATTTTCTACGGCATATCTAACTACCGCTGAGAGCTGTAAATTTCTCTCATACTGATTTTCAAAATTCATTCTATCTTCATAAATCCAAAACTTCACACCCATATCTTTTGCGTATTTTAGCGCCATAGAGACGTTTGAAAATATATTTTTATTTTCTCTGTTTGTAGCCGAACCTAACGTAAAATCTATGTAGATATTGATATTTTGATACTCTATGACAATATTTTTTATTTTTTTGCAAAGCTCTTCTAGATACTCTTTTAGCTCATAAAATCCAATATTTTGTGGGATTACAAGAGCAAATTCGTCGGCTGCGAGCTTGTAAATATTATGTTTTGAGATGATATCTTGAAGATGCTTTCCCACTTTTTCTATAACGTAATCCCCGACGATGTGTCCATAAAAATTGTTAATCGTATGAAAATTATCTATGTTAAAGACGACCAGAGCAAAATGTTTATACTCATCCAAATCATTTCTAAGTCTATAAGTATTTGGAAGATTTGTCAGATGATCCGTAAAATATCTGCTAAAGAGCTTATTTCTGTACTCTTTTATGACAAATTCTTTTTTTGCACCCTGCAGATAAAGCTCTTTTATAATCTCATCGTGAACGCTTTTTGGATCTGCCTTTTTGTTTAAAGAGTAGAGAGTCAGACATGTACTATGCTTATCGTTATGCGTAAGTAACACTATTTTTATATTTGGAAATATCTTTATAAGCTCGCTTTTTAACGTTTGGACTAAAACCGTATTGTGCATAAAAGAGACTACATGTATTAACGTATTCTCTTTTTTTAAATTTTCCAGTTTTTGAATCGCAGAGGGTATATCTCTTGAAGATGTTAATGTGAAATTGTTGACTTCCAATATATTACTGTTCATATTCACACAACTCTCCAAAATTATTTTGCATCATTCTATCCAAAAAATATAAAGTAAATTTTAATCACACTTTAAATATATGGCTACTATATAAGAAGGCTAATGATAGCTTGTACAAATGGCACTTACTTAAGCAAAAAAGAACCAAAAAAGCCTAATATGTTTACCTGTTTATGTGAATCTGCCTGGAAGTGAGGCTTTAGCCTCGCCATAGTGCGGGACTAAAGTCCCACTTCCAATTAAGTTTCATTTATTTTTAGTCTCCGAAATAAGTGGTAAAAAGCTTAAGTAAGTGCCATTTGTAGCTTGTAGCATTTTTGTACCTTCATTTAATATTTGTTGTAAATTTATAATATCATCATCTATCATTTTCTTAACTCTTTAAGTGTTTTATTATTTTATCAAATTGAGATATTAATAAAGTAATATTTTAAGTAGGTATTTTTCTTAATTCTGTTGTCTTTACATGTAATTTTTTTATGAATTGATCAAAAGTTTGAATAACATTATTTGCAGTCTCCTTGTTGGACATAATAGGTTCTTCTTTTGGCAGCTCTTTCATATTTAGACATGTAAAAGATGGGTATACATGTATGATTTGGTGTCTGCATTTTATATATTTTTGCAGACTATTCAGTGCTAAAGAATCTTCAAAACTACCAAATATAATGCCGTAACATTTATCATAAGCTAATGTGCATATATCATAATTTTGAAAATTAATCTTTTTTTTCGATACTAATTCTTCTAGTGTGTATGCATATAACTCTTCTTTATAAGTCTGTTTTGATTTTTTAGCTATTGCATCATTTACTAAAGATATAATATTAGGCTCAATGCCTTCGCCTTGTATCTCTAAAAAGCGCTTTTGATGGTATATCTCAAAGCCACTGACAACCATTGAAATGATGCTGTTCGTAATAGACGCATTGTATTGAAATTCATCTTCCAAATAGCCTTTTTCTACTATCAGTTTAACAGTCTTGATGGTGTCATCCCAAGTTTCTATTGCAGTAGGGGATAAATTCATTTTACCGTCTATATAAAAGTATAAATTTGATGTACTGATTGAAATTTCGGCAATATTGCCAAATTTATCAACACGGAATTTTTTATCTGATTCTCCGCCTTTTGTTCCAAATGATAAAGGGCTGTTTTTTGAGTTAATGCTAAAGCTCATTTCTTGTGGAGTCCATGAAAATCCTATTATAGCTTCCATATTGCTAGATTTTAAAACTTTTAAAATATCGCTTGTATTAAGTGAAGCTTTCCTAGTTCCTGTTGCAGGGGATGAGTAGTAAAAATCCAATGTATTTTTATCATCTGAAAATACAATGATAAATATATGTTCTCCTGCAACAACTTGATTAACAGCTTTTTTCTCCTGCATAGCAGAATATAATTGAGGTAAAGTAACAGTTATACCTGCTTTTGCTTCACTTCTACATAATAGTTCTGAAAGTTGTTTTGCATTTACATTTTCATATTTTATCATTTAGTTAACTTTTAATTTTAGTACTTAAATTTCATTCCGATATCCATTGTATCTTAATATTAGGTGTTTTTAACAATTACTCAATAAATAAATTTATTGTCTTTTAGTTAATGATATTAAGATAAATAAATACATTAAAGATATATAAAATGAGCGATGGTCAAAAAGTATTCTATAGTCTCCTACTCTTACTCTATATACAGGTTCAAAGCTAGTAAGTTTTTTGATGTTTGGTAAATTGGGAAAGTTTTTAAGTTCTAAAATTTTGTCGTGGAGTTTAGTTTTAAACGGTTCGCTAATAGATTTTAAATCTTTAACGGCACTTTTTCTAATTTCAATTATCATTTTTTAGATATTCTTCAAAAGATATGCTCTCTTCATTCCTTGTGGCACTTAAGAGTTTCAAATCCTCTATATCTTCTTTTGAAATTATCTCTAAACCATCATTTTTAAAATGGTCTAAGAGCCAAATTACTTTTTCAACAAGAGCTTCATTTTTAATATTAATTGTTAATGATTGCATATCAAGCCCTTAATTTTAATAGGTTTAATTATATCTTAATTTCTATTTTTTTTCTAAAAGATAGTCTATAACTACTATGCCCAAACAACCGATTTTTTTGTACCGTTTTTGTACCGTTTTTGTGCAAAAACACTACAAAATAACTAAGAAAACAGATTTATAGAGGTGCTATTTTCCTTGTTTTATTGCAAATCTACTGCAAAACTTTAAGCCAAAAACAACCACACTTTAAATATACTCGCACAGATATTTCGATTCAAATAAGGTTACGATTGAACTCTTTTCAAAATTTGCTTCTTCTTCAAAACTTCTATCGCTTGAGAGCTATGGGGTTTGAGTATTGTGATTCGTTTTCCATAAACCAAAAAAGTTTTAGTGAAAAACCTCATAACCTTGATGAGATAAAAAGAGACGTTCTCTCATGTTACCTGTGTGATCTTAGCAAATCAAGATCTCAAAGCATGAGCGGCTATGGAAATCCAAACGCAGACCTTATGATAATCGACTATGCCGTTTCACTCACGGAAGACAGCACAAACTCATACTTTTGCGGTAGAAGCGGTGAGATGTTAAAAGATATGATAGAAAAAGTTCTAAATTTAAAGACAGAAGATGTCTATTTTACACATGCCATAAAGTGCAAACCTTTAAACTCAAACACTCCATCAAATTCGGAGTGGGATTCATGTAAGAACTACCTATTTTCACAAATAGAGTTTGTAAAACCAAAAGTCATCGTTACTTTAGGTAAAGATGCTTATGCTAAAGTTACGTCTGAAGATCAAAATTTTCAAAGTGTAAGAGGACATGTTATAAACTTTAAAGATTATAAATTGATTCCGATTTATCATCCAAATCATCTGCTGAGAAATCCTGATGACAAAAAAGTAACATTTAACGACTTAAAAACCATAAAGAGCTGTATATGAAAAAACTATATTTTTTAGCGCTATTGTTGCCGATTTCTCTTGTTGCAAAGAGTTATTTGATTTCAAATATTCCAGTCCCAAAAACTATTATACTCAACTTAGATCCGTATCCATGTGACATAGAGTGTTTAGAAAAGTATCTTAAAGACGGATTTATATTCTCTTTCTTAGCACATGCCGATCATAAACTCGAAGATAGTGATCTTGAAAAAGCAAAAGAGGAGTATTGGGCGATATTTAACGGTAAGAAGATCTCTCCTCAAGATAAAGTCCGTATTGCCATGCTTCTTCCTTACAAAAAAATAACCAGATATGCAGCCTCTACGACAAATGCTTCATTTGCATATCTAATGTCAAAAGGTCACCCTTTTGAGTTAAAGGGCTACAACATAGAAGATGAAGGACAAAAAGAGATATCCAATGCTCTTAAAAAAATTCAAGACGACGGTTTTAAATACGTTATTGCTCCTCTAACGCAAGACGGTGAAGAAACCGTCTCAAAGATAGATCCTCAAATCAACATATTTTTTCCTACTATTAACAAAAAAGAGAGCCATAGCAATTCTAAATTTCTCTACTATGGAGGTATCGACTATAGTGCCCAAAGTGATATGCTTCTTGAGAAATCAGCATCACCGCTTGTCATATTTCACGATGAATCAGATATAGGAAAACAGCTCTCCACCTACCAAGAGCAGGCATATAGAACTAAATTTTCACAAAGTAAAAATCCCACAGTCATAAAATATCCAATCCCTCAGAGGATAACAAATCTAGAAGATAAATTAAAAGATAACAGAAGAATCAACGGAGGCTCATTTTTCATCAATACGCCAATCGTAAAAAGTGGAATGATTATGTCCCAACTCACGCTCTTTGATACAAACCCGACAAATATTTTGTCGACACAGACAAACTATAATCCGCTATTACTCTCAATGACGCAGTACCGCGATAGAAAAAATATGATAATTGCAAATTCTATTACTCACAACAACGATGAACTAATTGAGACAAACTCTTTTTTATCCAACGATATAGTTTACGATTGGATTAACTACACAACGACAGTCGGAATAGACTACTTCTCTAACATTATGAGTGGTCAAAATAGAGAGTATGTTATAGAGCTTCAAAATAACCAAATGGTATATCCTGTCGTTCTGGTAAAACCGTCAGTTTCTAAGTTTATTCCTTTCGAATCAAACGAAGAAGAGTAGCGATAGTATATCTCGAACCTCTTGTGTTATCTTTTGAGGTCTCCCCTCAAAAGTTATATAAACAAGTAAAATCTTTAACTCAAATATTTTTTTATCATCTCTAAAAACGGTTTGCAAAAGCTCAAACGAGGCTGCATGCATAGCAATCAGCTCTGTTTTCACATCTAACTCATCGCCGAGTTTTGCACTTGAAATATAATCAGCCTCTATTTTCTTTGCAACAAAATGACCATGTTCTAAAACAGGAGACAATCCACTTTTAAAAAAGAGTTCACTTCTGGCTCTTTCGCAAAAATTTAGATAATTTGAGTGATAAACTATCCCACCAGCATCGGTGTCTTCATAGTAAACTCGTATCTGCATTTTTATCCCTTATTTTAACTATTTTATCGGCTCAATTAGACAAGGCGAACAACTTCTGCGATTGTACAAAATTATATCTTTGATTTTGATAGCTCTGATTTAACCAAAATATAATCCAAAAATGCTATACTGATTCAAAATTTATAAGGTCTTAGAATGTTTCATATTAATTTAAACAGAAAGATTTTCTGGATTGTTGCTGCTCTTATAGTTTTTTCCAATGCTCTTCTTACTTACACAATGTATAAAAAAAATCAAGATATGATTGAAGTTAGAGCCTTATCAAAAGGAGATAATCTTAAAAATTATTTTATTTCTATGAGAAATATATATCATCATCAATTTTTAAACAGCGGTATAGATTTAAACGATACGACTATCGGTTTCTTACCTGCTCATGCTTCCACCCTTATAAGCGACAAATTTGCCGAGTTATCAGAAGACGGGACAACAATTAGAAACGTAACAGACAGAGCCAGAAATCCAAAGAACAAAGCAGATAAGTTTGAACTTGAAGCGATTGAATATTTTAAAAACAACCCAAATAAAACTATACTTGTAAAAAAAATAGAACAAAACGGAATAGATTTTTTTAACTTTACCTCACCGCTTATTATAGAACCTTACTGTATCTCATGTCACGGGAAAAAAGAGGAGACTTTGCCATCCATACAAGAGAGATATGATAATGCTTATGACTATAAAGTAGGAGATATACGCGGTGTTACAAGTATAAAAATTCCCTCAGAAAAATTAACAAATGAAAGTATGCATAGTTTCTATAACATCGCTATTTTTAGCTGGATTACCATACTCTTTTTGCTAATCCTTATCTACTATACTATCAAAAAACTCACCATTAAGGATGTTGAGCAAAAAATGCTCCTTCAACATGAAGTAAAAATAAAAACTGCTAATCTTGAAGAACAAAAAAATGAGTTGAAAGTTGCCAATATAAAACAGCAGCATCTATTTTCGATACTTAGAACAGTAGCCGATTGTAACCAGATTCTTATAACTGCAAAAAATATTGACGAACTTATACAAAATACAGCTGTATCTATGCACTCGAATACTTCATTCGCAAGTATTAAAATCTCGGTTTTTGAAGATGGCAAACTTAGAGTAAAAAGTTCTATCGGACTTGATGAAGAGATGGAGGTATTGCCGCTTGAAGAAGATGTTTTTAAAAATAATCATAACGTATTTTTAAAAAACTTTGACAAGTCTATGCCGCAAGAGTGTCTAGATAAAATAAAAAAACACAACATTACTGAAGTATACGCTCTTCCGCTTAGAAAAGAACACTATTCAAAAGAGGCACTTGGGGCTATGATTATATGCTCCACTGAAGAGAATGGTCTCTCAATAGAAGAGCGAAATATGATAAATGAACTTGCAGGCGATATCGGCTTTGCAATAAACTCTTTTTATCAAAAAGATGCGATTAATCAGCTTTCATACTATGACCAGCTTACAAATCTTCCAAATCAAAATCTTTTTGAGCAGCATTTAAATCAGGCACTTTTAAAAAGTAGCGAGACTTTAAAATATGGTGCCGTTTTATTTTTAGATTTTGATGATTTTAAAAATGTAAATAATCTTATGGGCAAAGATATAGGTGATGAAGTTTTAAAAGAGATGGCGAGCAGACTTGTATCAAAAACAGACAAAACATCCATCATCTCAAGATTTGGAAGTGATAAATTTTTAATTCTGATTGAAGATCTCTCAAGCGAAGAAAAAGAATCTGCAATTATCTCAAAACAGTTTGCACAAAAAACAGTAGCATTGGCAAAAGAGCCTTTTATCTTAAGCAATAAAACTTTTCATCTAACATGTAGTATAGGAATTGTTCTCTTTTTTGATAATAAAACTCTATCAGATGCAATTTTAAATCAGGCAGAATATGCTATGAGAGTTGCAAAAGATAGCGGAAAAAATGTTATTAAATTTTACAATCAAGCACTTCAGGATATGACAAACTTAAGATCTTTAATGTTTCAAAATCTTAAAGAAGCGGTTTTAGAGCACCAATTTGTTCTTTATTACCAAAAACAAGTTGATAACAATGCAAAGGTCATAGGTGTTGAAGCACTTATAAGATGGCAACACCCCAACTTAGGGTTTATCTCTCCGAGTGAGTTTATTCCGCTTGCAGAAGAGTCTGATATTATAAAAGAGATAGGTGCTTATGTACTAAATGAGGCTACAAATCTCATCGTAAAATGGGCTGATGATACCGTTAAAAAAGAGTGGAGAATCTCTGTAAATATCAGTCCCAAACAGTTTAGAGATGAAACTTTTGTGGATAATATTAAAAATTTAATAATCTCAAAAAATATAAATCCAAAGAAACTAAGAGTTGAGTTAACGGAGAGTGTTTTAATAGACAATCAACAGAGTGCAATGCAAAAAATCGATGAATTAAATAGATTTGGCATCTCTATCTCAATTGATGATTTTGGAACCGGATACTCAAGTTTAGGATATCTTAAACATCTGAGTATCGATGAGTTAAAAATAGATCAATCATTTGTCTTAGGATTAAGTGAAAATTCTTCAGACAAAACCATCATAAAAACTATTCTTACTATGGGAGAAGAGTTTGGTTTTGAGGTTATTGCAGAGGGAGTTGAGACAAAAGAGCAGTTTGAAGAGCTTAAAAATCTTGGATGTAACTATTTTCAAGGCTACCTCTTTGCGAAGCCCTGCCCTGAAAATGAGTTGTAAATCTAAATTAAAACTGTGGCTGAAGAAACGGTATAATCTGCTTTTTACGGCTTAGTACGCCATCAAGCCATGCTTGGTTGTTTTGAAGCTTTATGCCAAATGCCGCTTCAACTTTTGTAGCATCATCACTTAAACATAAAAGCTGAGAGCCCTCTTTCATGATATCTGTTAAAAGAATGATAATGGTATGAAGCCCGTCTTCTTCTTTCATAAGTTTCATATCGGCAAAAAGCTCACCTATTCTACTCTCTAGCACCGAGATATCTACCATCTCAAGCTGCCCTACTCCGACTTTCGTACCGTTCATATCAAATGCTTTATAATCTCTTGTATTTAAGTTTCTTGCACTTGCACCCTCTACGGCTGATTTTGCTATAAACATTGCCATGGCGAGTGCTTTATAATCAGAAATTCCACAAATCTCAGATAGCTCTTTTACAGCTTTTGTATCGGCTTTTGTACATGTAGGAGATTTGAAGATCACGGTATCGCTTAAAATCGCACACATCATCATTCCTGCTATATCTTTTGGAATCTCTACTTTATGGTAGTCATACATCTCTTTTATAACCGTATTTGAACAGCCAATCGGACGAATCCAGCACTCAAGGGGAGCATCAGTCGTAATATCACCGAGCTTGTGATGATCTACTATGCCTAAAATCGTTGCTTCTTTTATATCTTTTGGAGCTTGTGCAAGATCTGAAAAATCAACTAGATACACTTTTTCGCCTGCATACGAAGTCTTAAGCTCAGGTGCACTCATGCCAAATTTATTGAGTATAAACTCAGTCTCAGGAGAAATATCGCCTTGGCGCGTTGCTACACACTCTTCGCCTATTTGATTTTTAAGATATGCCAGAGAGATAGCACCTACGATAGAGTCAGAGTCAGGACTTGTGTGACCAAAAATATATGTTGACATGTTATGAAGCCTTTTAAAAATTTTCGTAATTATACTTTTTTTAAATTCTATTTTTGTTTATGTCTATAATTAAAATTCTATTTTGGCTCTATTTTAAAGTATACATTCAATTTAAAAGAGATAAGATAGTTTATAAAAATAAGAACGGAATATTTATGAACATAGAGTGGATGAACATACTCTCAGTGGACGACAACAAAACAAATCTTCTTATAGTAGAGAGTTATGCGAAGTTGCTAAATTTAAAAATTGATAGTTTTTCAAACCCGATAGAAGCACTTGAAGCCGCAAAAACAAAAGAGTACGATTTAGTCATAGTTGATTACATGATGCCTCAAATGGATGGTTTGGAGTTTATCAAAAACTTTAGAGAGTTAAATGTTGAGATACCGATTATTATGCTAACCGCACTCGGTGATGATATGGATTTGCAGATAAAAGCGTTAGAAGTCGGGGCAAATGACTTTTTAAACAAACCCATAAATTCCGGCTCTTTTAGAGCTAGAATTATCAACATGCTCAAACTCAGAAAATCTCAGCTTCTTCTAAAAGACAGAGCCTTGCTTCTTCAAGAAGAGGTGGACAAAGCTACGATAATGCTTAAAGAGTCAGAGCATGAGACGCTGGAGTTGCTTGGAAAAAGTGCAGAATTTAAAGACCCCGACACAAGCAAGCATACCCAAAGAGTCGCTTATTATTGCAAATTGCTTGCATCTTTGCATGGACTTAGCCAGAGGATGCAAGATATTATATTTTACGCTTCGCCGTTTCATGATTTAGGAAAGGTTGGCATTAGCGATAGAATTTTACTTAAGCCTGCAAAACTGAATGATGAAGAGTTTGAGATTATGAAATCTCACTCAAAGATAGGATATGAAATCCTTAAAAACTCAAAGAGCGAGTACTTAAAAGCAGGCAGAATCATAGCACTCAATCATCATGAGAAGTATGACGGAAGCGGATATCCAAACGGACTAAAAGGTGAGGGCATCCCAGTTTTAGGCAGAATCACGGCTATAGCAGATGTATTTGACGCACTTACTTCAAGACGACCGTATAAAACAGCATGGAGTCTAGACGATGCAAAAGAGTTTTTGATAGAAGAAAAAAGCAGACACTTTGACCCTACTCTTGTTGATCTATTTGTAGAAAATTTTGATAAAGTTCAAGATATCTATACAAAATATACGATAGAAGACTAAATTGCTAAAACTACTCTATAAAGCCATTACAAACCCGATTATCGGTCCTATAGTCGTATCGTCGATAGGCATTGTATTTTTATCTCTTTTTTATATGCCTAAACTCTCCGCACAAAATCAGCAAGAGAGAGTTATTGGAGAGACAACTAAAATCATCTCTCTTTTGAAGCACTCAAGAGCATACTACACCGATAATGTGGTAGATAAAATCGAGAAAAAGAGCAATCTAAATATAAACTTTAATCACAAAACAGATGAAAACACTGTTCCGCTTCCGGCAACGACGATACATGACTTGAGCGATATATTGACAAAAAGTGACAATGTACATGCAAGTTTTTACAGCAACTATCCGTTTCCAAACCGCTCAAGCAGAGTTCTTGACTCATTTCAAAAAGAGTCCATAGAATTTTTAACCAAAAACCCCGATAAAATATTTTCTAAAAGCGATATCATCGACGGAAAAAATGTCTACAGAGTGGCAACTGCAGACATTTTAACCTCTCAAACATGTGTAAATTGCCACAACACCAGAACCGACTCTCCAAAAACTAACTGGAGGTTGCACGACGTTAGAGGAGTTCTTGAAGTGTATGTGCCTATTAGCGATCATTTTATGCTCTCAAGGGAGCAGATTTGGTATGTTATTCTTTTTATAGGACTTGTCGTACTCTTATTTTCTCTGCACTACGGAATCTTATATTTTAAACGAGAAAAAGAGCTTATAAATACCGCTTCGATTTTAGAGAATGAGATTCAAAAAAGAACAAAAGATTTACATGAAAGCAATCAATTTTTACTTGAGTACAAAAAAGCGGTTGATGCGAGTGCCATCGTTTCAAAATCTGATCTCTTTGGGAATATCATTTATGTTAATGATGCATTTTGTAAAATTTCCGGTTTTTCTAGAGATGAACTTATAGGGCAGCCTCATAATATAGTTCGCTCCCCGGATGTTGAAAAATCATTTTATAAAGAGATGTGGAAGACTATAAAATCAAAAAAAATTTTTAAAGGAATTATCAAAAACAGAGCAAAAAATGGCGATTCATACTATGTTGCGGCAACGATTATTCCCATTTTAGATGAAGATGGCGAGATTTTAGAGTATCTATCACTTAGATATGAGATTACAGAACTCATCAATGCAAAAGACAGAGCTTTGAGCGCAGAGAGAGCAAAATCTACATTCTTGGCAAATATGAGTCATGAAATCCGAACACCGCTGAATGCTATCATAGGTTTTTCGGATATATTGTGTGAATCAAATTTAAGCAGGGATGAGAAAGAGTATGCAAAAATTATCTCAAGAAGTGCAAAATCACTTTTGGGGATTATAAACGATGTACTAGACATCTCAAAAATAGAGAGCGGCAAGTTAGATATATCAGAGAGTGCATTTTCCTTTGGGCTATTTAGCGAACATATCGTCGAGCTCTTCTCCATTGTCGCAAAAGAGAAGAACATCAGGTTCATCTACAAAACTACCCCTGCACTTCCGCACACCCTTGTTTTTGACTCCACAAGACTGCAACAAGTAATCTCAAATCTGCTAAGCAATGCCATAAAATTTACACCCGAAGGCGGAAGCGTATTTTTTGATGTATCTCTGCTTCATGTTTCTAACACACATGCAAAAATAAAATTCAGCATCAAAGACAGCGGTATCGGGATGAGCAAAGAGCAGCAAAAAATCGTATTTGAGCCGTTTTCTCAAGCAGATGACGGCATAAGCAGAAAATATGGCGGAACAGGGCTTGGGCTTGCCATCTGTTCGGATATCGTAAAACTTATGGGTTCTAGAATAGATCTTAGTTCTGAACTAGGACATGGAAGCGAATTTAGCTTTGTGCTTGATTTGAAAATTGAAGAGTCAAAAGAGCAGAACGAGATAAAAAAAAGCAAACTTCTTTTTGGAGTTTGTAAAAATGAAGATGATGGCGAATACCTGAGAGAGTGTGTAAAAAATTATCTTATGCAACTCGGAAGTGTAGTGGAAGTAGAGGATTTTACACAAGATGCAGATATGGTATTTTGTTTTGATGAAGATAAGGCAGTTGAGTTTAAAAAGAAGCATGACAGCATTAAAACAGTATATGTAGGTGATACAGAAAAGATAAAAGATTCTGCTTCCAAAACATACTTTGACTACTTTATAGATCTTCCTATTTACAACTCTAAAATAGTAAATATAGTTCATGACAATTCAAAAGCACAAAGCCAAAAAACCATCTCAGAAGCAACAAGTAAAAAATTTAACGCAAATATTTTAGTAGCAGAGGACAATCCCAACAATCAAAGGCTTATAGATATTTTACTTAGCAATCTCGGTATTACCGCTACGATAGTCGGCAATGGTCAAGAAGCTATAGACGTCTATAAAAAAATCAAGTTTGATATGGTTCTGATGGACGTAAATATGCCCGAACTAGACGGTGTCTCAGCGACCAAAGAGATTCTTAGACTCCAAAGAGAAAACTCGTTGCATAAAGTGCCTATTATAGCTCTTACGGCAAATAGTATCTCCGGAGATAAAGAGAAGTACCTTGAAGCCGGCATGGATGACTATATATCAAAACCTATCGAACTAAATAAACTTATTGAGATTATAGAAAAATATCTTTATAAGAATAGAGATTTCCACACGCTTAGCGCGAAAAATACAGATAATAATGAGGGTTTTGAAGTCTACAGAAAAAGCGATGCCATGAAGCAGCTAGGGCTAAATGAGTCCACTGTAGACATGTTGCTTGAGAGTTTCTTTTTAACACTTGATGATGATTTAAACAGACTTCAAAGCACAATAGATGCAAAAGACGCAAATGCAATTAAAAGCGCAGCACACTACATAAAAAGTTCATGTTCAAACTTGGCGATGAATGAGGCTGCCAAACTGCTTGGTGAAATAGAAGCGAGTGCAATAAATGGCGAGACAAAGGCTGATATAACTAAAATAAAATCAATATTTTATAATATTAAAAATGGTCTCATGTCATGATAGATGAGAAAATAATCTACAATGCGAACACTCTGTTTTTTTACCACACGCTAATCATACTTGGTGTTTTGCTCGCATTTGCAGTGCTTCTTCATATGCTATATCACAGACGCACGCCAAGCAGCATCATCGCTTGGGTTTTATCCATTATTCTTATTCCGTATATAGCGATATTTCTATACTTTATCATCGGTTCAAGAAAGAGAAAAAATAGATATAAAAAAAGTTCTCTTGTGCTTAAAAACCAAACAACAGATAAAAATATACAAAATTCAATTGATGGAGTTTTAAGAAATTACGGCATTGCAGATGCCGCAAAAAACAGAGAGTTTAAACTTCTTTTTGATACGGTTGAGACATATAATGAACTCCTAAACTGTATTAAGGGCGCAAAAAAATCTATCTACTTAAGTGTATATATTGTTGAGTATGACAGAGTTACAAAAGAGTTTTTAAAAGCTCTCATAAAAAAAGCTAAAGAGGGAGTTGAGATAAAAATACTCATCGACTCTCTAGGCTCAATCTCTCTGTATCTGCTTCAACACAGACTAAAAGAGTTAAGAGAAGCCGGAGCGGAAATTGAATTTTTTATGCCTCTTTTTGAGATGCCCTTTAGAAACTATATTAACCTTAGAAATCATAGGAAAATATATATCTTTGACAATGAAAAGGTGCTAAGCGGCGGTGCAAATTTATCACATGAGTATTTGGGAGCAACGCAAAACAAAAAACAGTGGGAAGATATTATGTTCCTTCTAAAAGGCTCATCCGTAGAGCAGTTCTTCGAGATATTTGCTTCAGACTGGTTTTATGCTTCACAGAAAAAATTAAAGTTTAAACAGCATGAAGAAAATGTTGAAGGCGATATATTTTTGCAAGTCGTTCCCTCAGGTCCTGACATGGACAAAGATACTCTCTATGAGGTGCTTTTATCTACGATTTACAGTGCGAAAGAGAAGATTTACATCATAACCCCATACTTTATACCAAATCACGCACTCATTCAAGCTCTCATCATCGCACATCATAAAGGCATCGATGTAAAACTTATAACGCCAAAAGAGGCAAACCACATAGTTGTAAATCTTGTTAGAAGCTCTTACATGAGAGAACTTGAAGAAGCAGGTATAAAAATCTACCTCTATAACGGCGCAATGCTTCATGCAAAAGCTATACTTTTTGACGATAACTGCGTTGTGCTTGGAAGTGTAAATTTTGACAACAGAAGCCTCTTTTTAAACTACGAAGTCGCTACTTTCGTTTACAATGATGAAGTCATAAAAAAAGTAAAAGATTGGAGTGACAAATTGATATCCAACTCATCTTTTGGAACAAAAGAAGTCTCAGACATGAGAAGAGTTTTTGAAAATATGATGCGCATCTTAGCGCCGCAACTCTGATATGTTTAAGCCTAACAGTTTCATCAAATCACTGAAACATCAAGATGATGTGATAAAAGATGAATTTACTATTTTGTGCTGGAACGTCGCAAAGCTGACACTAAACGCTTCTTATAAAAAATTTACGGATTTACTTATAGAAGAGTTTGATTTTGATATTTTGCTTCTGCAAGAGGTTAAAAAAAGCCTCTCACATGAGCTTGAGCTACATGACTACTCCTATGTCCTCTCACCAAATATCGAGACAAAAAAGCATATTTTCGGTGTTTTGAGTGCTTTTAGAGCATCATGCGAGAGTGAAATCTCATTGCTTACAAAAAAGCAGGAGTTAAAATACACAACTCATAAAATTTCGCTCATAACACACCATAAACTCTCAAACGGCAAAACACTTCTTGTCGTAAATCTTCATGCTATAAACTTTGTACATAACCGTGATTTTAAAGATGAGCTGGAACATATATATTTAGCTATAAAATCCCATAAAGAGGCGATGATAGTCGCAGGCGACTTTAACACATGGAACCTCAAAAGAGTACACTATCTTGAAGAGTTTGCAGATAGCTTATCACTTAAGAGAGTAGGATTTAGCGACGAGTCAAACATCAAAAAAGTCTTTGCAAACTCGCTCGACTACATATTTTACAGAGAGTTAAATCTTATCTACTCTGAAGTAATAGAGAGCAAAAAAATCTCAGACCACAACCCCATTATCGCAAAATTTGGATACTAATAGATAAACTCTACAACTTCATCATAACTGAGTCTAAGCTGTTTTGGCTGCTCTTTTACCCTATAACCAAGAGGCAGAATCAATGATAGTTGATATTTTCTAGTATCAAGTTTTAAAATCTCTTCCACATTCTCTTTTTCAAACCCCTCTATTGCACAGCTGTCAATTCCTAACGCCGCCGCACATGTCATCATATTCGCACTTGCGATATAAGCCTGCTTAGATGTCCACTCATAAATATTTTCATCACACTCAAGTGTTTTTTTGAGATGGCTTTTATATAAATTGATATAAAAATCTAATTTTTCCTGACTCATTCTACGTCTTGAGAGCATCTCAAGCGGTCTATTAGACTCAGGTTTTACAGCCTCAATAGCAGCAAGAATCACGACTAAGTGAGAACATGAGGTAATCTGAACCTGATCCCAGCAAAAAGGTCTAATCTTGGCTTTTAGCTCCTCATTTGTGATAACCAAAAACCTCCATGGTTCCATTCCAAACGATGACGGCGATTTTTGTCCGGCTTCAAGAATCTCTCTTATATTTTCATTTGATATCTTCTTACTCTCGTCAAAAATTTTACATGCATGTCTAAAATCCATAGCTTCGCTAAATGTTTTATTCATAAATAAACCCTCTTAAATTTTAAAAACTATATATTTTCAATTAACCTAAAACTTCTTGGAGCTAACCTCTGCAAGTATCTTTCCTGAGATATCTGCCACCTCTCTTGCTATGGCATCTACAGAATTGGTAGTTCTGGTATTCTCTTTTGTAGCCATGTCAATCTCTGTTACCGCTTGGTTTATCTCTGATATTCCCTCTGCTTGGTCACTTATATTTTGACCTATCTCTTGGATTGATTGAGTTAATACATTTACATTTGCATTTATCTCTGTCAAACTGTGCTGAGTTCTCTCTGCAAGTTTTCGCACTTCATCGGCAACAACTGCAAACCCTCTTCCATGCTCACCTGCGCGAGCCGCTTCTATTGCGGCATTTAGTGCCAGCAAGTTTGTTTGATCTGCGATATCGCCTATGATGCTTACGACCGACTTTATGTTTTGCGATTGCAACACGACATCATTTGCTTTTAGTGCGGTTGAGTCTATAGTTTGGCTGATATGAGCCATCGCATGTACTGTTTTTTCTACACTATCCGCCTGTTTCATTGATGCTAAACCCAACTCTCTCATTTTATCTTGAAACTCACCGGCTTTAGATGAAAGTTCAGTGCCATTTTGACTTGATGTTTTTAGCATCTCTTTCATCGCATTTTGAAGGTTGTTTACTCCAACTACAAGTCTCTCAAACGCACCGCCTTTTTCATCATTTTTATCCATAGATATACTTTTTGTATAATCAGCTTTAGCATATGTTTCTAAAACTTCATCAACTGCCACAAATCTTTCTCTTACAGATTTTATCATCGAATTTACGCTGTTTTTAAACTCTTCTAAATGAGCATTCGTTGTTTGCGCATTTATGGATTGAGAATACCATCCATGCTGGACACGGGTAACAACAACTTTAGCCTCATCTATAAGTTTATTGTCAAGTGCAGTTTGAGCCTCTACATGAAGTCTGTAGTTCTCAAGTGCGTTTATCATATCTTCTACTTCATAATTATATTTAGAGTTGATTTTCACCTGCTTAGTAAAGTCATTTTTATGCAGATAGCTTCTTAGCTCTTCAATCGGATTTACACCCCAATATTTTTCATCCATATCATGCAAGAAGATAACAAAAGCTACTACATACTGAATCAATGATGCGATAAGATTATCAGTCAGCAATGCTCCATTTAAAACTAATAAAACAATACCTACCCAGTGAACAGCTCTCATCCTAAAAAATAACGACTTTATATTCATAACTTTCCTTTGTCTTTTTGATTAATAACAAAATAATACTACCATCCTTTTAAAATAGAGTTAATATTTAAAAAAGATTATATACTTCCAATCAAAAAACAAAGTTAATTATGGAAAATTTTGCACTCATTTTTGTAGCTATTTTTATCGGGTATGTCATAAATAAAATGGATGTTTTTCCAAAAGAGACTCCTGTTATCTTAAATCAATTTATCCTCTACATCTCAGCCCCTGCAATGGTTCTTCTTAAAGTTCCGCAACTAAGTCTCTCTTATGAGGTAATCATCCCTGTATTTATTGCTTGGATTGTGATGAGCATAAGCGCTTTGGCTGTTTTTTATCTCTCAAAACTGCTTGCATTTTCAAGAGAGGTAACAGGTTCTTTGATGCTTGTAGCAGTTTTGGGAAACACCTCTTACCTTGGTATCCCTATGATTGGGGCATATTTTGGGGAGGATGCACTCGGGTACGTTATGATATATGACCAGCTTGGCTCATTTATAGCCCTCTCTACTTATGGAACATTTATATCTATCTACTACTCAAGCTCACAAAATGTAGATATAAAAGCACTTTTTCTAAAGATAGTGAAATTCCCGCCATTTTTAGCCCTGCTTGTCTCACTCTTTTTTATAGGCACATCATTTCATCCGGTTGCCCAGAGTGTGCTCTCTTCGCTTGCCGGCACTATCGTTCCGCTTGCACTTGTGGCAGTTGGGCTTCAACTCAGGTTCAAACTTCCGTCTGAAGATCTGAAGCCTTTTGGGATTGCGCTTGGCGTAAAGCTTATTTTTGCTCCGCTTATAGCTATCATTGTCTGTTACATCTTTTCATGGAACTCCAAAGCGGCACTTATCTCCATTATGGAAGCATCAATGGCACCTATGATAACTGCAGCGGCAGTCGCTTCAATGGCAGGTCTTGCACCGCGTCTTAGTTCTGCCATAGTCGGTTACGGAATCCTCTTGTCGTTTGCGACTACATGGGTTGTTTACAATTTTATAACTTAAGGAGCTTTTATGCACTGTTACTGCGATAGTAAAAAAGAGTTTGACAACTGCTGCAAACCATATTTGAACAATATGCTAAGCCCATCAACGCCCAAGCAGCTTATGAGAAGCAGATACAGCGCTTATGTTTTGGGCGACGGCGAGTATATAGTAAAAACCACTGCTAAAGAGCAAAGATATGAAGATGATATAGATCTCATAAAAGAGTATTCACAAAGCGTAACATGGCTTGGTCTTGAAGTTGTACATGCAAAAGAGAGTATCGTTGAGTTTAAGGCATATTACAGAGATGCAGATGGCATAAAGATACAACATGAAAAGAGCAATTTTATAAAAGAGGACGGAATCTGGTTTTACAAGGACGGTCTGCTTTTAAACTCAAAGATAGAGAGAAATATGCCATGCCCATGCAAAAGCGGCAAGAAATATAAAAAATGCTGCGGATAAAAAGATATTTATAGTAAAATTTCACCTATGATAGATGATTTGATTTTAAATTACATACTTATTTTTGTTTTTCTTGAACTCTATGAGATCTCATGGCAGAAAGCTCCCAGCATCATGGGCATGATAATACGCATGAACAGATATTACTCAAAAAGCATACTTCTTTTTTTAATTATGCAACCAACTTTCTACTTTGCCATCGGTTTTGCCATATTGTGCGATTATGATATTTTTGCGATTATTTTTCTATTTTTAAAGACAGCAGATGTGGCAACAAAGATACTTCTCATAGAACAAATCTTTACAAAAAAGAGTCTTTCTCATGAGCTGAGCCTTATTTTACTCTCTCCCATAGATAGCTTCTTGCCATATATGGGGCTGATAATCTACCCTATTCTTATTGCGTTAGCTATCTAACTCGGAGTAACTGTTTTTAAGCTGCGCTTGCTTAGATAGAAATTTAACGCTTTGAGAGATATCTTCATTTGCTATATGGTAATGTTCATGCAGTCTCTCTAAAGATCTATCCACTTTTGTCGTAAGTATCACGATTAGAGACTCCATCTGCTCTTTTATGCTGTCTATTTCATCATCTTTTGCATCTTTGAAATCTTTTATAATCATACTTAGCTGTGATTGAGATTTTACATACTCTGATTTGATAATCTCTATGTCTTTCATAAGGTCTTTCATTGTCGAATAAACATCATAAAGAGAGCTGTTTTGTGTCTGTAGTTCACTCATTTTTTTAGAAGATAAAATCATCTGCTTCATTAGGAGCTCACTCTGCTCTTTTATCGTTGCGAGCCTGTTTTCACTCTCATAAAGAGAGGTGTTTATACCCTCCGCATGCGACTTTAAAGAGAGTATTTCTCTCTCAAAAGGTTTTACGACTTCGCCTAGCTGCTCAAGCGTATATCTGACAATCGTTTTTGCTATCGTTTGGGAGATATTGCTTATGGTTTGCAAATTGCCTTTTAGCTCTTCTATCTCCTCTGCCATACTCACTTTGTTATCAATCGATTTTTCAAGTATTGATTTTACTTTGTTGAAATGATCCTGTTCTGTAACTCTTAGTATATCTATATGTTTATGCACGACGCTGTCCAAAGATGGTAGTTGAACTTCAGTAAATTTTTCAAATGATTTTGCAACATTTATGTGCAAGCCCTCAAGCTGCTCAAACTTTTCTAAAAATCTGTTTTGATTTGCTAAAATAGCATCTAAAATTTTTATATCATGTCTAAATCGCTCTCTCCCCTCTTCTTGCGTCTGATGATCTTGATTTTGGTTTAAGAGTATCTTTCTCTCAAGCTCAGAACCTGACTCCTTTAACTCATCTATCTGCTGTCCCAACTCTCTTATAAATTCCTGTTCCATTCTTGATTGTTCAGTTTGCATAGTTTGATGGAGTACATTCATAACAATATATAGAAGAAGCGAAACTAAAATAGGGATAAAACTCTCTTTTAGAACGAGCAGCATATTTGCATCCTCAGGCTGGATGATAAAATGAAGAAGAGCACTAATGATGCCTATACCTACTATAAGCGGTATATAATTTATCTTATTTGGCTGTTTAAGTATGGATATCTGTCGTAAAAAAAGCAACGACATAAACACAAATGCAAGCAGTAAGTCAATGTCAAACACTCTCTAATCCTTGAAATGGAGTTAAAACATTCTATCATAAAATTTTATAAAACTATATCCAATACCTCTGTCGGTCTCTTTATAACTACTTTGGCGTTACTATGAGGCGTAAATCCCCATGTTGCGAAGATGGGCTCTATTCCTGCCGCATTTGCGCTTAAGATATCTTTTGAATTGTCACCTATCATCCACGCTTTGTGGGTTTCTTTATCAAAACCATAATGTTTTAGTATGTAGTTTAACATAAGAGGGCTGGGTTTAGGCTCGCTAACCCTGTCTGCTCCTATGATTACGTCAAATAGATTTTTAACCTCTAAATGCTCCAACATTCTTAGCGCAAACTGAGTTGGAGCATTTGTCGCAACGGAAATTTTTATACCAAAAGAGACTAGACGCTCCAACATCTCTCTAATGCCCTCGTAAAGATAAACATTTTGTATGCACTGAAGCTCATAATGGTTCTCAAACAACTCTTTGTCTCTCTCATGATATATCTCTGTTTCATAAAAGAGCCAAGAGAGATTTCTCACTTCCATATTTATAGCTTCCACAACAGACTCTTCACTAAGCGGAGCGAGATTGTAGTGCAGCTTTCTTACATGGTTTATTGAAATTGTTATATCTTTTTTTGAATCAAGAAGCGTTCCGTCCATATCAAAAATAACAATTTTCATCTCTTTGACTATCTCATTTTTGCATAGATTTCACACAGAGCCTCAACAAAAAATTCACTATCATTTGGACATTGGCAAACTCTGTAATCTTCAAATCCAAGCTCATCAGCCAATTCACGGTATTCAATTGAGAGTTCAAAATTGGTCTCGGAGTTATCAATTGTAAAAGCGATAGGAAAGATGATGACACTTCTGCTTTTTATATCTCTGAGTTTATCTTCCAAAGAGGGTTTTAACCACTCCATCGGTCCTACTTTTGACTGGTATGCAAGATGAACTTCATTAAACTTCATACCCTCATCTTCAAGCATTTTACTCAAAAGCGCCACATGTTTTTCTATGTGTTTTTGATAAACATCACCTGCTTCTATGATTTTTACCGGAAGTCCATGTGCGGAGAAAATCATATCAAAGTCTTTACATTCGTCTATGTTTACCATCTCTTTGATTCGCTCAATGATAGCCTTGTTATAGTTTGCATTTTGAAAAAAGTGCTTTACTTCGACTAAAATCGCATCACCGCCTTTTGAGTGATAGTTCTCCTCAAAATCTTCCAGTGAGGACTTTGTAGTAGTCGTTGAAAACTGCGGATAAAGGGGAATCAGATAGATCTTTTCTATATTTTCTTTGTTTAAACGCTCAATAACCTCAGAGACAAAAGGAGGAGTGTAACGCATAGCAAAATCTACTATCACACTCTCATCCATTCTTGCTTGAAGCTTTGAAACAAGTTTTTTCGTATGCCCGACAATAGGAGATTTCCCACCAATCTGCTTGTAAATCTCTTGGGATTTTTCAACTCTTGAAAAAGTTATCATCTTAGCGATAAAACTTCTTAAAAGAGAGCTTTTCACCGTAATAATATTTTTATCATTAAACATATTTGTCAAAAAAACTTCAACTTCCTCTAGGTTGTTTGGACCACCCATATTTAGTAAAACTATTGCCTCTTTTTTCATAACTAATCTCCTTTAGCCCTTAAGCTCACTTCATACATTATCTGCTGCAAAGGCAACATATCTTCATAAATTTTATAGAGTGTATCTATGAGTTTATCACCCTCTTCTATAATCTCAGGCTCTAAGATTTTATATGTTGCCATGCCTTTATGCAGACTTAGATCTACACTCTTCATTTGGGGAGTAAAACCTTTTGGATACTTTTTATACTCTTTACCCATAGTGCTATATCCTAAGGCATTTATCTTTTTGAGCGTCTCATCTAGAGCAACTCTTCTTTTTTCATCTCCTATGTATTCGCGATAAGCATCCAGCATAGGTTTATTGAACCATCTGACCCCGACTGCTACAAAGAGTTCATCGGGCGAAAAATGTAGATAAAAAGATGATTTTTGAAGTCTGCATCCGCTCCATCCGCCTTGAGGAAAGATAATACCTATTTTGGACTTCATAGGTTCTTTATTTTCGCCCATTCTGCGGATGTCTCTGTACATTTTAAAAAGAGATTTGTTTATTTTAGGTTCTGCATCTACAGTCGGTTCTAATGCCATAAGATGTTCACCCATCTCAACCACAAAGGCTTTTGAAGGGTTTAGTATATATTGCTCATACTCATCTCGGTGAGCTTCAAAGTACTCTTTAGAGTTATTTTTTCTAATAGACTCTAAAAACTCCAACGCTTTTTTAAAACCGTTAAACTCCACATGTAAGCCTTTAAGCTAATTTTCTATTTCTAAAAGCAACCGCTATCAAGAGAAAGAGAATTGCGTAAGTAATCGGTACGAAATCAGGAACAGGAACAGGGTCGCCTTTTGCATACGAGTGCATTCCGGCTAGATAGTAGTTTACTCCAAAATATGTCATGATAACCGAAGTGTAAGACAAGAGTGAAATAACGCTATAGTTAAATTCGCTGTAAATCGGTTTGATAAATCTTAAGTGAACGACAACAGCATAAATCAAGATGGTTACAAGTGCCCATGTCTCTTTTGGATCCCATCCCCAGTATCGCCCCCAGCTTTCGTTCGCCCAAACGCCGCCTAAGAAGTTTCCTAGCGTTAAAAACGCCAAACCTATCATTATACTCATCTCGTTTATGGAGTTTAACTCTTTTATGGAGAGAGATATGTGCATATCGTTTTTCTCATTTTTGAGTATGAAAAGTAAAATCGTGATAAATCCCAAAAGTGCTCCAAGACCCAAGAAACCGTAACTTGCCGTAATTACCGCAACATGTATGCTTAACCAGTATGAGTTAAGAACCGGAACGAGGTTTGTAACCTGCGGATTCATCCAGTTTAGATGCGCAACAAAGAGAATAAGCCCTGTTAAAATAGCAGTTGAAGCCATTGTCATGGATGAGCGTTTAGAGAAGATAAATCCCGCCAAAACCGTTGCCCAGCTTATGTATATCATAGATTCATACCCGTCAGACCACGGCGCATGCCCTGCGACATACCATCTAAGTCCTATGCCAAACGTATGTACAAAAAATAGCGTCGTTAAAAGTGCCAAAGAAACTTTTGAAAACATAGCAATATTAAATTTAGGCTTCAATATTTTTACAAAACTAGCAATTAGGAGAACAAATCCGATAAGAAAATAAAGAGGGTAGATTCTCTCAAATATATTTGCATAGTTGTATAAAACTTCAGCTTTTATCCTTGTATAAGATGGCGTAACAGATGCTCCGTAAAACTTTTGATACTCTGCTATTTTCTCGATTGAAGAGTTTGCGACACCCCAGTTTCCGCTATTTATAGCGCTATCAAGTGAAGTAAAATATTCAAATGCGATGTCTCTGATTTTTAGAGAATTTTCTTGTGAAAAAGTCTGCAATGCTTCGACTGTCGGGTACCATTTATTGTTTACGTCGTTTGGTTTTGGCCAGATTTTTATCAATGCGCCTGAATAGACCGAGTAGGAGATATTTACTCTCTCATCTATCTCCAAAACAGCCTTATCCAAAAGATCTCTATGTTTTGGCTCTTTTCTGTTAGCGCTATCCACATGCTCGGCAAGTTTATAACCGCTTAAACTCTCAGGGTCTACGAAGAACTGTGAAAAAGAGGCATATTGCGCATCACTTTTCGCACCTATGATTTTGTTCACGCCTTCGTTTTTTGTTCTGATGATTTTTAGATCTCTATAAACATCCGGCTTTGCCATCATTCCAAGGATAACCTGATTTGCGTTTAACTTATGTTCGCCTATCACAAGAGATGAGCTTTTATAGATTTTCGCCAAAATTTCCGTTGAGAGCGTATCAAGCGGCTTCATTCTTCCGCCGCTGTCTTGAATTATCAGCTCGCCAAATCTCTTTGCATGCTCTTTGTCAAAAGACAAAATGGTCTTAAGTGCAGGATTTAAATCTTCTGCGTTAGATGGCGTAATGCTAAAGAGCAATCCGAGTGAGAGTAAAAATCCTACGACTTTTTGCTCACTAGCTTTTTTAGCTCTGTTTGAGAGTTGTGCAAATCGATTTTCTTTTGAAAAAAGTGACCAAAACATACCCAGACCCAGTAAAAAATAACCTATGTAAGATGGAAGTGTTCCTGGGTCGTTATTTACCGATAAAATAGTTCCCATCTCATCTTGGTCGTAAGAAGATTGGAAAAATCTATACCCACGGTGCTCTAAAATATTGTTCATGTAGATTCTGTAAAGCATATTGATATCTCTCTCTTTATCTATCAACTCAACTTCGCTTGCATAAGATGCGGGAGACATAGAACCCGGATATCTGTCGAGTTGAAAGTCAACAAGTTTTACTCCAAATGGAACTTGTAGTTTTTTAGAGCCGTAAGAGATGTGTACGTCGACTCCATCAACCATATTGTGATGTTCTTTCGCCGCTCTTCCTGCTTGAGCAAAAATCATAACATTTTGGGAAGCAGTGCCAACTTTTATATTGAAATTCAGAGCATCCATCTGAGGTCGCATAGGAGAAGCGTTAGGGTCTGATACAATCTTTGTAGTAGCATGTTGATAGAAACCACGCACTATGAAGTTCGCACCCTCCACCCCAAAGAGAGTTCTTGCTTCAACACTGTTTTTTTCACTCGGATCTATCTCTCCTTGTGAATTATCATCCATTTTCATAAATTTTAAAGGCATATCATGCTTCATGTAGAGCTTTCCGCCTTCGTTAAAAATAGAGACAACAGGTCTTAAAAACATCTTTTGAGAGCCAAAATCTATAGCAATCTCTTCATTTTCATAGTATTCACCTTTTTTAAGTCTGATAGGCTTGCTTGCAGTGTTTGTGCTAACCATCATCTCGATAACTTCAAAGCCGCCCTCTTTGCCCTCTACTAGGCTCTCTATAGCATCTGGAATATACTCAACAAGATTTACCTCTACCTTTTTACCCTCTACATTAAGAGATGCAAATAGAGAATTTGTGCTTTTTTTTGAGAGATAAACACTCTTTTCGCTAACCTCTGTTTTTTCTCCGACTTGCGCGCTAACGGTAAAATATGCATCGGAGCTAAGCATTGTATTGGCAATTTCGCCCTCACGGATATGCATAGTTCCTTCAAAACCAACAAAACGTGTGATTGCGGCACCAAGAACAATAATGATAAATGAGAGGTGAAAAATAAAAATAGGAGCTTTTTTTATACTGAACATTTTATATCTAAAAATATTTATAGTTAAATTGATTGTTAAGAGTGCGATTAAAATCTCAAACCAACGAGCATTATATATATCTGCTTTTGCCGTTATAGTTCCGTAATCATTCTCTACAAAAGTTGCATAACCTATAGCAAAAGCAAAAAGAAGCATAAGAAAAGCCATCGTTTTCATAGAGGCTAATACTAAAAGAAGTTGTTTCATACATATCCTTATTTGAAAAAGGGTATTCTAGTTAAAATTAGCTAATAGAGTGTTAAACTAGGGGTTAATCTTCTAGCTTAAATGTTATTCTAAAGTCTCCATCATCAAGCTCTGTAGCTTCATGTGAGATACGCAAAGGCACTCTCTCATAAAGCGGAAACGGCTCATGAAAAAAGATACCTACAAGCCTGTCATTTTTGCTCTTTAGAAGACTCAAACCTATTATGGCATTTATCATCGGCTCAGGCGGCTGGCACTCGGTAGCATTAAACTCATAGTATGTCAATCCGTCCTCTTCATATTTGTAAAAATTTAAAGTTGTTCTTGGAACTTCGATTAATGTTTTTTCCATTTTTCAAACCTTTTTTTTAACCGATTTTATCATTTTGTCATTCAAAAAAAATTGTCAAAGAGCAAGTTTTATCTAATTTATAATTAAAGTTTTTAGATATATTTGTTATTACTTTATAAGCAAATTTGAATTATTTAAAAACTCTATGTTTTTTAACATCTGTTCATCTTTTGGAACTACTACTAAAATGTAACCATGATCTTCTTGATTCCATACAGAGTAAAACTCATTTTTTGTAATTATGCTTTTACCGTTACTCGGGTCTAAAGATAATATAAAGTCACCTTTTAAGTTTTGTACGACGATAAAATGCGGATAATCTTTATGCCTTAAAACTCTGGCAATTACAGGTATGCTAAGTTGCTCAAATACCTCTTTTGTAATCTTATAACCTTTAGCTCTAAACTCTTTTTTAATTGCAACATTTTGTATATCTAAAAAATTCACCATATCTGTTGTATTGAAATCATTTAACAAATCTTTTTCGCTAATATTTTTGCCATACATATTCATAAGCGTAGCCAAAGAAGATGCACCGCAAGACTCTTCATAAGTTTGGGCTACAACATCTTTGTATTTAAGTTCTTTTAATGATTTTACTTTAAAAGCACTACTGGCTTCTAAGGATAAAAACACTAAAAAAAGTATGCTTAAAATTTGTGCCATAAAGATAAAGAGACGACACTGTCAGGGGAGCTTGAGCTGTTTCCTACACTTGAACTTATCGTAACAGAATTAGTTTGGTTTATGCTATATGTTGCACCCAGCCCCATAGTAGGAAGTGTCGTTGAAGGATTTGTTTCTCTTGCATTCTCTTTTAAAACACTCTGGTATCTTTGTTCAAAGTTAAAATTAATAGAAGCTTTGGGATTTAATATCAAAGATAAATCTAGCCCCAGACTATAACTATCTGGATATTTTATATCTTTTGTGCCGATTTTTCGCTCAAAGTTTTGTGTAGTAGAGATATAGAATGTCGATACCAACGGGTCAGAATAGTTTTTTAAAGACAACTTTGCACTAAACGCTTTTAAAGAATCATCACTATGCGAGTTTTGATAAAAAGATTTCTCAAAAAGCGGAACTTGAACGGTAATTGATGGTATAAACTCTGCAAATAAAGTATCAAACTGATAATTTATACCCAACCACAATGAGTCAAAATTTGTATCGGTACTGTTTGAAAAACCGTTTGAGTCCGCATACTGCAAATCTCCAAAGGAGCCGTTTGCACTCACTATCAAATCCGTTTTTTCATTTAGCGCATATAAAAAAGTTTGATTAAGAGCAGCTTTTTTACTATCTACTAAAACACTGCCGTCATCTATGCCGATAAGTGCAGGATAAGTGCTAAATCTTCTTCCGCTCCCTGATGTTATGAAATCCAATGTCGTCGAGCTTCTAAGCCCATTGTTATGTTTAAAAATAGAGTCTATCGTAATAGCATCCGAAGCTATAAGCTGTTGAGATAACAATACTCCCGTCAAGCATAATGTTTTTTTCAAATTTTTCCTTTTTTTTATATTTTTAAACTAAATACTCGTGCATTATCTGCTTGTGTGTTGATGTACTTTGCCGATACTTGCAATTTTTCTTTCATTTGCACCAACTGTTCCATGGAAATAGTCTCACTGTTTTGAACGCTTTTTCTATTTTGCAAAAAAACACTTTTTTCTTTTTCGCTTAGTTTTGACATATCTGCTTCGTTGTTTAAAAGTTTATTTAAAATATTATCTTTTGCTTTTATCGTATTTATACTATTCGCATACCCGTTAGCCGTTTCATTCTCATTTTCTCTTTTCTTTTTCCACTCATCCAGCATAGAAAAAAGTATGCTTTTTTCATCTAAAGCTAAGCCTTCATGTTCCATCAGTTTTTGTGGAGACATATCTGCCAATATTTCCATATCTTCTATATTTGCATCAAAATTTGTATCTATGTACAAAAGATTATTAAAGTCTTGGTCAACTGTTATCCTATTATTTGAGTAACCATGATCTTTGAAATAATTTTCCACAGATTTTAATGCTTCTCATTCAGAAGAAGAGATTTCTCTAAAAGATAAGATATCTAGTTTAATATCTTTTGTAATTTTATTGAATTCTATATCTACATTTCTTTCCGAATAAGACATTTCTTTAACATCTAAATAACCGTCATTATTAGTATCTTTTGTGTTACTGTCATTTATTTGAAATTCCCACATATCCTGTAGATATTTTTCAAAGCTACCAGTAGCTTTGACTATACTGGTATCATCTGAAAAAGTAACTCCAAATTTTCTTTGGAGTGATTTTTCCATAGCATCATCCGAGTAAAACTGAATCTTTCTACCGCTATCTTTATCTGTAAATTCTATAATTTTATCCGCACCGCCAAACTTTACAGCTTGATGCATATATTCACCGTTTCCTTGTTGAATATATAAACTATTTGAAGTTGATGGAACTTGCATCTTCTCTCCAATTTTAAAATATCGTAATAATTAAATAAAATCTTTGCTTTCTAGTGCTATAAATTTGTTACAATTTTTCACCCCTTTTGCACATAAAGCTTAGGTGTTTGAATATCTACTGCCGTGTAATTCTCTTTTGCTCTTTGATGTTCTTGTATATGTTTTAATTTATCTATATCAATATTTCCGTCACTGCTCTTTGAATGTTCTATCTCATCTTTTATAAGTACTTTATCTTCTTGTGTAAGTTTGTTTACATCTCCACCGTTTTGGATCAATGCACCTATTGCAGATGTTTTTTTGCTTTGTTCGTCTCTCATATTTGCGGTCATCTCAGATTTTTGGGTTATGTTCTCGTCTAGTGCTTTTGTAATGACACTATCCAGTTTTATATTTATGTCACTCTCTTCTTTTAGTTGTTTATCTAACTTTTTTAAAATATCCATATTTACCGTATGGCTTCCGTCTTCTTTTTTATATTTTGATAACTCTCCTCCTAAAAGACTTCGCTCATCTGCTGAAAGCTTTGAAATGTCTCCGCCACTTGCTATCAACTTTGCAAGTGCCTCTTGCTTTTTTAGAAGTTCGTCTTGTTGTTTAGCTGTATCAGTATTAACGCCCACATCTTGCTGTCTTATATCTTTTTTATGTACATTGTTACCGAAAGAATTTAATTTTCCAATCATAAATGAATGTTCATCTTCAACATCTTTTATCGCAACTTCCGTATCACTTAAACTATCTCTTTTAATATCTCTTCTAAATGATTCAGTCAATAAGATCTTAGAATTAAAACCTTTATCAATTCTTAATGTAGTATCTAACTCATCATCTATACTAGTCGATTGATTTTTTTGATTATATAGACCGATACTTGATGTAATATCTCCTACTTTTTGATAATTTCTATCTATTTTACCCTCAATTGAAGCATTACCGGTTATATAATTAAGTGTTACTATTCCATCGCCGCTAAAACCATTCCTAGTATTTAAATACTCATTACTATCAAGTTTGCCGTCATTATTGCTATCAGCACTTAAAAACTCTCTTTTATAAGCTATATCTCCAAACCATCCGCCAACAAAAGATTCTGCTTTATTATCCAGTCTTGTAATGCCGTCTTCTCTTTTAAAAAAATCATTCTCTCCAAAGTGAGCTTTTAATTTATCCATTGTGGCACCGCTTAAAGAAACTACTGCTATTTCTCCGCTTACAGGGTCATTAAATGCGACAAGGTTACTCTTTTCTTTTGTCATATATCCGACATTAGGCTCTATCTCTTTTGTAGAATTTGTGATGATTTGCTCGTTACGAAGTTCATCAGTCGTTCTGTCTATGGTATTTGAAGACATAGCGGTAAACGCTATGCCTGTATGAGATATGTTTAATCCCATTATCTTCTCCAAAATAAATTAGCATAAATATAATTCTTCATTACATTTTTTCTCTTTGTTTTAGTATCGCTGATATCTGTGCATTAATACCTTGCAACTGTGCATTAAGTCCATTTATTTGAGATTGTTGACTATCCGAAGGATTAGCAACTGAAGATAATTGTGATATTTGTTTAAACAATTCTCGTTGTTTTTTATACAGTTCTTCTAAAATATCTTTGTTATCAGACTTATTTGTGTTATTTGATTCAGTAGTACTTTTAGATTCAGTGATTTCTTCAAGTGTTATTTTTCCATCTTTATTTTTATCCAACTCAATATGAATATTAAATATATCAGCAGTAGTAATTAAAATAGCTGTATCTTTTTCTATCTCTAATATTTCTTCTTCTGATAAAATTTCTCTTGGTTTCAATAATGACTTGTTATCAACATCTATTATATTTCTAATATCTAAAGATTCTCTCATCGTAATAAGACCGTCTCTATTTTTATCAGCATTTGCTATATTCAAATCATTATTAACATAATTTAAAATATTTTTTAAATAATTTTCTGCATTGTCTTTTGCTATTACGATTCCATCATAATCTACAAAATCATTTTTAAACTCTTTTTTTAAAGAATCTAAATTTTTATTATCTAACGCTATTACTTCATTACCAAATATAACAGCTGTTTGAGTTGGTAAAATATTTAAATTTTTTGCGTTGTCTAAAGTATCTTTTGATAATGAAATAGTACTTTTTTGATTCAAATTCAAATTCAGATTTTGAGTGTAAGAACCTTCTATTCTCAAATTTTCATCCCTTTACATCAATAAAGCGTGTTGTTTCTACCGATGCTTTTATTCCCTCTTTTATGGCACTTAAATCAACTTTTCGTTCCTGAGCCTTTATGATTTCCACACCTAATACTTCTCTCTCATCCATATTTAGTGTGCTTTCGTCTCCATTCGCAGCTTTTAGTTTCTCAAGAATTTTTGTGGCTTCTTTACTATCTGTTTTTTCGAGATAGTATCCCAACTCTTCTAAGGTTTTATCTTTAAAAGGGTTGTCACGTTTACCATGCATAACGTTATCATGTGCTATCGCTTTTTTGGCATGAGCCAAAACGACTTCAGAATTTTTTTTTCCGCTTACTGAATAAGCCTCTTGCAAACTTATATAACTGTCAATATTTGAATTTGCTTTTAATGTTCTATTCAATTCTTCTTCGATGCTAGATGACTGTTTACCTGTCTGATCATATTTAACTAACCTTGTCGAAGCACTTACTGAAACATATTGCTCCGTAATCTGTTCTTTTATAGAAATAATATTTTCACCAACACCATGTGCTTCGCCTTGCCCAATAAACTCATTTTTCGTATTATTATATTCTTCTTTACTAAGCTTTCCGTCTTTATCGGCATCCGCCTGCAAAAACTCTCTTTTGTAAGCTATATCACCAAACCATCCCGATACATGCGCTTCAACTTCGCCATTGAGTCTAAGAGTTCTGTCTTTTCGCTCATAAAAATTATCTTCTCCTCCTCCAAAGTGCTTTTTGAGTTTATTGATATTTTCATTTGAAAGATTTAGTTTTACAAGATTTCCGTTTATAGGATCTGCAAATATAACAGTTTGTTCGTTTGGACTTGGAGATAGAGCCTCAACAGCAGAAGTTTTAGAAAGTTTGGAAACATCGGACATTTGTCCGATGTTTGCTTCTTCTGTTACTAACTCTTCTTTCGTTTGTTTATGAACTTCCGTTTTCATAGCTAAAAAAGCTGTACCGATAGCTTGGATTGGAGTATTAAATCCTATCTTTACCACATTTTTCACCAATAATAATTACGAAATACGCTAGCATAAATACTGCTTCTTGTCGTAACAGATGAAGATATTGCTCTGGTATTAGAGTTATAGTAGCTGCTTCCAATTCCGCTATAACTGTTATACCAAGTAGCTCCACCCTTCACTTCACTCATCTCGTCTTGGCTAAGTGCCATTGCGCCTGCTTTAGCTGTAGTAACTGCTCCATTTGTGGCTTGAGAGAGTAAATCATCCTGATTACTTACATCTGCCATTACTACGCTTGCACCTAGTAATAATGCTAAAAACACCTTTTTCATTTTACATATCCTTGTTTTAAAATACACGGCTTTTTTACCTCTAAAATTTATCATATAAACTGTATTTTATTGGTATAAATTGTTCGTGTTGAAAAAATTGTAGCCATCTTGTGTTGCAAGTTTGTTGCAAATTTAAATCTTTAATACTTTTTTTTGTTAAGAAATATGAGATGTATGTGTATATTGTAGTTTTGTAACACTTCACCCCTTTTGCACATAAAGCTTAGGTATTTGAATATCTACTGCCGTATAATTCTCTTTTGCTCTTTGATGTTCTTGTATATGTTTTAGTTTATCTATATCAATATTTCCGTCACTGCTCTTTGAATGTTCTATCTCATCTTTTATAAGTGCTTTATCTTCTTGTGTAAGTTTGTTTACATCTCCACCGTTTTGGATCAATGTACCGATTGCAGATGTTTTTTTGCTTTGTTCGTCTTTTTCTTTCATATTTATCTCTGCTTTTTGGGTTATGTTCTCGTCTAATACTTTTGTAAGAGCTTTATCTAGTTTTATATTTATATCGCTCTCTTCTTTTAGTTGTTTATCTAACTTTTTTAAAATATCCATATTTACTGTATGGCTTCCGTCTTCTTTTTTGTATTTTGACAACTCACCGGATAAAAGACTTCTTTCCTCTGCTGAAAGTTTTGAAATGTCTCCGCCGCTTGCTATCAACTTTGCAAGTGCTTGTTGTTTTTTTGCGGTATTGTCTTCTTCTTTAATTTTATTATTTTCTTCATATCCATAGTTCGAATGAGTTTTTCTATAATCTTCAATATGTGCTTTAATCATTTTTTCATCTGACATAAACGGTTGAGAATAAGATTCTCTAAGAGAAATTTTACTATCAAAATTTATATCATTATTTAGTGTATCATTCAATTCTTCATCGATTGAGTTTGGTTTTTGATTTTTATTGATTGAATAACTTACACTTCCTTTTACTTTTGAACTTAAAGAAGAGACTTTTTGATAAATTTCATCAATTTGCTCATGAGATGAGATAACGTCTCCATTTGAAAAGATTTCTTTAGCATGCCCATTAAAATCATTCCTTGTATCCAAATACTCATTACTATCAAGTTTACCATCTTGATTTTGGTCAGCACTTAAAAACTCTCTTTTGTAAGCTATATCTCCAAACCATCCGCCTACAAACGCTTCTGCTTTATTATCCAGTCTTGTAATGCCGTCTTCTCTTTTAAAAAAATCATTTTCTCCAAAGTGAGCTTTTAATTTATCCATTGTGGTACTGCTTAAAGAAACTACCGCTACTTTTCCGCTCACAGGGTCGTTAAATGCGACAAGGTTACTCTTCCCCATTGTCATATATCCGACATTAGATGTTGTCTCTTGCGTTGCTTTCGTGATGATTTGCTCGTTACGAAGTTCGTCAGTAGTTCTGTCTATGGTATTTGAAGACATAGCAGTAAATGCTATGCCTGTAATTGAGAAACTCAATTATCTTCCTAAAAACGCTCTAGCATAGATATAACTACTAGATGTACCTCTATAATAACTGCTGGAAGGATTGGTATAAGTTATATAACTACTATAATACCCGCCCTCAGCCTTTTGCATATCCTCTTTGCTCATCTCAAACTGAGTACCTGTACTTTTTCCTGCTGTTGCAACATTTAGTAAATCATCTTTAGAACTAACATCTGCCATTACCGCACTTGCACTTATTGCTAAGATTAAAAGCAATTTTTTCATTTATATATCCTTGTTTTAAAATACACGGCTTTTTTACCTCTAAAATTTATCATATAAACTGTATTTTATTGGTATAAATTGTTCGTGTTGAAAAAATTGTAGCCATCTTGTGTTGCAAGTTTGTTGCAATTTTAAATTTTTAATACTTTTTTTTGTTAAGAAATATGAGATGTATGTGTATGTTGTAGTTTTGTAACATTCTTTATGTTCTGGTATTTATTTTGTCTTTCTTTTTATCAAAGAGAACAATTTAAATATATACTCAAAGAGCAAGTTTTATCTCAAAACCTTTTCTCTTCTCATCAAGAAGTTCTACATTTCCCCCATGAGCCTCTGAAATCTGTCTTGAGAGAACCAGTCCAAGCCCGTTTCCTTTTACTTTTGTGCTTTTAAACGCCTCAAAAAGCTCTTTTTTATTTTCAATCATCACGCCGCTGTCATAGATATAAAATTTATGAAACTCATCATCTCTATCATAAAGAACCTCAACGACTCCGCTTTCATTATCATCAAGTTCAATAGCATCGATTGCATTTATCAAAAAGTTTGAAAATAGCATCTCAAGGAGATCTCTATCGCCGTTTATCATAATTTTTTGCTGTGGAAATATAAATCTTATCTCTTTTGTATAGCCGTAATACTCGATCACTTTTTTTAGAGCATCTTCTAGTTCACTCCACATGAAGAGAGTTTTATTTGCATGCATACCCTTGCTGAACATAAGCGTTGCTTTGATGATTCTCTCTATTTTATATACCGATTTTTGTATCTCTTCGACAATAGGAACATTCTCAGGGATAACCCTTTTTTTGAGCGTTGAACTAAGAAGCGAGATAGAACCGATGGGATTTCGTATCTCATGTGAGAGGTGTGCCGCCATCTGTCCCATAGTTGCAAGGTTCTCTTTTCTCTTTTGCTCCGTAATATCGGTTGCGCTTAGCATCAGCTTATCTTTATATGACGAGCTTTTAATGAGATATGCCTTAGAGTTAAAAGTAACCTCATAATCGTCATTTTTCAGCTCTAACAGGGCAAACAGCTCACCCAATGACTTTGAGAGTGAATTTTGCAAAAAGATATTCCCATCTTCATCTAAAATCCAGATAGCATTTGGTAAAAACTCAACAATTTTCTCAACCGTATCCTGAAGATGTACATAGGAAGCTTTGAGTTCATTAAACTCTTTTTCAACCTTGTATGTCTGCTCTATTAAAAGATTAAGCTCTTGTGGCGTTATAGTTGACATTATTGATGTATATCCCTGTTTCTATAGCTAAGTATCTCTTGAAATTTTAACAAAGATGATATCTCTTTAGCTTTTATATCAAAAATATCTAGAGATACGTTCAGCATGTCAGAAGCTTTAAATAGCAAATCTTCTATCTCTGGTACATCTATATTTGCTTCTTCTTCACTAAGGATAATAAAATCATCTCCCTCAAAACGAAAAAGTAAATACTTCGGAAATGTTTGCATAAGATATAATCCTATGGTGTTTAGTAAAATATCTCCGTCATGCCAGCCGTTACTTTGATTGAAATTACCGAAATTATGTATACTGATAAAATTTATATACTTATAAATATCAGAGCTGTCGTTTTGAACTAAAATCAAATCCAGATACGTTTGATTGTATAGCCCCGTAATTTGATCCTTATAAAAATAAGCGAAACGCTCCTCTTCTATTTTTCCATTAGGCATCTGCGTGCTGTTCGTGTCTATTTCAATCTTTTCTAACGCCGATATAGCATACTTTGCAACTACCGGATCAAACTGCTTGGCACTATGCGCATCAATCTCTGCCAAAGCTTCCGCCTTGCTTAGTCTAGCTCTGTAAATCCGGTTTGTAGTCATTGCATCAAACGCATCGGCAACTATCATGATTCTTGATAAAACCCCTATTGCATCTCCGCTTAATCCGTTTGGATAACCCGTTCCGTCATATCTTTCATGGTGCGAACCTATAATGTACGCCAACTCTTTGTACATAGGGATTTTTTCCAGCATCTGCTTTCCTGCCGTTACATGCTCTTGAATCAACTTGTACTCATTCGCTTCAAGCTTTCCCGGTTTTAGCAAGATAGTATCGGGCGTAACAACCTTACCGATGTCATGCAAAATTCCTGCTCTGTATATTAAATCGCAATCCGCAGGAGCACATCCCATCTCTGTAGCAATAACCTTGCAATACTTAGCTACCCGCTCAGAGTGTCCGCCCGTATAGGTATCTCTTCGTTCTATCATTTTAACAAGCGCAATAAGTGTCTGCTCGTAATTGTAAATTTTTTCATCTTCTAAAATTTTATTTTTTTCAACTTCTTCTTTAACCAATCGCTCCAACTCTTCTTTGTAGAGTCTGTTCTCTTTGATTGCCATAATCTTATTTGTAACGCGAAAAAGAGTGCCGTTTATCTTATCAAAATCAATAGGCTTGATGACATACCCACTCACATCCAGCCTGATGGCATCCATAAAATATGATGATTCTGAAAATGCGGTAAGAATTATAATTTCTTGTTCAGGAGAGTCATTTTTAATCGCTTCTATCATCTCTATACCGTTTACATAGGGCATCTGTATATCGGTAATAACTAAATCAAAATGACTTCTCTTAAATTCATCTAAACCATTCTTACCATTTTCTGCCGATTTTACATTTAAAAACAGTTTTTTTAAATAATCCAAGACTATTTCACGCAGTCCGATATCATCTTCTACATATAAAACGCTCAGCTTTGAGCAAAGTACTTTGAGATCTTTAACAGAAGTCATTTTTATATCTCCTGTGCATTTACAAGTGGTATTTCAATCGTAAAACAACTTCCGTTGTTGATATTTTTCCAGCTCATGCTTCCGCCGAAATGTTTTTCTATAATTATCAGTGACATGTAAATTCCCAACCCTGTTCCGTTAACACTTTTTGTCGTAATATATGGTTCACCCAACTTGTCAATAACTAACTTGTCAATTCCGCCTGCATTATCGCAGAGAGTAATTGTAAGCAAATTTTCCCGCAGATGAGTGCCGATTTGAATTTTTGCATCTTTTACATTACGATCTTTAATCGCATCTTTCGAGTTATTTACCAAGTTAAGCATAACCTGCATAAGTTCATTTGGGTAGGTATAAAATTCAATGTCACACTTATTTGTAAACTCAAGAGTGGTTAGATTATTTTCAAGTATTTTTTGCGTCATACTATATAGTTTTTCATAAATTTTGCACAAAACAACTTTTTCTTTTGCTCTCTCCGGTTTAAAGAATGTTCTAAAATCATCAATAGTATGACTCAAATACTGTGTCTGCTCATTTAAAATATCTGTCAATTTATAAACCTCAGATAAAGATATCTCTTCATTTAGTTCTAAATTTACTCTTAGATTATTTGCTACCATTGATATGACACTCAAAGGCTGACGCCATTGATGCGCTATCATTCCTATCATATCTCCCATCGCTGCCTGACGAGACTGAGCAAGCATTAACTCCTCTTTTCTTTGAACTTCGGTAATATCCATAGCAGAAAAAATAATAGCTCTTTTACCGCCGTAAACATCTCCAAGCGGTGCTAAAGAAAATAACCAAGTAACTTCTTTAGCATCTTTAGTAATAATAGTTCTTGCACCTTTATCTAAGCGAATAGTATTTTTAAAAAGTTCTTCAATGTCCAATAGATTTAAACCATCCCCACCGCCCATTGCCATTTTACTCCAATCCTCAATCGTAGCTATCTCTTTGAGCGTATATCCTGTTATTTCCTCAAAAGCCTTGTTCATGAGCAGTATCTCTCCATTTTCATTATAAAGCATAATCGGATTTGGAGCAAAACGAATAACATTTTCAAGCTCATTTTTTTTCAACTCCAGCTCAAGCATTAAGAGCTTGATTTGCGAAATATCTTGAATAATAGAGATAAAATAGAGAGGCTTGTCTGAACTATCACGAAGTAAAACAACTGAAAGGTTAACCCAGATAATATCTCCGCCTTTTGTAATATATCGCTTTTGTATATGATATGAGTCTAGTTTATTTTCTAAAAGCTTGCTAACATAAGCCACATCTTTATATAAATCATCTGCATGCGTAATATCTTGAAATGTAATTTTCAGCAATTCATCTTTTGTATATCCGACCATTTTACATAGGTAATCATTTACGTCAATAGAAGAGCCTTCAAGTCCTACATGTGCTATGCCGATTTGTGCGGTTTTAAATGTTTGCTCATATCTGAGATTACTTATTTTAAGCTCATTTGTTAAAGACTCCTCTTGAGTCACATCGTTTCCTATGGCTATTATGCCTATGATATTGCCGTTTTCATCTCTATACATGGCATTGTTCCAAGAAATAATATGCTCAGTTTTATTGGCATCTACAATTTTATTTATATAGTGTGAAATTGAACCTATCTTTTCATTTATCATATCGTTAAAAACTTGCTTCACTTCCAAACGAACCTGCTTATCAATGAAATTATCAAACCAGTTAAGACCTACTATCTCATCTCTGCTAAGTCCAAGAAGCTCACTGCCGGCTCTGTTTACACTCACTATATTCGCATTTTTATCCAAAATCACAATTATCAACCCTGAAACTTCAAGATATAAAAGCATCTGCTCATGTTCATTCTTTAAGCGCAACTCAAGTGATTTTTTATCACTGATATCATGAAAACTGATAACCGCACCGGTAATCTTTCCATCTTCTACTATAGGGCTGCGAACAAATTCAACGGCAAATGAGCTTCCGTTTTTACGCCAAAACAACTCTTCTCCTCTAGCTGATTCACCGCTTGAGAGAGTACGAACGATGGGACACTCCTCCTCAGGATAATAAGAACCGTCAGGTTTTGTATGATGCCACATGCTATGACTGCTTTTGCCGATAAGATATTCTGCCGAATAACCAAGCATTTTGGCTGCCTTGTCATTTACAAAAATATGGCGGGAGTGAATATCTAAACCGACTATTCCGTCTATGGATGATTCTAAAATAAGAGAGAGCTTATTTTGAAGTTCTCTGTTTGAAGAGAGTGAAGCTAAAAGCTCTTCGTTTGAAGATTGCAGCTCTTCACTTGACGTTTCAAGCTCTTCAACGGTTGATTGAAGTTTTTCATTCGAGTCTTGAAGTTCTGCATTTATCATTGACATATTTTGTTTTGAAAAAAGCAGCTCATCGGAAATATTTTGTATCTCATTGCGTGCCTCTACCACTTGAGAAGAGAGCGTAGATATTATTGTATTTTCACTAAGAGAGGGTAAAATAGCTCCGTTTAAAAGAAATTCTTCCAATTCTATCTCTTTAAAACTTATTAAAATCATAGACTTTTGAGAGGGTACATAAAAAGGCTGTGCGATTATTTTAACAAACTTCTCATCTTGGGAAGATTCCATTTGAATAAATTTACTCTCCTCTTTCATATTTGAGACCAATACACGATTTATAACTATTCGCATATGGTAGTGAAGAACCTTATCAAGATTGTTAAAAATATTTAAACTTAAAATTCCGTCTGAAAAATTTAGATAAGAGATCTTTCCCTTCTTGTAAACTATGTTGTAATCACGATCTATTATCAAACAACCGCTACTAAAATAATCAAACAGATTATCATGTAGATGCTTTTCTATTTCTATAGGATTTATCAATTTTTGCATACTCTCTTCCCCTGAACTTAGTAGTTTTTTTGGATACTGGTTTACTATCTGTATCTGAAATGTAGTCTGTTTGTCTTGTGGCTTTTTTTCATAGATTCTATATTTACCATCTAGCGTAACAAAAAGGTCTATACTGCTAAGCGTAGATTCCGAAGAACCTAAAAAAAGCAATCCGTCATTTTTAAGCGAATAGTGAAAAATAGAAAAAACATCACTCTGTGTGGAAGATTTCAGATATATCAAAACATTTCTGCAACTGATCAGATCCATATTTATAAACGGCGGATTATTTAAAAAGTTATGATGTGCAAATATGATCTGATCACGAAGTGCTTTTACGACTCTATAGCCGTATTCTGATTTTATAAAATACTTTTCAATCAACTCTTTTTCTACGTATTTTAAAGAACTCTCTTTATAATCGCCGATTCTAGCCTTCTCAAGCGCCATGTCGTCTATATCGGTGGCAAAAATTTTAATATGCAACTTTTTGCCTAATTCTTCAGAAACCTCATTTGCCAATATCGCAAGAGAGTAAGCTTCTTCACCGCTTGAACAGGCAACGCTCCATAAACGATATTCGCTATATTCTACTTTAGAAAAAAGCTGCTTTTTAATATAATTTTTTAGTGCTTCAAAAGATTCTGTTCCACGAAAAAACTCGGTTACTCCGATTAGAACTTCTTGGTTAAGTATATCAACCTCTTTATCATTAACTTTAAAATAGTGTGCATACTCTTCAATAGTTACAAAATTTAAAATTTTCATACGCTTTTCTATGCGACGGTTAATAGTCTCCTCTTTGTATTTAAAGAGATCTAGCTGTTTTTCTTTATGCAAAATTTTGACTATCGAGTCAAACGGAATCTCCTGCGTAGTGTATGTACCGTTGCTAAATGCTGATGAGAGCTTGGCAAGCCTTGTACTAATATCTTTAACACTTAAAACATAATCTACCAATTTGGCATTTATGGCACTCTTTGGCATACTCTCAAACATAGCTTCTTGCGGAAACTCAGCGATTGTTATGCCGTCTGATTCTTTAACTGCTCTCATCCCTTTTGTACCGTCAGTTCCTGAACCCGACAATACAATAGCAATGACTTTTGAATTTTTAAGAGTACAAAGTTGACTAAATAAAAAATCTGCATTTGGGATAGGCATATGAAGATTTAAATCTTCTAAAACTGCTTTTGGTCTGGAGTTTTTTATTGTAATTTTTAACTCGGGAGGAAGAACGTATAAAATGTCAGGTTTAAAAATCATTCCCTCTTGAACAAGAACCACTTCAATAGTGCTTTTTCGCCCAAGAAGATCTGCGAGTATGGTTTTTTCACCGCGAGCATGATGTTGTGCCAAAAAATAAAAAAAACCTGTTTTTTTCGGTAACAAAGCAACCAATTCTGACAATGCCTCAAAACCGCCGGCACTTGATCCAATCGCTACATAAACTTCAAAAGCTCTTTTTTTCATAAAAACAAAACATCCCTCTCCTCTTAAAAAAAGCCTATTATAGTATCGCTATAATATAACGCTCATTAAGTTATCATGATTTTTACAAACTTGCCGTTATTTGGGCATTAATGACTATATCCTAAAATAATTTTATAAAGACTATAGGCATCATCGCTTCCGCAAATCTCGCGTATGGAGTGCATGGCGTAGGTCGGAAGTCCGACATCCAAAACATCTATGCCGATTCTTGATGCAGTCATAGGTCCGATTGTAGATCCGCAAGCCATATCGCTTCTCGTGACAAAATTTTGTATCGGTTGGCTTAGAGAGTCGGCAACATTCATAAATCTTGAAATAGTTTTTGAGTTTGATGCGTAACGCTGGTTTGCATTGACTTTTATGACACTTCCTCCGTTTATACGCACGGCATGGTTTGAGTCATGTTTTGAAGCAAAGTTCGGATGCACCGCATGTGCATTATCGGCAGATATCATCACAGACGAGCGAACCATAAACATATACTCTTCATAATCTCTAAAAGCCCTGCGAAGCGTATTCTCTAAAAATGAGCCTCCTGCACCTGAAGTTGATTCGCTTCCAACCTCTTCATGGTCGCTTGCAATGAAAAGCATAGGTTTACTCTCATCCACACTGCAGATACTAAGCATTCCGACATAACAGCTAAGAAGATTGTCAATCCTCGCACTTGCTATAAAGTCGTTGTTTAGCCCGACATAAGAAGCTTTTTGCGTATCATAAAAGCTGAGTTCATTTGCATACAGCACATTTACGTCATCCACGCCGCTCATCTTCAACTGCTCTTTTAAAAACTCATCAAAATCAAAATCACTGCTGCATGTAGCAATAGGAGAGATATCTGTTTGGGCATTGATGCTTTTTGCACTGTTTGCCTCTCTGTCTAAATGAATAGCCAAAGATGGAATAACCGCAATCGGCTTTCTAACGTCTATAAGGGCGTCTTTTATGATATTTTGGGAGTTAAGATAGAAGATTCGCCCTGCAAGTGAGAGATCTCTGTCAAACCAAGGGTTAAGAAGCGCTCCGCCGTAAAGCTCAACCCCAAACTTAAGCACTCCATGCTCTTTTATCACGGGATTTGGTTTTAGTTTTAAGTTCGGCGAATCGGTGTGTGCGCCGACCATCACGTAATTTCTATCTTTTGGGTAGGTAAAAGCTATTATCGATGAGTCGTTGCGGGTTACAAAATACTTTTGACCCTCTTCCAAAGACCACTTCTTCTCTTCATAAAGCCTTGTAAATCCTGCATTTAGAAACATTCCCGCCATATTTTGCGTTGCATGAAAAGGTGTCGGCGATGCATCTAAAAAGCCTAAAAGCCCCTCGTTAAAATCCTCTTTTGTCATTCTTCTCTTCCTGATTAAAATTTATATTTTTTTTTGATTATACAAAAATATTTTTTAAATGCTTTGATGTAAAGAGTTCTCTTCTAAAAGTTTATTCTCTCCATCAGCTATATAAATCTCAAAGTTCTCTTCATCAAACTCGCTAAACTCAACTTTTGAATCTTTGAGTGTTTTTGAAGTTCTGGCACCGAGTTTTTTTAGGTTTTCTACTCGTCCTAGTATGTTGCCGCTGCCCTCGCTTAGCTGTTTTTGAGAGTTTTCAAACGTTGAGCTTAATGTTTTTATCTGGCTTCCCATTTTATGAAAATTATCGGCAAAACCGACCATTTTATCATAAAGTTTTCCTGCTTCATCAAATAGTTTTATGCTCAAAGTATTTGATTTTTCACTCTGCCAGTAGAGATAGATAGTTCGCAGAGAGACGATAAGTGTGGATGGATTGACAATCGCAATATGTTTTTTAAGAGCATACTCATAAAGAGTCGGGTCTTTTTGAACTGCCAATGCAAAAGCTCCCTCAATCGGTATAAACATGAAAACATACTGAAGAGTTCCTATTTTATAGTGTGCATAATCTTTTGAGTCAAGTATATCTATGTGATTTTTAAATGCGCTTATAATGCCGTTAATCGCAACCAACCTTTCCTCATCGCTTACCGATCTGATATAACTGTCATAATCAGAGAGCGACACTTTTGAGTCGATTATCATCGTTCTGTCTTGCGGTAATTTGATGATGACATCGGGTCGTTTGGTTTTGCCCTGCTCATCTTTGTAACTTTCCTGAGTTTGATAATGCACGTTTTTAAGCAGTCCAGAATACTCCAAAACACTCTCTAAAATCATCTCGCCCCAGCTACCTTGTGTCTGCTTTTTGCCCTTAAGAGCGGTTGTGAGATTTTGAGCCTCTTGGCTTATATGCATACCCGCTTTTGTAACCTGCTCTATCTCTTTGGAGAGTTCGGCAAACTTTTTCACACTGCTCTCTTGAGACTCTTCAATCTTTTTCTTAAACGAATCAATATTTTCTCTAAAAGGTTTCAGTATGGTATCGAGTGATTTTAGAGAGTTCTCATCAAGTTTTTTGAGTCTGTTCTCAAGAGAGTTTTGCATGATTTCATTTAGTTTTAACTCCAGCTTTTTCCCCTGCTCTTCAAACTCGACTTTAAGTTTTTGGTTGTTCTCTTGTTGTGCATTTAGATTTGCTTTAAGTTCGGAGTTTTTGGATAAAGCCTGAGAGATATTTTCCCTTAAAGCATCGATGGTGCAGAGATGCTCCGACACATTTTTGCCAAGAGCATCCTTGAGCAAAAGCAGCTCTTCATTTTTTACTTTTAAAATCTCTATATCTTTGTAAAGTTTTGCAAGCTCTATATCTTTTTGTGAAACTTTATCCCTATACTCACCGAGTGCAACATGAAGCACATCCTCTTTGCTCTGAAGTTCTGAAACCTGCTGTTTTAAAAAAGGAATAGCCGCAACCATCTCTCTTTTGCTGTTTAATTCATCAAGCAGACTTTCCTCAACCACTCCATGTTGCTGCAAACTTTTTTTCAGCCAAACAACAGACCCCACAACAACACCTGAGAGCACCACCGCTGCTATGATATTTGCTAATTCCATTTTTTGCCTTTTTGTCGTTGATTTGGTTTAACCATTTGAAACATATTTAATGACAACATTTTATCTATAATGGTTACTATCTATAAAATATATTGCAATTTGCAATGCTTTTTCTTTATAGTTTAGGAGTTTTTATAGCAAGTTGTAGTGCTTGTATGCGTTTCCACTTAAAAAGTTGGAACGAGTAAAAGTGGAGATTCATTCGCTGGGGTGAATGGCACCAACTTAAGCTTTTTACTACTTATTTCGGAGACTAAAAATAAATGAAACTTAATTGGAAGTGAGGCTTTAGCCTCGCCATAGTGTGGGACTGAAGTCCCACTTCCAAGCAGATTTACATAAACAGGTAAACATATTAGACTTTTTTGGCTCTTTTTTCCTTAAGTTAGTGCCATTTCTTCACTGGGGCGTTGCTTAAGGTAGAAATAAAAAAAGTTTCAAAAGTGTGAATGAAACCTATTTTAGGGCGTTGCTTTAGTAATCAAGTATTTTTCCATAAAAAACTGGCTCAATAATTTTGGGAGGATTTAATTTTACATTTGGATGATTAGCAAATATAAGTCTAATAGTTCTGATTGCTTTATAAGCATTATTCAATAATTTTCTTTGTTCTGAATAGTATGTATTATCAAATTTATTTTCTTCAATTGTATGAGCAGGTTTTTGTCTTAATTTTCTAATTTCTTTTAAAATAGGAATTATTTCTTTTATGTGCTCCTGATTATTTGTTTTAAAGAATTTATCTAACCACTCATTGAGAAGTTGTATTGTGCCTTTGTATTTTATTATGATTTTGCCATCCTTTCTTTCTTCTTCTTGTTCTAACGAAAGGTCTTTTTTAAAAAAATCTTTATTTATATTATCAGAAATTAATTTATCAAGAAGATGTATAAAATTATTATATTCTTTAAGTGTAGGTCTCAATAAAAAAGAAAACTCAGGTAAATCTTCATTAACATAAGATTGTTTAAACAACGTAGGTTTATTCATTAAAGCACACATTTTATTGATAATTTTTATTTCTTCTAAAAAAGCATCTGTCAAAGAAATATAATCCGAAAACTCACCTAAAATACTATTTTGTATGTAAACTGGATTTAATCTAAAAGTATTTTTAACTTCTTTATTCATCCATAACAATTGGTGTTCTTCTGATAAGTCACATAAATATCTATTGAAAACTGCTACATACCGTTGATTATAATCTTCACTATAACAGAATGAAAATGTTTGAAGATATACTTTATCAGATTCAGAATTAAAATTATTTTCTTGTTCATGTATAATATAAATTACTCCTTGAATATCATTACATGAGTAATAATATCTAGGGTCATTCCTATATAATTCTAAAATTGACATATCGAATGATTTAAATTCCAATTGACCATATCCTAAAGCCAAATTTTTTAAATACGGTTTGCCTTCATATTTATTAAAAAGACTTTTATCTACAGCTTGCATAAATAAAACTGATGGATAAAAACAACAAAATTTTAGGTTATTTATTTCAGTAAATTCATTCAAGAGCTTTTTTCTATCCAAATTTGAAAATTGTTTAATATGTGGATTTAGAACATATTTTGAAGAAACAATATCAATCAAACCATCAATAAATAGTTGCTGTAAGTCATTTTGTAATACTTCAGGAGTGGACTGTAATTGCTTTAGTAAAGTTTGAAAAGAAATTCCATTAAAATCATTTGAATTCAAATAAAAACCAATAATAATATCTGTTACATTTCTCATTTTGTCCCCTCTACAATCCCAATCTCTTCATTACTCAACACATAGAGTTCATACACCATTTTGTCTATCTCTTTGTTGGTTTTGGCTATTTCTTTTTTTAGTTTACATGTAAGGGCTTTGTCGTTTTCAAAGATGGCTTGCCACTCTTGTTTGAAGTTGCGTTCGGCTAGTTTGTCGGCAAATTTTAGTTTGAGGGATTTTGTGTACTCTGTTACAAACTCCTCAAATGTCAGATAGTGTTTTGTTTTCTTATGATTTCTCAACTATTTTAATTTCAACCTACTTATCCAAATGCTTCAAAAACTCATCTGCTGCTATAAATCCTACAATGGTTTTAGATTTTATAACCTCTAAATTTGCGTCAAAAAACATGATAACCGGAGGTCCGAAAACTCCGTATTTTTTGCTTAGATCTTTTTGTTTTTGCCCATTTTGCGTAAGATCCGCCTGAATAAGAACAAACTCACCCATTTTCGCTTTTACGGCTTCGTTCGAGAATGTTTTTTTATCAAGTTCTTTACAAACGGCACACCACTCTGCGCTAAAATCAAGCATGATTTTTTTGCCCTTGTTTTTAGCCAAAAGTGCGTCAAGTTCTTCTATGGAACTTACCTTTTGAAACTCTACATGTGAAGATTTTTCTACAGTTGCTGTTGCTGATGGCGAAGGTTTTAAAAACTCCAGCGGCTTGGTCATACTGCTTGAGCCACCCATAACACCGACAAAAAGAAGAGTCGAATAGATAAAAATTATCATACCCGCGCTTCTTCTAAATATATGAACCGAACTCTCAAAAGCTCCAAGATAGAGTGCAAAACCTATTCCAAGCATCGAGTAAAGAAGCATAATGATATAACTATCAACGACACGTTCTAGCATCCAGACCGCCACGCCAAGCATCATAACACCAAAAACAGCATTTACCATAGTCATCCAAGCCCCCGGTTTAGGCATAAACCTGCCTGCGCTCATTCCGACTAAGATAAGAGGCAAACCCATTCCGATACTCATAGAAAAAAGAGCCGCTCCGCCAAGAAGAGCATCTCCCGTCTGACCTATGTAAACCAAAGCTCCTGCAAGCGGAGCTGCAACACACGGTCCGACGATAAGAGCCGAGAAAAATCCCATAATCGCAACGCCCACAAAACCGCTGCGGCTTGAGTGATGGTTTGAACTTATTTTTGCCACAAAAGAGTCGGGAAGCTTAAGCTCGTAAAACCCGAACATGCTAAGAGCGAGTGCGATAAAAATAGTAGAAAAGGAGTAGATAACCCACGGTGTTTGAAGTGCCGCTTGCAGGTTTGAGCCAAACAACCCAGCCAAAACGCCTGCAATCGTATATGCGATTGCCATGGCAAGAACATAAACCAATGAGAGCATAAACGCTTTTCTCGTTGTCAGTCCCTCACCCTGAGAGATTATAATCCCTGAAATGATAGGAATCATAGGGAACGTACATGGAGTAAGAGCAAGCAGAAGCCCAAAGCCTAAAAATGTAAGAAGAACAAGCGTCAAACTGCCGTGCTTTATGGTATCGGCTATCGAGTCACTCTCTGATAGCTCTTTAACTTCCGGCTTAACCTCATTTTGAATATTTTTTAAACTCTCTTTTGCTTCGCCGTTGCCAAGTTTTGAACTATCTATATCAAACTTATAAGATCTGCTCTCAGGCTCATAGCATAAACCCTGTTCAGAGCAACCTTGATAAGAGAGTAAAAATTCTACTTGCACGACACCAGACACGCCTGCGTCTTTTTTGAGATTTACTATAAACGTAGGCGATTCGAGATAGACTTTGTCTTCGTTATGTTCAACACTCTTTGGAGATATTATCTCCCCTGCACTTATGCCGCTGCCGGCTTTAATCTCAAGTTTTAGAGCCTCCGCATAAAGGTAGATATCTTTGCCTATCTCCACACTCGCTTCTATCTGCATCTTGTCATTTAGTTTGGCGGAGGGCTTAAACGCCTCTTCGGGCATTAGAAACTTTGGCTGTGCACCAAAGAGTAAAATAGACGATAAAAGAAGCGGAATAAGTTTTTTCATATATGAATCTCTTTATTGAAGTTACAAAATTATAACAAAAATACAATTTACATAAATTACATCTTTATTTTTTTTAAGCGTACTATTAGTCATTTTTTCATAACCTACCCGAAAAATTAACCATAAAGAGTTAAATATGTCAAACAGATTAGCAAATGAAGATTCACCATATCTCCAACAGCACAAAGACAATCCGGTAGATTGGTATCCGTGGTGCGAAGAAGCGTTTCAAAGAGCGAGAGAGGAGAACAAAGCTGTTTTTATCAGCATTGGTTACAGCTCGTGCCATTGGTGTCATGTCATGGAAGAGAATGTTTTTACAAATAAAGAGTGTGCCGAGATCTTAAATAAACACTTCATCTCCATAAAAGTTGACCGTGAAGAGCGACCGGACATAGACAAGCACTATCAAGAGGTCTATATGCTCTTAAACCGCAGAAGCGGCGGATGGCCTACTTCCATATTTTGCACACCTGACAACAAGCCTTTTTTTGCGGGAACTTACATACCGCCACACTCCAAAGAGGAGAGCATCGAGGGGATTGGATTTATTGAGCTTACAAGACTCATAGCGGATAAAATCTCGCAAAAAGACGAGCAACTGCTTAAAAACGCCGATGAGATAGAGAACTTTTTAAACCATAAAGAGCATCCAAAAGAGGCAACGGTTTTAAAAGAGGATTTTGCAAAAAACTTTATGCTTCAAGCCAAAAACAACTATGACACTCTACACGGAGGATTTTCAATTGCCCCGAAATTTCCTCATGCAAGCACGCTTGGAACACTTTTAGCCATCGACAAACTCTACGACGACAAAGCCGCAAGAGCGATGGTTATAACTACATTAAACAGTATGAAGCAAGGCGGAATCTATGACTTGGTAGAGGGCGGTTTCTGCCGCTACAGCGTAGATGATAAGTGGCTTGTTCCGCACTTTGAAAAGATGCTCTACGACAACGCCCTGCTCTGCGAACTCTACACAAACGCTTATCTGACTTACAAAGATGAGAGCTTCTTACATGTAGCCAAAGAATGTGCCGACTTTTGGCACAACCACATGAGCGAAAACAATCTTCTCTATAGTGCCAGTGATGCCGACAGCGAGGGCGAAGAGGGAACTTACTACATATACTCTTATGATGAAGTTTATGAAGCTTTGGCTAAAGAGGGATATGAAAAGATAGATGAACTTTTAGGCAAATTAAGCATTAGCAAAGAGGGAAATTTTGAGGGCAAAAATATCATCAGGCTAAAAGATGAAAACTTTGAAGAGTTTAAAGAGATAAAAGTAACTCTTGGCAAGCTTAGATCCAAAAGAGAATATCCTTTTGTAGATATGAAAGTTCAAACTTCATGGTCTGCCATGATGATAAAGGCACTCTTTGTTCTTGGAAATATCGACAACTCATATAAAACGAGAGCCGTAAACTATCTTGATACGCTTCTTCAAACCATGTTTATAGATGGCAAACTCTATCACACTACGCTTATACGCAAAACTCCGAAAGTCGAGGCTTTTTTAGAGGATTATGCTTTTCTTTCGTGTGCTCTTGTTGAAGCATTTAATGCGACTCAAGATGAGCTATATCTCATAAAAGCACAGCACTTTGCAAACTCTGCTTTAGAGAAGTTTTACGACAAAGGAACATGGAGATTTAGCATAGGAGAGTTTGAGACAAAAGCGGAGATCTCGGACAATACTTATACAAGCTCTGTCGGGGTTATGGTTGATGCCCTACTCTCACTCGGAGTGCTTCTTGAGGATGACAAATATACCCATTTTGCCTTTAAAACACTAGAATACAACTCTTTTGAACTTGCAAGACGTCCGGTTATCTACCCATACATGTTAAAACAGACGCTTAGATATGTCAAAGGTGAGAGAGTAATAAAATCAAATCTAAAAAATTTGGAGTCAAACGCTTATGAGTTATCATCTCTGACATATCCGTTTGTTCAAAAAAAAGCCTCTCAAGATGAGGGATACATGATATGCGGCTCAAAAAGTTGTTTTGCAAACACTCATGAGATTGACGCTATCAATGATATAATCAAAAAAAGTTTTTAAATAGGAAAAAAATATGAAATTAGGCGTAAATATAGACCATGTAGCAGTTTTAAGAGAGGCTAGAAGAGTAAATGATCCAGATATTTTAAACGCTCTTTATGTTGCATGCGCTAACGGTGCAGACCAGATAACCATCCATCTAAGAGAAGACAGACGACATATTCAAGACGCAGATGCTTATAACATTATGAAACATTCGGCTCTGCCTGTAAACTTAGAGTGTTCCATCAACAGATCCATACTAAATATCGTAACGGATTTAAAACCGCACCGTGCCACTTTAGTCCCTGAAAAAAGAGAAGAGGTAACGACTGAGGGCGGACTTGATGTTTTTACTTATGAAGATGAAATCTCTTATGCGATAGAGCTTCTGCATGACTACATCATCCCAGTTTCGCTTTTTATAGACCCTAGCATTGAGGCAGTAGAAAAATCAAAAGAGCTGGGAGCTGAGATGGTAGAGCTTCATACGGGAAGTTTTGCAAATATTTTTGCCATGTTAAACTCATCGCTTTCCCACTCAAACCATTCCATAAAAAAACTTGAACTTCCTCGCCATGAGTTGGCAATAAGACTTGAAAAATCAATCTCCGATATAACCACAGCGGCAAAACATGCCAAAAAAATAGGTCTTGAAGTAGCCGCAGGGCACGGACTAAACTACCATAATGTATCTCACATGATGAGCATTGCGGAGATTACAGAGTTAAATATCGGTCAAAGCATCGTTGCAAAAAGCGTCTTTAGCGGTTTGGCTGAAGCGGTTAAAGAGATGAAAAGGCTCACATCAAGATGAAACCACGCATTGCGATAAGTGTCGGCGATTTAAACGGTGTCGGTATAGAGATAGCATTAAAATCCCATAAAAAAATATCCGCACTCTGCACTCCCATCTACTGTATAAACCACTACATGCTAAATCAGGCATGTGAGCTTTTGGATGTGGAGATTCCCTCTGATTTTGAGATATTTGAGGTTGAGGGGAGTTTTAACATCAGAGAGGGTTGTGTAGATAAGGACTCGGGACGATACTCTTATGACTCCTTTATGAGTGCCGTAAAACTTTGCGAAGATAAAAAAGCCGATGCCCTTGTCACCATGCCTATTCATAAAGAGGCTTGGATGCTGGCTGGTTTGCATTACAAAGGACATACGGATCTGCTTCGTGATTACTTCAAAAAAGATGCCATTATGATGCTTGGATGTGAGAAGATGTTTGTCGCACTCTACACGGAACATATCCCTTTAAGAGAGGTGGCAAGCCAAATAACAAAAGACAAACTGCTTCGCTTTTTCCTTGATTTAAACAGAGCTATTCCAAACAAAAAATTTGCTGTTTTAGGACTCAATCCTCATGCCGGAGATAACGGTGTTTTGGGTAATGAAGAGAGGGAGATAGAAGCAGCTATAGAAGAAGCAAACTTTATCTTAAAAGAGGAGCTGTTTTTTGGTGCGATAGTGCCCGATACTGCTTTTACGCCGCATTTTAGAGCTTCTCACACACATTATGTAGCAATGTATCATGATCAGGGCTTGGCACCGCTAAAAGCACTCTATTTTGATGAGAGCATAAATGTCTCTCTAAACCTGCCGATAGTCAGAACGTCCGTAGATCACGGAACCGCATTTGACATAGCTTACATGGGCAAAGCAAATACCCTCAGCTATGAAAATGCTCTCAAGTGTGCGATAGAGTTTATTTAGCAACTTCAAGCGGCTTAGCACTGCAAAGAATAGCCTCTATCTTTGTTTTAAAGCCGATTGAGACTTCGCTCCAAGTTTTACCTTCATGAAGGTCAAAGCACTCTTTTGCGATTGAAGAAAGTGCCTTTGTAGCTTCAAAATCTAAAATATCTATAACACCCTCTGCGGCAAAAAGCCCATCACTAAAGCTGTATTTCATAGGAACTGTTTTTTTAACACCGTTCATCTCTATCTCTACGCTAAGCGTACCTTTTCTCGGTGCGCCTTTTTCGCTTTTATCAGCTTTGATATCTACTATTTTTGCTTCGATATTTTTTTGGCTCATCATCTCAAAGAAAAATTTGCTAAGAGTCGCATCACGGCTTTCATGCTTTGTATTGACGCTCTTTGTGTCTATGCTCACGCTTGAACCGACTAAAATAGAGCGAAAATTCTCTCCGCTTTTTGCAACAGGTTTATATGTTACACCCTCAAAAGTTCCGCCTACACCTATTTTTTTATCCGTTTTGTATGCAGTCCACTCGACATTCATAGCTCCTACTTGAGCAAGTTCACATCCGCCCTTTGCAAATGCACTGCTTGAGAGAAGCACGGCAGAAGCCATAAGTGAGTAAAATGTTCTGTTTTTCATATCTTTCCTTTGTAAAATTTGGTGCGTGAGTATAACTTCTCTTTCTTATTTTTGAAAAAGAATAATATTTTTATTGTTATGTTTAATAATTTTTAAATTTAGAGCATCTGCAAGATGTTTAAATGTCGCCATATTAAAAAAACCTATATGCGTTACATCTCTTATGTACCACCACTTAAAAAACTCATCATCGTTGTTTGGATGAAATGCACTCATAAGAAGCAGATAACCGCCCTCTCTTACATGTAAAAGCAACTCTTTTAAAACTTCAAGCGGATTTTGCAGATGTTCAAAAACTTCGGTTGAGAGGATGATGTCGTATGTTTTGCCATCATAAACTTTTTGCGGAAAATAAAAAAGATCATATCTGTCACACAAAACTGAGTTTCTCTCTAAAAGTATTGGCAGAACTTCGCCTCTGCCGCACCCAAAATCAAGTGCTGTTTTTATATCCGCCTTATGCGGAGTTACAAACTCTTCTATAAGATCTTCAAACATCTTTACATAGCCCAAAGAGTCAAAGCTGTTATGATGTTTGTCGTAGTGACTCTTCTCTCTTGTTTCATCAACATAGAAGATTTCATCTAAAAATATATAGCAACATGCAGAGCATTTATGATACTCTTTTTGGGTTTTTGAATCTGCTGTTTTTACAGTGAAATTATTACAAATTTTACATTTTTTCATACGCGAATAGTATCATCTTCTTTTTATAATCTTACTTTGATATACTTTGCTTTATGAATAATTTACTCTTTTTTAGTGCCTTTTTAGGCGTTTTTATCTTACTCAACATGTACATTTCCAAGCGTCTTGTCAAAAAGCTTGATATTTCAGACAAAGCAAAACTCTATCTGCATATTTTTCTTTTTCTAAACCTCATCGGAATTGTCTTCTACATGCTATCAAGATACTATGTTGACATTCCAAGCTGGCTCTATTTTCTCTTCTCCATACCCATCGGCATACTTTTTTTACTCTTTTGTACCGCCATTGTCTATGACATGTCAAGGGTTTTACTCTCTTTTGCACCGATTTCAGATTCAAGAAGAGTTTTTTTAAAAAAAACACTCGATATCTCCTCCTTTGCGGTTGCTTCAACACTTATGGCACGCTCTTTATATGAGGTAAAACTTGAAAAAGTAGATATAAAGATTAAAAATTTAAAAGAGCCGTACAAAATTGCCCAGATAAGCGACCTGCACATCGGCGGTCTGATAAATAGAGATTTTGTAAGAGAGATGGTAGAGAGGATAAATATTCTTAATCCAGATATTGTAGTTATTACAGGTGATTTGATAGATATAGATATCCTGCGTGCGATGGATACGATAGATGAGCTTGCAAAATTAAAATCTAAATTCGGAACATACTATGTAGTCGGAAACCATGAGTATTTTCATGGAGTTGAAAAAATCATAACGGCAGTAAAATCTTTAGGCATCAGAGTACTTGAAAATGAGAATGTATACGTAGGAGAAAATGAGAGAGGCTTTAATCTTGCAGGTGTTTATGACATCATGGGGTACAGAACAAAAACACATATGCCGAGTCTTGTTAAAGCACTCAAAGACAAAAAGGACTCACCTACCCTGCTTCTAGCCCATCAACCGAAATTTATCCAAGAAGTAGATGGCGGAGTTGATCTTATGCTGAGCGGACATACACACGGTGGACAAATCTACCCTTTTAGATTTTTAGTTGCACTTCAACAGCCGTATGTAAGCGGACTGCACAAATACAATGAAGAGCTGCAGATTTATGTAAACAAAGGTACGGGATTTTGGGGACCGCCTATGAGACTTGGATCTTCATCTGAGATTACACTCATCAGCCTTATACCGCAGGAAAAAGAGATTTAGCCCTAGCGTGCAAAAACCACTCTATTTCTGCCAAGATCTTTTGCTTCATAGAGTGCTCTGTCTGCTTTTTTAAGAAGTTCATCGAGTGATTGTGTCTCAGTTGCAACCTTTGCCACACCTAAACTAATCGTAAATTTTATACTCTCTCCTCTTTCTGAAATAACCTCAAGCTTTTCTATAACTTCTCTTATCATTTGCATACTATCCATAAAATCTTGTTTTGATGAATCATCACATATTATCGCAAACTCCTCACCGCCCAATCTTCCAAATATAGAACCATCCTCTAGATTTTTATAGATAGTTTGTGCGGCAAAATGTATCACTTTGTCACCATCGGGATGACCGTGAGTATCGTTGATGGATTTAAAATTATCTATATCAATCATTACGGCATAGAGATTGTTTTGACTTTGCAAAAACTTCTTTTGGCTGAGTTCAAAAAATTTTCTTCTATTGTATACGCCACTCATCTGATCATAAGAAGATATATAGTCCAAATGTTCAATAAGCTCTTTTACCCTCAACTGAGTAGTAACCCTTGCCAAGAGTTCAAGAGGTTTAAAGGGTTTTGTGATGTAGTCTATCGCACCCTCTGCATAGGCACTTAAGATACTTTCTTCATCATCTTTTGCGCTAATAAATATAACCGGTATATCTCTAGTGCTCTCTTTTTCTTTTAATCTTCTGCAAACCTCATACCCGTTCATAACAGGCATCATAATATCAAGCAAAATCAGATCAACTCTATTCTCATGCACCGCTTCTAATGCACCCTCGCCATCAAGTGCGACTATTACATCATATTTATTGCCCAAAAGCTCTACTAAAATATCAATATTTGTCTCAGTATCATCTACAATAAGAAGTGTATTTTTGCTATTTTCCATTGGATAATTATAACAATATTTTGTCACAAAACAGTCATAATTGTATTTTAAAACCAATTTAGGATAAAATACTCTACAAAAGGGACTATTTTGATAAGACTTATATTTATACTGCTTTTTTCCACATTGCTCTTAGCTTCTTCACAAAAGATTTCCGTGCAGCTTGAGTGGAAACACCAGTTCGAGTTTGCAGGATTTTATGCAGCAATACAAAACGGTTACTACGAAGATATCGGTCTCGAAGTTGAGCTAAGAGAGTATGAAGACGGTATAAACATAAGTGATGAAGTAATCAACAAAAAAGCAACATTCGGCGTCTCATCATCATCACTTATTTTAGATAAACTTCAAAACAAACCTGTCGTACTTATCGCCTCTTATTTTAAACAAAATGCTCTTGCCCTTGCGGTAAAACCTGAAATCACAACTGTCTCACAACTTAAAAATAAAAAAATCATGGCTATGCCTTATGAGATAGATCATACCAGCATAGGAGTTTTTCTTAGAGAGTCAAATATAAAAAAAGATGACTATACTCTCATAACGCATGATTTTAATATAGAAAAATTCAAAAAAGGTGAAGTAGACGCTATGTCTATCTTCATAACAAACCAGCCATATTTTTTTGATAAAGACGGTGTAAAATATAATGTTTTAAACCCTGCCGACTCAGGAATATACTCTTACGACTTGGAACTCTTTACATCTAAAGAATTAGCTATGCAAAATCCTGACATGGTAGAAAAATTTGTAAAAGCTACAAACAAAGGATGGGAATATGCCTTTAAACACAAGAAAGAGATAGTTGATATCATCTTTGACAAATATTCAAAATCAAAATCAAAAGAGTCCCTCTTATATGAAGCGCAAAGGACTGAACAGCTATTTAAAACAAATATTTTCAAAATAGGCGCCGTAGTCCCGGAGCTGATAAAACTCAACGCCCAGATGTATACCAATCTTGGATTAGTAAAAGAGGGTTTTGACATCACAAATCTAATTTCAAATTATGTCTTTGAAAACATGAGATCTAAAAACTTATCTGCAGTGCAAAAAGAGCTTAAAGTTACACAGAATATTGCAAATTTGACTCAAGCGGAAAAAGAGTACCTAAGAAAGAAAAAAAAGATTACTGCATGTATAGATCCCAGCTGGATGCCTTTTGAGAGTTTTAAAGACTCTAAGCATGTTGGGCTGACGGCCGACTATGTTGATATATTTAGAAAAAATCTAGGTATTGATATAGAAATTATAGATACTAAAAGCTGGACTGAAACTTTGGAGTTTGCCAAAGAAAGAAAATGTGATATTTTAACTTTGGCAATGGAGACAAAAGAGCGAAGCGAATATCTCAATTTTACTGAACCATATTTAAAAACGCCGGTTGTACTCGTAACAAAACCAAATGTTCCTTTTATTGCAGATTTCAACAGTATAAAAGAGAAAAAGCTAGGCGTTACCGCCGGATACTCATTTGCCGAAATCTTAAAAGAAAAGTATCCGCATTTAGACATCATATATGTAAAAGATGATAGAGATGGGCTAAATAGAGTAAACAAAGGTGAAATATTCGGTTATGTAGGAACGCTTGTAACGGTCGGCTATCTTTTTCAAAAAGAGTTTACTGGTGAGCTTAAAATTGCAGGTAAATTTGATGAAACATGGGAACTTGGTATTGGTGTAAGAAATGATGAACCGCAGCTTCTAAGTATCTTTGAAAAAGCAATCTGGAGCATTGATGATGATACAAAACATAATATTTTCAACAAATGGGTTGCAATCTCTTATGAAAACAGCATAGACTACACTCTTGCTTGGAAAATTTTCTTTATCTCTTTAATCATAATTTTAGCAGCGCTATACTGGAGTAGAAAACTCCTGCTTCTCAATAAAGAGCTAGAAAACGCAAGAGCAAAAGCAGAAGAAGCAACTCAGATAAAATCCAATTTTTTAGCAAATATGTCTCATGAGATTAGAACGCCGATGAACTCAATTGTCAGCATGACATATCTTCTAAAGAAAAAAATAACTTCTCAGCCGCAGCTTCACTATATAGAGATAATAGAGAGTGCTTCAAACAATTTGTTGACACTTCTTAATGATATTTTGGACTTATCAAAAATAGAAGCAAAAAAACTAAAGATAAACAAGATTAATTTTAATTTAATTGAAGTACTTGACACTATAAATAATCTTATAAAAATAAAAGCCGATGAAAAAAGTCTAATGTTTGAGATTATATACGACAAATCAGATTCCATGCATGTTTACGGAGACAACTTAAGACTCACACAAATACTCATAAATCTTGCTTCAAATGCCGTAAAATTTACAAATAGCGGATATATAAAGATTTTTGTTGATAAAATATCCGGCAATACATTTAGATTTTCTATCTGTGATACGGGAATAGGTTTAAGTGATGAACATAAAGAGAAGCTTTTTGGTTCATTTACGCAAGCAGATGAGAGTATAACCAGAAAATACGGCGGAACAGGACTTGGTCTTGCAATCTGCAAAGAGCTTGTTGAGCTTATGCATGGTACTATTTGGGTTGAAAGTGTTTTGGGCGAGGGCAGCAAATTTATCTTTGAAATAGAACTGCAAGAGAGTCATACTACTTCAAACAAGCCATTGCTAAGACATGAAGCAAATGCAGAAAAAAACAGCCAAGAGAAGAGAATCTCAATCAGCGATGAGCATAGAGAAGCTCTATTTTCAAAACTTGAATCCGCAGTGGCTTCAAGAAGACCAAATGTGTGTGAACCGATACTTCTTGAGATTCAAAAGTACGATTTGGATGAGCAAAGCGAAGAAGTATTTGAAAAAGTCAAAAAGTTAGTACAAAAATATAAATTTAACGAAGCAAAGGAGATTCTAAATGCACGATAGAGGGACTGTTCTCATAGTAGACGATGTTAAAGAAAATATAGATATCTTATTAGAGCTTCTAAATAAATATGATTTGATACCTACATTAGAGGGGAAAAATGCAATCGAGATAGCAAAAGAAGAGAGCAATATAGATTTAATACTTCTTGATATTATGATGCCAGATATAGACGGTTATGAAGTGTGCAGGTTATTAAAAAAAGATTCTAAAACCGCACATATTCCGATTATATTTTTAAGTGCAAAAAATAAGCAAGAAGATATACAAAAAGGGTTTGATGCAGGCGGTGTAGATTATATAACAAAACCGTTTAATCCTGATGAGCTTTTATCACGCGTGAGCACACACCTCAAACTCAGAGCATATGAAAAAGATTTAGAAGCCAGAGTTCAAGAAGAGGTTCAAAAAATTCTCTATTACCGAATCCATTATTGAAATTTTAAGCATTATTGAGGGTACATTCTATTTCGACAATATTAAGATATATATCATATCGCATGAAGAGGAGCAAACTCTAGGAAGTGCAAACGACTTTTCTCAAGCCATGCTTGCTATCTTAAACAATTCAAGAGAGATATTTAAAATCAGAAATATTGAAAATCCTGAGATCCGTATATCCATCGAAAATCAAAAGATAACCATCAGCGACAACGGCGGCGGCATAGAAGAGAAACTGCTTGAAGATATATTTCTTCCCTCAGTCAGCACAAACAACGGTGCCGGAATCGGCTTGTATCTCTCAAAAATTCTAATTGAAAAAAACAACGGAGTTATCACCGCTTCAAATGCAAAAGAGGGTGCATTGTTTAGTATAGAGTTTCTTACATGGATAGAGTAGTTTAATCTATCCTCTTTTTAAAAATAAGCAGTGTTTTATCTTTGGTGTCATAAAGAGAAAATGTCTGTTTATCTACAAGTTTTAGAGCAGGCAATTTTTCAAAAGCTTTTATTTTATGAAAATACTGAATTATAGTATCTTGATATTTCGTGTACTTATTATCATCGTTTTTTTCAAAAAGAGTAAATTTCGTATATAATTTTTCATCCTCAAAGACGGCATCTACAACTAAAAACTCTCTCTCGTTTTCACTGCTCATAGTGCCTTCTGCAACGTCGCTAAAGCCGTAAAGAGTGTTAATATCGGCTATGAAAACTCCATCATCGTTTAGTCTTTGTGCCACATCGTCCAAAAATTTCAGAAGCTCATCGTGATTTAAAAAATTTAGCACGTCAAAAATAGCCACAACAGCATCATATTTGCCGCTAACTTCGCTTACGTCTACACACTGGGCATCCAAGCCGTTAGCCCTGCACTCATCCGCCATCACAGAGCTGAGATCTATCCCTTTGCATGTAACGCCATCACTTACCATTCGTTGCATAAAACCGCCTCTGCCGCAACCGATGTCAAGCAATGTTTTGATTTTGTAGTCGTCAAGCTCTGAACGGTAGAGATCATAAAGTGCTTCAGTAGCCTCTTCTATACCTAAAAGATGTTCAGCTTTTGCATAAAGATCCAGATTTGTCATTAGAGTTTATTCTCTGCTTTTATGACTGCATTTATCTTCTCATAGATATCCAAAACTTCATCTTTTTTGGAGATATAGCTGTTTTTGTTTGCGATAAGGTAAGTTGAAGAGGTCATCATATCTTGCACGACTTCGAGTCCGTTTTGTTTCATCGTAGCACCCGTTTCTACAACATCCACTATCATGTCCGCAAGACCGATAAGCGGTGCGAGTTCAATCGAGCCGTAAAGTTTTATGATATCTACGGATACCGCACGCTCTTCAAAATAACGTTTGGTAATGTTTACCATTTTTGTAGCGACTTTGATTTCAGGTTTGTCTAAATCAAACTTTTCGCCCTTTTTCATACCTATGGCTACTTTGCATATTCCACGCTTTAGATCCAGCAGACGAATTACGTCTAAGCCCTGCTCTTCAAGTGTATCAAGACCTACTACCCCGATATCTGCGGCTTGATGAAAAACATAAGTCGCAACATCTTGATTTCTTACAAGCAAAAAACGAAATTTTGGAGTTTCCAAAATAAGTTTTCTATCATCAAATGCAAAATCCTCGCCAAAAATAGTCTCAAAAATCTCTAAAGTCTCTTTTGCAATACGCCCTTTTGGAAGTGCAACACTTAGCATATATCCGCCTTTTTTATAATATTTTTCATGCCCCTAAATATCAATATTTCATCCACATGTGAAGATGGAAATATTTTTACAAGCTCTCTGGCATCTCCGCCTGTAAGATATATATTCATACCGTATGATTTTACTTCGTTTTGCAGTAATTTTAGGTATCCGTAACTTATAGCATCGGCGGAATTTTTCGGCATTTTATCCAAATCCACCTCAAAATTAAATGAGTACTCAAGCGCACTTGATATATTTTTGTAACACTCACCCATAGCTTTAATACCTGGGTAGATAAAACCGCCCTCAAACTTGGCACCTTTTACGATGTCAACGGTTATCGCGCTTCCTGCATCGACAATGACTCCGTTCTCTATCGCTTCACATGCCATGATTCTGTCTATGCCCATAGTTTTATAATATTTCGAAATATCTATATATGAAGAGAGATCTACCCAATTTTCCAATGGTTTTAAAATCTGTTTTACATACTGATTTACGCAGATATAAAAAACTCTCTCTTTCACTGAAGAGGGGTTAAAAGATTTAGCATCTTCTTTGTAATCCATATCTCCATCAAGAAAATGATAAGTCGTATTTCCGATATCGCATAAGAGCATTATTGAATTTTCCAACCCTGCCCTAAAAGAGCCTCTTTAGCTTTCAAACATAGCGGCGCATCTATAAAAATAATCTTATATTTAAAATTATGTCCGCAAAAGAGAGTCAGTTTTGCATATATCTCTTCAAATTTATGCACATCTTTCATAAGAAGCTTACTTTTTTGGCTTACTGCGAATATGGAGTAAAAATAGCCTGCAATATCCGTAGCTTTATATATTTTTATTTTGTTTCTTACACCTAGTTCTTTGGGTGCAATCTCTTGCATTTTTTTATAAATCTTCCCTTTTTTTCTAAGAGAATCAACTACACTCTGCATTTCATGCCTTTTTTAACTGATGTTACACACTAAAATGAGCAAAGCACATTCTTAGTGGCAGGAACAGATTTTAGAAAAATATTTTAGCAAAATAATTCTTTAGCAACAGATTTATAAAAAAAAATTTTGTTATAATAGCAACAATGAAAGTCATAAAAACAAAATTAAATTACTCAAATTATTATATCTTGCTAGATTTAGACACCATAAAAATAGGTGATGTTATATCATTTGATATTTTTATTCAAAAAAATGATGATTTTGTTATTATTATCGAAGCCGGAACACTTATATCTGAAAATCTCTACAACAAACTTAAAAATCAAAAGAGTTTATACATACATAAAGATAAAGGCAAAGATGAGGATAAACAAATACTCTCATGTGAAAGTTTAAGACACTATATCAGACACAGCAGAGATGATGTGGAGAAAAGAATTAAAGTGCTATATGATGTGAATGATCAATTATTTGATATTTTTTTAACTAACAAAGAGAATAAAATAAATATAGAGTGTTTACACTTAATCGTCCAATCCATTATCTATCTACTAAAATACGATGCAAGTTTTTTAAAAAGCACAATCCCATATTTTGTAAATGACAACATGCTGAAAAATCACTCACTACAAGTAGCAATATATGCTTTAGTTATCGGTAATATTCTTAAGTTTAAAGATGATGATTTGCTAAAATTAGGCGTAGCCGCTTTACTACATGATATTGGTTTTAAAAAAATTGACGAAACTATTATCAATAAAAAAAGCATGCTAACTCCACAAGAGATTAGTTTAATGCAAAAACACAGCCAGCACAGTGTGGAAATAATAGAACAGAATAAAATTCATGATCCATACATTATAAATGCAGTGATGCATCATCATGAAAGATATGACGGAAGCGGTTATCCTAATCAACTCATGGGTGATGAAATAAGTAATTTTGCCTCGATTGTAGGTATATGCGATGTTTTTGACGCACTCACGAATAATAGACCTCATAGAGAGCACTACAGCTCTTTTAATGCCCTTAAGATGATGATGCGTGATAAAGACATGGTCAATAAATTTAATCAAAACTATCTTCATCTTTTTCTCAAATCATTTTTATAAAAATTTTTATTCTTAATATAATGTAATAAAATAATTGTTATGTTATAATTTGACTTAATTTAATATTAGATAAGGGTAGTTATGAAAAATATATTTATTTTTATACTTATTGGCTTATATCTAAATATCAGTTTGTTGAGTGCATCAGAGTCTGTTAATCTAGAGCAAGCGTTAGAGATACTTAAATCACAAAATTTAGAAATAAAAAATGCCTCAACAGAAATAGATGTTGCACTTCAAGATGCAAAAATTGCATCAGGAAACCACTACGGAAAGTTAGATATTATTCAAGATATCGTAAAATCTGATGATGCCGGAAACGTATTTGGCTTTAAACTCTCCAGTAGGGAAGCTGACTTCGGAGACTTTGGGGCAAAAGAGTTTATGGATAACTTCTTAGCAGGGAATCCAGACTACAAGACTCCTCCACATGATTTAAACTACCCAAACTCAAGAAAGTATTTTCAAAGCAAACTAAAATATGAAATTCCGCTTTTTACAGGATTTAAAATATCAAGTTATGAAGATATTATGAACTCCGTTACAAAAATAAAAAAATTAGAAAAATCAAAAGTTACAAATGAAAAAATATATGAAACAAGAAAAAGTTTTTACGATATGGCTCTGCTTGAAGACTCTATAGTAAATTTAAACATCATTTTGAAAAATATAGATATTCTTGAAAATATGACAAAAGAGATGATAGAAGTCGGATATGCAAAAAAAATTGATCTCTTAGAAGTAGAGGCAAAAAAAGGCAATGTAGAGAGGCTTATCGCTCAAATGGAGTCAAACAAAGAACTTCTTTACCACTATATAAGCTTTTTACTAAATCAAAAAGTAACATCGATACAAACACCTTCTCTTGAGATAACAGTGCCCTCTATACCAAACAGCGCTATTATTAGCAATAATTTAGATATTCAAATGGCAAATAGCGGACTTGCCGTAAAAAAAAGCATGATTGATGCGGCACAATCTTCATACTACCCTATGGTCGGAGCTTTTGCGGAGATTGCAACTGCGGATGATAAATTTTTAGGCGAAGCGAGCGATCATAAATCTTATACGCTTGGAGCAAGGGTTACATGGAATTTATTTAACGGCGGAATAGACAGTGCGAATGTTGAGAAATCAAGACTTGAGTATATAAAAACAAAGTCTCAAGTAGAGCTTGCAAACAGTGGGATTGAGCTTCAGACACAAAAAATCAAAACTGAGATAGAGAGTTTTAACAATGATATAAAATCCCTCAAAAAAGAGCTAGCTCTTGCCGATGAGATTTACAAAAACTATGAAGCAAGATACAAAGAGAAGCTCTCTTCAATGAGTGATGTCATCATAAAACAATCTGAGCAGATTCAGAAGATCTTACAACTTCAAGAGACTATAAACAAACGAAATGAGAAGATTTTTGCACTAGAAAAACTAGCAAACGGAGAAAAATAATGAAAAAAATATTAATACTTTTAGGCTTGGCAGGCCTGTTAATGGCAGAGAATATAACGCTCTCAGGCACTGTAATAAGCGACAATAGAAAAATGATAACAAGCCGTTTCATGGGATTTGTAACTGAAGTAAAAGTATCAGAGGGAGATTTTGTCAAAAAAGGAGATCTCCTCTACACAATTGACTCAAAAGAGATAGATTCAGCTCTTACTCAAGTTGAACTGGGCATTTCACAAGCACAGCTTAATCTTCAAATGTATCAAAACCAATACATGAACGTAAAACTGAATCTTGAGCGACATAAAAGATTACTTGAAAAAGATATGGTTTCTAGATTTGAAGTTGAAAATCTTATACTTGCGGAACAAAATCTGGCAAATATTATAGATATAGCGAAAAAGCAGGTTATTCAGGCACAAGCTCGACTTGAAGAGGTCAAAAATCAGTACCGTTACCTAAATATAACTGCACCAAATAATGGTGTAGTAGTAAGCAAAAATATCAAAGTAGGAGAGATGGCAATGCCGGGAATGCCTGCACTTGAACTCTCGGATTTGACAAACTTAAAAATATCTGCCGAGATTTCAGAAGATAATTTACGTTTTATTCAAGAAGGAAAAAAAGTAGTTATAAACATTCCCTCACAAAACATAAACACAATAGGAACAGTGAGTGCCATTATCCCAAATTCAAATCCTATGACACATTCATTTAAGATTAAAATTTCGTTTAAAAATGTATACAGCACGATATATCCTGGTATGTACGCTACAGTAGTTGTTGAGTAAGGCTAGAGTATGAATAGCTATAAACCTACTGATATTGCCGGAAAACTGGCATCTGGATTTTTAAGAAATCCTCTTACTATCGTTCTTGGTATTTTTTTACTCTCTATCGGTTACTTATCACTTACCATAATGCCACGCGAAGAGAACCCTCAAATGGTTGTAAGCGGTTCAACCGTTATAGTCGCACTTCCGGGGGCTAGTGCTGCAGAGATTGAAAAAGTTATCGTAAAACCCTTAGAGAGAAAGCTCAAAGAGGTAAAAGGTGTGGAAAACATCTCATCTATGGCGATGGACAATGTCGGAATTGTAAATGCGGCATTTTTTATCGGGGAGAAGAAAGAGGACTCTAACCTTAAGATATATGACAAGATCATGCAAAACTATGACATATTTCCAAAAGGGGCTATGCAGCCGATCATAAAACCTTTAGATATTGATATAGACATCCCTATCGTCTCCGTTGCATTCTACTCAAAAGATGAAAATATGAGTAAAACAGATTTATATGACAAAGTAAAAGATATACAGCACCGTATTAACGGACTTGCAAACGTTGCTGTTACGGAGCTAAAAGGCGGGAATAAACATCAATTTAATATAGAAGTAGATCTAAACAAACTATCCGGCTATAACATTTCCATGGGTCAAATTGTTCAAGCGGTACAGTCACTCTCTTACAGCGTACCTGCCGTAAAAAACAGAACTAAAGAGAACGAGATAGTTATTCTTGGCGTTAAAAATGCGATAGAGAGTCCTGAGGATATAGGCGATATAATTATTGCTCAATATATGGGTTCTCCAATCTATCTAAAACAGATTGCAACAATAAAAAGTTCATATGATATACAAAATTTCAGATCTGCGACAATTAGTAAAAAAGATGAAAGCGGCAATTTTTTGCCTCTGCAAAATCAAGTAACCCTTACAGTGTCAAAACTTCAAGGCACAAATGCTGTTGTAATTGCCAATGCGGTAAAGACGGAATTAGAGAATTATAAAGAGTACCTAAGCAGTAATAACATTGGCTATTCAATAACCAGAAACGACGGGGAAAGAGCTAATGAAGCAGTAAATGAGTTGGTTTACCATCTTCTTTTATCAATAGTAATTATCGCTATTTTGCTTGTTTTGGTTCTTGGATGGAGAGAATCCCTCATAGTTACATTTACTGTTCCTGCAATTTTAGCTATTACACTTTTTATAGCATACCTGACAGGACAAACTATAAATCGTATAACTCTCTTTGCATTCCTGCTCTCACTAGGGCTTTTAGTTGATGCGGCAATTATCGTAATTGAAAATATCCACAGACATTTTCACTCAAAAGAGTCTGCACATGAGAGTGTAGATGACATTATGGTTAAAGCGACAGACGAAATTGGGCCACCGACAAATATCGCAACTTTAGCAATTATTATGACTATGGTTCCAATGGCGTTTGTAGGGCAGATGATGGGTCAATTTATGAAACCTATTCCTGCCAATGTTCCAGTTGCTCTTATTGCTTCACTTTTTGTTGCATATATTTTTACACCATATTTGGCGGCTAGAATGTTAAAAAGACCGGATTTTCATAGTGAGGAGAAACATTAATGTTTAAAAAATTTCAAAATGCCATTTTTTTGGGTATTCAAAATCCTACAAAAAGAAATACCATTCTCCTTGTAACATTAGCGGCATTTATCTTATCGGTGCTTATGATTGCGCCAACAAAAATGGTTTTAGCAAAGATGCTTCCTGGGAAAAACAATGACACTTTTACCATATACACGACGCTGGCTGATGGCAGATCTATTGAACAAACTAAGCAGGTAACGGAGTGTGTCTCTGAATTTATTAAAAAAGAGAAAGAGATTCAAGATTTTGAGATATTTTTAGGTATGGGTGCCCCACTTGATTTTGCAGGTCTTATCAAAGGTTCACACTTTAAAAATTCTGAAAATGTTGCTGAAATTGTAGTAAATCTCTCAAAAAAACACCACAGAGAAGAGCCGTCTTACATGATGGTTCAAAGAATGCGACCGGATATTCTAAAAAGTTGTGCTTCACTCTATGACAAAACAACAATCACATTTGTAGAACCCCCAGCGGGACCTCCGGTATTAGCGGCAATCGTAGCAGAAATATACGGAGACAATTCAGATGGCATCAGAGAGTTGTCTTCAAGAGTCGCCGATGTGTTTCAAAAAACTAAAGGTCTTGTTGATATAGAAATAATGCAAGACGAAATCTATGAAAAGTTTGAAGTTGAAGTAGACAGTATTAAAGTTGCTCTATCGGGCGTTAATGTGAAACAGTTAAACGATATACTCTATTTGGCATTTGAAGGAATGCAAATCGCGGTTAAGAACTCAGACACAGTAAATGAGCAGATTCCTATATATCTCTCTCTAAGTCAGGATTCTAAAAAGTTTTCTTCTAAAGATTTAAATGCTATCAAGGCAAAACTCTCTTCCTTGAAACTTATGAGTCCAACCGGAATGATGACGCCGCTTACAGAACTTGTAACAATAGTGCCTAAAAAATCAAATCCTATGATTATGAGCAAAAATCTTCACAAGATGACAAACGTTATGGCGGAAACAGATATGGTTTCACAGGTTTATCCGTTAATGGATGCCAGAAATGTCATCTTAGATACCTTTAGCGATAAATACAAGATTGAAAAAATCGGACTTTTTAATCTTATACTAGTAGATAAAACTTCCAAAGAGGTTTACAAACTTATGTGGGACGGAGAGATGGAGGTAACTCTTGACACTTTTGTCGAGCTTGGCGCCGCATTTATAGCTGCGTTGGTGCTTATATTTTTACTTATGGTCATTTACTATAAAAGCTATACACTAAGCGGTATAATTCTTTTAGGCTCATTTTTATCTATCATCGGAGTAATTGTCGGTCACTGGATTATGGATATTTTTAGTGTCGACACATTCTTTCTAACGGCTACATCACTCATCGGTTTTATCGCTCTTATCGGCATAAGCTCAAGAAATTCACTTCTTCTAATCGACTTTACGGCATCTTTGATGAGAGACAATAAAATGGATAAAGCTGAAGCTATTGCTTACGCAACTGCTACACGGGCAAAGCCTATTTTCTTAACAGCTGCAGCAATAATACTTGCTTCAACACTTCTAGCCGGAGATGCAGTATTTGGAGGTCTTGGCGTTGCACTTATATTTGGAACTATTGCGGCAGTAGTTTCATCGCTTATGGTTGTTCCCGTGCTTTTATATAAAGCAGATCTAAAGAGACATTTTAATTTGGATTAGAAAAAAGTAAGGATAGGTTTCCTACATATAACGATGTTACATGTAGGAATAAATCGTCTAGACTATAATCTAGCGTATTGAACGCTTGAACAAGCCTCAATTTTAAGTAGTTCGCTCAAAGTCGCATCACTTATAATATTATCAACCAAAATAACGGCAAGAGCCTGTTTTTTATCATTTCTAGCAAGCGAGAAATCGGCAATATTTACATTATATTTTGCTAAAGTTGTACCGATATTTCCGATAACGCCAGGAACATCTTGATTTTTAAGAATAATCATATCACCCTTAAGAGCCACTTCGATATCAAATCCATCAATTGAAACAATTCTAAAAATATTATCATCAAAGATAGTTGCGCTGATAGTAGTAGTTCCACCTTCCGCGGTTGTCAGTTTTATTGTAATTAGGTTTTTATAAACTGAAGAGTCATTTAACGCTTCCGACTCAATTTTAATCCCTTTTTCTTTAGCAATAAAATCTGCATTAACATAGTTAATCGTATCATCACTAATCTGGCTCATTGCACCAACGGCAACAAATGTAGACAAAGAGTCTACATATTTAGAGATTTCACCCTGCCCACTTACTTTTATTGAGATTATCTGAGATTTATTAAGCTGAGACTCCAAGAAGCCAATTTTTTGTCCCATCTCTAAAAACGGCTTTACAAACGGCGGTATCTTAGTCTCATCAATTGGCAAATTCATAGCATGCGGATATGATATGCCCTTAACTGCAGAAATAGCATTTGCCGCAGCTTGAACACCGATGTTGTACTGAGACTCATAAGTATTTGCGCCTAAATGCGGAGAGACTGTTACGTTATCAAGATCTAAAAGCGGGTTGTTAGTTGCAGGCTCTTTTACAAAAACATCAATACCTGCAAAACGAATTTTACCGCTTTTTAGTCCAGTGTAAAGTGCCTCTTCATTATAAAGACCGCCTCTAGCACAGTTGATTAAAACTACGCCGTCTTTCATCTTTGCAATCTCTGAGGCATCAATCATATTTGTAGTCTCTTTATTTTTAGGAGTATGAATCGTGATAATGTCACATGCTAAGATATCTTCAAAATTTTTAGTATAAACCATATTTAAATCCGTAACTTTTGACGGGTTAATATATGGGTCATAAGCAACTATATCCATCTCAAAAGCTTGAGCACGCTTAGCAACGCGAGAACCGATGTTACCAAAACCTATGACACCGAGTTTTTTGCCCTTAAGCTCATAACCGTACCACTTCTCTCTCTTCCAAACTCTCTGCTCTTTTAAGTGATTGTGTGAATATGGAAACATTCTCATACATGAAAGCATATGTGCCATAGTAAGTTCAACCGCAGCAATCGTATTTGCCGTAGGAACATTCATGACAATTATTCCCTCTTTTGAACACCCTGGAATATCCACATTATCAACTCCAACACCTGCGCGAACTATCGCCTTCATGTTTTTAGCATGTGCAATAAACTTATCGTCAACATCAGTTGAGCTTCTTGTAATTGCAACATCAGCTTTTTCAATAATATCTAAAAGCTTTACTTTGTCTTCATCTGCTGCCATTATAAAGTTAATACTCTCATCATTACGGAGCATCTCTAAACCGGCTTCATGTATATGGTCACAAACCACTATGGTATGTTTTTGCATTATATATCCTCTTTGTATAGCCCGACACTGGCTGAAATTTGATAATTTTTTAACACTTCAACAAGAGAATTTAACTTCTCTATCTCTTTTGAGTAAATAAGCAACTCCGAACCACTCTTATCTTTTTTGAGATAATATTTTAACTGATGCTGTTTTAACTCCTCCTTTAAACAGAAGAGTTGATATGGATCCAACAGTGGAGCTGAGAGTTTGTATATTGTGGTACTAGTTGCAACTATTTTCTCATTTAAATCAACTTGAATTAAAACTTCATTCACAGGATAAAAGTATCCTAATTTTTCAGTTTTAGAAAAATGGTTTAACCAAACTTTTTCAGGCTCTTTTACAGATACCTTACTTTTATGTTCAAGAGGAGCTAACTTATGAGAAGCATCATTTGAGTTAATTGAAATAAGAAAAAGACCAATAAAAACAGCCACCCCTCCCGCAATGAGTGGAGTAAGCCATTTTAAAATCTTTCGCACAATGTTTACTTAAATTTATCTTTAATTAAATCACCTAAAGAGTGTGATTGATTATCATTAATCTCTTCAAGCATTGCCTGATTTTTTATGTAATCTAATTTTTTAACAGAGAGACGAATACGGTCACGGCGAGTATCTACAACTGCAATCGCAGCTTCAATTGTTTGACCTACGGCTAAATCGCTTTTTTCTAAAGGAGCGAGATCTTCATCACGGATAAGTGCATCAACACCGTCTCCTAGAGATACGAATACGCCGAAATCTTTAATATCACGAATTGTACCTGTTACAATGCTGTTTAACTTATGTGTTTTTGCGAATGCATCTATCGGGCTCTCTAAAAGTGCTTTTCTATTAAGTGATATTTTTTGATCTTCAGGACTGATTTTAGCGATTTTTACTTCAACTTTATCACCGGTTTTTAAAACATCTTTACACTTAACATTCTTATCCCAAGAGATATCTTGATTATGTAATAAACCCTCAACACCGTCAATGCGAACAAATGCACCAAAATCTGTTAAAGATGTAACAGTTCCAGAAATTATGTCTCCCTCACGGTGATTTTTCATAAACTCATCAAACGGTTTTGGAAGAAGTCTTTTTAATGAAACACGAAGTTTGTGAGTTTTTGGGTTAATTTCAATTACTTCAACATCAATCTCTTGACCCACGGTTAGGTAGTCATTAGGATTTTTAACATTTTTATCCCAAGAAATTTCTGATATATGCAAGAAGCCTTCAATATCATTTCCTAAATCAACAAATACACCGTAAGCTTCAACATTTGAAACTGTTACAGTAATAGTGTCGCCTTCATCTAATTCACTCTCAACTTCTGCCCAAGGATCAGACTGAACCGCTTTGATAGATAGAGAAAGATGTCTTTTGTCTTTATCGTAAGAGATAGCTTTTACCATTACGCTATCACCTTCTTTGTAAAGTTTAGAAGGATTTACAGGACCTTTGTAGCTGATTTCGTTGTAGTGTACTAAACCGTCAACTCCGCCAACATCTACAAACATACCATAGCTAGTGATTTTTTTGATAGTCCCTTCAACAAGCGCATCATTTTCCATTAGCTTGTCGATAATCTCTTTTTTCTTTTTACGTTCGTCATTAAAAAGTTTACGGCGAGATACTACGATTGAATTTTGCTCTGGATCTATTTTAACAACCTGAGCTTTTATTTTACGACCGATAACTTCATCAGTGTCTTTAAAAGCAGCCAATGAACGAGGCATAAAGAATGAAACATCATCCGCTTCCACTACGTAACCGCCACGGTTTTTCTTAGTAATTACACCGTCAATAATTATATCTTCGAAGTTTTCTTTGTTTTGATCAATAAAGTCAATAGTTTTTTGTTGCTCTAAAACTTTTTTGTATGATATTTTAGGACGCTCATTATAGTATCCTGTAACCATTACTTTAATTTTATCGCCAACATTAAATTTCAATTTGCCGTTTTCGCTGATCTCATCTAAACTAAGAATACCCTCTAGTTTATCGCCGACACCGACTAATGCTCTATTTTCATCCGCTTGGATTTCTACTATTTCACCCTCAACAATGCGACTTGTTTCTTGCTGCTTCTCGCTTGCAGCAAACATTTCTGCAAAATTCTCTTCTTCAAATGATTCGTTATCGAACGCCATTACCTATCCTCTGTTACATAAAAATTTCGCAATTATACCTAATTATTGATTAATTTACATAAAAATAGAACTATAAAACAGGCTGTTTTACTCAAAAAATTTTAATTTTTTAAATTATTTTCGATAGCATTTACAACATTTTGAATAATCCAGTCAGGCGTTGAAGCTCCTGCCGTTATTCCGCAAAATTTCTTATCTTTAAACCAAGAAAAATCCAAATCTTTTTCATCTTCTATGTGATAGCTATCTTTACAGTTATCACATGATATGCTAAATAGCTGCTTTGTATTAGACGAGTTTTTACCGCCTACAACTATCATAACATCAGCTTTTGCCGAAATTTTTCTAACTGCCTCTTGATTCTCAAATGTTGCATTACAGATAGTATTGAAAATTCTAACCTCTTTGTGACGAGGAATCAAATAATTTGCAATTTCCATATAATCTTCGACTCTGCGGGTTGTTTGTGCAACCAAAGCTATTTTCTCTTTTAGCTTTAAATTTTCAAGATCTTTTGGAGATGTAACAACTGTCGCACCATACTTTGCATAGCTTTTTACACCTTTAATCTCAGGATGGGCATCATCACCAAAGATTATGATTTCATATCCTTGCTCGCTCATCTCTTGACAAATCTGCTGCGGTTTTGTAACATAAGGACATGTTGCATCCACGACATTGACGTTATTTGCTTTTAGTTCCGCCAACTCATTTTTAGGTATTCCGTGTGTTCTGATTACTGCTTTATCACCGGAAGCAAAACTATTATGATCATCGGTAAGTCCTACTTTAAAATCTTTTTCAAGTCTCTCAATCTCTTTTGAGTTATGAATAAGAGGACCATAAGTAGATGAGTTTTTATTCTCTTCGGCTATTTTTATAGCTCTTTTAACACCAAAACAAAAACCGTAACTTTCAGCAAGCTCAATCTTCATTTTTAATTAAACTCTACTTCTGTTATTTTTTCTAAAAGCTCAAAAAAGTTTGGAAAAGATGTATTTATACATGCAATATCATCCACATTCATGGAACATCTAAGACCCGCAATTATAAAACTCATAGCAATTCTATGATCTCCGTGGCTATCTATTTTAGCTTCTTTAAGTTCTCCGCCTCTCACGCTGTACCCGTCATTAACTTCATCTACTTCAATACCGCATGCTCTAAGACCACTTACTACAGTAGAGATTCTGTCACTCTCTTTGACTCTAAGTTCCTCTGCATTTTTTACGACACTTACACCCTCTGCACATGCAAAAGCGATAGAAAGAGCAGGAAGTTCGTCTATAAGCCATGATATATTATCTTCAACAGTTATCGCACGAAGTGGTGCATACTTTACATGTATATTTCCGATAGGCTCATATTTGTTATCGGTTGTCACGTAACTAATATTTGCACCCATTTTCTCTAATGCTCTAAAGGCTTCAATACGAGTTTGATTTAGCGTTACACCCTCCAAGACTACATCAGAGTCAGGTGTGATTGCAGCTGCAACCGCAAAGAAAAATGCACTTGATGGGTCTGCCGGCACTCTTATTTTTAGAGGCGTCAATAACTTTTTCATAGGCTTAATAGTCGTTTTTAATCCATGAACTTCTATCTCTGCACCCATACCTTTTAACATTCTCTCTGTATGATCTCGACTGAGTTCAGGCTCGCTATAGGTACATTCACCATCAGCTCTAAGAGCAGCTAAAATCATAGCACTCTTAACTTGTGCCGAGGCGATTTTACTCTCATAATTAAACGCGCTAAGAGATGCTCCACGTATGCTAAGTGGCGCCAAATCACCGTTATTTCTTCCGTCAAGTCTTGCGCCTATATCACGAAGCGGCTGTGTTATACGCTTCATTGGACGACGGCGAAGATACTCATCTCCCGTTAAAATAAAATGTCCCTCTGCCGAGCTTAAAAGCCCACAAAACAGCCTTATTCCTGTTCCTGAATTTCCACAATCCAAAATCTCGCTGCTCTCTTTAATACCCTCAGAGCTTATCTTAATTGTCACACCGTCATCAATAACCGTTGCACCGAGATTTTTTACTATATTTAAAGAGTTCAAAGTATCTTCTGCTCTTAAAAAATTAGTTATTTCACTTGTACCCTCTGCCAACATAGCAAACATGGCACATCTGTGAGATATAGACTTATCAGGCGCTATCTCAGAAATACGAAGTGAAAATGACGACGCTTTAGTGACTTTTACGCTACTCATCTGATTTTAATTCCCAGCTCATTATTTAGCGCATCCAAAATAGCATCCATCGACTTTGTAATATCTTCTTCCTCAAGTGTTTTATCAAATGATTGAAGAACAAAACGAATTGAGAGACTTGTATTCTCACCAAGTGACGCATCGCTGTAGTTATCAACCGGATAAAAACGTACAAGTTCCTCAGTTGCGAACTCCTCTATGACACTCTTTACCTTTTGATAAGGCATCTCTTTTGGCATAACGATACTTAAATCTCTGTATGATGACTGATATCTTGAAGTTTTTTTTGCAGTTTTTAGGCTGTTTGGCAATTTTTCAAAATCCAGTTCACACATATATGTTACGCCTAAATCATAACTCTCTTCAACATTTGGGTGCAGACGGAAAATCTCTCCTACAGCTTCACCGTCTATTAACACACATGCAGATTGAAATGGGTGAGAGAGCGAATGTGATGTTTTAAACTCACGAAGTTCAAACGCTCCTATGATATTTGAGATTTTCTGAACAAAAAATCCAAAATCAACTTTAAGAGGTTTTCCCGCATTAGCCAAACTTTGAGACTCTCTATCTCCGCTAAAGAGCATTGCCATTCTTAGGGACTCTTCTCTTTGTGAATTAAAAACAGAACCGACTTCAAAGAGTTTTACAGATAGATAGCCATTTTTAGAGTTGTTTGATGCAGCCCTTAGTAACCCGCTAAGCAGAGTAGTTCTTAGAGTATCCAACGTATTTACTATAGGATTGAGAAGCTCTTTGCTCTCATCAATAGTTTCAAATCCATACTCTTCTAAGACTTTTTTCTCATCAAACACAAAATGAACAGTCTCAAAAAATCCGCTATAAGCAGCTTTGTGTCTATATGTACGTCTCTTTTTATAGTTTACATAATCATCTTCAAGTCTGTTATCTTCCGTAAATGTAAAAGGCTTTGATGGAATATTATCAATACCTATTAAGCGAACAATCTCTTCTGCAATATCTTGTCTGTTAACTATATCATGTCTAAATCTAGGAACTGAAACTATAAAGTTATCGGCAGACGATTTTGTTGTTTCAAAACCTAAATTTTTTAATATTTTTGTTATTTTAGCTTTATCTATATTTGCACCGACTATCTCATCAATCTCTTTTTTGCCCACACTTATAATCTTATCTTCATGCATATCGCAAAGCTCTATCGTACCGCCAAAAACAGTTGAAGTGGAGTTAGACTCAATAAAATAGATACAATAATTAAGACCTTGATCTAAATCTGGTTCGCTTCCTCTTGATGTTCTGTAATAAGCAGGACCTGCAGCCATTTTTTTACTCTGCATTTGCTTAGAGATAATATCCGGCGGAATATAACTAGCTTCTATTAATACAATCCCCTCACTATTTGTTGCTCTAGAAGCATCTTCTTGAATTATTCCTACAGTAGAGGCTTTTTTATTCTCTCTTGCCATTATTGAAGCAAAACCGTTCTCATCTTGACATAATGAAGCTTTTGCCAAAGTCTCATTTTTTGTACAGAAAAAAGAGTGATTATAAGCTCTTAAAATAACTCCGCTGTCATGTGTTACGTATTCCATAAGAGATTCTATGTCACTCTCTCTTTTTTCCTCTATTTGTGAAAGTCTGAGTTTTACTAAAAGAGGGAGTTTTAAATTTTTAAAATCAACCGCTTTATAGCGAATATCCACATTTAAATTATTTTCATGGCTAAGAGCAAAAATACGCCCTATTCCAACTCTTTTATCTTCATTTTCTACTATGCTTCTATCTTTTAGCGTTCTGTCAAAGGCCGCACTAAGTTCTCTCGCAATACCTCTGATACTTAAACAATCACCGCGATTTGCAGTCAGCTCTATTTCTATTATATCATCGTTAAAAATATTATTTTGGGAAACTTCCCCACCTATTTTATACTTTCCGATGCTGTTATCCAGTTCTAATATTCCGCTTTGAAAATCCGCTAGACCAATCTCTTTAGCCGAACAAATCATACCCTCTGACTCAATGCCGCGAAGTTTTACCGGCTTGATAAGAGTACCATCAGGCATAACGGCACCGATAGTCGCAACAACCACATCAAGACCGGCTCTTACATTTGAAGCACCGCATACAATTTGTCTAACACCGGTTCCAAGATCTACTTTACAAACATTGAGTTTATCGGCATCAGGATGTTTTTCGCACTCTAAAACTCTGCCAAACACTATCTTTTGCGGGATACTAGAAGTTGTAACACTATCTACTTCCAAACCGATAGAGTTGAATGTTTTTACCAACTCATCCGTAGATATTCCGCTTAAGTCTATCCACTCGTTTAACCAACTTCTTGTAATTATCATTGAAACTGCTCCAGCAACTTAATATCTCCCTCAAAGAGTGAACGAAGATCTCCTATCTGATGAATCAGCATTGCAAATCTCTCAACTCCAAGACCAAAAGCATATCCACTTACATTTTCATATTTTACGGCTTCAAAAACATTAGGATCTACGATTCCGCAACCTAAAACTTCCAGCCATCCAGTCTTAGAACAGACTCTGCATCCATCGCCTTTACAAAAGACACATGAAATATCAACTTCTGCCGAAGGCTCTGTAAAAGGGAAGAAACTAGGACGAAAGCGCACCTTTACATCACCGAACATGTACTTTAAAAAATCTTCTAAAATAAACTTTAGATTTGCAAAAGAGACTGTCCCCTCTTCATCGACTAAAAGTCCCTCAACTTGATGGAACATAGGTGTATGGGTAATATCGTAATCTCTTCTAAAAACAGCGCCCGGAGCAATCATGCGAATAGGCGGTTTTGTACTCATCATAGTTCTTATCTGAACAGGCGATGTATGCGTACGCAAAAGCATCTCGTCTTTAAAATAAAATGTATCCTGCATATCGCGAGCAGGATGGTATTTTGGAAGATTTAGAGCTTCAAAATTGTTAAAATCATCTTCTACCATCGTTCCGGTTTTTACGGCAAAATTCATAGATGAAAAATACTCTACGATTCTATCCATCGTCTCCATAACAGGATGAAGTGCGCCAGATTCTGATTTAGAATTGAACATAGTCACATCTAATGCCTCTGCTCTCATGTGCTCTTGCAACTCTAATGTTTGAAGAACTATTTTTCTTTGCACCAATTCATTCATAAGCGCATTTTTATGTATGTTCAACTCTTGTGCGATTTTTGCTTTTTCTTCATCTGGTGCTTCTTTCATCCTAGCAAACTCTGCTGCTAAAACACCTTTTTTACCAAACACGGAAATACGAATCTCTTCGACTCTATCAACACTCTGTGCCTCTTTTATTGCGTCATACCAATCTTTCAATAGACTCACCCATACTGGAGGGAAATACCCTCTTAAATTTTGAAAGGATTATAGTCAAATATAATTTATATATAGCTTGATTTGCCGTTTTATATGCTACAATAAACAAAAAAAGGAAGAGATATGTGCATATTTTGCAAAATCGTAAATAAAGAAATACCCTCAAATATCATATTAGAAAATGAAGAATTTTTAGCCTTTCATGACATAAATCCAAAAGCTCCCGTTCATATTTTGGTTATACCGAAAATACATGTAGAGAGTTTTAATGAAGTATCCCCTCAGACCATGAATAATGTTACAAAATTTATGCAAGATATTGCAAAAGAGTTAAAACTTGATAAAAGCGGATACAGGATTATTACAAATATAGGCGAAGACGGAGGACAAGAGGTAAAACATCTCCACTTTCATTTGCTAGGCGGTGCAAAACTGGCTTGGACGCATCTAAGTGATGCAGATCCAAAAGGTATGTTTTAAAAGCCTCTCTCTTAAGAGGGGCAACTCTCGATTTTGCCCATATCTATTTTCAAACCGCCGCCTGAAATAATCTTTTCATTATCTTTAATCTTTTTTCCGTTATGAGTCACAGAGTAAGATACGGCAACTGAATCTCTGATTGTATTAATCGTTGAACAATAAGTCTCTAATGAAGCCATAACCCATCTAGCAGCCATTATATCATCTGCATCAGAATCAAATCTGTAATCAAGATGCAGAGTATTGAATTTTTTAGGAAAATCCTCATTTCTTAGAGCATCGCCGTCAATTACTAAATTTGACACAGTTTTATTTTGATTTTTAGGCATTAAAACCATATCTGTAGCACTGCATGAGATAATTCCTGCTAAAAAATACTCTATAGGTGTTATCTGAGGACAATCAATAATAAAACTGCTTTTATCAGTTTTTGCCTCAAACCTCATCTCGTTTAAATGTGATACTGTCACCTTCATGTCTATTTCTCCAAGAAGTTTTTAAAATACGCCAGCTGTTCTTCAGTTCTCTGAGTTGATGTTCCGCCGGCAGAGGTTCTTGCGTTCATAGAGTTTTCAATTGACAAAAACGCCAAAACATCTTCGCCGATTCTGCTATCAATCTCTTGAAGATATTTCAGCTCGATATCGCTCAAATCAATTTTTAGCTCTTCGCTTTTAGCTACTGCTTTTCCGGTAATAAAGTGAGCCTCTCTAAAAGGAATATCACACTTTTGCACCAAATAATCCGCCAAATCCGTTGCACTTAAATGCCCCATTTTACAAGCGTTACTCATATTATTAGCTTTAACCTGCATAGTTTTAAGAGCCTCTTTCAGTATTTCCAGTGAAATCTCAGCAGTCTCAACCGCATCAAAGACACCCTCTTTATCCTCTTGAGTATCTTTGTTATAAGCAAGAGGAAGACCTTTCATAACAGTTAGAAGCCCCATTAAAGAACCATAAACCCGTCCTGTTTTGCCGCGAAGAAGCTCAGGAACATCCGGATTTTTCTTTTGCGGCATAATTGAAGAACCTGTAGAATACTCATCGCTAAGTTCAATAAATCTAAACTCATAGCTAGACCACATAACAAGCTCTTCGCTAAGACGGGAAATATGCATCATCATAGTAGATATATTAAACAAAATCTCCAACGCAAAATCTCTGTCACTTACTGTATCAAGGCAGTTAACGCTCACACTGCTAAATCCTAAAAGCTCCGCCGTCATATCTCTGTCTATTTTATGCGGAGTTCCTGCAAGTGCAGCACAGCCAAGCGGAGAGACGTTGTTTCTCTCATGTGAGCTCTCAAATCTCTCAATATCTCTTTTAAACATTGACAAATATGCACTTAGATGAAAAGCGAAATTGATAGGTTGCGCATGTTGAAGATGCGTCATCCCCGGAACAAGGGTCTGTGTATGCTTTGAAGCTATAACCAATATCTCATGCATTAAAAGCTTTACGGCACCCGCTATCTCTAAATTTTTACGAAGAACATAGCGGCGAAAATCAACCGCAACCTGGTCGTTTCTGCTTCTTGCGGTATGAAGTTTTTTTCCAGCTTCACCGATAATGGCAGTAAGACGCTTCTCAATCCCCATGTGCAGGTCTTCATCCGATATTTTCCACTCAAACACTCCAGACTCTATCTCCTCTTTTACCTGAGAGAGCCCTTTTGTTATCTGAGATAGTTCATCAGCAGTTAAAATACCCTGTTTTGCAAGCATTGTAGCATGTGCAATAGAGCCCTCGATATCTTCGCGATAAAGTTTTCTGTCAAACATAATAGAAGCGTTAAATTGATCTAAAAGGCTTGATGCACTCGCAGAAAAACGACCTGACCACATTTTGTTCATAATAATTTCCTTGATTTTATTTTATAAAAAGTTATTTAAAAAGTTTGGTATTTTAGCTAAATTAAATGATTTTACAAAATAGAGGCTGACAGTTTATACCAAATCCGACTGGATTTGCCGTTAGTTACTGACTTTACGTATTTTTTATGAAAATTGCGTAAAACACATTGTAAATCTTGAAAAACAGAGTTTTTTTGTAGCTTTAGGGGGTTTCAAGGGACTTTAGTCCCTGCCGCTTAAACGGACGCGTTTGTTTAAGTGCGTAACATCAGTTAGTTACATGCTGGCACTTTACCGCTATCTTTTGCATATTCCATCAAAAACTCCATCAGATGATTTGCGTTTTTTTCATGCTTATTATTTTTAAAATAGTCAAAAGAGTTTTTTGCATTTTCATCACTGCTATTTAAGTGGGCTTTAACCAACTCTTCAGCACTGTTTTTCATATACTCTCTCCACTCCATACTGTTTTTTTTGGAGATAAACGTATGCCCGTCACTATGACATTTGGAACATCTTTTTATATACTCTTTCTGACCTTTATAGAGTGCCGCATCCGCACTTGAAAGGAACAGAACCATTAAAGAAAAAATCACCAATCTACCCATACTTCAAGCCTTTGTGTTTACTTATGCTACATTACACTTTATTACATCCACCTTATAACACTAAAAAAAGAGTATATTTTAAAACAGAGTTATTATAATTGATACTTTTCATACAACTTCTCTTCCAGATTCCATAAACCTCTCTCTTTTAGAGACTCTACAACACTCGGCGTACAATCTACATCATCAGGCCACTCTCTATCGAAACCATCTAAAATATTTTTATTAGTTCCGTCTAAACCAACCATCAATCCTGATATAAAGAGATCTCGTTGAACATCTATATTATTTGTTACTCTCCAAATAAGCATATATGAATTAAAAATATCATTTTTAACATCATCTACAAAAACAACGACCCTTACATGTTCGCTTAATGCGACAAGAGCGTCAAAACAGTTCTTTAAGTTTCTTGTTTTATTTACTGATATCACGGTTATAGGATTTTTTGTTCTTCTCATAAACTGATGCAAATTAACAGCCTCCGGAAGAAGCTCTTTTACTCTAATAAGCAACTCTTCATCACCTAAAAGTTGCGGCGCTTCAACTTTGTTTGCAGCAGTTACGTCAATCCCTAACTTTCCGCCGACCAAGCTCTCCTGAGATGAGTGATCAAGAGCATCTAAAATGCCCTCCGTAACAAAAAGAGATTTTGGTGTAAATCTATCAAGTATGTATGCTGTAAGTGTTTCATAGTTTTCCAACTTAGGAGCATTTTCATCTAGAAAGATTGCATGTTTTACAAAACTCATCTGCCCGGCACCCCAAAAAGCGTGCATAAACTGCTTTGCATGACCCTTGTAGTGCGGATGCATTTTTGCCAAAATCAAGTTATGAAAACCTGCATTCTCCGGCATATGATAATCAAGCAGATCCGGTGCGGTAGTCTTTAAGAGAGGAAAAAATATCTTTCCTGTTGCCCAGCCCATGTATTTATCTTCCAATGGCGGTTTACCTACGACTGTAGCTAAAAAAGTTGGATTTTTCTTTGTGGTAATCGCACTCACTTGCATAACAGGATACGGTTCTCTTAGCGTATAGTAGCCTGTATGGTCTCCAAAAGGACCCTCAATTCTCATCTCCGCCGTACCGACCCATCCCTCTATAACATAGTCTACATCTTGCGGAATATAAAGAGGATTTGTTAAAGATTTTACAAGTTTTGCAGGCTCTTTTTTTATAAGTCCGTACATTAAAAGCTCATTTACGCCATAAGGAAGCGGAGCTGTTGCACACCAAGTATAGAGCGGATCTCCGCCGATTGCAACAGTTACGGGCATCTTTTTGCCTGCTTTTTGGTACTGATCAAAAAAGTGTGAAGAGTCTTTATGAATCTGCCAGTGCATTCCCAAATGGTTTTTATCATAAACTTGAAGTCTGTACATACCGAGATTTACCATCTCTCCGTCTAAACTTTGAGTATAAACCTGCCCCATGGTGATAAAAGGACCGCCATCTTGTTCCCATGTCGTAAGTACGGGAATCTTATAGAGATCTACGGCATCATCAAGGTATTTTATTTTTTGACATTCACCCTCTTTTTTGAGACGTTTTGGAAATATATTTTTAAGTGAAAAAAGCTCGTTTGCCATAGAGAGCTTATCTAAAAATCCGACAGGCGGTTTCATGTGAAGCAGTTTTGTTATCTCATCGGCGACAGACTCTATCGTCCTGCCAAAGAGAAGCTCACAGCGTATGTATGAGCCAAACAAGTTCATGGCGATCGGCTCGCTGAACTTTTTACCGCTTTTCCTATCTACCGCATTTGTAAAGAGCAGTGCTTTCCCGCCATCTTTTTTCTTTACCTCCGCATATGCTAAATGCGGAATTTCCAGATATATATCAAGCTCTTCTTCGATAACTCTTAGTTCATTATTTTTCTTAAGTAACTCAATGGTTCTCTTCATAACTACTTATTTTCCATCATCGCTTCAGCACGTAAGAGCAGTTCTTTGGCACCTCTTGCTATAAATTCTGCCGCTATCTCTCTACCGACAGTCTCATAATTTTTTCTAGAAACAACTTTTATATCGCTCAGCATTTCAGAGCCGTCTGGCAGACCTAAAACAGCTCTTATGCTTACATTTCCATCTTCTAAAACAGATGCGTTTACACCGATTGGCACTTGACAGCCGCCATCAAGTGCATCAACGAAAGATCTCTCGATAGTTGTCTCGACTCTGCTGTATTCATCTTCAAGTCCTGCAACAATTTTTAAAACTTCCGCATCATTTACAGCTTCGATGCCGAGTGCGCCCTGCCCCATAGACGGAACCATCTCATCAAGAGAAATTGGATAGACATGTTTTACGGCATCTAAAAGCGAAAGTCTGTTTATGCCCGCAGCAGCCAAAATAATAGCATCAAACTGACCTTCTTTAAGCTTTCTTATTCTAGTATCAACATTTCCTCTTAGATCTTTTATAACCAAATCAGGACGTATTTTTTCTATCTGCATACGGCGGCGAAGTGAAGATGTGCCTACCACTGCACCTTTTGGAAGAGCATCTATATTTACATATTTTTCAGATAAAAGCGCATCTCTGCAATCTTCTCTCTCAGTAATTGCCGCTAGAAGCAAACCATCTGGCATTACGGTAGGGACATCTTTGAGCGAATGAACGGCTATTTGAGCTTCACCTCTAAGCATCGCCTCTTCAAGCTCTTTTAAAAACAGCCCTTTTCCGCCTATTTTTGAGAGTGCTTTATCTTGGATGCGATCTCCGGTTGTTATTATAACATTGAGCTCAACTTCAAGACCCGGATTTTGCTCTTCTAAAACATCTTTTATGTGATTTGACTGCCAAAGTGCCAGTTGTGAACCTCTTGTTGCTATTACTAATTTTTTCATCTATTTTACCTCTTTATATTTCATTTTTGTTTTATCTAGCACACCGTCAAGAAAAAGAGTAGGAGTTCCGTTTACCATAAGCGAATCAGCCACTTTTAAATCATTTTGAAAATGTTTTAAAACTTCAGATGACATCAAGTCAGCCATCGTAATTTTAGAGTTCATCACTCTATTAAACTCTGCTAAAATTACCTCATTTTTTCGCTCTTTTGGATCTACTTCTACCTTATAGAGATTTAAAATTACATCTTTTGCGCCCTTTAGCTCCAATGCTACAGCAGCCTTAGTAAGTTCAACCGCCGCCGGATGAAGAGATTCTAGCGGAAAGTGATAGTAATAAATCGCAAACTTATTCGGCTCTTTTCTCATGTATTCCACTGCTTCAGGAACAAACTGTCTACAAAACGGGCAGAGCGGATCAGAAAAAATCACTACTTTATGCTTTGCATTCTCATTTCCGTATATTAAATTTGATTTGTTGTAGTACTCATCTTTAAACGGTATTGAAACAAATTCATTCATATCTTTAGAGCTTTTTAAGTCAAACAACTCTTTTGTTACAACTTGGCCGTTTGAGAACCAAACCATTTTTTGGGTAATTTGGCGATTCTCTTTTTTAAGAATGGCATCAAGCTCAACAATATATGCACTCCACCCCTCATGCTCTTTAACTTCTGTTTTATTGGCAACTTTAATATTTATCGACTTTATATTTTGGTTGTTACTGAATGATTTTTTTAAAAAATCCTCAACTTGAGCATTCGAAGCATCTGCTCTTAAAAAGCTACTTAGTGCGAGTGTTATCGCTAATAATTTCAACATCGATGACATCTATATCCTTTTCTATATTATTTTTTTCATATCTTGTATTGCATTTGCCAAAGCTCATATTGTAACGATTTACAAGCATAGTGGTAAAAACACTAAATTGCAGTAAAATACCAACTATATCTGTTAAAAACCCAGGGATTATCAGTAAAATTGCACCGATAATAGTAAATAAATTTAAACTCTGAAACTGTTTAAGATCTATGCAGCTGTATGAAACAGCCATTATATTTTCCCTAAGTGTCGCTTTAAAGTTGGCAAGTATTGCCACTCCCAAAAACGCACTAAAAACTATCTCTAGAAATGTAGCCAAACCGCCTATTGCAGATGATATATTTACAGAAACGATAACCTCTAAAAATAGATAAACAAGAAAATAGGTCATTACTTAATCAATTCCATTATTTTGTTATAAACGGCATTCATCTCTACAGAGATGTTCTCTTTTGTTCTTCTCTCATACACCTGAACTAAACCGTTCTCAAGCTCTTTACCTATGATAATCGTATATGGAAAACCTATAAGTTCGGCATCTTTCATCTTAAAGCCGAATCTCTCTTTTGAATCATCAAGCATGACATCTACATGTGAAGCTTTCAGTTTTTCATAAAGCTCTTCGCCCAACTTGACTTGAGAGGCATCTTTTATATTTGAAATCATGATATTTACCACATACGGTGCAGTTGCTTTAGTCCAAATACAGCCGTCTTCATCATGATTTTGCTCGATGATAGCTGCGACAAGTCTGCTTACGCCTATACCGAATGTTGCCATCTCAAAAGGTTTTGCTCTGCCGTTTTCATCGTTAAAATGGGCTTCTAATGCAGCTGAATATTTAGTACCGAGTTGAAAGATATGTCCAACTTCAATTCCCTTTTTAAAGTGCAGCTCAGCTCCACATGAGCAGCGTTTAGAGATTTTTGACTCCATTAACTCTTCATAAGATTTTTCATTTAAAGCATCTGTTTGCTCTGCATCAAAAATTGTTTCAATATTTGCACCGTAATCGCATGCCTCACATACGACAAGAGTGTCTTCACCGCTGTTCGCCAAAACATGGAACTCTTTGCTTCCCTCTCCACCGATTGCTCCGCTGTCAGCCGCAACCACTCTAAAGTCAAGACCGAGTCTAGTAAAGATTTTTTTATAAGTCGCTTCCATCAAGTCAAACTCTCTTATCATATCTTCCTGTGAAGAGTGAAAAGAGTATCCGTCTTTCATTAAAAACTCTCTACCACGCAGTAGCCCATATCTAGGTCTAGCTTCATCACGAAACTTGGTATTTATCTGATACAAGTTCAGAGGCAGATCTTTATAGCTTGTTGCTCTGTTTTTTACCAGTTCCACCATAGCTTCTTCGTTTGTAGGACTTAGCACAAACTCGTTTTCATGTCTGTCTTTTATGCGAAGCATCTCTTTTCCCATGGCTTCAGAACGACCGCTTCTCTCCCATAAACCAATAGGAGTTACAAAACTAAGCTGAACTTCGTTGCAGCCTGCATTGTCCAACTCCTCTTTTACAACAGCTCTGATTTTTTCTAATACTATCTTGCCCAGCGGCATAAAATTGTAAAGTCCTGCGCCCTGTTGATTGATAAAACCGCCCCTGATTAAAAATTTATGTGACGGCAAAGTTGCATCTGATGGTGCTTCTTTTGTTGTTGGAATGAACGCTCTACTTCTTCTCACTTATCTTCCTTCTATAATGTTTAGGGCATGCTCGCACTTATATTTATCGGGCATATCATTTTTATCTTTTTTTATTAAAAACTGCAAAGCGCTCGTTACCATGTCAGATTTTGACTCTTCTGAAACACTGCGCATTTTTGAACTCATTTGATGCAAAAATCTTTTCATAACCTGCTCGCTCATTTTACGAATTTGCGCTTCATACTCTTTTGGGATATACCCTTTTTTTATAACTCTATCACTCTCTGCTTTTGCCGCTTCAAAAGCTTTCTCATATATCTCTTTAATCATAGGTTCGATATTTAAAGTATCTAGCCACTCAAAAAACTCTACCGTGCTTCGCCCTATAATGCCATGAGCTTTTCTAGCGCCGTCTTCACGCAGACTCATATTTTCATCAACAATGTTTTTTAAATCATCAATAACATAAAGATTTATGCGTTCTCCCTTATGGTAGTTAATATCTCTTGGGACTGCCATGTCAAACCAGTATCTGTCAAAATCGCACTGTTTTATAATCTCATCTGTAATAATCGGCTCTGATGCGGAAGTTGCACTAAAGAGAATCTCAAACTCATTAACCGCATTTGGCAGCTCGCTATAATCTAAAACTTTGACTCCACACTCATCTGCGAGTTTTTGTGCTTTATATTTTGTTCTGTTCATTATATAAACATCAGCCCCGTTTGATGAGAGATGTTTTGCCGTAATCTCAGACATCTCTCCGACACCGATAACTAAAGCTTTTTTGCCATCTACACTATCTAAAACAGACTTTAATTTTGCGACTGCAACACTTGCAATCGAAACCGGTTTGGAAGAGATATCTGTAGCATTTCTAACTTTTGCGGCACATTTAAAAGCGTTATGCATTGCACGAGCAAGTTTTTGACCACAAAATCCATTATCGTATGAAAATCTAAAAGCGTCTTTTAGCTGACCTGCTATCTGCGTCTCACCGACAACCATAGAATCAAGTGAGGATGCAACGCTAAAGAGATGATGAATGGCACTGCTGTCATCATATATGTCTGCTCTTCCTTCAAGCTCTTCTATAGAGATTCCCGATCTCGCTGCCAACATCTCAAAAATATGCTGTGTAGCCATTGCTATATCGCTGCAACTACATAAAACTTCCATACGATTACATGTAGAGATAAGAACCGACTCGTTAATCGACTCACCGGAGTTTAGTTTTGCAAGACAGGCTTTTAGAGCCGAATCGTCTTTATAAGTAAGTTTTTCTCTAATTTCTAGAGTTGAATTTTTATGTGAAAAGCTTATGTTTAAATAGTGCATCAATAACTTCTTTTTATCATGGTTTGTAAGATATTTACCAGTTCTACATCTTCACTTACGGCATTCATTGCTTCGCCCGATAGTTTTCGTGCGAGTTCAAAAGATTTTTCAACAGTTTTGTGCTCATGCATCTTCTCTTTTATCCAAAGAGCCTCTTGCTCACTAAGTGCTTTTGCATGTAAAGAGAGCAGCTTCTGTTTATCATCATCATTTAAAACTTTGTAAAGATAGATATATGGAAGCGTGCATTTCCCCTCTACAAAGTCATTCATAGCAGGTTTTCCAAGAGTGGCTTCATCGGATATAATATCTAAAATATCATCTATTATTTGAAAAGAGAGACCGAGATTTTTTCCGTAAAGTGCATGAGAGGAAGAATCTTTACCTGCCAAAATCGCTGCCGCCTCGGCTGAAGCTTCAATCAAAGTGGCAGTTTTTAGATAAAGCATATCAAGATATTTCTCTTCATCGCTGTTAAACTCGTCTGCCATTTTCACATCCATCATCTCACCCTTGCTAAGAGCCGTAACTGAAGATGCAATAATTCTTGCAATCTCTTTCTCAAATGAAATAAGCTCGGTAAAAGCTTTTGAGTACAAAATATCTCCAAGCATTACGGCTGTTTTGCTTCCATCCGTTGCATTTACAGAAGCCACCCCGCGTCTGAGCGTAGCTTCATCAATTACATCATCATGAAGCAGACTCGCTCCGTGTATAAGCTCAACGATTGCAGCAAGGAGAGGAGCTTTTTCATTTGAGTCGGCAATCTTTAAAATCAGTTTTGCGCGAAGCCTTTTTCCGCCAAAAAGCATCCCAAAAAGACGAGTTACTTCATCATAATTTATCTCTTTAATCAGTCTCTCTATTTCTCTCTCAACTCTTTGCATACTCTCTCTTTAACTATTTTTTCAACTCTTCTAGCAATATTTGCTTTTTATCGTCAAACAAAAGAATCTCAAACAGAGCTTCTTTTGTATCTTGCTTAAACTCTTTAAATCTAACTAACATATACGGAACATTGTATGAATCTGCACCTTTTGTCTTTAACTCAACTCGAAAACTTTGGTTTTCATGTCTTAAATAAAGAACATTCTGGGCAACTATCTTATCGTAAGATCTAAAAACAACAAGTCCGCCATTTTTATAAAGCGTCCATCTAAACTTAAAGAGTTTTTCTTTATCTGCGTATTTTACAAGAATTTTCTTTTGCACATCTTTTTTTAGTAATATTTCTTTAGTTTCTACAAGATCACTTGCAAAAATGAAACTATAGCTAAATGCTAAAAGAGTAATTACATGTAAAAAAAATTTCAACTATTCACTCTGTGAAAGTATCGTACCCATCAGTTCTATATATAAACTTTTTGCATGATTCTCAACTTCATCTCTGTTTGAGTTCATAAATATATGAATATCTCTGTCTACATCTTCACCGAATCGCTCTGCCATCATAAGTTCCATAGCAGCAGTTCTGTCTATAAAATTTTGCAATTCTGCTCTTACCCTGTCGTTATTTGCATTAAACAAGACATCCATCAGTTTGCTTTTGGGTGAGCCCATAAATATATCATCTTCATCTTCAAAAAGTCCGTACATCTTATATCCTGTAGTTTTAATAGGGACGCGATTATAACATCACTAATATAATAATGTCTTAACACCTGACATTAAGTCACTATTTTCTATAATTTCAAAATGAGAACATATGACTTTTTAATTATCGGTGCGGGAAGTGCAGGATGCAATATCGCCCACTATCTTCAAAAAAAAGGCAAAAAAATTGCTATTGCGGATAAAGAGGGAGTTGCAGGCGGAGGCAGCGGAGCGGCAGGAGCATTTTTGTCTCCACTTCCGGGAAAAGAGAATCTCTACAACACTTTTATAAATAACGCACTTTTGTTTAGTCTAAAATTTTATGAAGAGTTGTCTCCAAATGCGATAGTTAAAAAAGGGGTACTGCGTATTGCTAATGAAAATTTTGACAATGATAAACTGGAAAAAAACAGTATAGAAAATAGATATTACGACTCAAAAGAGTTGCAAGAAATATCACATAATTTCAATAAAATAGAGGGATATTTTTATGAAAATGCGGCTATTTTAAATCCGCATGAGATTTGTAAAAAACTGATAGAGAAATGCGATTTTTACCAAGAAGATATACAAGAGTTAGTTTGTGAAGATGATTTTTATGTTTTTGAAAATTTTAGAGCAAAAAATATAATTCTGGCTCAAGGCGTTATAAAACCTTTAGTTAAAACTCCATACATGGAGATATCTCCTATCTTTGGAGTTAAGATAGATGTTAAAACAACGACACATGTACCGTTTAACATACACAAATCTATATCAATTTCAGCAAATAGAAGAGATGGTTTAGTTGCAATCGGTGCTACAAAAGAGAGACATGACACCTCAAAAATGGAGTGCTTAACCTCATGTGAGAAGTGCGATTTTTATGTAAATAGTGAACAGGGACAAATTGAAACTCTCTTAAGAGAAGCAAACGAGCTTATAAAACTGGAGAATTTAGAAGTTGCAAAAATCTATAGAGGAGCAAGAGCGACTATAAAGAGCTACTTTCCGGTAATCGGTAAAGCGGTAAATTATGAAGAGAGCTTAAAAAAGTATCCATCCATAAAAAACGGCACAAAGATACCGCCTGATTTGTTAGAGTACTTTCCAAATCTCTACCTTATGAACGCTTTGGGTTCAAGAGGCTTTGTAGTTGCCCCTTATTTGGCAGAGTTTCTTGGTGAAAATATTTTAAATAATGCAAAAATACCCAAAGAACTCTCAAGCGAACAACTATTTTATAAGAGAGCCCGAAAAAACAATCCTTAAGTTAATAGTCCAAAATATCAGATCTCTCAACAATGTTAAAAAAATATTTATTTAAAGGTAATATTTCAATTTGCCATATTTTTTATAATTTTATATATTATTAATATCAAAAGCCACGACAAAATCATAGTTATTACCGTATGGCTTAAATAGTGATGACCCATTAACATTTTATAAATTCCCATACTCCAGCCAATAACTAAAGCGAAAATCAAAGCTATTATTTTATTTTTTTCTGTTTTAAAAAGGAAAAAAAGCGACATAAGAGCAAAACCGCCACTTGCATGTCCGGCCGGATAACACTGAAATTTTTTTGAGATCTCTTGCGGCATTAGATCAAGAACTCTTATATAAGGGTAATTACCGCCAAAATAGGTAGAGTCACAAGGACATGGCACATTTGTCAATACTTTTAAAGATCCAATAATTGCTGGAATAAGTGCCATATTTAACCAAACTAATAATAATCCATTTCTATACTCTCTTAACTTAATTGCAGACTTTCTAAAAGAGTAAAGATATAAGAAAAAGATACAAATTCCAAAAATAATAATTACTTTTTTAATACCGGAATAAAAAAATATATCCGACAAACTGCCTTTTTGATGAGATAACAGCCACTCATCAGCAAAATTATCATAAAAATAACTTTGAATAAAAATATCAATATTTGTTAATTCAAATAGAAAAAAAGCAACTATTAAAAAAAACGCTGTAATTAAAATCTCCTTTTCAATTTTCATATCTGTCTAATCTTTTTTTATGTAGCGAGCTTGCCCCTTGATAGTAACCGAGAATTTCGTCTTTCACGCTCATATCTGTTGAAACATCTTTATACTCCGTCATGAATACATCATGTTTTAAAACTTCATAACTTTGAATTTTTCTACCGACAGAAAGAATACTCAATTTATTTTCTTTATACAATCCAAGTTTTTGGTAGGTGCTAATAAGTGCTCTTTGCTCAAAAGAAGGGTCTAAAATATTTTTTCCATAAAATTTACTCTTATATGACCAATTAAGCAAACCAAAAATCGTGGGCATAATATCTATTTGACTTGATACTTTATCTATATTTTGAGGTTTTAAAATCTCTGGTGCATAAATTATCATAGGGATATTATATTTATCAAGAGGAAGGTCAACCTTTCCTGCACTTACGGCACAATGATCAGCAACAATAACAAAAATAGTATTTTTAAACCACGGCTTCTCTTTGGCTTTTTTCAAAAAATCCCCGATTGCAAAATCCGTATATTTTACAGCACCCTCTCTTCCTGTGTGCGACGGAATATCAATGCGTCCATTAGGATAGTCATAAGGTCTATGGTTTGATGTTGTCATAACAAAACTCATAAAAGGTTTGTGTGCTCTATATGATGAATCTGCTTCTTTTATTGTTTTATTTAACAGATCTTCATCACAAACTCCCCATACGGTATGAAAAGTATCTTCTTCACCGTTAAATTTTGCTCTATCTACAATATCAAATCCATTATTTGAGAAAAATTCATTCATGTTGTCAAAATAACCATATCCGCCGTATATAAATTTTGTCTCATACCCTTTATTGCGGAATATAAATCCGCTTGAGTACATATTATGATTATCAGGTCTCTTTACTATAGAACTTCCCGGAGTCGGTGGGGTTGAGAGAGTTATTGCTTCCATTCCTCTAACCGTTCTAGTTCCTGTTGCATAAAAATTTCTAAAGAACATGCTTTTTTGAGCCAAAGTATCAAGATTTGGAGTTAAGCCTTTTTCACCGCCCAAAGATTCAAGGAATTTGCCGCTTAAACTCTCAACAACTATCATTACCACATTATAGTCTCTCTCTTCTCCTGAATTAACTATATTTCTCTCTATATCATTAGAATTTAAAAAAACGGCATTTGAAGTAGTTACATGATTTTTTAAATTTGCCAAACTATTTTTTTCGCTATCACACAAATAAAATGTATCATAATCAAGAGTGTTATTTCTAAAAGCGGCAAAAAGAGAGTACAGCCCTGATTTACTAAGTTCGTTACTATATTGATTTGTAGAGATTTTTGAAAAATCCTCAGTGACTGAAGCAAAAGATACTACAGGTATTAAAAGATAAAGGAGTGCAGGTTTAAACCGTTGCTTAAAATTGCTCTTACTTTTTAAAATATCTTCAATATAGTTAAATTTGTAAATAAAATAAAAAAGTATCCCTGCAATAGTTGCAATAACAGTTAAAAGAATACCCATAGGATATGACTCATTTATATTGCCTATTACCTCTTTTGTATAAACTAAATAATCGACTGCGATAAAATTAAATCTTACACTAAATTCATCCCAAAAAAACCATTCGCTAAATGCTAAAAAAACGGCTCCAAAGAGGAGAACATAAGTAAAAATATATGTAATATAATGATGAAATTTATGATTAAAAAATCTTTGCGGTAAAAAAAGCAGATAAATTGCAAAAGGAATAACTAAATAACTAACACTTACAAAATCATAGAATGCACCGATAAAATATATCTTTATCAGCTCAACAAAAGACAAATCAATCATATCGATAGATTTAATCAAAAGCGAAGTTCTAGTAATAGCCGATATAATTAAAAATAACCAAAAGATTAAACTAATAAAACTACACCTATTTCTTATATTTTCATGCATTTTAACATCCTGTAAAATAAATTATGAAATATTAAAAAAAAATAATGAAACGTTGATGAATATAAAATGAATTTTTTTTCATTTATAATATGAACAAAAATTCATTTTATATTCATATTAATTTAATAGAAAAAGTATATTTTTTTAAAATTAAAAGCTAAAATAAGCAAAGGCAAAATTACTCATGATAAAACAACTACTAAAATATTATTTCTATATGATATCTCTCTTTTTTATAGGCAGGCTATTTCTGTTTATATTTTACTTTGATAACTTCAAAGACAGTGGTGTGGATTATTGGCTGACTTTCATATATGGGCTAAGAATGGACACCATTACAGCATCTGCTTTGCTGCTTATTCCTCTTATTCTTCTCTCGTTTGCTCCTGCAAAGCTAAAACATTTTGTGGATAAATTTTTAAAATACTACTTTTTGGTGGTTTTATCTATTATCATCTATATAGAAAATGCAACCGTTCCGTTTATTGCACAATATGATGTAAGACCGAACTACCTTTTTGTCGAGTATCTCGTCTATCCAAGAGAAGTTTTTGCCATGATATTTGCCGATTACAAAATAGAGCTTTTTGTGGCGTTTAGTATGATCGGTGTTTTTATCTACTTCTATTTAAAGTATGCTAAAAACAGTGCCTTATTGGTATTTGAAACAAGCCATAAAAAGCGTCTGCTTCTCTTTATACCTCTCTTTTTACTCCTCTTTCTCGGAGCTAGATCTTCATTTGGACATAGACCTGCAAATACATCCGATGCCATGTACACAACAAACAGAATGGTGAATGAGATAACAAAAAACTCTATCTACAATATACTCTATGCAGTCTATGCCAACTCCAAACACGGCAGTAAAAAGGTAATAGAACAGTATGGAAAAATGGATGTCAAAGAGGCACTCTCAAGGGTCAAAAAAAGGTTAAATATCAAGAGTATCGATGAGAATTTTCCGCTCTTGCGAGCAGAAGAGAGCCACTTTAAATCAAAAGAGCCGAAAAATCTGGTTATTTTTGTGCAGGAGAGTTTAGGTCATCAGTTTGTAGAGTCGCTCGGCGGAGAAAAAGGAATAACACCAAACCTAAACAAACTAAGTCAAGAGGGCATCTTATTTAAAGATCTCTACTCAAACGGCACAAGAAGCATACGAGGACTTGCCGGAGTTTCTGCCGGGAACCTTGCAGTTCCAGGTGAAGGAGTTCTAAAGCGAAGCAAATCTCAAAGTGACTTTTTTACCATTGCATCGGCACTCAAGCCATTTGGTTATCATACTACTTTCATGTATGGCGGAGAGAGCAGATTTGACAATATGCGAAGCTGGTATCTTGGCAACGGATTTGATGAAATCATTGATCAGCCTTGTTTTGAAAACCCGACATTTGTAGCTCCATGGGGAGTTTGCGATGGAGATCTGGTTGAGAGGGCAAATGAAGAGTTTAAAAAAATGCACTCCAAAAATCAGAAGTTTGCAACGGTTATGTTCTCACAGTCAAATCACTCTCCGTTTGAGTACCCATATGAAAAAATCGAACTCCTAAAAGATGTACCGCCAAACAGTGTTAAAAATGCCGTTAAATATGCTGATTATGCGATAGAGAGATTTATTGAGCTTGCTAAAAAAGAGCCATACTACAAAGATACTGTTTTTGTGATAGTTGCAGACCATAATGTGAGAGTTTACGGAAATGATCTCGTTCCTGTTGATATGTTTCGCATCCCTGCTCTAATTCTCGGAGGAGGAATTAAACCGTTTATTTATGAGAAAATAGCTTCTCAGCCTGATGTTTTAGCAACAGCACTAGATCTCATCGGCTTAGATTTAACCTATCCAATCATGGGACACTCTATTTTCAGCGATAAAAAACAAAATATTTCTCTGATGCAATTTCATACGTCCTATGCACTAAGAGTAGACGACAAAGTTACGGTTATCGCTCCAAATGAAAAGCCTGTTACGTTTACATATAAAAACCCTGCTACATATTTGGATAAGGATAACCACCTGACTCCTGCTCCAAATGATACAGAGCTGGAGAAAGATGCTTTGGCGTTTGTGGTGACACTTGATTATCTTTATGAGAAGAAACTTTATAAATAATGGGGTTATATGCGAATTTTAATTGTTGAAGACGACGAAAAAATAGCATCTTTTATAAAAAAAGGTCTGCAAGAGGAATCTTACAGTGTTGATATTACAGAAAACGGTTATGAAGCTATATACCTAATAGAAACAAATAAATACGACGTTATTTTGCTAGATTTGATGATTCATGGACTCGGAGGAATAGATGTTTGCAAAAATATAAGAGATAAAAATATAGCAACTCCAATCATTATGCTAACTGCAAAAGACAGTCTTAGAGACAAAGTTGAAGGACTGGACAGCGGTGCAAATGATTATCTGATAAAACCCTTTGCATTTGAAGAGTTACTGGCTCGAATCCGTGTAAAATTGCGAAATCCTTCAACTACATCCAGCACAATTGTTATAGCAGATTTAACAATAGACACTGCTCGTCGTGAAGTAAGCCGTAGCGATAAAAAAATAAATCTAACCGCCAAAGAGTATGCATTACTTGAGTTTTTAGCACGAAATAGCAGAAAACTCTTGTCAGAAACAACTATAAAAGATAACCTAAGCGATATGGCACAGGAGAGCATGAGCAATATTGTCAATGTTTACATCTACAGATTGCGAAACAAGATAGATAAAGGTTATGATTTAAAACTTATACACACAGTTCGTGGTTTAGGCTACATGTTAAGCGATAAAGATGTTTAAAAGTTTAAGATTAAAACTACTTTTTTATTTTTTTGTTATAAATATAATAGTTCTATTTGTTTATAGTATATTGATCTACAGTACCGCAAAAAAAGGTATTTTAAATACAACTGACACCCAGCTCAAGATGCTCTCCATTGATGTTATACCGGATTTTAAAAAAGATTCCTATGCAAATGCTAAAGAGTTTGCAGATGAACTTTTTGAGGAGTTTGCTATTGAACCTCTTTTTGTAAAAATTATCTATTACAATAAAGAAACTAACAGTATCGCGTATGAAACCATCTCTTCAATGGAGAATAAGAGTCTTTTTGATATCCCATTAAACGAAATTGGACATGAAGGCAGCATATATTATTTTAATAAAGATATCTATCGTATCAGTTCTATGTTTATTTTTGAAAAAAACAATACAAAAGTTTTTATTCAACTTGCCATAAAAAAAGATATTGATTCACTTTACCTAAAACAACTTCTATTTGGTTTAATCGTTGCAACTCCGATAATCTTAGTAATATTTTTGTTTATAGCAAATATACTTATAAATAAGACTTTATCCCCAGTAAAAGAAGTTATAGAATCCGTAAAATCTATCTCTGCAAACAATCTCTCAAATCGAATTAGTTCAGATAATATTCCTAGTGAAATTATGGAGTTAGTTACAACTTTTAATCAATTATTAAATAATCTTGAGAACTCTTTTAGTAAAATAACCGACTTCAGCAATAATGCATCACATGAGCTTAAGACCCCACTAACTGTTATCCGTGGTGAAATTGAAGTCGCTCTAAAGCATAACAGAAAACCACAAGAGTATAAAGATATATTGAAAAATATTTTAGAAGAGAGTATTAGCATACAAAAGATGATAGAGCAACTCTTTTTTCTTGCTAAAAAAGATATGACAGAGCTAACTAGTGATTTTAATGAGATCTATTTAGATGAAGTTCTTACCGATACCATTTTGCAGATAGAAAAATTTGCCTTGACAAAAGATACAAACATAAAGATAAAAAAGATTATTCCGGTAACGATTCATGCGAATGAAACGCTATTAAAGATTGCTATAAATAATCTTTTAAGAAATGCCATAATTTATAGCCCGAACTGCTCACAAATATTTGTATCTCTAGATGAAAACGGTGTCGACTATTTACTTTCAATCGAAGATAATGGGTATGGAATAAACGAAGAAGATTTAGCATTTGTTTTTGAGAGATTTTACAGAGCCGATAAAGCTCGTTCCCGCAAAGATGGCGGAACAGGGCTAGGTCTTGCAATTGTAAAAATGATTTTGGATATTCACGGATATAAGATAGAGCTTTTTAGCAAAAAAGGATCAGGAACTACGGTACAGATAAAAATCCCCAAAATCATGGCACTAACTTAATAGATTAAAAGTTGAGTTTTTAGAACCTGCTCAACATGAACTCGATTGAGAGAAGATAAAATATTGGTAGCAGCTACAGCAAATTTTCATCAAAAACCAAATTATTGGAAAAAGAGACTATAGCTTTTTTCTATGTTTAAAGCCGGCTACAGAACTATCTGAGTTCCGATACCTGCCGATGTGAAAAGCTCTAAGAGCATCGAGTGTTCTATTCTCCCGTCAATTATATGAGCTTTTTGCACGCCGCCCTCAATCGCTTCAAGGCATGCATCAACTTTTGGCACCATACCGCCATGGATAGTTCCATCAGCTTTTAAGGCTTCAACTTCAGCTTTTGTAAGCGTACTAAATAGCTCTTTGTTGTTGTTTAAAACTCCGGCGGTATCTGTTAAAAATATGATTTTATTTGCGCCTATCGCTTTTGCGACATAAGAAGCACACAAATCCGCATTGATGTTAAATCCCGGATGCCCCATCTCGCTTCCTGCCGCTATAGGAGCGATAACAGGAATAAATTTTTCAGCTATAAGGTTTTCGATAACTTCGGCTTTTACATCGGTAATATTGCCAGTAAGTCCCCATTTTGCGAAGTCTTTTGATTTTGCAGAAATAAAATGCGCATCTTTTCCGCTTATGCCTATCGCTTTTGCGCCATGAGAGTTAAGCAGTGAAGTTATCTCTTTATTTATCTCTCCGCTTAGCACCATCTCAACGATTCTCATAACCTCTTTTGAAGTTACGCGCTGACCGTCGATAAACTTACTCTCTATTTTTAGAGCATCCAACATCTCATTTATCTGTCGTCCGCCGCCGTGAACGATAACAGGCTTAATTCCAACTAGATACATAAGCAGAATATCCTCTGCGAACTTCTCTTTTAACTGCGGAGTCTCTTGAGCCGAACCGCCGTATTTTATGACTATCGTCTCACCTTGGAACTCTTTTATAAACGGCAAAGCTTCAAGAAGCGTCTGAACTGTCTCAATCTTTTTTTGCACTGTTTTCTCTCCTGTAATTATCTATTATTTTAAAAATATTTTCATCTACTTCCACATGCATATCCAGCAGTGAAAGCGGCAAACCAAACTGCTCTACTTTTACAAAATCTTTGTAAGTAACCAAAATTGAACTTGCCTTATCTCTTTGAATAATCTCCAACATCTCATCTTTTGTAAATGAGTGATGGTCTTCAAAGTAGTTTTTACTAACAACTTCGCTCAGATAGCTATCTAGCCGCTGCGGTCTTGCTATGGCAGTTAAGAGCGACATTTTATCACTTTTATTTTTAAGTTCAACCACTCTCTTAAAATCAATATCCTCTTTTACGACAACTGCTTCTTTACTCTTCCAAAGCCTCTCTCTAAAAGCTCCTGATGGCAAACAAAATGAGTTTTTACTTTGCACATCTATAAGAATGTCAAGTTTTTTAATGTCATGTTTTGAGTAGGCATCATCCAAAAATATAATCATTGCGCCCATCTCTATGGCTTTTGCGATGCCTATTTTTCTATCTTCACTGACTATTACTATAGCTTTTGGAAGCTTATGCGCATAGATCATAGCCTCATCTCCGCTTACATCTACAGAGCATAAAATTTTACTTCCATCGCTTACGACAAAAAGTCCGCGACTATTGCGCCCATATCCGCGAAGAACAATTGCCACATCTTCATATCTTGAGGCGAGTGCAGTTACAAGCGGAGTTTTACCGCTTCCCCCGACATTTAGATTTCCTATACTAATAATGTCTATGCCAAAATCATAAGCTGTTTTGCTTCTAAATCTCAAATACATAACAAAACAGTAGGTCCAACTGAAGGGAAGAAGTAAAAGAGAGATAAATTTTTGAGTGGGATTTGGGTTGTAAAGATACTCTTCAACCCAAAAGACTAATTTTTTATGCACAAATTTATACTCTAGTTGATGCAACGGATTTGATTTTATCTATAACATACTGTACTTCTTTGTCTTGCATGCTAGGATAAATCGGAAGCGACATTACCTGCTGATAAGTTGTAAGCGCAACCGGAAAGTTATTTACTTTTAATGAATATTTATGTTTATAGTATGACAAAAAGTGAAGAGGTATATAGTGGACTCCCACCTCAACACCATGTTTTTTTAACTCCAAAGCAAAAGAGTCCCTATTTTTATCCACTTTTATAATATAAAGAGAGTACGGATGCTCATCGGTAAGAGGTTTAGGAATAGTTATATGATTTACTCCATCAAGAGCTTTGTTATACATTTGAGCTATCTCTTGTACTCTTTTAAGATTTTTATCCTGCTCTTTAATCTGAGCTCTGATATACGCGGCATCTAGCTGGCTCATACTATAGTCAAATCCAATATCTATCACATCATAAATATATTCTAAAGAGTCCTCTTCCCTAGTCATTCCATGTGAACTTAAAAGTTTTGCACGTTCTATAATCTCTTGTGAATTTGTAACAAGCATACCACCGTTACAAACATCTTTCTTCAAGTGAGAAGAGAAGTTAAAACAGGTAATATCTGCTCCTGTCGAACCAATTTTATCACCTTTATATGTAGCACCCAATGCTTCGCTTGCGTCTTCTACAATTTTTACATCATAAATTGTAGCCATTCTATAAAGTCTATCCAAATCTACACACTGCCCTGCTACATGCGTGACAATTACAGCTTTTAATTTCTTAGCTCTATTGTCTTCCAAATATGCTTCTAGTTTATCAAGATTTATATTGTAGCTCTGAGAATCTATGTCTATAAATATCGGTTCGGCATCAAAATGACGTACAACTTCAGGAACTTTAGGGTGTGCATTTACCGAACAAACCACCTTGTCTCCGCGCTTTAAGTCAAGCGCCAACATCGCCAAATGAAGTGCAGAAGTGCCATGAGAGGTTGCAAGTGCATAATCTGCACCGATATAAGAAGCAAACTCACCCTCTAGCTCCGTCACTTGATTCATCTCTTCGCCGTCTAAAACATCACTGACATTTGAGTGTGCTTCTCTACTGCTTTCATATCTACAAAATGCAACTTTCATCTTCTCTTCCTTCATAGTGTTATATCCCTCGGGTAGTTAAAATCATGGTTTATAGTTCTAGAGGTAAGTTTTGCTATAAGAGGCATTTTTCGCTTAAACTGATTGCGATAGATTCTCTCTACTATCATACCAACCATATCTATGTCGCATCCCCGCTCTACTATCTCATCTACGCTTAATCTCTCTTCAACATAAAGTTTAAGAGCTTCATCAAGTTTAGCATAACTATACCCCAAATCAGCCTCGTCACTCTGTCCATCCCATAAATCTGCTGAGGGTGCCTTTTTTATGATACTCTTTGGCACACCCAAATACTCTGCTAGTTCATAAATTTCGCTCTTGTACAAATCCCCTATCGGGTTCAATGCACTGGCTAAATCTCCATAAAGCGTTCCATAACCAAGCATAAGCTCACTTTTGTTGCTAGTTCCTAAAACCAAAGCTCTCTGTTTTGCCGAAATATCAAAGATAGTAGCCATTCTAAGTCTAGCAGAGAGATTGCCTCGTCTAAGATTATCCATATCAGGGTTTAACTCTTCATAAGCCTTTAGCATCGGTTCAATCGAATAAGTAACTACATTCAGCCCAAAATCACGGCAAAGTTCATCTGCATCTTCAAGAGAGCTTTGAGAAGAGTAATGTGATGGCATCTTGACACACAATAAATCATCTTTAAATACTCTATGAGCAAGCAGTGCAACAACAGCAGAGTCAATGCCTCCGCTAAGACCTAGAACAACATTGCAAAAGCCTGTTTTACGAACTTCATCATTTAAAAAATGACATAAATACTCCGCAACTTGTTCATACTTTTTCATCATAAACCTTTGAAAAACTTTAAAAAAAATTATTATATCAAATTTTGGTAACCAGTGTTATAATTTCGCAAAAAAAAGAGCATCACTATGAATATAAAAGCAAAACCTATGGGTGATTATCAAACTAACTGCTATATTGTAACAGTTGATGGCAAAGATTTTATCATAGATCCGGGAATCGGTGCCACTGAATGGGTTGTAAATAATGTCACAAATCCTATTGCAATTTTAAATACACATGGACACTTTGACCATGTTTGGAGTAATGCAGAACTACAAAAGAAGCTAAATATTCCTCTATACACACCAAAAGATGACATTATGCTGCTCTCTAGCAGCTCATGGATGAGTGACTTGCCGCCCTCTTACGCAGATATTGCAGTAGAGCCAAACCAAGAGTTTGATTTTGATGGAGTTAAAGTAAAGTTCCGCCATTTTCCCGGTCATACACCTGGATGCTCAACGATAGAGATTGGAAATGCAATGTTTAGCGGTGATTTTATATTTGAGAAATCTATCGGACGTACAGATTTTCCATACTCTTCACCAAAAGAGATGAGAGAGTCACTTGAAAAATTCAAACAAATCCCGTATGATAAAACCATATATCCTGGACATGGCAGCACTACTACCATAAGAGAAGAACAGCAATATAGTGATTATTGGATAGGAAATATTTAATATATTGCCTATTCAACAATACCTTCTGTGTCGGTTAACTTTAGCTTTAAAACATGTCTATCTGTCACAACCGTTTTAAATTCTCCCTCAAAAACCTTTATCTCTAAAACATATCCTGTTACATGTATATTTCTCTTTCGACCCTCTTTATGTCGAACTTTGGCGATAAAATTCACTATATCCCCAAATTTTACAGGAGACAGAAACTGACATTCGCTAGCCACTAACACAACATTTTTTTCATTCACGGCAGCCATAGCGGCATAATCAGCAGCACTGAAAATAAATCCGCCATGTATTAAATTTTGAGAATCGGCAATCATATCATGTGTAGTTACCAATTTTAATTTTACAAATCCACTATCTAACTTTTCTATTTCTCCACACAAATCTTGATTTATATTCTCATGAGTTTTTAGCATGACGTCGTCTTTGCCCTTGTACTCTTGAATATCTAAATCTTCATCATCTTCAAAAAGTTCTTCTTTATTTTTGATCATTTGCTTTCCTTTATTAATTTTACATATACTCTTGCCGGAGCAGGATACCCTTCTACAGTTTTCGTGTTGTCATCTTTATCCAAAAAATCCTCTAGAGATTGCCCCTCTATCCAAGAAGTTTTTCTCTGTTCATCGCTATTTGTAGTAGAAGTTTCTAAAATCTCAAAACTATTAAACCCGGCTCTTAAACACCAGTTTTTCAAAGCTTTTATAGTCGGTACAAAATAGATATTAGGTATCTTTGAATATGATGATAGCGGACATAAACACATCTCATCCTCACCCTCTATATAAAAAGTATCAAGTATGACTTCCCCTTTATGATCCAATCCTTTATACAGAGATTTCAACATCCCAACTGGGTCACTCCTATGATACAAAACACCCAAACAAAAGATAGTGTCAAACTTCTCTTCATAAAATTCCAGATGTTCAACACCCAAAAGCTCATAAACAATATCACTTTTTACAAAATGATTTATAAAATCAAACTGCGTTTTATAAAGAGGTGAAGGATCAAAGCCCACCAAAGACTTTGGCATATCTTCTTGCATCCTAAAAAGATAGTATCCATTGTTACACCCTATATCGGCAACTCTTTTATCTTTTAAATTAAAATGTTTTCGCAAAAGGTTATATTTAATATTGCTTCTCCATTCAGAGTCAATATATGTCTCAAAAAGTTTAAACGGACCCTTACGCCAAGGCATCATCATTCTAGCTACATGCTCCACATGTAAAGAGTTTTTTATATCTCCGCTGATTGCAACGGCATCACCAAGTTCAATATTCCAAGCGCCATCCTCTAAAGTATCTAACGCTTTACGAAGCGGAGCTATATTTTTCCATTGCATCCACTTAAGCCGCTCTTCTCTCAATGTATCTAAATTCATCTCCATATACCTCACACTTAATTATTATAAAATATTAATTTTATTATAATTGTACCCTAAAACCCACAGGACTAAAAATGAGATTAGAAAAAAATGCAACGCTTGTATCCACTTCTGTTGCCTCGCTACTTGTTGTTATGAAGATGAGTATCGGCATATTAAGCGGTTCAATCGCAGTTTTAGCATCTGCTATAGATTCTCTTTTGGATCTAATCGTATCTCTATTTAACTATTTTGCACTCCATAATGCAGAAAAAGATCCGGATGACAACTTCAACTACGGGCGAAGCAAAATCGAACCTCTAGCAGCGGTTGTCGAGGGAGTTGTAATCTCGCTTTCTGCACTTTTTATACTATACGAAGCACTCTTGAAAATAGCCCATCCACGTGAAATGGACTATATGAGTGAGAGTATAGTAGTTATGCTGCTCTCTATAATTATTACATCTCTACTTGTTCTATTCTTAAATAGTGTTGCAAAAAAAACAGGCAATATGGTTATAAGAGCAGATGCCTTGCACTACAAAACAGATATATTTTCAAATGGCTCCGTCCTTCTGGCTCTTGGGCTTGTATCATTTACAGGTGAAGAGTTGATTGACCCGATTCTTGGAGTTGGCATCGGCATATATATGATCTACTCCGCAATGCCAATTATAAAAGAGGGAATCCTAATGCTTCTTGATGCCGCACTCTCTCAAGAAGATATAAAAAAAATAACGGATATAATAGAGAGTAAAAAAGAGACTACAAACTATCACAACCTTCAAACAAGAGAGTCAGGTTCACATATATTTATATCGGTACATGTTGTTTTCAATGTAAGCATATCACTCTATGATGCACACTTAATATCCGACAAATTGGAAATTCAACTAAAAGGGCTTTTTAAAAATAAAAAAGTGCATGTGCTAATACATATGGACCCTTATGATGATTCAGAGATAAATGAGATGGAAGAAACTTATTAACTTAAATATAAAAGAGAGAAAATGAAACTTATAATAAACGGCAAAACAAAAGAGTTTAATAAGGATATTACACTGGCAGATATGCTTCAAAAGCTGGATTTAACAAGTAAAGTTATGGCTGCAGCAGTAAATATGGAGATAGTCAAACAGGGAAGTTGGGCAGATTATAAGCTTAAAGATATGGATAAGGTGGAGCTTTTAGACTTTGTCGGCGGAGGCTGATTCAAGTGCTACAACGGCTATTGCATACTCACCGTCATGGGTAATAGATAAGCTTGTATATTTGATACTAAATTTATCTACAAGCTTTTGCGACAATTTTAGCTTTGGTGCTCCGCTCTGCGTCTTATATAAAGTTATATCATGAAAGCTACATTCTGAGCCGATACCAACACCCAGGGCTTTTGAACAAGCTTCTTTTGCTGCCCAAAAACCGGAAGCAGTTTTATAGTTTTTAACAAGAGATATTTCATCCTTTGATAAAAATCTACAAAGAGCCTTCTCTCCAAATCTCTCTATAAGACGGCTCATTCGAGATGTTTTTATAAGATCTATACCAATCATTTACTGTATAACAAATTCTGTAAAATAGATACCTTTTATACTTCCATCGGAAATCATAGAGTTTAAAACATCGACAATTTGTTCAGATACCTTCTGCTTTCCTTTTGTAGAAGATATTTCCTCTATACTTTTAGATGTTAAAATCCTAATGATTCTGTCTCTTATAACGGGAGCTTTTTTATCAAGTTCAATACTTAACTCTGGACCCTTTAGCTCCAATGAGATAGTAGCTTTTAAGTAACGACGACCTGCATCGCTTTTTAAATTAACCGTAAAAGTATCAAGCGGATATAAAATTCCGATCTCACTTAATTTTCTTGAAGCAATATCATCACCCTCACTTTTAGCTTTTGCGGGTGCATGTGTGGATCCGGAAGCTGGTGCAGCTGCTGTTTTTTCTTGTGGAACAGGTGCTCCATGCTGTGCTGTAGCCTCTTTTTCATCTCCGCTCATTAATAAAAATACGGCTACTGCACCGCCAATAATTATCAGCATCAAAACAATAACGATAACAATCATCAATCCATTTTTAGACTGTTTTTTATCCGTATGAGCTTCTTCTTTCGTCTCTTTCTCAGCCATAACTCTTCCTTGATTTTAGTTTTATTTAGTATATCAAAATTTATAAATTGAGCATTACTGTAAACAAATTAATCAGTAATCTCGATATTTAAAGTTTTTACTATCTCATCAAAAATATCTCCTGCTACACGCTCGACGTCGTCATGATACTCGATAACAAGCACATCTTTTTTATCGGTTAAATTACAAGTGTACATTTCAGGTTTTATATCATATTTTGAGATTATATTATCTACGGTAGAACAAACAAGCTTACTCTCTTGCATACCTTCATACGCTATTGATAATTTAACAAACTTCTCTTCACTTCTTACTTTTGCATCCATTATATTTGCTTCCTTTAAAAATAATTAAATTTTTAGATTATACTACTAATACTATAAAAGAGATTTAAATATCTAAAAAAATCAGTACCACTCTAAGAGTTTTGTAACTTCATCTACAATAAATGTTTTGATATTCGTTTTTTCAAGAGGTTTTTTACAAATAAGAGCTTTTGAAATATTTTGCATACTTGCTTCTTTAAGCCTTGCATCCATACCAAACACCTCTCTAACATCTCCGACAAGTGAAACTTCTCCTATAAAAACAGTCTGTTTTGAAATAGCACGATTACGAAAACTACTTATAATCGCTGCTAAAACAGCAAGATCGGCAGAGGTTTCAGTTATTTTAATGCCACCTGTAATATTAATAAACACATCATATCCTGATAACGGTATTTCGAGTTTTCTTTCTAAAAGTGCCAAAAGCATATTTAGTCTGTTTGTATCAAAACCTGTTGCTTGTCTCTTTGAGTTTGCTGTATGTGACTCTGATACAAGTGCTTGAACTTCAAGTATTATCGGTCTAGAGCCCTCCATAATAACGGTTAAAGCAGAGCCTGCTTGTTCTGAATTACGGTTAAAAAATCTTGATGCGACATCGGTGGCAGATACCAATCCATCACTTCTCATCTCAAAAACACCTATCTCACTGGTAGGTCCAAAGCGATTTTTAAAACCTCTTAGAATACGAAGCTCCTGCGAAGAGTCGCCCTCAAAATATAGAACCGTATCAACCATATGCTCCAAAACTCTTGGACCTGCGATTGAACCCTCTTTTGTAATATGTCCTATAATAAATATAGCAATATTTTTATCTTTGGCAATTCTCATAAGCTCAAACGTAATCTGTCTTACTTGAGTTACGGAACCTGGAGCGGATGAGATGTTCTCAGAGTAAAGTGTCTGAATAGAGTCTATAATTATAAAATCATAATCTCTATGCTCAATCTCAATCAAAACCTGTTCTAACCTTATTTCACTCAGCAGATAGAGTGAGTCATGATTTGATTTTAGGCGATTCGCACGAAGTTTTATTTGAGAGCTTGACTCTTCACCGCTTACATAAAGAACATTTTGTCCTTTATAGGCTATATCACCTCCCACTTTTAGAAGCAGAGTAGACTTTCCCACTCCAGGACTCCCTCCTATAAGAGTAAGAGATCCGGGAACGACTCCCCCTCCTAGCACCATATCTAACTCTATATTTCCGGAACTAAATCTAATGATTTCTTCCTCTTTTATATCATTAATACTTTGTGCTTTAGCGGATGAACTTGAAGTTGATTTTGTCTGCTTTGCAACTTCTTGCTGATGTTCATTAAGTTCTACAAAAGAGTCCCATGCACCACAATTTGTACATTTTCCCATCCATCTCGGAGTCGTCAATCCACAGTGCTGACACTCAAAAAGAGTCTTTTTTTTGGACATATTTTTAGCCTTTAGAAAGGATTTGAGAAATTATATACATTATTAGCGTCTGAGGTATAAAATATGGCAAATTGTCATATTTTAATTTAGTCATGTATGGGGGTTTTAATTCTCTTCCTCAAATATAGCATCAAGAAGAGTATCAACAAATTCATACTTATCAAAGGGAGTTAAATTTTCAGGTTTTTCTCCAGTTCCGACATAAAGAATCGGAAGCCCAAGAGCATAAGCGATGCTAAAAATACTACCGCCTTTTGCAGTACCGTCAAGTTTTGTAATAATAATTCCGTCAATACCTATCATCTCATGAAATGCTTTTGCCTGAGCAATTGCAGAATTGCCTTGTGTTCCATCGATAATAAGAATAGTTCTATGAGGTGCACCGCTATGAGCTTTATCACAAATACGATTGATTTTTTTCAGCTCATTTGCTAAGTTAGTCTGCGTGTGAAGCCGCCCTGCGGTGTCTATAATAACATGATCAAACCCTTTTGACTTTGCAGAATCTATTGCATCGTATGCAACTGCCGAACTGTCATGTCCCTGCTTTGAAGCCACAATGGGAATATCTAATTGTTTTGCCCAAAGAGTAAGTTGCTCAATGGCAGCCGCACGAAATGTATCACCTGCACCGAGGATAACTTTTTTACCCTCATTTTTATACTTTAGAGCAAGTTTAGATATCGTCGTTGTTTTTCCGGCGCCATTTACTCCGACAATTAACTCAACAAATGGAGGAGTAAATTCAGGCTCTTTGTAAATTGTATTTGCAAGTGTTGCTAAAAGCTTTGGACGTAGAATTTCACGTGTCACTTTGCTTTGATAAATCTCATTTAAAATAATCTCTACCAATTCATACTCAACATCCGCTTCAAGTAAAATATCCTCTATTTCACTCTTAGAAAAGGAGAGCTGTTTTTTAGGAACTATCGCTTTTATCGCATCTGCAGTTTTTGTAAGCGATTTTTTTATAAATCCAAACATCTATTTGCCTAAAGCATTTCTGATATCACTGTCTATAAACTCTTCTTGCGCAGCACCTACATAATGATTTATTAAAGTTCCGTTTTTATACATAGCCATTGTCGGAATAGGGTATCGCTCTCCTAATTTCAACTCTTTTACGATTGCATCGCTTAAACGGCGATTCTGGTCAGAATTTACTAAAACGTATTTTGCTTTATATTTTTGGGCAAACTCTTCTAATTTTGCATTCTCTATCTTGTCTTCAATAGTAATACCAATAACAATAAGGTCTTTTTTATATTTTTCTTGAAGTGAGGTAAGGTGAGTTGCCGCTGCACGACAAGGCGGGCACCACGTTGCAAATATATCAAAAATTACAACTTTATCTTTTGCACCTTCTAGTATAAAACCTTGAGCAGTTTTTTTAACAACATACTCTTTTTTATCAAGACCTGTTAAAACATACTCAGGACCTGAGAACATCTCGTTTGAACTATTTGCTTTTGATTTATTATCAGAACAACCTTGAAATAAGATTGCTACTACTATGGATAGAAATAAAATATATTTTTTAAACATTTGCCTGCCTTGTTTTCTGTTTTTTGAGTAAAATAATAGAAATTATAGCCATAAAGATTTTATATGCCTCTTACAAAAACAATTTTTAGACAAAATTGTCTAGATAAAATTAAAAGTTCTCCAAAACATAACCGCATCTATAAAAATGCAAAGATAGGTGCAAAATTGCTTCAAGAACTTAAAAAATTTAAAAACAAGAAGATACTTTTTTATACTTCTCTCCCTTTTGAAGCCGATACGGCAAAATCAATTAAAATACTCAGAAAAAAATATGATATTTTTGTACCGTTTATGGAAGGCGAAAGTTTTAAGATGGTACCATTTAGGTTACCGCTTAAGAAAAAAAAGTTTGGTATTTATGAAGCGGGAAATAGTTTAAGAGATATTAAAAAAATAGATGTAGCCATAGTGCCGATAGTCGGTGTAGATGGAAATTTACAAAGAATCGGTTTTGGAAAAGGGATGTATGATCGTTTCTTTGCAAAGTTAAAAAAAAGACCGTATATAATTTTTCTTCAATCAGAATTTTGTTATACAAAAGAGTTTATTTGTGACAGTTATGACATCACATGTAATGTAATTATTACACCGCACATGAAGGTGCAAAACAAAAATATGGCTATAAAGAGGAAGTAAAATGTTAAACGAGGTACTAAGCGGCAGCTCTGCAGCCGTTATTAGTGGGCTTGTTGGATTTTTCATCTCTAAAAAAATAACGAGTGCTAATTTTGATATTTATGTCGAAAAAGCTAAAGCTCAAGCGGGTGCGATTGAAAATGAAGCACAACTACTTTTATATAAAGCCAATATCAAATCTCAAGAGATTGAATTAGAAGCGACAAAACTATATGAGAGTGCAAAAGAGAAAGCTAAAATGGATCTTCTTCAACGTGAAGATGATATTTTAAGAAAAGAGCAAAGTTTTAAGCGTTATAAACAAAATGAAGAGAAAAAACTTCAAGATGAAGTTGCTACTTTAAAAGCTAGACAAGTTGATTTAAAAAGAAATGAAAAATCTCTAAGTTCACTAAAAAAAAGATATGAAGAGAAGATAGACGAAGCACTCAATGCCATGGAGTATTGTGCCGGTATGACGCAAGAGGAAGCAAAAGTTGTTTTACTTGAAAAAGTAGAAGAGAAATCACGTGCACAGATAGCTCATATTGTTAGACGTTACGAGAATGAAGCAAAAAGTGAAGCAAAAAAAAGAGCTAACTATATATTAGCGCAAGCTACAAGCAGATATGCTGGTGAGTTTGCTGCGGAGAGACTTACAAACTTGGTAAACTTGTCTGATGATGAGCTAAAGGGTCGTATAATAGGCAAAGAGGGCAGAAATATCAAAGCTCTTGAGACGCTTTTGGGTGTTGATATTATTATAGATGATACTCCAAATATAATTCTTGTAAGCAGTTTTAATCTATACAGACGTGCTATTGCAACAAAAACAATAGAGCTTCTCATAGAAGACGGTCGTATTCAGCCTGCCCGAATTGAAGAAATCTATCATAAAGTTTGTGATGAATTTGAATCAAACACACTTAGTGAGGGTGAAGAGATAGTAGCCGACTTAGATGTGGGTGTTATGCATCCTGAACTTATAAAGCTTATCGGCAAGCTTCGTTACCGTGCCAGTTATGGACAAAATGCCCTTGCCCACACTCTTGAAGTTGCTCACTTGGCCGGAATTATGGCTGCTGAAATGGGCGGAGATATCAGGCTTGCAAAGAGAGCAGGATTGTTACATGATATAGGTAAAGCACTTACTCACGACAGCGAGGGCAATCACGTAGATCTTGGTGCGGCAATCTGTAATCGCTATAATGAGCATAGTATAGTTTTAAATGCTATTTATGCTCACCACGGACATGAAGAGATTAACTCTATCGAATGCGGTGCAGTTTGTGCTGCTGACGCACTATCAGCGGCAAGACCGGGTGCAAGACGTGAAGTCTTAGAGAGCTTCTTAAAAAGAGTAACTGAGATAGAAGAGATAGCATCCGAACATATCGGCGTTAAGCAGGCTTATGCCATAAATGCGGGACGGGAAGTAAGAGTTATCGTAAACGCATCGCTCGTAAATGATGATGAGTCAATTTTAATGGCAAAAGAGATAGCCAAAGAGATAGAAGCAAAAGTTCAATATCCGGGTGAGATTAAAGTCAATGTTATCAGAGAGAGCAGAGCCGTAGAGTTTGCAAGATAAAAATCTCTCAACGGCGCACCTTTTTGCATATCAAAATTTTGGTATGCAAAAGCCTTATCTGCTACAAAATATAATCAACAACTTTTGATTCTGTCGTTGCTGATTTTATAAATTCAACAACCTTTAAATGCGCAGGATGGACGGCATAAACATCCAAATCCTCTTTTGTGTCAAATGTAGAGTATATGGAGAGATCAAATGCTCTCTCTGCAACTGTAAAATTTATACCGACTTCCATTGACTTTAGAGTCGGAACTAAATCTACTAAAGCATTTAATCGCTCTCTTGCCTCTTTAAGATTTGCATCCTTGTTTTCATCTTTGAACTTAAACATAACTATATGAACTGTCATTAAAAAACCTTATCTGTAATTTGGCGAAATTTTAACTAAAAAAAATAAAATAGAGTTATAAAATTTGCGTTTTAAAGTAGATGAATGAGCATATATTTTCAATAAATATATGTTATGATTCTAATCAATATAATTTATCAAAAGGAAATAGTTATGAAAAAAATATTAAGTCTATCTCTGTTAGTTGCCTCTTTTACACTACTGTCTGCTTCTACAGAAGCTGAAGAGTTGGCTGTTAAAAAATGTGGAGAGTGTCACTTGATGGGTGTTGTATCTGCGGAAAAACTAAAAAACATGAAAGCACCGCCTTATTGGGCTATAACTAGAAAAGCTAGAGAACAATATGAAAACAAAGAAGATAAAATCAAATACATAATTGATTATGCAATCAACCCTAGTGAAGATAAAATGCTATTTCCTAAAGACACGGTAAAATTGTTTGGTGTTATGCCTTCACAAAAAGGTAAAGTAACACAAGAAGAACTTAAACTAATTGCTGAATACATAATAGAAGATAAAACTTTTTAAAACTACGATAGCCATCTTTTTGGCTATCAACTCGCAAGAAAATTACTCAAGCTAACATGCGGATCAAGACCTTCCAACATATTATAAACCTCTCTTGCAATGGGCAAGTATAACTCTTTTTTCTTCGCAATTTCGTATAACGCATAGGTTGTCCCTATACCCTCGGCTACTTCTCCAAGTTCTTCTACTATCTGCTCTTTTGATTTTCCCTCAGCTATACCTAAACCAACACGAAAATTTCTGCTCATTGTAGACGATGCACTCAAGAAAAGGTCTCCTGCTCCACTAAGCCCTATAAAACTCTCCTCTTTTGCACCGTAAACTTTGCCAAATCTTTGCATCTCAACCAAACCGCGTGATATAAGTGCAGCAGCAGCATTTTTACCAAGTCCCAAACCTTCACATATTCCAGCAGCAATAGCGATTACATTTTTATAAGCCCCTGCTACTTCTGCACCTACGACGTCGGTAGATGTATATGTTTTTATAAAAGATGGAAAAAATGAAGCAAATGTCTCACTAAGAAGCTCATTTTTAGAGTTGATTACGAGTGCGGTAGGCAAAGATTTCATAACCTCCGTCGCAAAAGAAGGTCCTGAGAGAAACGCAATATTCTCCTCGGGAATATACGAAGCGTATATTTCATTTAAAAATTTTCCGCTTGTCGCTTCTATACCTTTAGATGCCACTAAAACCTTATGATTTCTAAATCTGAAATTTTCTTCAAGCCATGATGAGATTTGCTGTGCAGGAATAGCAATAATCAAATACTCTAGTTCTAAAATCTCATCAAGAGAAATGAAATTTTTAATATCCCTATGCGTTCTTGATGTTATATATACTTCACACTTCTCGCTTAGCGCAAATGCCAAAGCACTTCCCCATTTGCCTGCTCCGATTACTCCTACTTTAGTCACATTCACTCCCTACTATTTTTTCAAACTCTTTGATGTCGGTTTCATATCCTACAATCACAAATGAATCACCCTCTTTTACTCTATAATGCTTTATTATAGAAGAATATATAAATTCGTTTCTCATATTTTCATACATAATAGAGAGTGCGATAACACCATATTTTTTATCCCAATCGAGTTCAATAATCTCTTTTCCTATATATGAATTAGTGCCGTTTATTCTAATTTGAGCAATTTTCAACGTACTGTTCTCAAAAAGTATATTATGAAAAACCTCTTTAACTATTGGCTTTTCCATCATCTCTGCAATCATCTCTGCCGTAGTTTGAACAAGAGGAATCACTCTATTTGCACCAGCCATTTGAAGTTTGTTTGCAGTCTCTTTGTTATTTGAGAGAGCAATTATATTTAAATCAGGAAATGAAGATCGAAGCGAAATTGTTAAAAAAATATTTTCTGCATTATCTTCTAAGACACAAAATGCTATAGAGTGCTTAATATCAACAAACTCATTTATATCATCCCATTTATCACTTAAATCAAAACTTCTGATTTCAAATTCTGAACTGTTTTTTACAGTATCTTGTTCACTTTGCAAACTATATATATATATTTTATTGTAACTATCTACAATATTTTTAGCAATTTCTAGAGCATAATCGTTATAACCGAAAATTAAAGCGACTCTATTCTTCATGTTCTAATCTTTTTGTGTAAATATTTTTCAAACTCTTTTATAAAAGCAGAATTTCCAATAACAAGAAGATAATCACCGCTCTCAAGCAGAGTATTTTCCAATGGATTAAAGAAAAATCTCTTTTTATCTTTTTTATATATCCCAAGCAGTACAATTTTAAAACTGATACTATTGAGTTCATTTAAATAAATAATGTTTTCGTGGATTCTGCTATCTACCAGTATCTCTTCAACACTAACGCCATAATAGTCATTTCTTAGAGCATGAATAACCTCAAATGCGACAGGTCTGCCTATAAGCTCTTTAGATATCATGCCTACTAAGCCTTTTGGATAAAGTATCTCATTAACACCTGCAAATTCAAGTTTTTTCCTATTTGATTCATCCATAAGCAGTGATATCATATTTACTTTTTTACTTATAGATCTAACCGTTAGCGTTGTGTAAACATTCTCCACATCACTCTCTCTCAAACATAAAACTGCTTTTACTTGCGTATTTAAATCTACTCCGATTTTTCTATAACTCTCTATATTGCCCGGATCATAGTTTAAGGCGACAATTCCATCTTTTTTAGCACTGGCTATTCTATGCTCGCTCTCATCTAAAACAATAATTTTTACTTTTTGTTTTTTTAACTTGGCGGCAACCTCTTGCGCAACTCCTTCATAACCGCATATAAGATAAAAATGTTTCAATTTTCTTATATCATCTACTGTTTTTATCTCTCTAATTTCATCAAGTTTTTCGGTAAAAGCAGAAACAACAATTGATGTCGTAAAAGCTAAAACAGAAATACCTGCGATGATTACAAAAATAGCAACTGTACGCCCCTCAACCGTAATAGCAGTCACATCACCATAACCAACTGTTGAAATTGTCACGATTGACCAATAAAGAGCGTCAAAGAGAGTATTAATAGGCGAATCGGGATTGTTTGCTTCCATAATATAAACAAGAACAGATGACACAAAAACAACTATAGATGTAAACATCAATAAAATCAAGAATTCAAATTTTTTTGTGGATAAAACAGAAGCAAATACTTGAAAACTTGTGGTGTATCTAAAGAGTTTAAATACCCTAAATAAGACAAAAAGACGCAATAATCTAAGCTCATGAAAAAAAGGCAGAATTGCAAGTAAATCTATAATAGCTCTAATGGATAATATAAATTTAGACTTTGCTTTTAATATTTTAAGCACTGCCCTTGAGAGATTAAATCTTCTGCCAAGCATTGTATCATGCTCACTGCAGCTAATAACAATTTCACTTGCACTACTGCTTATCCAAAATCGCAATAAATACTCAATAAAAAAAATAATAGAAATAATATAAATATTAAAAAATTTTATGAAATCATGTACATCATTTTTTACTTCAGCTATTAAAATAGCAACACTTAAAAAAATCAGTGACATCATGAAAAGATCAAAATATTTTTTAGGTTGATATCTATTGTTCTCTAAAATATCATAAAAAAATCGTTTTTTTTGCTGATAGCCATCTGAAGTATTTAGAAAATATGCTAAGTCAACAATAAGACGACTAAAAAAATCCATCTATCCAAGCTTCTCTTTGAGTATATCGTTGACACTCTGCGGATTTGCACTGCCTTTTGACTCTTTCATAACCTGCCCGACAAAGAAGCCGAAAAGTTTATCTTTACCGCTTTTATACTCTGCCACTTTATCGCCGTTTGCAGCTATGACAGTATCGCAGATTGCCTCTAATGCTCCGGTATCGCTAACTTGTTTAAGTCCAAGCTTGTCGATTGCACCATCAACATCTCCGCCCTTCTCCATCATATGGTCAAGAACCTCTTTAGCAGCTTTTCCGCTTATCGTGCCGTCTTCGATTCTTTTGACTAAAAGCCCCATTGTTTTTGCATTTACCGGAGAGTTTGTAATATTTACATCCCCTTTAAATCTGCCCTGAAGTTCAACAGTCAGCCATGTAAGAGCATTTTTTGCACTTATGCCCTCTTCCATCATAGATTCAAAAAAGTGTGCCATTTCAACCGATGAAGTAACAACCATAGCGTTGTATTCGCTCATGTCGTAATCTTTTATAAAACGTTCCATCTTCTCATCAGGAAGCTCAGGAATCTTACTAAATTCAGCCATCATAGCATCTGTTACAACCGCTTTAAGCAAGTCAGGCTCCGGAAAATAACGATAATCAGCTGCTTCTTCTTTACCTCTCATAGAGCGAGTCTCTTGCTTGACTTGGTCAAAAAGACGAGTCTCTTGAACTATCTCTTTATCATAAACACCATCTTCCCAAGCCTCTACTTGACGAGCAACTTCAAGTTCTATCGCTTTTTGGATAAATCTAAAACTGTTGATATTTTTTATCTCAACACGAGTGTAGAGCTTCTCATCGCCTTTTGGGCGGATAGAGACGTTTACGTCAACTCGGAATGATCCTTCTTGCATATTTGCATCGCCAATGTCCAGATAACGGATAATTGAGTGAAGTTTTTTAAGATACAAAATCGCCTCTTCAGCACTTCTCATGTCAGGCTCGCTCACGATTTCTAAAAGCGGTGTACCTGCACGGTTTAAGTCAACTTTGGAGATAGCTCCGTCATGTATATTTTTACCGGCATCTGCTTCAATATGGGCACGGTTAATTCGAATAGTTTTATGGCTGCCGTCCTCAAAGTCAATGCGAAGTTTTCCATGCTCAACTACCGGAGTATAAAGCTGAGTAATCTGATAAGCAGAAGGGCTATCCGGATAAAAGTAGCTTTTTCTATCGAAATATGATGTTTGATTTATAGTTGCCTCAATAGCCGTTCCAAGCATTACAGACTTATGAAGAACCTCTTTGTTTAAAACAGGCAATGCTCCGGGTAGTGCTAAACAAGTTGGACATGTATTTGTATTTTGTTTGTGATTAAAACTTGTTGGGCATGAGCAAAAAAGTTTAGTTTTTGTGTTGAGTTGAACGTGAACTTCCAGACCGATAACTACTTCAAACATAATGTTCCTTAAATAATAAAGTATAAAATTGTGCCGAATTTTACCCAATTATGCTTTTAACTTTCATAAACGCTTTGCTTAACGGGAAAAAATTATTTTTTGTTATATAATAAGTTACTATGAAAAATATTTTTTTTAAACTCTTTACTTTCTTACTGTTTACTTTGTCCGCAAATTCAAGTGAATTTGATGTAAAAGCATTTGGAACTCTCGGCGGTGTATATAATGATAATAGCAACTACATATATAGAAAAGATATTTTTCAAAAAGATGGTTCTTCTGATGATTTTAGTTTCAAAACAGATACGGTAGTCGGTCTTCAAACCACTCTACATGTCAATGAAAATTTCTCAGCACTGCTTCAAGGCATAGCAAATAATGATTATGATGACAAAGTAAGAGCAAAAGTTGATTGGGGCTATCTTAAATATGACTCAAATGAAAATATTACTCTTAAATTTGGACGTATTAGAACTCTTTATTATAAAAACTCTGAAAACCTTAATATAGGCTATTCAAACCTCATGATACGCGAGAGTGTCGAAGTTTACGGTCAAGTTCCATTCTCATCATACAATGGTGTTGAAATAACATACTCAAACATAATCGGTACATATTTTTATACCATTCAAGGCGGGTATGGGAGAGAAGAGTTAACTGTTCCAAACCACTCGCTTAATCAAGAAGCAAATGTAAATATTGATGATCTATATGCTATAAACTTAACATTTGGTACAACCGCCTTACAAACAAGAGTTACATACATAAACGCTGACATAACAGCAGTAAACCAATCATTAAACCAACTCTTTGCTGGATTAAGAGCATTTGGATTGGATGAGTTGGCAGATCAATATGAGCATAAAAATAAACAATCAGAGTACTTGGGATTTGGAATATTTTTAGATTATAAAAATATTCTATTTTCCAGTGAATATGGACAAAGAAGACTTAATAGCTTTTCCAGAGATTTACATGGATATTACGCCACCGTTGGTTATAGTTTTCATAAACTCATTCCTTTTATAACCTATGCCAAATCTGAAATGGATAATGTTACTTATGGAGCAAATACAGTCTCACCTATTCTTAATAATCTGCTTCGCTCTCAAAATACAGCTCAATCATCAAAAACAGTTGGCATAAAATATTATCTCAATGAAAATTTTGATATCAAATTTCAATATGAAAATATTATTCCAAAAGGTGATTTTGGAAGCTATCACTTAAGCTCTTTACAAAAGCCTCAAGAGTTAAATGTCTTCTCATTTGCTTTGGATTTTGTATTTTGAAAAGGTTTATTGCATGAAAATCATTTTGTTGCTACTGCTTAATATATACTTTTTAAATGCCCAAATAGTTATAGTGACAAACAAAAATACAAAAATTGAGAATCTTCCAAAAGAGATAGTTCAATATCTCTATTTAGCAAAAATAAATAAAATAGACACTATCAAATTAGAACCGATTTTATCAGATGATGAAGCTTTACATGATCAATTTTGCAATGCTATTTTATGCAAAAGCCAGTCACAGTACAACAGTTACTGGACTAGGTTAGTTTTTACCGGAAAAAAATCTATATCTAAAAAGTTAGAATGGAAAGAGATTGTTAAAAAACTTCAAGATACAAATACTATCGCTTACATTGAAAAAAAAGATTTAAGGGAGGAGTGGAAAATTGTTTATGAAGAAAATTAAGAGAATATTATTCTACTATCACTCTCTTTCAATTTTAAAAAAATTTTTACTTGCACCTCTCTTTGGCATTATTTTAGTTTTACCTTTTTACAATTTTATATTTTTAAGCATGTTAGATATGAAACACTCGGTAAATAGTGTTAACAGCGAACTAATACCCCTCTATGAAGTCTCTTGCGACAATATTTTACTGCTAGAAAATATAGTAAGTGAGATAGATAGCGCAGTCTCTTCAAAAGAGATAGAATGGATTGAAACATCCAATAGACATGCAGAAAAAATAAGAAAAAATTTAAATAATCATCCAAACAGTAACTACAAAGAAGATATACAAGAATCTATAATTGCTTTTGATAATTACTATGAAACCATTGAAAAAGTTTCTAAAAAAATAATAAAAAGCAATCACTTTTATCATGATATTGAAAATGATACAAAAACTTTAATACAAGACTACAATAAAATTAGCATGTTATTAAAAAATTTAAAATCCAAAACCAAAGATGACATTGAAAAAAATATCGACTCAATTTATAAAAATACAAATTTTGTTCTACTTAAAGGAACTTATATATTTTTTATATGGTTTTTTACCTCGACTCTCATAATATATTTAGTTTACAAAGATATAAAATATAGAATAAAAAGGATAGTCGAAGACTCAAAAGAGATTGCAAGGGGAGATGTTGATTTTGAAAAAAGGTTATGCATAGTCTCGTATGATGAACTCGGTCAGATAGTTAGATCTTTAAATATATTTATAAATAAACTTCACAAAAAGCATGAAGAGTTATTAGAAGCAAAAAAAGAACTTGACACTCTATATATAACAGATAGACTTACTAATGTTTACAATAGAGTTAAAATAGATGAGATTATCGATATAGCGTGTAAAAAGAAAGAAACTTTTAGTGTAATTTTAATTGATATCGACCATTTTAAGCTAGTAAACGACACACATGGGCATCTTATCGGTGATTCGATTTTAAAAGAGTTTGCTACTATTTTAAAAGATGCTGCCAGAGATACAGATTTTATAGGAAGATGGGGCGGTGAAGAGTTTATAGTCGTATGCACGCAAACAAGCAAAGAGGATGCCATCTCTTTGGCTGAACACTTAAGAACCAAAATCCAAGATTTTGATTTTACTAAGGTTGGCAAAAAAACGGCTAGCTTCGGTGTGGCAGTGAGCAGAGAAAATGATGATGCAGAGTCAATCATTGATAATGCCGACAAAGCACTCTATAGAGCAAAAAACGGCGGTAGAAACCAAGTCATCTGCTATGAATAACTAATATTTCTGTCTCTCAAGAATAATAATTTTTATATCAAATTTATCTGCAACTGTTTTAATTCTGTTTAAATACTTCTCATCGCCATCTTCGACGATAAGTGCAACGGCAGGCTTTTTCTTTGTTATCTCTGCATAATAGAGTGATTGCCCGATTCCCTCTGCCCATTTTTTGGCAAAATCTACCTCTATGGCATATTCGCTTGTAAGACAATCAACTCTTGCCTTGTCAAATAAAACATACTCTGTTTTGCCGCCAAACTCACTGCACATTTTAGTTTGATAGTACTTTTCATCCCGTTTTACCCCATCTTCTTGTTTCTCTTCTGTTTTAAAAGAGAGATTGGCATCAAATAGAAGATATAAAACAAGTGCAAAAAGGCTAAAAAGAAGTGAAAAGAGTTTTTTCATAAAAGGGTTATTTTGTATGTTTTGAGTAGATTTTTTCTAACAGTTCCGTCTGTTTTTTTATCTCATAAAATTTTTCTCTGTTTATGGAAAAAGCATCAAGTGCCAAAACCAAAAAAAGTGAAACTACTACGAAAGTTATTGTAATAAAAAGAGCAAGTGAATAGCCTAAAAAAAGAAAGAGTTGGAAGGTTATAAGAGCACCAAAGAGGACAATTGCCCATGATGCTCCAAGCAAAAAGCTTACAATTCTATCGAATTTTTCTTTTTGCATTAGAAGTAGTTTTTAATGTTCTTCAACAGCTATAGCACTACCAAGGTAAACATAAGTAAGCATCATAAAAATAAACGCTTGCAAAAATGCCATAAATGTCAGAAGTGCATACGGAATCATTGGAAGAACCCATGGAGCAAGCATCAAGATAACCATCAAGAACATATCATCACCCTTAACATTACCAAAAAGACGGAAGCTAAGTGAAACTAAACGAGAGAAATGAGAAACGATTTCAATCGGGAACATTAACCAGTATAACCACCAAACGGGACCTAGAAAATGCTTAAAGTATTTAATAACACCTTGACGACGAATACCCTCAAAGTTATAGTAGATAAATACTGCAAGAGCAAGCGTAAATGCAAACTCTAAAAATGCGGTCGGAGCTTCAAACCCCGGAACAACACCGATTAAGTTAGCGATACCGACAAAAAGACCGATAGTAGCAACAAGAGGAAGATAACGGCGAGCAGCTTCTTGACCCATAACATCCGTTCCCATTTTTAGAACACCGGAAATATATGCTTCCATTACATTTTGAGTTCCCGTTGGAACTACTTTAAGATTTGACATAGCCATTCTGACAAGAACCAAAGCGATACCTGCAGCCAACAACATGTGTGTCATATAGATAAAACTTTTCTCGTGAGAAATTAGACCGAAAAATGTGAACAATTCACCCATAGGTGTACTCCCTGTCTCAAATAAATTGTGTGATTATAGTAAAAATTTAATTAAACTTTTATAATACAAAAAGTTTTTTATCTATTTTTTTTACTTTTATCCTGTTTTACGTCTTTTGCACTATAGTTTTTTCCTGCAATACTCTCTAAAAATACAGTCGCATAAGAGCCTTTTGGAAGTGTAAAAGATAAATTCATCATTGTCTCTTTTTTAACAAACTTGCAGTCTATGTCGCTTGGATAGATAAGAGCTTCTCTTCTGTAACCTTTATCTTGCAAAAACTCATCATCAAACTTTGCCTCTATCTCTCTGGCATCGTCTCTTGAGCGAAAAGTATCCCTGCCGCAAAGAAGTCCTGTCGGTATCAGCTTCTTACTCTCAAACTCTTTTGTGGGCATCAGCTTGGGAGTCGATAATTTACCATCTTTTGATAGATAAACATCACCGCTTAAAAGTAGAAACTCTGAGCTGTTTTTCTCTCTGCTCAAAAGCACCCTCTCTCTTAGCCATTCATTGAAATAGTAGCTTTGGTAAACTGATATCAAAAAGCTTTTAATTTTTGCATCTTCAATAAAAAGCTCACCTTTTATCATCTCTTTTGACTGCTCTATACTGCCTGCATCCTGACCAAATCTTTGATACCCAAAATAGTTTGGAAGTCCGTTTTTTGCTATTTTTCTGGCAACTTTTTCTATTTTTCCGGCATCCATAGCATCTATATCATAAAGATTAATGCTAAATCTGTTCCCTTTTAAATCGCCCATTCTTATGGAGTGAGAGTGCCTTATTTTTTCTAAAATTTTTATCTGTTTGTGCTGAAAATTTTTAAACGCTCTCTCATGCTTTGACTCGACAGATATATACTGCGTAGTAGTCGCATGTTTGTCTTTTAGCCCTGCATAGCCTATTTTCTGTGCAGGAACATCAAGCAGCTCTGCAAAAACAGCTATCATATCCCATGTAGTTATCTCAACTTTTTGCACTTTTAAAATCAGGTAATTTCCTTTACCTAAAAACTCTCCCAGTGGCACTTCATCAACTACGAAATCCCTCTCGTTTTGATAAAATTTGAAATTTATATCTTGTGTGCTTAGTAGATATTCTCTATCTAACTCTTTTATATCTGTAAAAATTTTAGCTCCTTTGAAGCGATGGCTATATCTTTTTGTATAGCTTTTTTCAACTCCGCAATGGAGTCAAATTTTTGATTTTCTCTAATAAATGAGACAAAACTGATGTTCGCTCTCTCATTGCAGAAAACTTCACCATCAAGTATGTGACTCTCTAACGCAAAACTCCCATCAGTCGTAACTCTATGCCCTACAAAAGAGACGGAAGGATGAAAATGCTCCTCATCGTCAATACGTGTTAGCGTTGCATAAACGCCCTCTTTTGGCATTAAAAAATTCTCCGCTTCTATGTTTATAGTAGCTACAAGCTCTTTTTTGCCTATTCCTTGACCTGAGACCACTTTACCTTTAATAGTGTAATTATGCCCTAAAAAAGCATTAGCTCCTTTAATATCTCCGATTTGAAGCTTTGCTCTGATCTTGTGAGAGTGAACGGAATCCCCATGAAGTGTAACCTCATCTATAACTATAACTTCCCCGTCAAAAAGAGTTCTTAAGTCGTTAAACGAGTACTTTCTATCTTTTCCGAAGTGAAAATCGTACCCTACTACTATCTTTTGAAGTTTTGGAAATTTCTCTTTTAAAAACGCTATAAACTCTTGCCCGCTTAAATGACGGATACTGTCTAGCTCAAGATATAAAATAGGATAGTGGGAAAAATGCTCCCTCTCTCTTTTAGGAGTCAAGTTTGCATATCCGGTTTCTATAACGACAATAGCACTGTTTTTATCTAACGCATTAAAGAGTTTCTGATGCCCGATGTGCATACCGTCAAAACCGCCGATAGCGATGGATGTGCTGTTTTTCAAATCTTTTTCCTCTCTATCAAAATAGCTTCTTTGTTTTTTATGCGAAATTTTATCGAAATGGTCTATATTTTATCATTAAGAAAAGAGAAAGAAAAACTTCTCATTTGTGGCTTTATACATTTTGTATTTTGTTTCTATACCACTTACGAAGCCCGTACAGGCTTATCAAAATCCAAAAAAACTCTATGATAAAAGAGGCAAGATTCCAGCTATATAGAAGTGAATAGACAATAAGCAGTGCGCCTACGAAGTTAAGAAACGAGTACAAAAAGCCTTTTGAGTCTATTTTTTCACTCTGTAGTAAAAAATATGTTGCCAAAACCATTGCTACACCTACGATACCGACGACATCTACTGTAAAACTGTTCATTTTATTATTTCCGTGGTTTTTTCACTATCCCTCTATTTTACCAAACTATAAGCAGGATCTAGCGTTTTTGCTATGGTTTGATGAGCTTGTAAAAGTATGTTTTGCTCTACAAAGCCGAGCTTCTTGATAAATCTATTATATGAAAAATTTCTCACTTGAAAACAGTCAATCATAGATGTTTTTGACAATCCGTTCATAGCATTTGCCTCTATCTTTATCATCCACGGATAGTTTTCAAAATTTTTAGAATAATTTGTAACAGGCAGAACAGTTTTAAGCGGCAGTTTGCCCATCTTGTCATAGCTGACTACAAGAGCAGGTCTTTTTTTGCCTATCTCACTTCCTATATTTGGAAAAAACTCGACTTCCCAGATTTCGCCTTGATTAATATTCATAGATATCCCCAGCGTCGCTTATCTCCTCGACAAAGTTCATATATTCTTTGTCTTTTGATGCCTCTGCCGCAGCTCTCTCCCATCTCTCAATCTCTTTTTGTTTTATATAGGACTGCATAGCATCTTTATATAAAGAGGAAATCGAAGCATGTAGCTCCTCTTTTAACGCCAAAACCTGCTCTTTTAACTCATGAGGAACCGTTATAGTGATTTTTTCTGCTTTTAGCTGTGTTGATACCATACTATTATCCTTATTCTTTTACATATTATATTACAGTAGTTTAAATATGTCAATTTGGATAAAAGGGTGGAGATTCATTCACTGGGGTGAATGGCACTAACTTAAGCAAAAAAAGAGTAAAAATCAGGGAATAAAGAAGTTGGAATACAACTGGCTTTAATCAAGAAATCATCACCAAATGAAATTCTAAAATTAAAGTCAGTCATAAAATGAATCATAACCAAAAAAT